>JAESGH010000241.1_pt1 | contig 90253 bp, 106 predicted proteins | sample 9269641 | NCBI WGS metagenome assembly JAESGH01 (sample SAMN14515345, study PRJNA621665) | algae metagenome | isolation source: Phormidium tanganyikae FI6-MK23 and co-occurring heterotrophs from granitic... | place: USA: Fort Irwin, California | collected 1998-05-24 | reverse complement strand
CCGCCGCCAGCATCTTAGGCCGCGCCACGCTGTTCGCGTGTCGCGGCGCCGGTGTGCGCGCATACCTTTCCATGCCCTTCTACGCCGCCTTTCAGGCTCCCTGCGTCGCATCCGGTGGCACGCGGGGACGCGCCCTTTGGGCGCTCAAGCAGAAAACCGGCCCTGTGGGCCTACGGTTTCCACCGCTGCGCGGCGGAGCCTCCGTTTTTCAGCTTGCCCCGCGCTATCCCCCGTCTGCTTCTTGGGGCCTGCGACGGCGGCTCCGAAGGGGATGGAAAGGTGGGGCAGGGCATCGCTTCCCCCGACCATGATGGATCCGGTCCTGGTCGGACCGGGCTTCTTTGTCGGCCGCGCTACCGCACGGCATTTTAATGCTCCGGCTCACCAAAGAGGATCGGATTTCAGTCAAGAAAACAATGAGATAGACCAGATTTGACAGGGCCGCTATTAAGTAATGGTCAAGACGGAAACGCCGGTTTGACAATAACAAAGCGGGCTTTGCCCTACTATCTGGAGTGAAAATCATGGCGAATATTGGTGTAATCAACAAGACCAACGAAGGCGGCTTGGTCGGCAAGATCGATACGCTGGCCTTTTCGAACGTCATCGGCCTGCGTCGTATCATCAGCGACAATCCCAAGTCGCCCAAGTTCGAGGTGATGGCGCTGACTGCCGCGAAAAGCTGGGTCAAGATCGGCGCGCTGTTCGAACAGTCCATCAGGTCGAGCGGGGAGAGCTTCTTTCAGGGCCGGATCGACGATCCGAGCATGAGCCGCCCGATGGACATTGCCCTCTTTGCCAATGACGAAGGCGGTTACAACATTTCGTGGACCCGTCGCCGTGCGCGGCAGGAAATGCCCGGCGGCAACGAGCAGGAAGCGCCCCCGCTGGACGATGCCGCACCCGCAGACCAGACCGGCGGCCTTGGCGAAAGCACCGCACCCGATGCGCCCCAGGGCGGCAAAGGCAAGGGTCAGGCTCCGAAGGGGGGTGAGACCGCCGACAAGCAAACTGCCTGAATAAAGGAGGCCGGGAGAGGGTCTAGCTCTTCCGGCCTCTCATGGCTGAACATTGGTCAATGTCCGCTTCGATGCTTATCCAATTTCCGAAGCGGCGAACAGGAATTTTCATCATGGCCCGCTTTGGTAGCTTCACCGATCTTGCAGAACATTATGCCAGCCTCACCGGCGCCGACGCCTTCGCGGGCGCATTCACCAGCGAAATCACCGCCAGCCAGCTTTCCATCCACGACGAACCGACCGCCGACGACTTGCCCGACGCCGACGCCGCGCGGATCGTTGCCGCCCACGTCACCGGCGAGATTTTCAACCTCTTTGCCGACACCCGGCTTGCTGCCATTGCACCGCGCATCGCATGGGGGATCGTCAACAGCTTCCACAAGGTCGCACAGCAGCTTTCCCGTCAGGAAGACGACGCCGCGCGCGAGCTGGGCGAGCTTGCCCGCATCATGGACCCTTCCGAAATTCACGCGGTGAAGATCGAAGAAGCGCAGCGCCTTTGCCAGTCGCTTCACGAAGCCATCGCGGCGATTGAGGCGATGCGCGACCATGCCGCCGAAGTCTATCGTGTCGAAAACGGCCACCCATGGTCGGCCACCACGGGAAGCCGGACGAGCCGCGCCCTGACCGCTTCGCAGATCGATGCGCGCGACTTTCTTGCAGCCCGCGCAGCCGAAAAGCGCGAAGCCCACGCCCCCAGCGGCCCCGTCGTTGTCTTGTCGGGCGGACAGGATTGGACCGAGCATCAAGCCATTTGGGATCGCCTCGACGCGATCAAGAGCCGAATTCCTGCCATGACGCTTGTCACCACGGCGCAGCACAAGGGCGCGGATGCCATCGGCGCAGCATGGGCCGCAGCGCGCGGCGTGCCGCTTGTCGCCTTCCGGCTCAATCGGCAGCTTGGCAACCGCGCCGGTTTTGAGCGGAACCGCTCACTGGTCCGGTTGCTTCCGGTTGAGGCCGTCATTTGCGAAGGGAGCGGGCTTCAGATCAATCTCGCGCAGGGCCTTCGCGCCGCAGACGTGCCGCTCACCATCTTCAAGCATCAGCATTTCGAAAATGCCGGTCAGGCTGTCGCCTGACCGGATCGAACCTAGCCCGGCGGTCAAAAGCGAAACACGCTTCCGACCACCGGGCTACATGATATGCAACGTCGAGGAGACCGACCGTGAACGCAGAAATTCTCGCCCATCCCAAGGTAAAGGCTGCCCTCAACCGCCTCTTTGATCTCGCCCGCTCGGACACCGGACAATCGGCCCGCGCTGCCAATTTTCTGCTCGCGTGGTGGGATGGCGGAGAATGGGGCCATTTCGCGATAACAGACCTGTTTGGCGTAGATCGCGACGTCGCCGCCGATATGGCCGTGATATTCGAGTTCCTGGGACAGCATGGCGGGGCAATCTACGTCAACGCTTTCGGCGATCAGTATCGGGACCAGATGGCCGATTTGGTCGCGCGCTGGCGTCCCGAATAGGCCGCAATGCCCCCGAGCGTCCCACTCCCTACCGCCACGGATAAGCAATATGCGGCTGCGATCGGGCTAACGCCCGATCGCATAGGCGCCGCACGGGAAAATACGCCATGCGCTTCACTCCACACCAAGGCATCTACGCATACGAGCGGACCAACCGAAAATTGCTGGCGGCAGCGCGTCGCCTTCGCCTCGACCGCGAGAAATTCCCGCTCTTCGCCGATGAGATCGGCGAGAGCCAGCCGACACCTGAGGAGTTGCTGGACGCCCGCGCGAGGTCTTTTGTCGCCAACCAGCAAGACAACCGGGATCGCGCGGCCCGGAACTGGTGGCAGGCGAGGGCGGAACTCCGCGCGATTCCGGAACCGGATCGCAGCGCCTTCATCCGCTATTGGAATCGGTGCAAATGTCCCGGCAATGCCACCTATCTTTTGACCTACATGAACATGTTCCGGGATGGCCGCTTGATCGTTCATGAAGGCGAGGTCAAAGCGCGCAGCGATGTCGAATGGGAACGCGACCGCAAGGCAAAAATCGCGGCCATGACCAACGCCGAGCTTGATGTGATGATCCAGACCCATATCAGCCCGTTGTTTGCGGAATGGGGTCGCGAGGAGCGCCGTCGCCGCGCAGAATTGAATTGCGCTGCCAAACCGGATCGCGCTCGCGCCGCAAAGCGGCGCGAGCGAGGACGGCGGCGATGACCGGCGCCCCCGATCTCGATGCAACGACCGCAGAGGAATTCGTCGCATATCTTGACGATCTCGACAGGGCAGAAAAGCCGAGGACGCCGGAACAGATATGGCGAGCAGCCTATCGCGAGGAACAGCGGCAGAAGCGTGTCGTCGGTTATCAGCCCGATCTCTTCGGGGGCGACCCAGTGACGCACTTTCGGCGTCATCGACCCGCGCCCGACTTCCCGCGTCCAGCGATAGAATCGTTGGAAGCAAAACTTGCGCGCATCGAGGGCGATAGGGCGGCCACCTTTGGACCCGGTCGCGCTGATCGGCCCACCTTCCTCACCGATGAGGAGAAAGCCGTCATCATCAACGGAGCGGCCAACTGGTTGCATATCAGGCAGCGGGTCAGAATTGTTGACGGTCCCGGCCCTGTCGATCCGCAATATGGTCCCTATCGGTTCATTGGCCGCGAGGGTGTCGTGTGGCGCCTATGCTCATCTGTGTTCGCTGACCGTTGCTACGTTTTTCTTGATCCGGTCGGGGCCGAACGCGCCGAGAAAATCGTCTTTGTTGAGCTGCGCGACATAGCGCCGGCGATGTGAGGCCTGCGCTTCGCGTCACCAGCTGGTCACGCACGACGCGAAATTTACAAGCATGTTCAATCAAACATGCTAGGAATCATTCTCAACAAGAGGGGCAAAACATGCCGAACGCGAAATCTCCGGTCGCCAATCCGCCCCATGATGTTGAGTGCATTGCCCTTGTCCGACCTGGTTCGGACTTGGCGCGCTCTTGGGGCCTCTCGAAACCGACTTTCGGCATCTATGAATATAGCAAGGCGCTCGACAAGCATAAGCTCCGGTTCGGCGATGGCAGTTGGCAGGAACTGATTACCGCGATGTTTCCGGATGTTTTGCTTCTCCACAGCGAAGGGTCCGAACTCGTCGACCAGCTCTTCGACTGATCGGCGCTATCGTCGCGGGGCGGACACAAAACCTTTCCATTTCCGAATACATGTGATACAGTGAATACACATATTCACATAGGAGCGCCGTCATGGCTACGTCCGTAAGATTAGACGCCGAGACCGAAAAAAGACTCGACCAGCTTGCCGAGCAGACCGGCAGAACGAAGGCCTATTATATCCGCGAGATGATCGAACGCAGCATCGAGGACATGGAAGATTATTACCTCGCGGCAAAGGTGATCGAGGATATTCGCGCGGGCCGCGAAACCGTATCCAGCCTTGACGACGTGGAGCGCCGCCTTGGTCTGGACGGTTAAATTTTCGGGAGCGGCCGAGAAGACGCTTGGGAAGCTCGATCCGCAATCGGCAAAGCGGATCGTGACCTACCTGCGCGAGCGTGTCGCCGATCGGGACGGGCCGCGCACTGTAGGCAAGCCATTGCACGGAGCACTGGCGGGACTGTGGCGATATCGCGTGGGCGATTTTCGGATCATCTGCGAAATTGAAGACGGCCAGCTCTTGGTGCTCGTTGCAACCATCGGACATCGCAGCGACGTGTATCGCAGATGATCCGAAAATGGTTCCTGTCGAGAAGCGGCGAAAAGGTCGCGGCCTAGAGGGCTGGGCCCTCATGCCGAAACCTTGCCCGCTGATCGCGGGCATTTCAGCGGACAGTTCAGAGTCTGGATACAGAGCCGGGGAAGCGCCTCGCAGCGATCTCTTGCGGGCCGATAGGGAACGCGTGTTGGATGATCCAATCAGGGTTGTGTGGAACGACCTCCACGAATTTTCATGGGTCGGTCCCGCTGTCCTAAGCACCGGGGACGGCAGCCACTTCATCGGGATAAACCCGGTAGCTCTCTGGCCCCATGTCATCGACAACGTGATCAAACTCCGGATCGAACCCAACCACCGATCGCAATAGCGAACCGAAAGACAGCGCCACGGTCCACCGCCTCGCATTGGCGAAGGCCGGGGAGTAGAACGGCCCCGCATAGCTCGATCGCGAACCCATCCTCAATGCTCGAGCGGCAACGGATCGATTCCGGCATCACCCATTTGTACATCGGTCCATGCGGGGATCCGGCGGACAGGCGCATGACCATCATGGGTCGCCCTGGTGCGCGAGGCGTCCAATGCGAAAGCCATGTTGCTACCCATCTCCTTGGGCCGTCTCGTTGCTGTCTGACGCACGTAGGCAGCTCGCCCGCCTTTTGCGGGACGGGCCTTTGGCCCTCAAGCAGAAAACCGGCGCTGCGCGCCTACGGTTTCCACTACGTGGACCCTCCGTTTTTCAGCTTGCCCGCGGCGAACGGCCGCCTCCTCGAAGTGCGTCAGCAACAAGACCACCCAAGGAGATACATCATGCAAAATTGTGCAGAGTTTCACATCATCGGCCGCGTCGGCAAAGTCGACCCCAAGGAAAAAGTCACCCACCTCGACGTCGCCGCCAACTATCCCCGCAGGGACGGCGAAGGCTGGAAGGACGACACCCACTGGAACCGCGTCACTTGCTTCGGCAAGATGCACGAGAAGGCCGCGAAGATCGGCAAAGGCGACCTCGTTCGCATCACCGGTCGCGTCCGCCAGAACAGCTACGAGACGAACGGCGAGCGTCAATACACGGTCGATCTCATCGCAGACCGGATGGCCACCATCATCAAGAACGGTGGTGCACCCGCAGATCGTGACGACGACGACCAGGACGATAACGTCCCCTTCTGATCATCCCGGGGGCGGTCTCGGCCGCCCCTTCAGCCTCCATAGGAGACGCATCATGGAACCCGATATCTTCGAAGCGTTTAGCTCATTCGCCCACCACGACGACCAGTTCGAACTCAATTTCGACGACCCCAGCGAGCAGCCGACTTTCGAATTCGATATCTGCTCTACCACTCAGATTCCCGCCAACTGCTGTTCATGCGGCCGCCATCCCTAAAAGACCATGAGCGAGGACTGGATCACCCCGGTCCTTCTCCTTTCTCCCTAGTCGAGCCCGCGACCGGCTCGCTCACGGCGGGACATGGCCCGCCTGTTCGCATCGCCGACAATCCTTCCAAGATTGTGGTTCGGTTCCTCAAGGACGTGCGACCATCGGCCTCGCTTGTCGCATCGCTTCGCTCGCGACCGGCGCATCGCCGATGAGCGGCGGTCCCAACTGCCTGGCCCCGGAACGCGCCAACGTGATCTGCTCGCTTGCCACCGAGCTACGCCGGTGGTCAGCGCATCGCAGATAAAACAGGTCGGCGAAGAGTCCGCGCTATGGTTGCGCATTCGCCTCGCTTCTCGCTTGCTCCGCGCGCGCGCTGCGCATCGCCGATCGCGCTGATCGCATCATCAGATGGTGGTGAGCTTTGCCGCAATCTTTTCGGCGCCGTGCTTCTCGATGGCCTTCGCAATGGCAGTCGCTTCGCTCCTGTCCATGCGCCCGATCTTCACCTTCCCTAGCGCTCCTAAAAAAACGTCGCGACCCGCATCGCGCTCCGCCTCGCGAGCTCGCCGTTCGGCGTCCGCTAGTTCTACCAACTCCGCCTCGAGCGCTGCTCGTCTCGCCGTGATGGCTTCCAAATTTCCTTCATTCTTCTTCGCTCTTGGCATCTCGTCATTCCTTCTATCGGTGTCCAATCGAACGGCATTGCTATCATGGAGCGCGTGAAAATCCAGTCCCGTTATAGGAACATCATTGCGAGGGTTGCTCAACATTCGTCGCTGCTGTGTTGTAGCCGATAGGGTTCCGGTTTGATCGCCCCCGGGCGGCAAAATGAATTGCGTTTTGGGCGCGCTACGCCAGCGTTTTGGGTTCGCGCTTCGCACTCCCAAAACGCAATGCGTTTTTTGAAGATTGCTCCCACAGGTGTCACAATCGATACGCATCCGTAGACACGGATGATCTTCGTTGGGTTCCCTTCCTGGAACCTGATCGATCTCGTTCCACCGAACGATAACGATTAGATTGCCGGGACCATTTGGCCCGACAATCTTGCAATGTCAGTCGATGCAATTCGCATCATGCTGCCGTCCTATTGGATGCCCGGCAGGCTCACAAAGTGCCCCGGCCTTGGCAAGCTGACGGGCTATGCCCGAATTCGATCTCGAAAACTGAATGAGAAAACCACTTCGGGTATATCTCATTCAGAGATGCACACGGTATGCGGCAAGCCGCAAAGCCGTTGCCCAGCAACTTACTGAAAAAACACGCGAATATCGGGGTGTAAAATACACCACAAAGGGTGCAATTCGAACCCGCATAAGGGTGCATATCCAACCCCGAAAAAGGCGCGGATTTCCGCCGAAAACCTGTGGTTGCCGGGGTGCAACTTGCACCATTTTCCGCGTTCCAAGGGGCGCGCCTTGACGATTCTGCCGGGTGCTGGTAACCAGCATTCGCCTTTCGCAAGAACCCACCACCCATCCCTACCGAGGGAGGGTGGTTTGGAATTTCATCGTCGTTCCGTAGCGCTTTCGCCGGAGACCTGGGCGTCTCTGACTAAGATTGCGCAGGAAGAGGGCATCACGACATCAGAGTTGGTTCGGCGCGTCCTCATCCTCTTTTTGGGGGACCGCGACCGCCCGCAGTTCAACCCGCAGCGCATGGCAATCATCTGCGAATATATGCAGCTCGTTGCCGACGAATGGGTGAAGAAGCACGCACCCGATCGGCGGGATGAATTCCTTACGGTTGTCGACCAGAGACTGGAGCGGCACCATGGCAGATAAGCCCAATCGCCCGCGCCATCCCCGCGCTTGGTCGAGCCATGGCGAGGCAAATCGGAACAGCGGAAACTTCACTCGCGGCTCCCAGCTCATCGGTCATCAGTTCTCGATGTGGTGGCGCGGCGCTCGTGTTCCGCTCTTAGTCTGGATCGGATTGTTGCTCGGCTTTGCGTGGCTCAAGCTGACCCTAATCCTCGACGATTACGAATTTCAGATGCTCGGCACGAAGGCACTTGCTGCGTTCTGGAACTTTGTCGGTTTCGACGAGATGAAGCGTGCCAATGTGACGCTGCGGGATGGGAGCATCTACCCGACCTACATGGGCTATGTTCCGTTTATTCCCGACGTTCAGATCGCATGGGCGAAGCTCATGAACGCATTTTTGGGTAGCCTGATCTTCTCCACCATAGGCGCAGGCATGTTCGCATGGTGGTTCATTCCATGGGCGCGCGAACGGGGTGTATCGATCCTTGCCGATCACCATGAACGCGGGGTCGAAATCGTCGACTATGATGTTCTGAAGATGATGCTCGATCGGCATAACCTAGATCGCGTTCGGGAACGCGCAAAGGAAGCGTTCCCGGATTTGACGCTCGCGCAGGTCGAGGCGCTTCCCCTCTCGCAGAGGAAAGCGGCAGGCGTTATCTTGCCGTACAAGATTGCGACGCTGCCCTTTCCATATGGATTCGAGCAGAGCCATATCATGCTCACCGGTACAACCGGTACGGGCAAGACGACACTCATCCGACAGGTCGTGGCGCAGGCGATCGAACGGGGCGATCGGTGCGTCCTCTTCGACCTGACGGGGCACTATATGGAAGCCTTCTACGATCCCGAACGCGACTTCGTTTTGAACCTCAACGATGCGCGCTGCGAGTCCTGGTCGCTGTTCAATGACTGCCACTCGCGAAGCGAACTCGTGACCGCCGCTACCGCTCTTATTCCAGCAGACCACGGTTCGGATGGCGGCTTCTGGGAGAAGGCGGCGCGGACGCTGTTCGTTGAGATGTGCGACAATCTGAGGAGGAGTGGACGCGGCACGAACAAGCATCTGTGCGACCAGCTTATGCAAGCGAGCCTCAAGAAGATCTACGCTGAGCTGATGGGTACGGTGGCCGAGCCGCTGGTCTCGCCAGACGCAGCGAAGATGGCGCAGTCGATCCGTGCGGTGCTCAATGCTAACGCCGAGTCCATCCGTTTCCTGCCCGATGGCGGCGAACCCTTTTCGATCAAGGACTGGATCAAGCGGGACGATGGGGAGGCATCCATCCTTTTCATAACCGCCCAATACGCGCACCTCGATATGTCGCGTTCGCTCCTCACATTGTGGATGAACATCGCGATCAACACGATCATGACACTCAAGCACACTCGGCAGCTTCGTACCTGGTTTATCTTCGACGAGCTCGCCGCGCTTCATCAGCTTCCTGCGCTTGAGAGAGGCTTGCAAACGGCACGCAGCTTCGGCGGGGCTTTCCTTCTTGGCCTCCACAATTTTGCAGGTCTTCGCAACACATATGGCGATGATGGGGCTCAGAACATTATCAGCCTGACGAACACGAACGTCATCCTTCGGGTGAAAGAACGCGAGACGGCGGAAGAGTGTTCACGGCTGATTGGGTTCCGCAAGGTACGCACGATGGACGAGTCCTATAGCTATGGCGCGCATCAGACTCGCGACGCTTCCACCATCTCGCCGACAACCAAGGAAGAGGCGCTGGTGATCGCGGACGACATCACCAGCCTCCCAAATCTCAACGCCTATATTCGTTTCCCTGAGAAGTTCCCGTCGACGTTGGTTTCGTTTCCCTATGTCGGGTTTCCTTCCATTGCCGAAGGTTTCATTGAAGCCGCCCCGCCGCCGGATTTCGCGCCCGTCGATGAGGATGAGGACGAAGGAGAGGGCGAAGAAGGGGGCGGACAGGATATCGCTGCCGACCGCCCGGAGCCCGGCGCGGAAGCCGAGACGGGGCGTCAGGATCGTCGCGAGATATTCGACCTGCCGGATGGGCGAGCGGTCCGTGCGCGTGACGTGATCGACGTTGGTCGGTCGCAGCTGGACGCGCGGATCGCAGCACAGGGCGAAACCCAGAAGCCAGCCGGCATCACGTCGTTGGCGAAGCGTTCGATCGACGACGATCCGCCCCGGGGCGTCGCACCTCGCAACGCCTCTACCGGGAGCAGCGGTCAGCAGGATGCGCTGGCGAACAAGGAGCAACTGCGCGGACCGAAGGATCCGACCGAAGAGAAGAGTGGCGAATTGGCGCGCCGTGAATCCCGTATGGATTTCGGCGATACCGATCATCGCCGCTCCGGCGGCGCCGAGCTCGGCGCCGATGGCATGGCGCGCGGCAGCGACGATCTCGGCATGGATATGGATTGACCGGGTATGAGCTTCCGGCGCCTTCCCTTCAGTCCACAATGTCCGGGCATGGCCGCTTGGCGGACGAGGGTCGCCGCTGACGCTGCCAAAGGCATTTTGGCCGGACACAGCAGGTTCCGGCACGCCCCACACAAAGACAGGCGGCGCAAGATCGCACTGCTGCAGCCTTATCAATGCGACCGGTGCGGGAAGTGGCACCTTGGCGATCCCGTCCCCGGGTGGAAGCAATTGTGATGGTGAAGGGCGTGGCGCGATGATCAGCTTCTTTCACATGGAAGTGCTCGAGCAGATCGAGGCGCGGATCGTTGAACATCATTCGGCTGGTCGAAGGATCCACTGGCTCGGCGGGGGCGCTGACGCGCTCGGACTTTCCGCCCTCGATCGCGACGCGGGAATTGCGGCGGTGTTCACACCTACAGTTGAAATCAAGCGGCAGGGTGGTCGAGCTGGGGGAACGATTGCCGGAATGTCGTTGCTGTTCTCGCCGCCGTTCGATCTCTCATATGTTCGCGAAAGCAAAAACGCCCGCGTGATACGGGCCGCCCATATTGCCTCCGCGCGCGTTGCACTTCGACACCTCGAGAGCTGGACGTTGGTTCGCGATGTCGCTGGAGGCTCGCTCCGCCCGAGTGGTCTCATTTACGGCCTCTGCGTGGCCGATGATGCCTTCGTCCTCGACATGATGGTGCTTGGTTGGGGTGTCGGACCGGGGATGCGATGGGGCCTCATTGATGGCTGGACGCTGGCAGCGAAACTGGGCTCAGCTGAAGACGTATATGCCAGCGAGCTAGAAGATCGGCTCGCCAGCCAAGGCCTCAAGCTCACCTGGACGGGCCCGTCCCACGCGGATTTGAAACCTATGTTGTGGCGTGAGCGTCGCGCACGTTGGGCGTTGGCGCAGTACGGCCGCAAGAATTTCTGGCAGGCTGACGCATCATGACCGTATCGATTGGCAAGGTTCATTCGGCGGGCGGTGCGGCGGCCTATTTCGCATCCGACAACTATTACACGGCTGAGCAGTCCGAAGCTGCATCAGCATGGGCGGGAGAAGGCGCAAAGGATCTCGGGCTTTCCGGGACGGTGGACACGGCAACCTTCGAGCGGATTTTGAGCGGAGAGTTGCCCGACGGGAAACAAATTGGCGACGCCGAGACCCGCGACAGCGGTCGTGATTTCACATTCTCGATGCCGAAGTCGGCTTCGCTCCTCGCTCTCGTTTCCGGCGACAAACGGATCCTCGCTGCGCATATGGCTGCCGTCAAACAGACGATGACATGGGCAGAGAAGAATTTGGCTGAAGCCCGGGTTCATGTCGACGGCAAGGACGTCGCGGTCCGAACCGGAAATCTCGTCTATGCGCTGTTCCCGCACGATACGAGCCGCGCCACGGATCCGCAGAGCCACATCCACGCAGTGATCGCCAATCTGACCAGATTGCCCGAGCGGTTTCGTAATCCCGATCAGGTCGATCAGAAGACAGGCGAGGTCACGAGCGACGACGGGTGGCGCGCATGGCACAACGGCGCGATGTACAGGGCCAGCGCCGTGCTGAGCTCCATGGCGAACGCCATATTGCGCGAAAAGCTCGAGGGCCTGGGCTACAAGACAGAAGTGACCGGCAAGCACGGCGCTTTCGAGGTTCTCGGTCCCAATGGTGAGCGCATAAATAAAGAGGCGCTCGACGGCTTCTCGAAACGCGGGAACGACATCAAGGCTAAGGCTGAAGAACTCGGAGTGCATAGTCCCGAGGGGCGAAGAGCCATCACGCGGCGCACTCGCGATCCGAAGATGGACGCCGGCGATCGCAGCGAGCTCGCCGAGCGGTGGCGTGCTGAAGCGCGCGACTACCAATATAACGGCGACAAGATCTATGCGATGGCGCTGTCCCGATCGCAGGAGCGCAGCTCGCCGATCGAGCGCGGCATATTGGCCGTAAGTTCAGCGATCCGTGACAGCCGCGACAGGCTGATCGACTATTTGAGCCGCCCTGACGATCCGCTCGTCGATTCCGGTCTCGCCAAGCTCACGAGGACGCCGGCTACCGCGCGCACCCAATATGCCACTGCCAGCGCCATTCGTATTCTGAGTGAGCGCGAAGCGGTGTTCAAAACGGCCGACGTGATTAAGACCGCGGTCGACCTGGGTGAGAAAGGTGTCACGCCCGATCGAATCGAGCGGCGGATCGCGGAGCTGGTCGAAAAGGGTGAGATCGTTCCAGAGACATCTCAACGTCTTGATAAAGCTGTCGACATGATAACCACGCGCGAGGCCATCGAGCAGGAACGCCGGATATTGAAGGCGATGGATACCGGCGCCGGCGAAGCGCGGCCCCTCATGACCGCCGACGTCGCGGCCACGCGCCTGGCCGAACTGGCGGCACCGCGAGAACTCAACCATCAGCAGCTCGCCGCCGCGATCCAGATCGTGTCGTCGCCCGATCGTATCGTCCTTGTCCAAGGTCGCGCGGGCGCCGGTAAATCGACGATGCTCCAGCCAATCGCCAAAGCAGAAGCGATCGACGCCACGGCAAGGATGCTCAGCGCTGAAGGCAAAGACGCGCTGTTGCTGACGGCCGACGTCAAAGGTGACGCAAAGGCTCTGGCATTCCAGAACAAGATGGTCGCCGATCTCAAGACCGATACCGGTCTCGACGCGATGACCACGCACGCCTTCATATTTCGGAACGAGAAATTCCTGAACGGGGAAGGGTCGGCGGAAGCGTTCGCGGCCCGGAAGGCCGAACTCGCGGGCGTCTATCTCATCCTCGACGAAGGTTCGATGATCTCGAACGAGCAAATGGACAAGCTGACCGCGATCGCGAACCTCATGGAAGTCGGCCGTCTAGCCATCATCGGTGACCGGAAGCAGCTCAATCCTATCGACGCGGGGAAGAGCTTCTCGCTCATGCAAGCCCGCGCAATCCAGGACCAACTTCCCGTCAGCGAAGTCAACATCAACATGCGGCAGAAAACCGAGGAAATGAGGCTTGTCGCCGATCTCGCTGACGCCGGCAATGTTCGCGGTGCATTCGCCATCCTAGGCGATCGCGTCATCGAATCCGACGATCGTATAGGCGACGCCGCGAATGCGTGGCTCGCGCTCTCTGCCGACCAGCGCGAAAAGACGACGCTGCTCCCATCGAGCCGCGACGGCCGAGCGGAGGCAAACCAGATCATTCAGGACGGATTGAAGGCGGAAGGGACGCTGCAGGGCCAAGGAAGGGCATTCAATGTCCGGGAAACGGTCCAGCTCACCCGTGAGGAATATCGATACGCCCGTAATTGGCGTCAGGCTGAATTCCTCGAGGTCGGCAGTCGCGACAATGGCCTTGGACTTGCGAAAGGCGATTATCGAATTGCTCGTATATTCGACAACGGCAAAGTCGATCTTGTCGACATGCGCGGGAAGAAGCATCGCGTCGAGCCCATAAAGATTGACCCAACGGGCAAGCTTAATCGGCTGAAGCTCAGCAATGAGAAGCGGATCGAGGTGCATGAAGGTGAACGGATCCGCTGGACCGATAGTGACAAACGCGATGGCCGCGGGATGATCAATGCTACGATCGCGAGCGTTGAAAAGGTGACGGCAGAAGGCATCACGGTGAAACTGGCGAGTGGCGAGCTCCGCGAGTTGCAGAATGGCGACAAGATGCTGAAGCGTATGGATCTCGCCTACGCGATCAACACCCATATGGCCCAGGGTATCACGAACGAAACCGTTTTCTCCGTCATGGGCGCCCGTGAATCGAACCTGTCCAACGCGCGAGCGTTCCTGGTCAACCATACGCGTCAGCAGAATGATGTGCGTTTGTTTACCGACGACAAAACAAAGCTGGTCGCGCAGCTTGAGAACAACCGGGGCGATAAGAGTTCCGCGCTTGAGGCCATCGGCGAGCTCGCCGTCGAGAAAATCCTTTCCGGAAAAGGGAAAGACTTTTCCCCAGCGCCGCCCGTCGACCTCGACAAGCCGTCTGGAACCAGCGACCTTGATCGCAAGCTTGACCTCAGCGGGCTGGCGGACCTCGATGTCCGTGGCTCCGAGCCGAAAACGGAAAGCAAGGCAACGGATCTTTCCAGCCCCGACCCCTCGCCAGATAAGGACACCGGAAAATCTCCGACGTCGCCGGCGCCGGCAGCACCTCGCGAGGAACCCCAGCTCGATCGCTCAAAGGGCCTCGAGCTATGATAAGCGCGCATCAAATAGGACGAGGGCGCACCATGGGAGCAATCATATCGAGAGCATTGGCCGCGCCGATCGCGCTCAACCGCAAAATCGCGGCAATGTCATTATCGACTGCACGATTCATAACCCGCACGGGATCCAGTCGTGTTGAATCGGTCTTTTGGGTCGTCGGCGCATCAACAGCGGCGTTTGGCGCTGCGATCATCGTCGCATCCAAACTAGGCGACGTCGCCGGCATCCTCACCTTGCATCGCTGGCGATCGACGGCCGAGGTGATCGAGCTCGGCGGCGCTCTGCTCGCCCTGTATTTGGTTGGCCACATCTTCGTTGGCCTGGCGCGCGCTATTCGTGATGAAATTCGGTGGATTCGGCGGGGAGGAGAGCGATGATGAAAGGCCTGATGTTCGGATACGCCGGCGCAATGCTACTTGTACTCGGTGGCGGAGAACTGCTCGCCCGCCCACCGGCGCAATTCGTTGAGGCAGGCGCCTGCAGGGCGATTGACGGGGACACGCTGCGCTGCGGTCAAACACGAGTCAGGCTGCTCGGCATCGATGCGGCGGAGACAAGCGGACATTGCCGGCAAGGTCGCGTTTGCGCGCCGGGCGATCCCGTCGCGCAGCGCGCGACCCTTCAGAGGCTCGCGAAGGCAGCTCTGAGCATCACGCCCGTCAAGCAGGACCGATATGGGCGAACGATCGCGATCGTTAGATCTGCTGCCGGCGATAATCTCAGCTGTGCAATGCTGCGCGCTGGAGCGAGCTATGTCGCCCGCTGGGACGACGGAAAGATCATATGGCGCAGTTGTGTGGAGCTCGCACGTCGGGCCAATCAACTTTGACAGAATTGTATTCGGGTAAAGAGAAGGAAGTGACGAGGATGATGAATGCAATCCGCAATGCCAGTGTCGCCGGCATTTTATTGATTTCACCGATCGCGGCGTCCGCTCAGGACAGTAGCCGGACCAACGAACTCTACCACATCTTCGATTTTAAGACCGCGGTGAAGCGCGGCGAGATGATCAAGATTCTGCAGGACGGGATAAACCCGAACATCTCGAAATCGAACACCGTGACGCCGATCGTTATGGGGCCGGCGCCGGAAACGCCCGGACGCTTCACTCTCGTCAATCCGTTCGAAAACAGTCCCTATGCGGGCTTCATCTCAACCTCGCAGCTTTCGACGATCAAGCAGGCGCGCTGTGATGGAGCTGTCTGGATCAGCTCGGCCGTCAGGAAGGTCCGGGGATCGCAGCAGCTGATGATCACCATGTGCCTATTCCCCTATGTTGAGGGGTATCAGCTGGATGTCTACGCGATCGACATCAAGGAGAAAGGCGGCGGCCTCGATGCCCGACTGGGCAGAGCACTCGGCCAAGCCATTGTGGGCAACAGCGATAACTGGACCAACAAGACCATCCTCGATGTCGTGCGCTATGTTCGGACGACGACCGGCGCGAGCGTTACCTACGTAGAAGGCCAACCGGAATTCACCGGGACGCCATGGGAAGAGGGCATCCAGCTCGCGCCATCCGCGGCCGACAAGAACACCGTCGACACGGCGCCGGCGCCGACTGGGGCGCAACCTAACTAGTCGGAACGTCGACCAATTGGCGGGGGTGCGAAACCTTCCTTCAGAATGAACGAGGGCACGCCGCCGCCGGGATAGCTTCGATGAGTTTTGGTGCTTCGTTGCCGAGACAGGCGATCTTCACCACCATTCCGAGCATATGGCATACGTCTGCCGGTCGGGGAGCGCCAGCCGTGCCGTTGACGGCATCTACAAGGCCGTCGGCGTCTACCGATCTACAGAAATGATGTTTTTTAGCGCTTTGGCACGTAAGAAGGCAGAGAAGGCAAGGGAGGGGTTACCGATGTTTGGGCGGAAGAAGCATGAGGAAAATAGTCCGGAAGACTTGAAGCAACGCATCACGGCACAACATGCCGCATTGTGGGAAGCATTCGAAAACGCCCGCATTTTCCCGCTTCGACAAGCCCTGCTAGGGCAGTTTTCCGAAGTGCTGGAACAGCGCGTCATCGAAGGCGGTTGGGAGCCGGGGCCGATGCGTGATGCTTACTTGGATTGTGAGCGCGCATGGGTGAGCGAGCTGCCGACACTCAAAATGGAATTGCTCGATTTTCGCGATATCGGCGACTGGCTGGACCTTGCCGAGAAGATCGGCATACGCGGTGAAATGCTGGATTGGTTCGACAAGCAATTTGACGGAGCGGCGGCTTCTCTGCGCTATGGCGGCGCTCAACGGATCGGCGCCCTAATTTTGACCTTCGATACGAAGTCCGGCGAATGAACGATAAGGTTAAGCTCGCGCTGATAGCGGCTATGGCAATTGTCGGAGTCGCCTGGATCGTTATGCACTACTCACCCTATCAAACCTGTGTGCGAGCGAAGGCAGCGCGCATTGAGGCGGACGTTGCCGAAGTGCGGGAACGATACAAGACAGCCGAACCAGTCTCAAATCAGGTCGTGCCCGGATTCGAAGACGTGCCATCAGTGACACCGTCGGCGGAAGAGACGGCAGTCGAAGCGAAGCGAACTGCGGAGATTATGTGTGCTGGCGGGGAGCCGTGAGGGGAAATAAAATGAAGGTCGCATTGGCCATCGTCGCTGCAATGGTTTCGCAGCCACTGTTTGCACAAACCGCTGAACCAAAGTGGCAGGCAAACGAAGTCGATGAAGAACGATACGGAATGCACTTCCGCACCGGAACAACACCGAGCGGAAGTCCCTATCGCTACGCCAGCGATGGCAGCGGATATGTGCTGAAGCCCGGTGCCGAATTGACCGGGGAGGGCTGGTCGGTGAAATGCGAGATCGATCCGATCACCGATGCCAACAAATGTAGCCTGACCGCTCGCAACCTGTTTCTGTATATGGGCAGCGCAACGACGGTGCAAAGCGTCTGCATTATGGGCCACGACTTTCCGGGGCGACGCGGGGCCATTCGAGTTGACAAAAATGCGCCATTTGCAACGTCGGAAGGCGGCTGCGTTTCATCCCCCATATTGTTGAAGCAAATGACGACCGGGAACAGGGCTGCGGTGCGTTCGGTGAAATGGCCGAATGATTATGATGTTGATGCCACCGTTGAAATTGGACCGCTTCAAGAGGCACTATCGTTAGTGCTCTATCTCAAGCGGAACCTTGGTAACTTCTGATCAGTCGTCTTCCTGACTGGGCGGGCTGACCGATACGGTGCCAGACTTCGCTTTGAAGTTTCGGATAGGCCTGCGGATCAGAATCATCCTTCTGCGCGAACATACAGGAACTTGCCGTTTCGGGGTGTTTCCTGTATGTTCGCTTGTGAAGGATTTTGTCATGGACGATCAGCTTAAGCCTTTTGGATCCGACTGGAGCCGCCGGTACTACGATTCATCGCACCCGCTTTACATCGCGTCGGCGGCGGAAGACGGGCTTGCGCGCATGTCGAATGGCGGTCGCAAGACTGAGCTTGGGCCTTGGGGGCGGCGCGCGCTCTATGCAGCTTTCGCGCTCATTGCCTCATACTTCGCCCTCATCTTGGCGGTGGGCAGCCACTGACGGTTGCCGGTGGATTCACCCACCGGCAACTCAGCACTATCGTTTCTTACCGCGCCCACCCCGGGGTTTAGGATCATGCTCCAGATGGAGGTGGTTATTGGCCGGATTGTCCTTGAACGTCTCAAAATTGACGTCGTAATCTGGGCCAAGCCGTTCGCGCACATCCCGCGCCCATTGCTTTCCTTGGGCAACGCTGATGTCGTTTCCTCGCAGATCAACGCCCTTTCCTTCTGGATGCAAGCTGCCGCGAGTATGCTGGCTATCGCGCGCAGATGTGACCACGCGCTGTGGTAACCCGAGTGCATGGGCCGAAGCAGCCGCCGCCGTCAGGGCAGGCGCCATGCTCGAGTCCATTGAGCTGAGGTTGGCGCCAGGTTTTACGTCGAGGCCAGCGGCGGACGCGACACCCCCGAGATTCACCCGCTGGCCACCAAGCGGCGCTTCGCCAGGGCCGTCCAGGCGGAGAGCTCGCATTGCGCCGGCAACGCCCGGCATTGTCCGTATAACCCAAGAATCGTTTCGAGCTTCGGCCGTTGCGCCGAGATTGTCGGCTTGCCGCCGATCGCCGAGCAGCGTTGCCCTTATTCCATGACCATAATCATCCAGCCTCGCTACACTGCCGTCAAGTCGGCCGCTCACGCTGTCCTCAAGCCCAACATCTCGAGCAGAACCGGAAACATCGACCGATGGCCCACGAGCAGCAATTTCTGCCATACCGGCGGCACCGATCGCACGAACTTCGTTTGCAGTTGAAAACGACGGCCCCGCAATGGTCGCCCCCGGCGCATCGGGAACCACCCCGAGGTCGTGGTGCATTTGTTCGACCCGATCATCCATAAACTGCTTCACCAAGGCGTCCTGCGTGAGGGCTTGCGTCGGCGTCATATTGACCAGGCCCGGGTGATAGCTCTGATCAAGATGGCGGTTTTGAGGATCCATCATAGCTGTTTGAGCATAGCGAACGAAGTCTTGGCTAAGGTTCTTGTTGAGCGCGTAGCCGTCGCGCTCGAACTGCGAGAATTCGTTCGACCAGCGCTGATACTGGTCTTCGGCGCGCGACGCCTCCTCGCTGAGACTTTGCGAATGACGAAGGTCTTGAGACACCTCCTGACCAAGTCCGCGGACTTGGCTATCTGTCGACGATGCCGTTGCACGATAGAAGCTCTCGCGCGCTTGGCGAGCCGCTTCAGAATTGGATTCCTTTTCGAGCCACTGATGTGCATCAGTATTTTGGGTCGAAGTCGAAACTCCTTGGTCGGTTCGGCGAGTATCGCTCGACCGTCCATCAAGACCAGCTTTGAGGTCCGCAGACCCCGACAGCGGTCCGCCTTTCCCAGCGCTCAAGGCACCGGATGCACCAATACCAGCGCTGCCCGTCAATACGGTGTCTCGAGCAAGCTGATCGGCCTGACTCTTCGTCATGCCGAACTGGGTTTGCAGCGTATTCGACCAGCTCGAAGACAGATCTTGGACCTGCGCGATCGACGACTGCAGAGAGCGACCCTCTTCGGTTGTGGCGCTCGCCGACGTCTGCGCGGTGTCGAACAATCTCGCCGATTCCGTGCGGGTAGCCGCCCAGCTATCACTCGCGGCGACTCGCTTTTGATCGACCACGCTGGAACCTTGGCTCAGACCCTTTTGGAGCTGCGAGCCGAAATCTTTGCTGGCTGAGATACCGAACCCGAGGTTCGAAATGCCCTGGCTCGTGTCATAGGCGAACGTGCCGTCTTCATTGTAGCGCGTGAACGCGCCGTCGCTCGATCGCTGCTGGATCGTGCCGGCGCCGGTATTGAAACTGGGCGCCGTAGAATATTGGTCGCGGTTCAGCGTGTTGATCTGACGATTCATCAGCGAGGCGTTGCCATATGCGTAGTTGCCCGTTGTGGCCTCTGCGGCCGCCTGCTCCGCGGCATTCTGGCTTGGCGAAAGAAAACTCGCCGAATGCGACGCGATCGCCATTGCGCCCTTGGCCATGCCTGCCGCGATAAACGGAACCGACATGATCATGTAGCCCGCGAGCGCGCCGACGTCCTGATTCAAGGCCGAGATACCGGAGAAATTGGCGGCTGTGAGGCCACCATTGGCGCCCCACGACGCCAAGGAATCCTGCCAACGCGACATGAAAATCATGTTCAGGATGACGAACAACGGACCCCAAGCGGCAAGATAGAAGAAGCCGGTTATGTAGCCCTTGGCAACCGTCATCCCGTTGGTCGGCAGCAACATCAGCAAAAACAGGATCGGGAACAGCGAATAGAAGACAACCGTCAGAACGATGTTCAGCAACGGAACCCACTTCATCGCGCCGCCGGCGATCGTCGAATAGGTGTTGCGGGTCTGGATGTCCGCGCGCGTCTGAGCAAACGCGTCAATCTGGCCTTGCGCGGAGCCGCTTGCAAAGCCGTCGCGGGCCTCTGACAAAGCATTGATGAACATCGCCTGCCTCACAAGCTGACCGCTGCTCGAAGCCATCCCTGCCGCGCCCATTCCGTTCATGTCATTATTGAGCCGGGCGGACGCCTGTGCAGCGGGAATGCCGGGGAAGAATTGGGCAGCAATTTTGGGAGCCGCAGCCGCATAGTAGCTGTTCCAGCCAGTGCTGATGAACGTATAGGCAGTCTGACACGTAATGATCCCCGACGTGCCGTCCGGATAGATATACTGTTGCGACAGAGCGACTGAGCCCGGTCCCATCGCGGCCAAGAGATCGGACGATTTCAGAATGTCGTCATATGTCTTGCGGCCGAGAAGGATGTCATAAAAGACACACTGCTTGAAATGCTCATTGAGATTGGTGGCAAAGACTGGATCGTCGATGCGGAGGCCCTGCGTCGCATCGAGCAGCTTAGCGCCATAAATCATGCCCCCTGTCGAATAGTTCAGGACCTGAGGCATCGCGAAAACGGTCTCGGCCGCGCGCGTAAGGTAATCTCCGATTTGGCTCGTGAAACCCGCGATCAGGCCGAGGCCGACGGGAACATTATCGACCACGGCGGCGGTAACGCCGGGATTGGTGCGATCGGTGACCTTGACCGAAATGGTCGGCACCATCACCACCATATACATCAGCGTCGCCTGCATGAACCACTTGAGCAAGGCTCGCGGATCCATGTTCCAAGCTGTGACAAGGAGCGCCCAGGTGAATGCCATCACCATAACGACGCGAATGAGGCCCCGGTAACCACCGGAGCCAGCCCACGACGCAACCGCGTTGAAGACGTTGACGAGATATTCCCCGCCGCCGACCGTGAAGACCTCGATCATCGCACGCGCTCCTTCAGCCCGAAATCAGGGCCGCAAACCTTGCGCCGAGAGAGCGCGGGAAAAATTGAGTGAGGCCGCCATCCCCGGTGCCATCCGAGACTGCAGCGTGCTTTCGATCATCATCGCGCGATCCACGATCTCGAAGGTGCGCGTCACTCGCTGATTGACTGTGCTTTCGCGCTCGAACAGCCGCTGACGCACGCGCGCGAGCTGCTCATTGAACTGCCGCAGGTTTTCCGCATCGGCCTGATTGCTATTATTTGACTGGCCCGCAGCAACCTGGTCGAGCATCCGCTGGACAATCGAATTGAGGAGATCGATCGCCGTCACTTCCGCGAGCGAATTGAGCTCGCCCGGCGACAGGTTGAAGCCGGAGGCGGCCTGCACGGCAACCACCTTGTATAGCGGGATGCTGGCGACGCCGAGGAGGTTCTTCTCTTCGGTGGTCAGCGCGCCGTTCGTCCGCACCTTGTCACTCATTGACTGGATCAGTGCCGCGACACGGGGACGCAGCGCCGTGCCGCCCAGCGCCGGGATCGTGCGTCTGCCGGGGCCGAGGCACTTATCGGTTTCGTCGCATCCCAAGACGTCGATCGGCTTATCGCCGTCGAGCAGCGCATCGAGGATCGCAGGATCGCCCTCGCCGCGATAAATGATGGGGAGGGGATCATTGTCGGACGGACGCTTGCCGACGACGATCGTGCCCGTCAGCGTCATTACGAGCTCGCGCATCTGGCGGTCGGCACTTTCGAGGGGCGATTGCTTGATCATGTCCCAGGCATAGTTCTTCGGTCCCGGTGTCATGGCCGCCAGCGCAGGATCCGTGTTCGAATTGATCGTCGATGACCGCTCACCGCCATTGCCGCACCCTCGCCGTGACTTCGCCCAGTCAGCGAAGCGCCCTGCAGACGTACCGATAGACTGGCAGATACGATCTTCGGCCGCGTCGACCTTTGGCCACACAGCCCCGACAGCCGCCGCCGCGGACTCGCAGCTCTGCATGTTGAACTGGTTCACCTTGTTGGCGATGTCCTGCATCTGATCGATGACACCGCCAATTTGCGGGCTGATGCTGTCGATCGCGAGCTTGAAGGCGAAGCCGATCGCGTTGTTGGCGATCGCTTTGAGGTTGGCGACGAACTCCGACATGTTGATGAACGAAAAGGAGCCGGTGAAGATGTCGATGCCGCCGCAACCCGCACGAACCTTCGGGAGCTGGATATTGGCTGGATACACACTCTTTTGCGGGAAACGCGCCCAAACGGACCCCAACGAATAGTAACCGGCGGACTGCCCTTGATAGGCCGTGGCGCCGGTCGCATTCGCCGAGGCGCCCATGTCATTGAAGAATTCGCTCATCTCATCACCGACGCCGGCTTGCGCCGGCGCAGCTGCAACAGAGAGGGCAATCACGCCGATTCCAATCCGCGACACCGCGACGCGGATCCGCGCGACGAACGTAAGGTCAGCCATTAGAAGTCACTCCCCGCTTTGGTGCTCGTGAGCGTGAAAATCCGCTCGGTGATTTCGTCGGCCGACAAGATGCCCGTGCCGATCGGGATCGGCCGCTTTCGAACCGTGTCGTAGAGAACGAGCGCGGGCGTGGCCTTGGAACTCAGACCCATCTTGGCGTGCTGGCCGACGTCGACGACATAATTGGGAAACACGCGGTTCGGGCCGCCGTCCATGGAGACCGCGACGACGTTGAAGCCGCTCCCGTCGGCAAGCGACCTCAGGATTGGCGCAAAAATGTCGCAGGCTCCGCAGCTCTGCGCGTAGAAATAGAAGATCCCGTAGCGCTTCGAGAGATTGCGAAGCGCCATTTCCTGCTCAGCTTTGCGGTTATCAATCCATGCGCGCTTCGCCAGCGTCGTCACCGGGCGCTGCAAAGTGTAATCGAGATCGGGATTTTGCCACATGGACCGCTGCCAGACGTCCGAGAACATCGATGCGCGATCCAGCTGCTCACGCTGGAAGCGGATATAAGCCGTTACGTTTTCTTCGGAGGGTTCGAGGATCGCCCTCGCCTTCAGCTCGTCAAGTTCCTTCGAGATCGAAGCTAGACGTTCGCTGGCCGCAGTAGCGCCTGGCGTTGGCGTCTTCTTTTCGGAAGGTCGTGGTTTCGGCTTCTCGCAATAGAACCAGGTACCGAGCTTGCGATCGCCGCAATAGAAATCACCGGATGCTGCCTCGCTGTCGTCGGCCGATCGGTCATTGGGAGATAATGCCGATTCGGCCGTCGCTGGTTGGGGCTGCGCGTATAGCGGTGAACCGGCTGCGACCAAGCCAGCACACACCAGCGCGAGCGAACTACGGATCGCCTTCTTCATCTTGCTCCTCCATGTTGGCAATGCCGCTTTTCAGCGACCACATGACCGCTTTCGTGAGCGGCGATTTGTGCATCTCGACGACTGCGCGTCCAAGCAGCGTGGTTTGAACAAACCCTTCCGCGTTGAACGCGACCCATTCCTTGTCGATCAACGGTTTGATCGTGCGGGACAGCTCTTCCGGATTGAGACCGTACCATTCCTGCATCGAGAGCATGACCTCTTCGACGGCAACAGGAATATCGGCGCTCGCACGAATCAGAATGCCGAGCTGCAAACTGCTCACCTCGGGCCAGTGCCCCGGGGCCATGATGTACCGCTCGATGCCCGCGAGATGAGCTTTCTGCTCCTCGGGGCTTAAGCGGTCGAATTCTTCCTTCTCCATGCGTGGCATCTCCCTTGCTGGCCAGGCAGACGGTCATCTGTCCGGCCTCCTTTTAGCCATACTGACCCAGTCAGCAGAGAAGTCGGCTAGCCTGAACGAGCCGCCGATGCGCGCCAAAATTTCACGGCCCGTCGCAGTCGCGTGGAGCTTCAAATTGTCGCCGTCCCAAGCCAGCCAGTTTTTGCCGACCAGCCCATCCACCAGCTCGGCAAGGTCCAGCATGGTGAGAGGTGGAGAAAAAAACTCATCTACCAGATACTTGATCTCATCGGCCTCAAGCGACGCGTCTCCGCTGCAGAGCTTCAGCACCGTCCATTCGTGGATCATGACGTCCGGAAAATCCGAACGCTCCGCAACCGCGGCGCGCAGCGATCGCGGTGGATTATTTACCGGCGTCGGGTTGATCGTGGCCCTGATCGGCGTGGAGTCGCTCATCCTGTCAATTCCCTCGCGGTACATTTTGCTTGTAATAGGCGTCGATCTTCGCCTGAATCTCGCTGGCCATTTGTGCCTCTTCGGGGAGTTTTACCGCTTCGAGGAAGTCCGCGTAGATGTCGGAGAAATCCATCTGGCTCATGTCGAGACGCGAAAATTCGTCGATCGTGAAACCCGCACACTGCTCTTCCTTGGGTTTGCCCCAGGGCTTGTTGATTTGGGGACGGCCCTGCTCCTGAAGGATCCGCGTGAGCTTCGATTCAAAGCAGCAATAGGCCTTCCGTTTCGTCGAGCAGACGCCGAGAAAACTCTTCGAGCAGTAGCTGCCGATGGAAACGCACAGGCCAAGACGGTCCTTCACGTCGAGCTGCTTTTCCGCGTCGTCGCAAAGAAAGGTGGTGAGGAACTGCGTCGCGATCCCGGCGAGCGCAGCCGGACCACCGCTAAGCCCGGCCCATGCTGCCGCAGCCGCTACGCCACCGCTGAAAAGCCCCGACACCTTGCCGGCGCAGCAATTCACCATCCCGAATACCGGCTTGTGGCATGTTTCACGCGTGCCCTTAAAGAGCCCGAGCGTGTCGGGGTCGAATTCCTTGCCGACCTGATCGATCGCGCCAAGGGCCACTAGCGCATCCTTGAACTCGTTGGACGCCTCTTCCTCGATCTGGCTGCAGCTGCCGTTGATGCAATACATCGACCCGCCGCAGACATACTCTTTCACATCTGTCGGCTGGGAATTCGGAATCGGGCACTTGAACGTGCGCTCCGTAACCTTGCATGGGCCATTTGGCTCCTCGTCAAGGCAGGTATCGCGCACATGCGAGCATTTTGGATTGGCTTCGAGCTCAGCGCATTCACTCTGCGTCGGGCTCTCTCCATAGCAGGTGCCGTCCTGTTCGGTGGTGCCCGCAGGGCACACCATTGTCACCGTCGCCGGCAGCGAGAGGGTGAGCGAACAAGTTGTGCCGGATAGGGTGTAGGTCGCCGGGCAGCTATAATTGGGCTGCGCCGGATAGGTTTTGGTGCAGGTTGTGCCCGCCAAGCCAAAATCGGCTGGGCAGCTATAATTCGGGGTCGCGGGCTGCGTCTCGGTCTTGCTGCACATGTTGCCGTCGAGGCTGTAACCCGTCGGGCAGGAGAAGATCGGTGTCGCCGGCTGCGAGAGCACCGACTTGCACTTGTCGCCTTGGACTTCCCAGCCTGCCGGGCAACTATATGTAACGTCGGCAGGCTGCGCGAGGTCGATCGTACAGACAGAGCCTGCCAGGCTCCCACCGTTCGGGCAGCTGTAGGTGACGGTCGCGCTGGTCTCATCGGTACGCGAGCAGGTCGTTCCCGAGAGGTTGAAACCGGTCGGGCAGTAATAGACCGGTGACGCCGACGTCGACGTGACGATGGTGCACGTCGTTCCATTCAACACACCGCCGCTGGGGCAGGTATGCGTGACGGTCGCGGGCAAAGTGCTACTGGTGTTACAAACATTGCCAGCGAGCGTGCCGCCGCTGGGGCAGCTATACGTTACCGACGCGGGGCTGGACGAGCTCGTTTGGCAGGTTGTCCCATTCAAAGTCCCGCCGTTTGGACAGCTGTAAGAAACGGTGCCAGGGGTGACGTTCACCCATGTGCACATCGACCCTTCGACGATGGTGCCACCCGGACAGGTGTAATTGACCCTCGGATGGAAGAAGCACTTCGTTCCCGAGTAGCCTTGTGCCTTGCCCTCCTTGTAGAAGCCAATCCAGCCCGTCGGGCAAGCGCTGCCCGATTTCGCGAAACCGCAATAGGGCCGACCCTCGAACGTATAGAGAGTATCCATGAGCGCCGTGACGGGGCACTGATAGACCGGCGTACCCGGCGTCTGATTCGACGTCTCGCAATTGGTGCCGTTGACCGTCCCGCCATTGGGGCAGCTGTAGCTGGCCGTGGCCGCGTAACTGCCGGAGGTCACGCATTCGGTCCCCTGCAGTGTACCACCATTGGGGCAGCTATAATTCGGCGTGGCGCCATAGCTGCCGGTCGCCGTGCAACTTGTTCCCACAAGCGTATAGCCCGACGGGCAGCTGTAATTGGGGACCGCGCTGTATGTCCCCGTCTTCGTGCACGTCGTGCCGGACAGATCATAACCTGCCGGACAGGTGAAGTAGACGTCAGCCGGTTGCGAGAGCGTCCGCGAGCACGTGGTGCCAGTCAGGTTATAGCCATTGGGGCAGCTATAGCTTGCCGTCGCCGCGTAGGTCGATTTCGACCGGCAGGTTGTCCCCTCCAAAACATATCCTGACGGGCAGTTATAGTTCGGGGTGGCTGATTGCTGGATGGTGCGAACACAGCGATCACCTTCGAGCATATAGTCTGCCGGGCAGCTATATCCGGTGATGACCGCCGGCTCTGTCGTTGTGCGAGTGCAGGTCGTGCCCTGCAGGCTGAAGCCCGGGGGACAGCTGTAACTCGACACAGCCGCGGGCTGGGTGACGACACAAGTCGTCCCCTGCAGAACGCCGCCATCCGGACAAGTGTAGGTCACATCCGCCGGCTGCGTGAGCGTCTTCGTGCAGGTCCGCCCGACGAGCGTATATCCATCAGGACAGCTCAGTTCTTCAACGCGTTCCGGCGTTGTTACGGTTACGCCGACGTCACAAGTCGCGTCATAATAGTCCTGCTTTTCGCCGACTTTGACCTCTTCGCAGGTGCCCGGGGTATTGGAGATATTTTCTCCGAGCTCCGAACTTCCGGCGTTGTCGTTGATCTCCTGACCCTTCTGGCGAATATCCTCGAGCCAGGCTGGATCGACCTGCGAACGGTTGGCGTCGCCGCCCATCATCACCTGCCAGGCTTCATTCCCGACGGCGCTGCCTCCCGCCGAATTCAGCGCCCCGTCGTCGCTACCGAACAGATTCGATAGATCGTCGGGTGCAGTCGCGTAGCCAGGGATGACGTCCGAATTGACTTCCTGGTCGGGGATCGAGGCCGCGCCTTCCTTCCCCGATTTGGCAAAGGCCTCGCCCTCTTTGCCCGCCGCGGTGATTTCTCCCGAGGCCGGCGCCGTCTGAGCGAGTGCAGTCAGGGGAGCTGCAACCGACAGCGATATCGCCGCCCCTATGCCGACAGCAGATCGGGTCCAACGCTGGACGGCGCCGAGTAGCGGGTTGTCGCTCATATGCCCCGGCCTCCCTTCAGCCGCGCAAGCGCCTGGCCAGCGATCGGCGCGCCCGGGCCGCGCCCATCGACAAACGTCTCGAGCGCGTATTCAAGCGGCACATTTCCGCTCATGCGATCGAAGGGCGGCACAGAGGTCCGGCAGTTGAACCCATCGCAAAGCTCGAACTCGGACGTCACGACGACGATCGCCGGCACGGCGGTCACGTCGAAAGCGCGAAACAGCCGGGGATCGATCCCTATGCTGCCGTAGGCGTCTTCATTGTCGACGACCTTCATAATGCCCTGCTGGAAGGCTTTCATGGAGTTGCCGGGAAAGCCGTTAAAGACGACCGTGCCGCCGGCCTTCGCCGTGTCGCGAATGAGCTTCTTCAGACTCTGTTCCGGCATCGACAAGGAAGCGAACACGATGAGCTGGGGCGCGCCCTTATCGCTCGCCTCGAGATCGTTCGAAGCCTGCAACATCTGATCGAAGTCGATCGGGCCTGCAGGCCCGCCACCGAGAATCCCTTTGTTATCGCGCAGATTGCGATTCCCGCCATCGGCGGCGGACTTCGCCTCTTCGCGCATCTCCTCGCCGCGTCGCGCGACCTCGCGGACAAGCGCTTCAGCGTCAGGGTCAGCGGCTTCGCCGCGGCTCAGCACCGCTTGAAGATCCAGCCCATCCACCGTTTGTGCCAGTACGGCGACACCGCCGACCACGCTGATTGCGGCGGCGGCCGCCAAGACCTTGGCCTTGCGAGACCAATTGTTCAAAGGACGCAGCAATTTCGCTTCCTCCACACAAGATAACCCATGTCTTCACCGACAGCGGGATAGGTGTTGCCGGATCCCGGCTTCATGTCGGAGGCGCCGATCGGCGGGCAGGCCCAACGGCCCTTGACCATCGGCGAGGGCACAGTGGCCTGAAACCGGTACTGCTGCTTGCGCATGATCGGCATGATATATTTGCCGCACAGCCCCTTCTTGCCCATGGTTCCCCACGCGATGCCCTGTCGGTGCAGTTTGAATGCAAATCGCGACAGCGCGAGGCGGCTCGACTGAACATGGCCGATATGCTCGGAGATGTTCCCGTTCATCGGGTACATCGATCCGAGACACCCTGCGCACCAGAAGAGCGGATCGAGCGGGAGCTTCAGAGTCGCCGCACCGCAATCGGCCGAACAGGCGGTTTGAGCCAGCGGATTGGCGAACAAGGCAACTTCGGGATTGATCAGCGCCGTGAGCGCATCATCCTGCCAAAGCGGATCGATTTCAGTGACGTAAGCGATATCGAACGAAGACTGCTCGAGGCACGCGACGTCGGTCAGGATCTCCATCCAATAGAGCAACGGATAGACGTACCAGTGCACGTGCCACTTGGCGCCACGATCATGCCCGTCCACGCTGTCGGCGGCGCGGCCGTGGCCGATATTGAACCCCGGCGAGATTTTCTTGCCGCCAAGGCTGGCAAAGCACCAAGGCTTCATCGTCACGTCGGCAAGGCGAACCGGCTCCCAGAACCCCATTGCGACGCCGATCCGCGGCAACGGAGACCCGCAGGCGCAAATTGGAAGATCAGGATTTTCGGTGTCGGGACGATTGGACGGCATGATCTTCAGCCCGCCGACCGAGAGCGGGAACAAGCACGACCAGCAGACGTCGGTTACCGGGTTGACGAACTTGCCCGTACATTTTCCGGGCGTGCCCTCAATTCCGGACTTTATCTGAGCACTCGCCGTGGGTGCAGATGCGGACATCGCCATCACCGAAGCAAGCAGCAGCGTCGCCGGAAGCCATCGACGCGCAATCGCGGCGGCGAAGATTTTTGCCAAGAAACTCATTTTCGGCCGACCCCGAGCGGAACTTCCGAGACCCGCATGACCTTGCCGTCCGGCTCCACGATCGCCGGCACGGCGCGAATACCGAAGCGACCGACCAAGAAACCACCCTGGTCGAAATAGAAACGGCGCTGATGTTGCGTCATCGCATCGAGCGGTGCGCCCTTCACCATGATCAGCTTGGCCGACTGGTCGTCGAAGCGGCGCAGCGCCCAATTGAGCTGGTCCCTGTCATCCCCGTCGATGAACACAAGCTTTTGGCGAATCGTAACGAAATCCATCGGATTAACGCGCTGGCCCGCCCGCGCGATCGCGTTGCCCTTATTGTCGAAGATGTCTTTCTCCACGACCATCGCCGGATCGAAGATCCAGCTGCGTGCGCGCACCGCCAATGCAATGCCCGCTACCGGTCGAGGACGCCGGACACCCGCTTCCGTGCGCCGAGTGAGCTCGGCATTCATGCGCTCAATTCCCCCGCTGGCTTCGAGGGTCCGCAACTTCTGTTCGATCGTGCGGAGAAGATCGGGCTCCGTGATGCGAAAGACTGCGCCTTGCTGGCCATAGTCCTTTGCAGCGGCCAGAGGTGCGAAGGCGCTGCACGCGACCGCTCCAAGAAGAAGTAGGCGCCGCCTCACAGGAGTGACCATTTCGAGACGCCGAGAATTTGACGCCGGCAGACGTACCCGATCGCGGCATACCGGCTATCGAAGCCATCGGGATGCGGACTGCCCATGTAATAGCAGCCGTCCGGAATCACGCCGGTCGGGCCGGCTTCCAGCTTCTCCCCTCTCGACGACAGAGGCTTGAGTTTCCCGACTACGCGTTCCGACGGCGCATCGCCGTGCGGGCCAGCTTCCCAGCTCAGGATAACGTCCGACCCGCGATGCGAGATTTTGTCACCCGGCATTCCATAAGCGATCTTGCCGAACGCTGGCGGCTCGGCCCCGAAATGCGCACGGACGAGCGAATTCGACGGCGGCATGAAGAACGCAATTTCGCCGCGCTCAACGCGCTTGCCCCGCTCGAAGAAATAGGCCCAATTGGGCAATGATGGCGTCCGGTTGATGAGGAAGCCGTGGGTTTGCGCAAAGTTGTCAAGCGACAACCACGCCCCGGTCCCGGCTACGGCGCAGATCGCAATCAGCGAATTCCGCAAGAACGGAGAGCGCACCCATGCCATTTCGTCACTGGCCTCCGCCGGGAAGCAAACCTTCACCACCGCCGAAGAGCGGTGCCGGCGCTGGAGCCTGAACCGGCTGCGCTGCCGGCGGCAAAGCGGGGGCAATACCCGGCATCGCCGGTGCGCCCATCGTGCCGCTGACGCGGGGGGGAGGATTGCGCTTGATGAATTCGCCGACGGCCGACCGGACCTCAGGGGTGATGTCCGGAACCGACGCTGCCACGACCGCTTCGCTGACGACGATCGTCTCTCCGGCGGCGGCCCGATCCTGCAGCGTCTTCTGCATTGCCGACATGAAATGACGCGTGTCGGCGTCCACTTGTTCGGCGCTCACTCCTGACCGGGCTTCCGCCATGATGAAGTCGTTCGCCATGCCCGCCAGGCTGATCGACACGATGCGTCGATCTTTGAGGATAAGCAGCTCGCGCGTGGTCCAACCACCCCAGACAAGAGCAGCGATCAACGCAGTCCCCGTGGCAAGCTGTCCCCAGGAGAAACCGGCGAAGCCGCCCCGCCGCGCCGCCGGCACAGTAGCATCGGTTGCCGGAACGAGCGGCTCATCGCCGACCTTCAAAACGAATTGTTCAGTCATTGGAAATTTCCCCCTGATTGGGTGTCTTATCGGCCATCAGCGCGCCGCGCCGGGTGATGCAGAAAAACAGGACACAGCCGCCGAAGAGGTACAAAAGGACCTCAGCGAATTCGGAACGACGCAGATTGTCGGCTGCCACATAATGGTTCGATAGATTGGCCGCCTCGACGAAGAACTGGTCGACGCTGGCGTTCGCCATAAGCACAAACAGACCGAAGATAAGGCCTGCAGCAGCAAGGCAATTGATCGCCAGCCAGCACGTCACCGAGACCAGCGAATAGGCGAAATCCTGGAGCAGCTTGCGGGGCTGGATTTCCACAGCGCGCGCACTGTGCCACAGCGGTGCGGCCGAGACGGTCATTCCGCTGCCTCCGCATACCCGTCACTGCGGCCGCCGCGGGCATTCTCTCGACCCGGGAATGCTACCTCCTCGATCGCTTCCGCCATGGTAAGGCCGGCTGACACCTTGCGGTCGATCGACGCGAAGACCTGTGGGCTCGACGAATAAAGCGTCGACGAATACGGATCGAGCACGAGCCGACCGATCGCGAGCATCTCCGGCCCTTTGATCATCACGTCCGAATACTCGGTGCCGTTGCGCTTCAGCGATCGCATCATCGCTTCGACGGCATCGCTCATGTCGAACCGGTTGAGTTTTTTGAAATCTGCGATCGTTTCCGGCTTTTGTTGCAGGATCACAAACCAGTCGCTGTTTTCCAGCGCCGCGATCGACCCTTCAGATTTGTAATAGTCGTTGAGCGACTGAGTTGCGGTGATGAGCGAGGAACCATATTTGCGGCAGGTTCGCGCATAGGTCTCGACGAAATCGGCCATCGAGCCACCCTTGAGGAGCTGCCAAGCTTCATCGAGCAACAGCGCCTTGCGCGTGCTGCGATCCTTGCGCATCGCCTGGGCCGACAGGAACATGATCGCCGCCAACACCACGGACCTAAGCTCTTCGCGAGCGGACAGATCTGACAGTTCGAACACTGTGAGGGACGCCCCGATCTTCAAAGTGGATTGGCCTTTGAAAAAGCGGCCGTAGGTGCCGCCATCTGCAAAGGGACGCATCGCGATCGCGAGCGCCTCGCCCTGGACGTGTCCGGTGTCCTTCAGCGACGAAATGACCCCATCGATCGAACCGCGAATGCCGTGCGCTTCCCACTCCGCATTAACCGCGGCGTCGATGAGACCGCGCTCTGTGTCGTCGAGACGATCGATGTGCCTACCCATCTGACCGATGATCGCCTTGAGCATCGCAATGCAATCGAGCCTATAATCCTCGTCCCGCTTTGCTTCTTCCTCATCGATCATCGAGAAGGGATTGAGGCAGAAACCCGAGCTCATCGTAAATTCGACAAATTCGCCGTTCTGCAGCTTGCTGCTATGTTCGAAGCTTCGGCCGTCATCGATGACGATGACCTTCGCGCCGGCGCCGACCAGCGCCGACGTCATTTCCTGAAGAAACACCGACTTTCCCGAACCCGACTTACCAAACACGGCCACATTGTGGTTGCCGGCGGTGTTCTCGAACGGCGACCAGAAGAAGGGCTGACCGCGGCGGCCGAGAAGCAGCATGTGCGGTATCGGACCGCCGTTATATTCGCCCTGCAGCGGTGCGATGTTCGCCACGGTCGTCGTGAGCATTGTCCGAAAGCGCTTCAAGCGCTCGAAGTCCTTAGCCAGACCATTGGCCATCGTCAGCGGCATCACAGCCAGCAGGCCAGCCATCTGCAAATAGCGCTCGTCCTGAAGCTCCCAGCCCGCTGCCTTATAGACCGCCTTGAGGTTGCGTTCATTGCGGTCGCCCTCGCCGTATGGCGAAACGCTCATCACCCCGTAAAAAACGCGCACGAGTTTTTGACCCTGCCGGAGCTGGTCCTGGACATATTCCCACTCACGCGACTGATCGCGGACCTGCGGCGTGAATTTCGCGCTCTGAGAATTCGCGAGACTCGTCGTGCGCATGAACTTGAAGCCCGCCTTGGCGGTGGCCGCCTGCTCGTCGGGGTAGTAGATCGTGAGCAGGGTCGCGATCGGGCACGGCATCCGGAGCTTATCGATATACGGATCGCCAATCAGGCGAACCGTGTCCCACGGCGCCCAACGAGGCGGGAGATTTCGGATCGCATAGCAGCGGAAGTCGAAACGGTCGGGGACGACCTCGCCAATTTCCGGCGTGCCATCCTGAAGCGCACCGAGAGCGCGAAACCGTTCGGTGCGCACCAGAATTCGGTTCGGATCGGTGACGATCTCCATATCGCGGCGCACGGCCTGATCGGCAATCGGATCGAAGCGGTTATAATCCACCACGTCCTCGCCCGAAACCGTAGTCGGCGAGGTCAAATCATCAATGAGCTTCAAGAGCCCGACCGGATCGAGGATCTGAGACTCTACATCGATCGACCTCAACATTGACGACATGGATTCGCGCAGCGCGATCAACTCCTCGTCGGTGACTTTCGCGCCTTCCGGAACTCCGAGCGAGATGAAGACGCGATGCGACCGGAGGTGAAATGGCGCGTCGGTCGAGAGGCTCGACCAAACGCCCTGCTCGAGATAGTCGGCGCGGTGCTGCGCGATGCGCTCGTAGACACCCTTCGCCATCTGCCGCGGCACGAACCACTGCACCATGCGATCGGCGATACGGGGGCTCATCCATTGAAGGATCTGGATCGAGGTCTTGTCGGGAATGCCTTCCGACAGGAATTGCGCGATGATTTCGCTGGTCTGGTCATCGGCGCCGACCAACGGCGATACTTCGAGAATGAAGCCGCGCGAGGCGCTATTGTAATAAAGCCCCGTCTTCGGATCGAAACTCCGATACGGAAGCCAATCGGCGAACATCGGAATTGCGGTCGACGGCAACGCCTTGTCGACCTTGCGCGGGCCGCCCAGCAAATCGCCGAGGAACTTATCGAGCCAGCCCGCCATCAGTTGCCGTCCGGTGCGGGTTGTCCGCCGAGGCCCGGTGCGGTGACGACCGTATCGCCTTGCGCAGTAGCCGCTATCGCCGCCGCCGTCGCCGCATCGGATGGCGGAACGTCCACGGGCTCGGGGCCCTTTCGCGTTGCAGAAAGCCGGCGTTCGACTTCGGCCCGGAAAACCTCACCGGTTATAGGCTTTGCGGATGTCGGCTGCGAAACACTGGCCAGCTCCGCCGGCGCCGGCGCGCCCGCCGCGAGCTCAACCAGCGACAACCGGGCAGGAATCGACGCGCCGGGGCCAGCCAGCTGACGATCGGCGGAGTGACCCGCAGCAAGCTGCGGCTCGACGTAGACCACCGTTTCATCACGCCAGCGGCCGAAACGATCCGTCCGCGCAGGCAGAACGACTTTAAGCGATGCTGCCGAATGGGCCGCTGGAGCGTTCGCTGCAATCGGGGAAGCGGCGGCGCCCGTTGCGGCGCCACCCATCATGGAGGCAATCGCCTGATCGTCGATATTCGAGGTCGGCGAGCAAATGCCATCCGGAGCGCGGCAGATGAAGTTCCCTTTGACGTTTCCGCCCATGGAGGCGCAGCCCGTGAGGGCGAGCGCGGCGGGCAGAATTAGAAGCGGTGAAGCACGCATGTCGTCAGCTCCTGTTGCTATTGATGGCAAGGGTGCGGCGGCGCTTCAGGCGAAGGGAGAACAGCGCTTCGCCGCCAAATGTGGCGCCGAGGATCAGCATCATGCAGATCGACAAGGATTTGATCAGCGCAAAGAGCAACGCGTAACGACCCGCTACGCCGAATTCGGTCAATCCGGCGCTGGCGACAACCGCCGCGCTCGCGAGGCCCGCAAAGAAGAGGGCAACGAGCCCCGCTTCTGCGCGATCGATGCGCTCCATCACTTCGCTCCCTTGAGCCAAGTTTCCAGAACAGCGCGCGGGCGATAGCCTTCCAGCACGGTGCCGTCAGATCGCACCAGGACGGGCGTCCCGCTGAAGCCATGCGTGCGCGCGAAATTCTCATTCGCATCGAGGCCACTCGTGTCGCAGGTCGCCGGGGCAACTTCGGCGCCGGCATAGGCGGCGCGCAGTGCGCGGGGCTTATCCTTCGCGCAGTAAACGCGATTGGAGAGGTCGCGGGTGCCAAGCGTCGAAATCGGTCGCTCGATCACGCGCACGTTCATCTGCTCCAGTTCATTCGCAAGCGCGCGGCAGAAGCCGCAATGCAGATCGGTGAAGATCGTGACGGGCGCGCCCGACGGATTGCCCCACACGATGGCGCCAGTTGCGGGGAGCTTGGATAGGTCGACCTTTTGCGCGGCCGCCGGGGGCGGCGCCGCGCGGCTCGGGCCCGCCGCATTGGCGAGCTGGGCAACTGGCGTTTCTTCTTCCTCGACGCCCGCTTTGGCCGCTCCGCCAAGAAGCATATCCGGGTTCATCTCGAGAAGCTTCGCCGCCGTCAGATCCTGCCGTGATTCCATATCGTAGACGCGGCCGACGATGAGATAGCGCGCGCTGCCGTCGACATAGAACAACGTCTTGCCCGCAACCACTTCACAGAGCCCCGCCACCTTATCGCAATCGATCGCCGAGACCTGTGTCTTCGGAAGCCGCGCTTTCAGGAGAGCGGATACGCGGGTCGGCTCGAGACGGTCGGCGGCATAGACGGCGGTTGCCGCCCCGCCAAAAGCCACCATCGCGAGCAATGCTACCTTGAGCTTCATATTACGCCCTTTCATCAGTTGCGCACGAACGCGCCGTCGAGGAAGACGATTTCCACCTCGACGCCCGTCGGCATTTCGATCACCGGCTGATACTGTTCGGCCCGTTCGATCAGGTACTGGGAGAGCATGTCACCAGCCTGGCTCACGCCTTCGCCGATGCCGCCCTTGGCAATGTCGCCGGTCGAAAGCTTCTGTCGCTCACCATTGACGATCGTCGTGCCGCCCGAGAGGAAGCCCGTCGAATTGGCCGAAAAGCCCCGACCGATTCCGCCAACCAGGCCAGCCATGAACGCCTGCATCGTGAGACTGCCCTCGCGGCTGACGACGCGGCCGCGAACGCCCGTCTTGCCGCCGAACGCGATGAAGCCTTTGACCTCTGTCTCAGCGTAGCGACCGCCCGGTTGCGGACAGGTCATTTTGGCGAGTTTGACATAAACCTTCTCCGACGAGAGATCCCCGCGCGCTGCGCCGTTGACGAGGCATCCATCGATCCGCGTCGTCAGCACCTTGCCATTCTGCGCAACCGAGCGCGCGGGGCCAACGATGCGCAGCACAACCGGGAGAGGGTCGGATTGCGACTGCACGTTGGAAGCTGCATCGACGCCAACGATCACCCGCGCTTTCGCGTAGCTGTTCGCGGGCAGGTAATTCGGGCTGTCGGATACGAACATATTACCGGTGGGAGGAGCTTTTCCCGCTGTGCCGGTGGAGGCGGGCGTCGCCGCAAAACTGATGACCTTGAGTTCACGACGTGACTGCGCCGCGGCGGTCGCGGCTCCTGCAACCGGATCATATGCCGATGGTCCGCCTGGGCCATAGAGCGCCGTGGGGCCTGCCCCGGATCGCGGACCCGATTGCGCCGCGGCCAGCTGCTCTTTCAACGAGCGGTTCTCATCGTCGTAGGCCGAGAGAACGCGGGTCCCCTCAGATGCCATATTCGAGTTTTCGGATTTCAAAGCATCGATCTGCGCCTGCATTTGCTCGAGCTGATCGCCCTGCCCCGACATGCGGCGAATCTGGTTGTCTTGCTGCGTCAGCCGGTTTTCCGACATTGACAGCCATTCTTTCTCGGACAGATTCCGCGCCGCGAGATCATCGGTCGAAACCTTGATGTTCTGCGACGCGATCTCGCTGGCTTGCCCCGGATCAGTGTCGGAATTACCGGTGAAAAACAGCCAATAGCCTGCTCCGGTCAGCAACAAGCCGCCGACGCCGAAAAGCAACATCCGCTGCCGCTTTTCGACGCCTTCATTGACGGAAAGGCTCGAGCCCTCCGGAACCGCGGGCGCAGCGGTTGCACCGCGCGGAGACCCGCCTTTGAAGAATGAAGGCAAACCTACCATTTTTAACTCCCCTGCTTTCGGGTGACGACGTAAGCCGACGTCGCCTGACGCGGCGCGAGTTTCGGATTGGCAATGGACACGGCGATTGCGTCCGCCGGGGCGATGCGCGCCTCAGAGATTTCGACAGGTGCGGCGGAATTGTTCTCGATCCGCACGATGCGGCCGACGACATCTTGCCCTTCATATTCTGCCACGAGCTGGACGGTCAGTTCGCCGGCCTGCACGGGAACAAGCGCGGATCGGCGCATCCGGTAACCCGGAACGACCTCCTGCGATGCCATTGCCTGAATAAGGCGAACGGCCGTCTCATCGGCATCGGGCGCCTCAACGTCGGAATCGACTGGCGTTTCCACCTTTGCAAGCGCAACCGGATTGGAAACGAAAATCTGCTGTGCCTCGATTGCTTCAATCCGGCAGCCGAATTTGTAGACATAGCCCTTCTTCGTGGTGCCGAAGAACGAGAGGAGCTTGGGACGGAAGCCTTCCGGGATCGAAAGATAGATATCACCCCGGGTCGGCTCGTTGACGACTGAGAAATCGTCCAACGGGTTCGTCGGCTGCACCTTCGACACACTGGCGAATTCGTCACCGATCAGACTGATGCGGGTCAGATCCTTCTCCGATGCCACACAGGCAACGCGGGAATTATCTTCGACCATAACGGTTTCGTCCGCATAGGCATTGTGCGAAACCAGAAGCGCGGCGCCGATCAAGCCGACGCCGAAAGTGCGTTGGAGTCTGTCGATCGAGCGCGCTGAAACGAGAACGCCGCCGGCGCCGAGTGCCACGGGCATGAAAACCTCCATCATAGGGGTGCCGGAGCGGGGGCGCTGAGCGTCACCTCGCCATCCGGCTTGTTCGGGACGACGGCGCCGAAGCCGATGAGACGGAGCTCGACGCCGGTATAGGTCCACTCGAACCGAAACGTCCGCTTGACCGAACCGACAACTTGACGGCCGACCACGGTGTTAAGCGTGCCCGTCGCCTCTGAAGTCAGTCCCTTGGTATCGACGCGCAGGCCTTCGAGTGCGAAATATTGCGAGACGCTCGAACCGCGCCGATCGTTGACGATCTTGAGAAGGTCACCTTTGATGCGGCCGTAAGCCGAGGGATGGACGATCTTCAGGACCGCTTCCAACCAATAGTCGAGGCTGGAGGGGCTCTGGTTCAACATCAGGACCGACGCATCTCGCGTGACAAGCTCGAGATACTCGCGACTAACGCCCGAGCTGCTCAATTCAACCTGCCGGGTCAGCACGGGCTGCAAGACAATCTCGCGGTCACGCGCCGATGCGGCGATCAATGAAAATATTGTGACTATGGCGAGCCCGGTGCTCGCGATCACCAGCATGTTGCGCTGCTTCAGGACGCGCTGCGCCTGCGCCTGGCTAAATCCAGCTTCCATCGCTCACCCCGCCATCAATCGAAGATAAGAAGGCGGAACGGCTCGGATCCCCATCACCCCACTAGGGAAATACCAATAGGCCATATGGATAAGCCAAGAACCAGCACGTCCCGCTTTTGCCTTTCGCAAGACCCACCAACCCAAGATTCCGAAACATATGCCCCAAATGATATGCTGAACGAGGATACCCATCACGAAAGGCCCGGCCATTGCGACGAACTCGTCGATGGTCCAGAGCCCGATGCGTTCGGGTTCGTCCAGTCTCCCTGGGATTACATAGCGATCCATAACCGCCCCGCCCTATTGTCCGGATTTATCGCGCATGATGCGCGACCCGGACCGTCCAAATCAGATAAGTGCCGTCACGGTCGACGTGACGATCGGAACGCCCGTGCCGACGCCGATGCCGACGCCAACGGGGAGTGCGATCTGGCCCAGGCTGAAACGGCCCGAGGCCATGCCGACGAGGCCGAGCGCGAGCGAGATGATCGTGATGATCTTGCCGCCCGAACCTTCGAGGAACGCGGTGAACTTCGTGAACGCGGTATCGAAGGTCGTGTCGGTGCCGGCGAAGGCCGGACCCGCGAGAACGACTAACGCAAGGAACGCGACCGCTCCCATGAGCGGGAGGTTTTCCTTGCGGAACAGCTCCCGGCTCTTGGTCATGGTCATTGACATGGTTTGCATGGTTCATTTCCCATCTGTTGAAACGACGCCCAGATGGGCGCCGAGACGATGGGAGATTCCCCCTTCTCCTGTTGTCAACAGTTAAGTAATATAAGGTCCAGAACGGGGCTTTCTACGAACCTTTTATGTGATTTTACCGCGATTCATTGAAAGTTTGTGGCTACGTTTGTCGCCAGCGTGGCTATGAACGTAGCCAGCGCGGCTACAATCATAGCCAGCTGCGAAGCCGGTGAACGATGTGCTGATCGGCGCACGTTATCAGCTCTCCGCGCGCCCAACGGGTCGTAACCAACCTCGAATTCGACCGTTTGGCGATCAGTATCGTTGCTCGACAGTGATTTTGCCTTAGCGGCGGCGCGCTATGCGCTTGACATCCTTTTCTTCTTTGCTCTTGCCTGACCAGACATAACAAAGCTGGGCGGTCACTTATATTATAATCAATTGAGCAAATTGGGGCGAAAATGGAAACACGGGCCATCGCAGAGGTCTCGAACTTCCTCACACTCTGTCAGCGTGAAGCGAAGCGACTGAACTTATCCGAGCGACAAATTGGCGTGCGAGCAAAAATGCACCACACCAGCGTCTCCAATTATCTTGTGGAAAAACGCGTTCCGAAAGCGAGCCATCTCGTTCGGTTGAGTACCGCCCTCGACATCGATCCCACGCGCGCGTTCCTAGCAATATTCGTCTTCAAGTCGCTGGACGCCTATGACGCGCCAACGACCAAGCTGCTGGCATCGCTCATCCCCGATCTTGCAGCCGCGATCGATAATTGCGACCTCGAAGACGAACTACGCGATTGGGAAACTGAATCGCTGCTGCAGAAACTTCGCGAACTGCTCGTCGACTTGATCGGCCCCCGGTGGAAGATCCGTCAAATGTTCTTCAGAGCCCGCAGCTAATAGGGGTGTCGCACATCCGCATCATCGCGGCGCTCTCGGCGTCAGCCATCATGGCCCCCAGCTCCGCGATAGCGGATCCGGGGCAGCCCGTGCGCCGCGTTGCTCTCCTCGACTTCTCGGCTCCTGCGGCTGCCTCGAACGCCGCGCCAACACCCGCGCCGGTCGAAAAGGGTATGCTGCTCGATTTCCGGCAGATGCGATCGGACGCACCAGTATTTGGTGCCAGCGTTCCTGCAGCCTTCTCGCCGGTCGCCGATATTGTACGTTCGATCCGCGTACCGGGCTGGATGCGTTCGGGCCAATCCGCCAACCAACTGGCCAGTTTGGCGCTCGACCTCCCGGCGATCGGGAATTGTTCGCCGAAGCCCTACCTCTCGTCAGGTCTGCTCGGGCGGACCGCCGAAGATCGTCGGCGCGTTCTATACCCTCTTGTGCAACGCGCTGCGTGCGAAGCCGGTTTGCCGATCGGCCTCATGGACGCGATGCTGATCCAGGAGAGCCGGTACAATCCGATGGCCCTGAGCCCCAAGGGTGCTTTCGGGCTCGGCCAATTGATGCCCGGCACGGCAAAGCAGCTCGGGGTCGATCGCTACAGCCTGCATGGCAATCTGCGCGGCGCCGCCCGTTATTTGAGCTGGCAGCTTCGTGAATTCGGGCGCGTCGATCTCGCGCTTGCGGCCTATAATGCCGGTCCCGGTCGCGTTCGGTCCGTCAAACGCGTTCCGCGGATCACCGAGACGCAGAACTATGTGGCCAAGATCCTGACCAACTGGCGCGTGATTGAATCCAATCATACGCAGCTGGTGCCCGCGCGGGCAACGCCCCCGCCCGCGCGGGCCGTATGGCTCAGCGACTTTCGTCGATCGGCCGCGATCGGCGGTAGCAAGTGATAGGGCGGCCATGAGTTTCGCGCATCACAATCCGCGCCAATCAATTTCCTCTCCTGCCACCATGAATCCGAGTCTGGATCGCCATCCCAACATAGGGGCGGCGATCCCTTCGTACTTGGCCGGGGCAGAAGGGATGCGCCGGTCAACGACGCGCGCCCATCAACAGAATTCGGGGATTAACAAGAATGGGGGCGCCGTGAGCGGATAAACGAAACCCGGCACGAAGGCCGGGCATCGCATCGAGATTAGCCCAGGAATTGGTACTTCCTGATTGGCTTCCACCACAAGCTGGAAGCTTGGCTAACCTCCTTCGACATCTTTGTCAATGATGCGCGCTTCGCGCCACGGGATTTTATTGCCCGCTTGTCGCTGCCCTCCAAGGGAGGACGGACAATGACGCACATCTTCGCTTCGGCAGCAGCCGGGGCCCTTCGCCGTGTCGGCGTGCCGGCGCCGTCGGGAGCGATCAATCGCACCGGCGCCGCTGTCCTGCGCGGCAGTCTCGAGGAAGGAAGTTTCGAGAACCGTTTCTGGCGCACCTACCAGAAGGGCGAGACGGATCGGTTACATCAGGCCGCGGTCGATCTAGCGCGATGCCGTCGCCACCGGATGCGCGCCGATCGGCGACACGCCAGGAGCAGCGATCCAACAGCCGAACGCGGGTCCACGCGATCACTCGACAAACCGCCGCCAATCCTGTCGCAATCCGCAACCGCGATATTCAAGTTGATGTGCGAGCTGGGACGTCTCTGCAAAGGAGAGATCTATCCCACCTACGACTGGTTCATCGAGAAAACCGGCTTTGCCAGAGCAACGGTGGCGCGCGGCCTCGCTCAGCTGAAAAACGCGGGCTTCCTGCTCGTCCAGCGCCGGTGCAAGCGTGTCGATCGCGACGGGCCTGGTCCCCGCTACGAGCAAACGTCGAACGCCTATCGTCTCGAATGGCCCGCGGGGCTCGAACGCTGGCTGGATGGGCTGCTCGCCCCCTGCCCTCTCCCCGATGACGAGCTGGTCAGGCTGCAGACAGCGGAAGACGAAAATCGCGTGATGCAGAGCGCGCCGAAGACAAAGCAGGCTTCCAACGAAACGGCCTTGCTGGATACCTTGACGCGCATGGCCCGCACGATCGAGGAGCGCGAGTCTCAAAAAGATACTCAACCGCTCAAATCTGAGTCTACTTCTCTGGGGGACAGGAGGAATTGGCCTCGTCGGCCAATAGATTCAACATAGACACGTCGACGACGCCACCCCGTCAGCCTCAAAATTTCTCACAATGCCCCTTTCATCGAGGGCAGGACCGCCGGCTGTGCCGGCGGATGCTCCCCAATGGGAGCAAGCAATTCCCGGCGGGGATCGCCGCAGCGTTGCCCTGTCCTCAGACGTCGGCGCTATTCCCGGTCACTGATCGACCGACTGAATCATATCGACGGCATTGATTCGGAAAATTCGTGCGACGGCCAGCATCTGTGGGGCTAAGCCGCGCAGGTGAATGAGGGCCCGCCTTTCGATGATGTCCAGCTCGAGCTGATCGCGCGCAATCCTGCGCGCAACATCCATCGCCGGTATGGCATTGTCGCGAGCGTCGACCTCTTCGGAGCCGTGATCGTCGAGACCCGTTGGGGTCGCATCGGCGCCGCCGGTCAGCACAAGGTCCGGTCATTCGCGCACGGCGCCGAGGCCGATCGCTACGTCCGTTCAATCCTCGCTCGCCGCAACAGCGCAAAAACGCGTCTCGGGACGGCATATCGGGTCCAGTCCGAATAACGCGCAGCGTCCCATCTTACCGCTTACAACCTAAAAAGAGTCGCGCGTTTTCAGTGCTGACCGGCGAAAGATTCTGGCTCAGGACAACGGTCTATCGAATCCGGATTGCCTTCATGTTCTTCCTATGTTCTCATTGAGGAATGAACCGACTCAACAAAAATGCCATTGCTGATGCCCTGCTTTCCGCCCCGGGCTGGGCGAAACTCAGCTTGACGGAACCCCGCGAGCATCTTCGAATTGATGCTGCCATGGAACTCGCGGGCGCGATCCTCGATCATTTATCGCCGCCTGCCTCGCACGCGAATGCTGGCGAGCAGCAGGCGATGGCGCTGTGACGTGCAAAACACAAAGGACGGCCTTCGACGAGCCACGCACATATTCGAGGCCGCGGTCTGGCACTATGCCGTGCAGGTCACCTGCCGGTGCGGCCACAGTGCGAAATTCCACGCGGCAAGCCTCTGGTGGCGGTTCGAGCGCAAGGGATGGAACGATAGTTTCCGCGACGCCACGCGCCATTTCTGGTGCCGGCAATGCGCCGCGCGGGTCGGCCGCCGCGTTCAGCCGCTGCGCCTTGAGACCGTGGCATGGGAGAAAGGCGTCATCGAACTGGAAATGCCCGACATTCGCGAATGGAAACGCGCGATGCGTCGCTTCAGGACATAGGAGAGTGACCGATGGACATTGAATTCGACGACACCCTTCAAGGGCTCGGCCGAGGCGGTCATCGCATCATGATATGGGATGGCCAGGAGGAACAGCAGATCGAGGCACATTGGGGCCTCCGATCGCGCGACCCAGAGATCGGACAGATTTCACTCCTCAAATCGGAAACCGCCCGGATCGAAAACCCCTGCCTTATCCTGGCCAATGAATTCGGTATCAAGCGCGACGGCAAGACACTCTATGCCGCGAGCTTCGTCACCGACATTCCCTTCTTCTGCATCGCCGGCGTCTGGCAGCGCGGAACGCGCGAATATCCCGACGCATTCGCGGCGCTAACGGTTCCGGCCTATCCCGACCTTGCAGAGCACAAGGATCGCCATGTAGCGGTGGTAGATCCAGACGACTGGTTCGACTGGCTACAGCAGTTGCGCCCACCGCTAGACATCCTACGCCCCTTCCCCGAAGGTAGCTTCACGATCATGCCGCCGATCCAGCCCAGTCTCGAAGGACTGCTCGGCGCCGCCTGAGAAGCGGAGAGCCAGATATGTGCAATCAGATCACCCTCAAGGCGTCGGTCGATGAGGTAGCATCCCACTTCAAGGCCCGCCGTCCGAAACCGACGAACGCGAGCACAGGTGATGTGTGGAAGGGCGGCACCGGCTTCATCGTGCGGGAGAATGCGGGCGGACACATGATGGACGCAATGACGTGGGGCTTCCCCAAATATCTGAAGAACAAGCGCACCGGCGAATTCAACAAGCCGTTAAAGGTCAACAACGCGCGCGACGACAATCTGATGAACGAATTCGGCATGTGGCACGAATGGTTCGTTCAGCCAGGCCAAAGATGCCTGATACCGATCACCGCTTTTGCTGAAGCTGTCGGGCCCAAGGGGGCCATGACACGCACATGGATCAGCGTCGCCGACCAACCTATTGCCGCCTGCGCCGGCCTCTGGCGGCCGACCGACGAATGGGGCGACAGCTATACGATGGTCATGGTCGACGCGGTGCCCGAAATGATGGAAATCCATGATCGCATGCCGGCAATTCTCCACCCCGGCGACTTTGATACATGGCTTCGCGCACCCGCCCATGAAGCTTTCAAGCTAGTGACACAGTATCCCCACGAACAGCTTATCGTCGAGCCAACCGAGGAACTGTGGGTTCCAAAGCGATCACCAGAGAACCGACAACCGGAATTGCTTTGATTGCAAGCGCGCATTTGCAGGGATGCTGTTCCATCTCTGGAAACGTCAACCGCCGGTTAGGCAACGAAACTCACTGACAAATAAGACATTTCCGCGACGGCGGAGCGATGAACCAGATCCCTCCCTCTCCCACGCGCGCCCGCGCGCAACTCCGCAGCAAAGACCTCGTCAGCGCGATCGCCGGTGCCGGTTCGCGCGTCGTCTACATCGACGACGATCAACGCCCGCTCGCGGCCGTATTGCCGATCGACCTTTGGAAAATGATCGCAGCAATCCCCTACTACCGCGCCATCACGGATTCATATTCCGGTGACGAGGCTTCAGAAGCGACCTGATCGCGACGAAGGCTGGGGCCCAGTCATGCAAATACGATCGAGGAAATAAGTATAACCCCCATCGCACTCGAGACCGAGTGACTTGCTGCTGTCGCGCTTTAGCTTGTCGAAATGGATCTCGGCCCCATCGACCTCGATGCGAACGAACCAGTTCAAGCTCGCATCTTCTTTCGGATCGAAACAATAGGCCCGTTCCGGCAACTGAATGCGGCCATCCTCGACCCGTTCACCGAAACCTGAAAAGGTGCATATCGGTATGGGTTTCTCCGCATATCGTTCGTCCGGCGTATAAAACTCCACCACGAACGGCGCCCGCTCTCCCGCGCCCAGCTCGAACCTCCTCGGCAGAATCGTGTATGCGAACATCCCAGCCCCACGATCGGGTCGCTCCGGAACGGGTGTAAACCCCAGCGCTTCCCAGAATGGCTGAGCCGATGCCGGCGCAATCCCAATCTCGAAAACTGACCAGCCCTCGTCATAGGCCCGGCTAATCATGAATTCGGCCAATATTTGTCCATAGCCTCGTCGGCGAAAGTCGGGCCGGATTTCAAAGATGCCGAAACCTTGAAAGCCTATGGCCTCGCCATCGACAATAAGAATATCAATGCCGCCCGATTGCTCCCGCCAGAGTTTCTTCGTCGTGTCCCAGTTGCAGCGAAAGCCCCGAGGCGGAACATACCCCTCATAGCCGTTCGCTTCCCACGCCGCCTCGGCCGCTTTATGCGCAGCCTCTTCCGCGTCGAGCCACATTTCGACCTCCGCAATGGTCGCACCGGTCGCAGGGAGAATTTCATATGCCATGACGCGACATAGCATCCTTTTATTGCGTTGCGAGCCCGCCCGGCCCACAGCTTCCAGGCGCGTTGCTCACGCGCTGATTACGCATCGAACGCGACAACGGGGGGATCATGGCATTAAGCAAGATTGTCAGCGCGATCGCGCTCCTCATTACCAGTCAGCTCCCGGCGAACGCGCAAGTGCCGACGTCCCCGAATGCCGTATCGGCAACGAAGGCTCGCGACATCGGCGGTTATGTGCTCGGCATGGCGATCGGTGAGGTTCGCAGCCGCATGAAATTATCGCATATCGCGGGGGAAACCTTCGCCGGAACCGACGGTGGCATATCGTATGAGATTGGATTTACGCCGCAGGGCCGGATTTTCAGGATCCACTCGATACAAAAACTTGGCGCATTTAGCCCCGACGCCAGTTTCGCACGAACATGATCCGACAAGCTCACCGCCAAATATGGACCACCGCAGAGCAATGCCCTCCCGGGGGGCGATGAGTTAGGAAACCGTCGAGACGGTACAATATCCTAGCAATCAGAAACTACTGTTCCGGACCATGTGGATGGACGCGATGCTGTCGGAAGTCGACGGCGAAACTACGCTCGATATTACCGTGCTCGACTTCCGAATTTTATGGGCAGATCAAACGGAGATAACTCTGAATCGGGCCCTTATGCGATTAGTCGGGCGTGGGAAAGGTGAGCCTTCCCGAAACGCGTCGGCTTTCGGTTCCTTTTCCTCCATTTGCTGATAGAGAGGCGGTGCGCAGCGAGAGGTCGACAAGCAGGCGATCGCCAAAAAATTCATTCCCGTTCTGCGATAGTTTTACCGCCCCCAGCATAGTGAATAGGTTTCTGGGAATGTCGTATATTCCGACGTTCCCTGTCGCCGTGCCTTGAGAAGAGTTCAAAACGACAGCACCTAGCGCATCAATCCGATTGACCTGAATGCTTCCGCTGCTCGTTTTGGTGTATGCAAATTGGACCTTATTCGACCCGATGGTCAAATCGTCCTTTTTTAGTCTTACATTACCTAAAAGTGTGACGCGATTAGTTCTTTCATCCATCGAAATGGAATCCGCCTCCCACTCCATGTTTCCCGTGACATTTTGCTGTGAAACGGCTGGGCCGGGAAATAACCATACAACTGAACATAGTGATATGATGGCAGAAAATCTTACAAGCAGCGTCTGATTATATTTCATAGGGAGACTTACGCCGATTTGGCTTCCACATACAATCCGAACAGCCGAATTCGTTGGATAACGCTATCAAGCGTAATCGGAAGGGTCGGGTTCTGTCAAGCGATCCGCCGCCGCAGAATTCGCGATTTCCAGGTTATTCAGACAAATACCGAGACCGCGAAGCTCAAGCTTTGTCCGCACTACCGGCCTCTCTGGCGGCGATGATTGATGTGAAAACGCCCAACACGAGAGCGGCTCAGATGGCTCTCATTGACAATGTATTTGGCCCGGGCGGTATCGCAAAAGCGTCATGCGTCGTTTGCTCCTAATCAGGGTTCTAAATCCCAAACAAAGTGATAGGTTTAGCAGCGACTCCGATTAGCGAGTCGCATTCTTGATGGAGAAATTCAGATGAAAACTGAAAGCAAATCAAAAAAAGATGAAAACAACGTGCCTTTTGGCGCAACTGGAGCAAAGGAATTCAAACTCGTCAACGACGCTGACTTGGATAAAATTGCTGGCGGAACCTTTACAATGCATTGTGAGGCCGATGGTAACAACTGCGAACGGGACTCCGACTGATACAGAGATGGCCGCGGCTCGGGTAACACCGGGCCGCAACCTTACGGAATATTGGAGTCTCAGCCATTGTTGTGGATAATTGGTAGCGAAGCGGACGTTCACGTAGCTGCGTTGAAAACCGCCTTAAGTGAGAGAAATTTGCAATATCGGTCGCTGGGCTTTGGGCGTGCCGAATTTGCGCTGCGCAGCGACGCCCCAGACGAAATGACCAAGGATGACGTGGGCCTTTGGCGATATAAATCCAGATCCGGGTCATACGTGCTCGATTACGAGATGGCGCTTGAGAGCTGGTGCGATCAAGAGTGGTATCACATGTTGATCGGATGTTGCGCTAGGTCCGAAATGAAACTTTTGAATGGCCCGCCAATCGTAGCGCAAGCAGGCATAAAGGCTCTACAACTGCTGTGGGCAAGCGAATGTGGGTTAAGAGTTCCTGATTACTGCATATCTAATAATAAGAACGACTTAACAGATTTTTTGTGCCGCCATGAGAAAATCATTAAGAAGCCACTTGCTGGAAGTATCCTACCTGATCCTTCTGATATGACCCGAGCCCTCTCCTTAGGGACAATGAGATTAAATAAGCAGGACCTATTCGAATGCAGTGAAGATAGGGTCGAAAAATCTCCGGTATATCTTCAGGAGGAAATTGAAAAAATATGCGAGTATCGAGTAATAGTTGTTGGGAATCGCACAATCGCGTATCAAATTGAATCGCAAGTGTACCCTGAAACGCAGCTTGATTGGAGGCACGGGCAGCTTAACATGGAGTTATTCTCCATCGTCGATTTAGACGAAGAGGTAGTCCATTCTCTAAATGAATATTTAAAAAAAGCACAATTATTTAGTGGCGTATTTGACCTGGCGAAAGACATAAACGGCCGCATAATTTTCTTCGAGTGCAACCCAAACGGCCAATGGCTCTTCATGGACGACTTATCTCCGGGCTTGGTAGCTCGAGCATTCGCCGAACAGCTCGAACTCCGAGTGTTTTGAACCTTGCGGACTTCGAGGATTCCTACTTCCGACCGGAAAAAAATATGCTTGTTTGATATCTCCAAATGGCGTCGCAAGACGAAATTTAGATATCTGCTGCAGTCCGAATCATCCGACTGCGGGCATGCTTGCGTGGCAATGGTGGCGGGTTATTTTGGCGCGTCATGGCGCGTTTCCGATCTTTGTGATCTCTTTCCGCCTAACCCAGCGGGCGTATCTGCACGCTCAATAGTCTCCATCGCTAGTGCGGTAAAACTCGCGGGTGGAGCATATTCGATTGAAGTCGACGATCTACCAGAAGAAAATATGCCGATCATCGTGCATTGGAAACGAAATCACTTCGTCGTTTTAATAAAGATAACAGAAAATTCTAGAGGAAGGAAATATCATATCGCGGACCCAGCCGTAGGCGCGGCCGTCCTGTCATACGCTGATTTCTCCGAAAGCTATTCGGGGATCGCATTTCTTTTAAGGCCTAGGGATGATTTCGTAAAGCATGATCGCAAAAAAGGTTTTGGGTTAATTGATGTTGCCAGAATTTCATCTATAGGCGGAATGGATTTTGCTAAGCTGCTTATAATATTCGCCGTTATTGAAGCACTAATACTTTGCCCCCCTATGCTTCTAGGATACCTGATAGATAGATCTGATCTATTTCAGACATTATCTGGTATATTGACTGTAATAATATTTATATCTATTCTAATTTTTTCTTCAACCATGGTTGATTTGTTTCGCGCCTCCATGCTTAGAAAAACTCGCATTTCAATAAATCAGAACTTCGGCGCAGAAGTGATACGAAAGCTGCACTATATTTCGATTAACTGGTTTGAACGCCGTCATTTTGGCGACATTATTTCTCGATTTGGATCAATTCGACCAATAATTGATTTCAGTTCGCAAAAATCAATGTCGATGGTCCTTGACTCTATTATCTACCTGATTTGTATCATACTTATATTTTGTATGAATTCTACGGCTTTTATTTCAGTTATCTTCTTTACCTCAATATCGTGTATTATTCACGCTTACTTCCTGCCGGAACTTCGTCACCTAAAGACAGAAACCCTGCATGCAGCGGCAACCGCGCAGGGTCTAGCGTCTGAAAGTATGTTCGGGATACGATCAATCAAAGCTTTTGGTGCTGAAAATGTCAGATTTTTGGCATGGCAAAGCTTCAAAACTAAGGAAGTTGAGAGTGACGTTGTTTATCAATCTAGAAGGGCGACCGCGGAGGCGCTTGATCGAGCCGTTATTACAGCCGATTTTTTTTGCTTTGCGGCCTTGATATTCCTATTACCTGACGAGGGCACCTCCGGCCTAAGCGCTGCACTTCCGGCCTTCTTATATCGAGGGATAGCTAGAGCAGCACTCTTAAGGATACAGTCATCTTGGATTGATTTCCGTGATTTGGATCATCATCTAGCACGCGTGTCCGACATCCTTGGGGCCGAGACTGACTGGTTTCAAAACGCAGATATTACAACAGCCGAAGACGGTCTTAGGAGTACGGTTGATAAACGGCCTCCTGCTGTCTTACTCGAGTTCGAGAATGTCGCGTTTTCATACTCTGGTGTGGCCAGACCATTGCTAGAGAATGTAAGTTTTTCGCTTCGGCGAGGAGAGACTATTGGTTTACAGGGTCCGTCGGGAGCAGGAAAAACGTCGTTGATCGACCTTGTCTTGGGAATGAAGACACCATCGAAGGGTCGAATTTTGAGAGACGGCCAAATGATGTCGCCAGACGAACTCCGTATATGGCGACGCAGAACCGGATATGTCGCTCAATCTGACATGCTATTTAGTGGCAGCATTGCCCAGAATATCTCGTTCTTCGATGCAGATTTTGACGAAGAACGTGTTGTTATGGCTGCGAAGACTGCGTTGGTTCATGAAGAAATTGACGCGTTGCCGATGTCCTATTTGACACAGGTTGGCGAGATGTCGAATATCCTGTCTGGAGGTCAAAAATCTCGAGTGCTACTCGCGAGAGCGCTTTATAGGAGGCCTGATTTACTACTTCTCGATGAAATTACAGCAAATTTGGATCCAGAACTGGAACGGGCTGTTATTAATTCAATTCACTCTTTAGGTTGCTCGATAATAGCAGCTGCTCATCGGCCTGCTGCTTTGCAGCATATGGATACGATATATACGGTCTCTGAAGGACGGGTTGAAATTTCCTCGCAATTTCGGTCACGTTGACAAAGGTCTTCGGCCATGGATGATTCGCGATGAAGTTGAGGAAGCTCTCGAATGACAGGACAGTTTTGCTATAGCGCCGGACGATGCGTCGCGGTTGCGATCCTTGTCGCGCTGATAGTCGGGATGGACGGGCACTCGCCCCGGCGCGATGATGGCTTGAATTGATATGCTCCCTTGCGAGTGGTCCAGCCGGGAGAACTTGGTTGCGGTGCCGTCAGAGCTTCGGGTGGCAATCGTTCTTCCCGCCCTTTTGGGCCCGGGCGTGTCCGCGCCGGCGTCTACGGGGCCAACCTTTCCTCTGTCAAACGCTGCTACCGATAAAAAACTGGCTTGGCCCCTGGTCGCAATGCAGGCCCCGTGAATCTGCGTCCCTAAAATATACCGGCACCAGCGCCTTCATCCCGAATACAATCACTCATGTCGAAGAGCGTCTATGGGATCGAGCTTTGAAGCGCGCCGCGCCGGATAAAAGCCGAATGTTATCCCCATCAAGGCGGAAAACAGGAAGCTTAACGCATTGACCAGCGGATCGAACACGAAGGGGACGTCGATGACACCGGCCAGGCTCCATGAGAGCAGGAAGGCCAGCGCGATTCCAACCACACCGCCAAAACAGCACAGCACGACAGCTTCGGTGAGGAACTGAAGCTGCACTTCGCGGGCGAGCGCACCGATTGCAAGGCGAATACCGATCTCGCGCGTGCGCTCGGTCACCGAAACGAGCATGATGTTCATGATGCCGATGCCGCCGACCAGCAGGCTGATGCCGGCGATCACGGCGACCATCGCGGTCAGCGCGCCGGTCGCCGCGCCCAGAGCATGATTCACCTGCGCGGTATCGACGATGTTGAAGTCGTTGTCGGCGGCGCCTTGCAAAAGCCGCCGCTCGCGCAGCAGCCCGACAAGCGAGGCCTGAATCGTCGCGCTGGAGTAGGCGCTGTTATATTTGATCACGAAATGTTGCAGATCGTCGCTTCCGCTGAAGCGCCGCTGCACCGTCTTGAGCGGCATCATCACGACATTGTCGCTGTCCTGATTGGGTCCCCCGCTCTCCCCGCGCTCCTTCAAAACCCCGACAACAGTGCATGACACATTGTCGAGCCGGATGTTCCCGCCGAGCGGACTGGTCCCCGCGACAAAGATCGCCTGCCGCACTTTCGGCCCGATCAGGCAGACATTCTTGCCCGCGCTCACCTCTTCATCGGTAAAAGCGCGCCCTTGGGCGACTTCGATCGACTGGGCGCGCAGAAAGGCATTTTCCACACCCTGCACGCTGGTCCGCCAGCTTTGACCATTGTGAAAGGAGGTGGCGCTCGCCGAAACGCTGCCCGAAACTTCTTCGACACCCGCGATCTGCCTGCGCACCGCCTCGATGTCTTCCTGTTTGAAGGACCGCGGCGTCCCGCGGTCTCCCTGGACGGGAAAAACGATCAGGACGTTGGACCCGAGCGAGGATATCTGCTGCTGGATCGAGGCGGTGACGCCGTTGCCGAGCGTGACCATGGTGATGACCGCAGCAACACCAATGATAATTCCAAGGGTCGTGAGGAAGGAGCGCAGCAGGTGCCGCCGGATCTCGCGAAAAGCGAGGAGCAGAGTCGCGCCGAACATGCCGAGCATCAGCAAGGCTCCTCCGCGTTCGCGCGGGCGCCGCGTTCGATGCTCTCGACGAGGCCGTCGCGAAAATGGACGATCGTCCGCGCGAACGCCGCCATCTCCTCCTCATGCGTCACCATCAGGATGGTGATCCCCTCGCGGTTGAGACGGGTGAGCAACTCCATGATTTCGAGCGAGCGCTCGGTATCGAGATTTCCGGTCGGCTCGTCGGCGAGCAGCACATCGGGTTCGGTGACGAGCGCGCGGGCAATGGCAACGCGCTGCTGCTGGCCGCCCGAAAGCTCGGCGGGCGTGTGGTGGGCCCATGGCGCCAGCCCGACCTGGTCGAGCGCGCGCATCGCCGCGGCATGACGGACGCTCTTTTTCTCGCCACGATAGAGCAGTGGCAACTCGACATTCTCGACCGCGGTTGTTCGCGCGAGAAGATTGAAACCCTGGAACACGAAACCGAGATAGCGGCGCCGCAGCAGGCTGCGCTGGTCGCGGTCGAGCGCCTGCACCTCGGTGCCGCGGAACCGGAATTTACCGCTCGTCGGCACGTCGAGGCAGCCGAGGATGTTCATCGTCGTCGACTTGCCCGACCCCGAAGGCCCCATAACCGCGACAAAATCGCCGCGATCGATTTCCATGTCGACGCCTTTGAGCGCCTGAAAAGCGGCCTCGCCCTTACCGAAGGTCTTGGTGATAGCCTCCAGTTCGATCAGCGGCGCGCCGGGAGGCGGAGCGGAATTCACGGGGTCGCGGCCCCTTTGCCGGTGACGACTTTCATCCCGGCGCGCAGCTGCTTCGACGTGACCGCGGTCAACCGGCCATCGCTTTGTCCGGTCACGACGTCGATCGGCTTCAGCTTGCCGTCGCCCTGCAGCACCCAAATGCGCTGGCGGCTTCCGGCACCGATCGTCGCCTGCTGCTCGCTGCGCTCGAGACCGATTTCGGGATTGAGCACGCTGGCCTCTTCCTTCTCCTTCGCGTCGGGCTGAAAGCGCAGGGCGCTGTTGGGCACGAGAAGCTGCTTGCCGGTGCTTCCGGTGGCGATCGTCGCGGTCGCGGTCATGCCCGGCCGCAACAGCCCGTCGCCGTTCGCAACCGCCAGCCGGGCCTCATAGCTGACCACGGCATTGGCGCTAGCCGCCGTCGCGGCCGCCTGCTGGCTCGCCTGCGAGGCGGTGTTGCTCGATGCCTGATCGACCCGCTCGACGCGCGCGGGAAAGCGGCGGCCGGGATAGGCATCGACGGTGAAGGTCGCCGGCTGCCCTTCATCGACCTGGCCGACGTCGGCCTCGTCGATTTCCACACGAAGCTGCATCGCGGACAGGTCTTCGGCGAGGATGAAGAGGGTGGGCGTATTGAAGCTCGCCGCCACCGTCTGTCCGGGCTCGACCTGGCGCGCAAGCACCACGCCGGAGACCGGCGAGCGGATCACCGCCCGGTTGCGATTGGTTATCGAGGTCGAAAGCTGCGCCTCGACCGCCCGGACGTTGGCGGTCGCCGCAGCCACGCCCGCCTTGTCGCGCTTGACCGCCGCCTGCGCCTGTTCGAGTTCGACCTTCGATGGCACTTTTCCGTCCGAAATCCGGAACACATTCTGTAATCGTGCCAGCTGAGCCTGATCGACATCGAGCGTCGCTTGCGCCTGCGCCACCTGCGCGCGCGCCGCGTTGAGATTGGCCTGCGACTGCGCGATCTGGTCTTCGATCACGTCGGTGTTGATCTGCGCCAATATCTGGCCGCGCGTCACGCGATCATTCACGTCGACATAGATATGATCGATCTTGCCGGAGACTTCGGAACCGACCTCGACCTGGTTGGTCGGGCGCAAATTGCCGGTCGCCGTCACGCTGAGAGCGAGCGACCGCTCGGCCACCGCTTCGGTGATATAATCGGCCTTTTCATTTCCGCGCGTGCAGGTGGCGATCGCGAACAGCACGATCAGAACGAGCAGGGCCGGCAGCCAGTATTTCATCCAGCGCCGCCAGCGCGAGCGGGGCTTTTCGCCGAGAAGGTCGGTGAGCTCCTGCGACTCGGTGGCAGTATCGGTCATCGTGTCATCCCCTCGCCGGGACCAGAGCTGTCCGGATCGAAATTCGCTGCGTCCCATCCGCCGCCAAGCGCCTGGTTGAGATCGATAAAGGCGTTGGCGCGCTCCGCCTCGCTGGCGGCGAACGCGTTGCGCGCGCCGAGGAGCTGATTCTCGGTGGTCAGCAGGGTCTGGAAATCGATCAGCCCTGCCTGATACTGGCTGCGAGCGAGGAGCGCCGCATTGTTCGCTGCCTCGAGCGCCGTGGCGTAGAGCTCGACACGTTCGCCCGCGGCATCGAGAGCGACGCTTGCGCTCTCGACATCCTCGAGCGCGACGAGGATCGCCTTCTCCCATGCCGCAAGCGACCCTTGCGCCGCCGCTTGCGCGCCCGCCACCTGCGCCCGGGCACGGCCGCCGTCGAAGATGAGCTGGCTGACCCCCGCTAGGAGCCCGCCGGTCACGACGTCGAACAGGTTGTCGATCCCGAAAGACGAGGTTCCGATATTGCCGGTCAGCCGCACCAGCGGCAGCAATTGCGCCCGAGCGACCCCGATGCGCGCCGTATCGGCGAGCAACGTCGCCTCTGCCTGGCGCACGTCGGGCCGGCTGCGCAGGATCGCCGCGGGCGTATCGAGGCCGACGGTGTCGGGTGGAACGGGGATCGACGAGGTCTCTGCTTCCAATGCCAGCCGGACGGGGCCCGGCGCCTCGCCGACCAGCGTCGAGATGGCGTTCGCCGCCTGCGCGAGATCGCGTTCGAGCGCCGGAATGCTGGCGGCCGTCTGCGCGCGCTGCGCTATGGCCTGCTCGACGTCGAGGCTGGATACGAGACCCGCCTGCAATCGCCAGCGCGCGATCTGCAAATTCTCGTCCTGGATCGCCAATGTGTTGCGCGCGATGGCAAGTTGCACCGCAAGCGAGCGCGCCGACACCGTCGTTTGCGCGACCTGACCCACAATCAGCCGCTGGAGGTCCGCCAGCCCGTAACCCGCCGCCGCAAGATCGGCGCGCGAGGCCGCTACATCGCTGCCAATACGACCAAACAGGTCGATTTCCCACTGCGCGTCCGCACCAAGCGAATATTGAAGCCGGTCGTCGGCCAGGTCGCCGACATTGCGCCGCACCCCGCCCGATGCATCGACCTGCGGAAAAAAGCCGGCGCGGGCGGCGCGCACACCAGCCCTTGCCTGCGCCAGACGCGCGGCCGCCTGCGCAATGTCTCGGTTGTTTGCGAGCGCACGCTCGACATGCCGATCGACCAGCGGATCGTTCAGTCGAGTCCAATATCTTCCGGCATCAACGGGTTGCGAGCCCGTTTCCTCCGACCAATGTTCGGGCATCGGCATCGTCGGCCGTGGGTTGACGTGCATTGCTGAGGGCGCGCACGCTCCTAAGGCGCTCGTCAACAAGGCAATGAGCAGCCACCGCTCTCTAAGTTCTCTCATTCGCCCCCTCAAATGCCCTTCTTGGCGATCATGGCGCATCTCGGACTGCGATAGGAACAGGGCCTAGTCGAATTCCCATTTTTAGGGTTTCCAAATAATTCCTAGCTTAAAATGCCGGCAGCGTTGTTCTGGTTATCGGATGAGAAACATTGGGCGAGATCGAGTCCCCTATCGAAGAGTCAGTTCGGTTATCGAATGTTCACGGTCGAAAATTGCTCCGAATCGAACTTCGCACTACGGAATTCGGGGGCCAGTTCAAATTTGTCGAGCGCCTCGGCATACTCCATCCCCAGCCGCCTCGATAGAATCGAAGCAACGCATGTTCGAAACCATCTGCTACGACTCGACATCGCGATCTCAACGAGCAGTTCGGAAACTTCCTGTGACGAGTTCAGCGACGCCATAAGATCCAGATACGACAAGGTGCTTCCAAAGCTGTTTTCCGGAAAACCAGACACCGTGGATGAGGTGGTGTCAAAAAACAGCTGCGGCTTTTCGAAATTCCGTTCCGTTGGAATCAGGTTGAAGCTGATAGATTCATCGTCCGGCGGAATTTGAATATGGATGTCCTCAAAAGCTTCAAACCAGATAACCGATTGGTCACACAGTTGGAATTCTCCTTGCGGATGCAATTTTGTCGGTTCGCCGACGGCGCCGGCGCATGCGTCGGACTTTATCTTGAAGACCTTTGTCCGATATCCATCACCAAAAATTCCCTTGGTGATCAATTGAAAATCATGATTGTGGGCGATGCCATAGGACAGGCCAATATCGACATAGTTGTCAATCGGCCGCGTGCCTACAGGGCGCCACCTGTTAATTCTCACGCGAAAAGATTCACTCCCGGGCAGCGCTAAGCTATTACTCCTATATCCGTCAGATATTTTATCATACTCTTCGTTTTCAAATAGCCTTTTAATGTGAGCTTCCAAAAACTCCACTTCGCCGTGGGATCTGTGAAGCAAATTGGCTACAAAATGCCATTTTTCCCGATCTTCGAAATTTCGATACCCCTCCATCAAACCGATCGCTTCGGCGATGGGAATTCGCTGCTCATCTGGATCGAGGTTGGGACCAATAAATAGGGCCACGTTATTTCACCTTTCCAGCCGCCAACGTTTTTCTGGCGCTCTCCGCAAGGAACGGCGTTTTGTCCCCAGCATAGCGCAGCAACACCTCTTCGGTTCGCGGATCTTTCGTCCTGTTCAGTGATGACAAGGCCCTCCACCGCACGATTGGGCAACGATGGCTTGACAAATAGAAAGCTGCCTCAGGAAGAAAGTCAGATTTAAAATTTTCGAGAATATCCAGAAGCGAAAGGCATTTACCGGACGTCGTATCGATCATGCTCGTGCCAAGAAATTTTCCACTATCGACGTCAAAGATGAGACAAAATGTCGAGGAATGATCAAAGTCCGAATATACGAGACTAAGAAAATCTTCTTCCAACTCTTCAAACTGAATATAACAATCTTCTCTTCCGATAAATATGAGATCCCCTCTCTTGTGAAGTCTCCGCTCTACGAGGGAGATGGTGAGGTGATTTCCAGGAAGGTCAAATGGACCATACTTGTTCGTGCCAAGTACTTTATAATACTTAACCCACACATCCTTGAACGGGATGTATATCCGTCTAATTTTATCCAAAACGATTATCGGTTGATTCCCAAAGTGCTTTTGGAGAACAAGAGATCTTTCGATTTCATTCGATTGGAAACTATGTAGTGTAACGACCTTGCCATTGTTCTGAATGCGCGAAATGGTCGCCTTCTTTTGAAAGGCGTCAAGGATATCGCGGCCCAGCGAATGCATTCGTCGGGCGATCCAATCGCTGTCGAGAAAGTCCGTTGCAATCTCAGCGGCCTTGCCGGGGATTGCATTTTCCTCGAAGGTCTGGTTCAAGTGGAAAATCAGCGCCTCAACAGGCATGCCAAGCCCTTCAAAAGGCAGCGGCCGCCATAGCTAAATGGCTAAGCCGCTGACAAGAAATTGAACGTGAAAATCAATAGAAAATGAATTCCACAATTACCGCGAATAATTCCAGCGGCCCTTCCAGATCTGCCAATGCATGGTCAAACTGAAAATCAGCAATGTTATACATATGTCTAGCCCTTCACAATAATTTGCAAAATGCAAGGAATTTTCTGCCGTATTGCAGAGTGTTAAACGCTACGTAGCATTGAAAATATGTCAAGAGTAAAGTTGGGTATTGCGTGCCTATGAGCTGGCCTCCTTTCAACCGTGTCGATTCTTATATGGCAAGACTCATTGCCGTACCGCTAGCAATCAACCTGTGTATTGCTGTCATGATCTTCTTGCTCGACAAGATGCGTCGGCTACTCGAATTCGTCTCGATTGAAGGCGGACCTATCAGCGTTGTTTGGCGCATGCTCGCCAATCTGATCCCGGAATACCTCTCGCTCGGCATCCCAGTCGGGCTGATGCTGGGGATTCTCCTTGCCTTCCGGCGACTAGCCATTTCGAGCGAATTGGATGTACTGCAGGGTGTAGGCGTCAGTTTTGGTCGACTCCTGCGTGTCCCCTATATCTTTACCTTCGTGCTCGCGGCGCTGAACCTCGCGATCGTTGGCTTCGTCCAGCCTTATTCGCGCTATGCCTATGAGGGATTGCAGTTCGAACTAAGGTCCGGCGCGCTCGGTGCATCCATAAAGGTTGGCGAATTCACCAAATTGGGCGACCGCATGACGCTGCGGATTGAGGAGAGCTTTAATGATGGGCGCAGTCTGCGTGGCATTTTCGTGCGCGGCGACAATAAGGACGGGCAGCGCGTGTCGGCCACCGCGGCGCAGGGACAGTTCCTAGCGACTGACGATCCCAACACGATCATCCTGCGGCTGACGCAGGGCGTGCTGATTCACGAATCACCGAAATTCGCGGTGCCGCGCGTCCTGACCTTTGACAACCATGACCTGCCGATCCCGCTGCCCAAAATCGAGGCGTTCCGCACGCGCGGCGGCGCTGATCGCGAGATGACGATTCCAGAGTTGCTCGTAGTTGGCAAGGATCAACGCCAATCAGTGCAGACGAGGCTCGAAACGCGGGCAAATTTCCACTTCCGTATTGTCGAAGTGATGTCGATGTTACTGATCCCGTTGATCGCGCTGGCGCTCGCCATCCCGCCAAAGCGATCGACATCGTCGCTAGGCGTGTTCCTGTCGATCGTGCTGCTGGTGACCCAGCACAAGATCAACCAATATGCCGAGGATATGGGCGCGCGCGGCACCGTCGATCCGATAATCGCGCTTTGGGTGCCCTTCCTGTTGTTCGCGGCACTCGCAATCTGGATGTATTATACTGTCGCGCATGTCCCCGGCGGTCAGCCAATCGGCGCACTCGAGCGCATCACGGCCAAGGCGGCGAAGAAAATCCGAGGGCTGGCAAGAATATTCCAGCGCAAGCAGCGGACCACCTGATGCATCAGCTTCATTTTTTCCCGTCGCGTACGATGGCACTTTACGTCGGGCGACTATTCCTCGTGCGCAGCTTTGCAATCCTGTTCGCGCTGGTCCTGATTCTCCAGACGCTTGATCTGTTGGGAGAAAGCGGCAAAATATTGGCGGGCGCGGGCAATAGTGACAGCGATGTATGGCGTTACGTCGGGCTGCGACTACCCCAGATCGTCGAGACTTTCCTGCCCTTCTCAGTGCTGCTCGGCACGATCCTGACGCTGATCACGCTGAACCAGAACGGCGAGGTGGTCGCGATGAAGGCGTCCGGAATGTCTGCCCATCAGGTCCTTGCGCCGCTGTTCCTCGCCGCGCTGCTCGTCGCCGGAATCAGCTTTGCCTTTAACGAACGCATCGTGACGCGATCGACCGCCGCGCTCGGCGCCTGGCAGAAGGTTCAATATGCTCAGGTGCCAATGGACAGTGGGGTCCGAGTGAATATCTGGGTGCGTGCCGGCGACGATCTGATCAACGCCGGCACCGTTGAAACCGGTGGCGTCTCCGTGCGGCTGAACAAGGTAACGATTTACGAGCGCACCGGCGGGGTACTTTCATCGGTGCTGTCGGCCGACACGGCACGCGCCGTCGACGGCGGCTGGGAGTTGACCGAGGCCAAGCGCTTCCATCGCCGCTCGGGCACGCTCGAACCGCTCGGAACAATCATCGCCGCGAAGGGCGTACGCCCCGACCAGTTCACGCTAGCGCAAGTCAATGGCGACGAACTTCCTTTCCTCCAGCTCAAATCGGCAATCGCCGACCTTGAGGCCGCAGGGCGCCCAGTCGACGCGCTGAAGGGTGTGCTGTGGCACAAGATTTCCGGACCGCTGTCGGCGATATTGATGCCGCTGCTCGGTGCGGTCGCGGCCTTCGGCCTCGCGCGGTCTGGCAAGCTGTTCGTGCGCGCGATCGTAGGCATGGGCCTTGGCTTCGCCTATTTCGTCGCCGACAATTTCGCGCTCGCGATGGGCGATCTCGGCGCCTACTCGCCCTTCCTCGCTGCGTGGGGGCCGTTCATCCTCTTCGCGCTGATCGGCGAGATGATTTTGATCCGTACCGAAGAATAGAGGCAAGCCCGCTCTTGAAGGTCTCAATGCGTCATGGAACACAGGTATACGGTGGGCATTTGAAGACGTCGTGAAGTCACCCGCGTAACGCCAGTTCGCTTATCGTCGAGGTGGACCCACATTGAATTTAAAGCTAGAATCTGCGGATGCCGTTCGCGGAACTGCCGCCCGTGCCGCCCACCCTAGAGGCACCTTCGCTCGATCTCAAACAGGTCGGCCGAGCGCCTGAGCGCATTGACCTCAGATCCGTCAGACCCCGGTGCCCGGAAGGAATGGCGGGCGAAATTGTGGTTTGCGCCCTTGATCCCGAGGAACATCGCGCGAGGCCCCTCCCCGACACCCATGCCGTGACCGAAGGATTGCCGCGCGCCGAAATCGATATCGGACAAGGCGTGAGCCTCGACGTCCACCTCGACTCGGGATCGCTGGCTAACGGTTATACCGCAAACCGCGTCATGGTTGGGGTCAAGTTCAAGTTTTAGGACGGGCGGGTTTCCGGGCCTCGCCATGCAACGTCGACGTGAAACTCTGAACTCTTTACCTTCTATGCCAGACCCACTAGATTGGTGCCATGGCAAGCGTGACTACCCCTCGCGAACAGGCAGAAACCTCGGAAGCCGCGCGCAAGGTCGGCGGCTATGTCGAGCTCTTGCGCCTGCAGGACGAACGCACCGCGATCCGCCGGCGCGGCCTGATCGCGAAGCTTACCAAGAATCCCCAGACTGGCCGTTTCAAATATATTGCCGCGAGCTGATTCATGACGCTCACGCTGGCAGTCCTCGCCAGCATGCTCATTCTGCTACCCGGCCTGACCTTTCTCGGCTTCTGGAATCTGAAGGGCGCGCGTAGCGGCGCTGCACGGCCCGAATTGCCTCTCGGATCTGCAACAACATTGCTGCTTGCCGTGGGAATTTCTCTCATGGCCCATTTTCTCGGCTGGGCTTGCGTCGAGTTAGCGCGGAACCTGTTCATCGCAATTCCAGATATTTTGCCGGCGAAAGGCATGATGTGGACGCCGATCGAGACGCTCCTTCGCCCTGGGGGGACCTTTCAGCCGATCTTCGCCAATCCAATCGCAGCGATGGTGGAATATGCCGATGGCGGGCATCTTCAGATGCACGAGCTCGCTATGTTCAGCGGGCTGGTTGTTCTTGAATCGTTTCTCGTCGCCAAGTTCGTCTCACATGACGGCTTCGACCTCGTGTTCGACGGCGCCGACCTTAATGGCCAGGGGTGGGTCTATCACCATTACCTTAGGCCGACCCAGCATGGATATCGACCCGTCTGCCATGTGCTCACCACCTTTCAGCAAAACAACCTGGGGATCGGCTATATCGGCGCGATTGCCGACATTCGGCATAGCGAAAAGGGCGAGCTACTCTCGCTGGCGCTGCTCAATCCGGACCGGTTCCTGTTCCAACTGAAGCCCGCCGTCGCCGGGAAGAAATGGCAGGAGCCAGGTGAGAAGCTAAAATTCGACAGCTATGGCCGTGAACGGATAGGCGGCGTCGTTGCTCTTGACGGGAAGTCGGTCGCAAATCTGTTGGTGCGGACACTCGACAAGGCCCTGCTCGATGACATCGAGACCGAGTCAAAAAACACCCCAGACCCAGAGCCGGAGTTCGAGGACACCGCTGCCCTGCCCGTGGCCGAGCTATGATTAAACTGCTCGCCTTCCTCGCGGCGCTGATCACATTCGCTGCCCTGATCTTCGGTCTAACCGTACTAATTTGTGCGCCTTTCCATTGGCTCGCGATTGCCTTCATGAGTTATTGCCGACCGCGTCTGGTGCTGGCGCGCGCTGCCATATGCTTCATGACAATCTGGCTGCTTGCGGTCATTGCGCTACCGCCGGGCACCGGCGCCCTAATCGGTATGCTGCTCGCCATCTTTCTAACTCCCTGGCCCGCCCGTGTTTGGGCGAACCACGCTGCGTTTCGCGCGGACGATTCCGAGCAGCGGGCCGCGGCCGCCGACATCCGGAACATGAAGTGGGAACGCGAAGGCTCCCGGCTTCGCGTGACGACTGACAAGCCTTGGCGCGAATATATCACCGACAGCGAACGGGCCCGTTTGGTCTCTACCTATCAGCTGCCGGCGTCGTTCCCCCGATAATCCGCCCATAGGAACCGAACGCCAATTCACCTCGCGCGATCACTATATTGGCAACGCAAGAGCATATTGATAAAAGGTTCGAGAAATGGCTACATCGGGAAGCTGCTTGTGTCGCGCGGTGCAATACGAGACCGACGCACTGGCAAGTCCCATCGGATTTTGTCATTGCCACACTTGCCAAAAGGCCCATGCCGCAGCGGCTGCACCGACGGCCCGGGTCCGATGCGACAATTTCCGTTGGCTTGCGGGTAGTGAGCTCGTCAAAGGCTATGAATCATCGCCAGGCAAGGTGCGTCATTTCTGCAGCCAGTGCGGATCGCATATTGTCGCCACCCGAGCCGGGCAGGACGAATGCGTTCTACGCGTTGCCACACTCGACGCCGATCCTGAGGTTCGACCTGTGGTACATATCTGGACTTCTCATGATGTCCCCTGGCTGATCAGCGACAATCTTCCGATGATCCCCGGGGGTCTTTCGCTGCCATGATCGTCGTCCCGGTTTCTGGTTGTTAACCTGCTCCGTTTTCACATAGGTAGGCACTCATGGACAAAACACCGACAGACGAATCCGCCCAGGTTGGCAACGCCTTCGCCAGTGCGCAGGCCTTAGGACATGACATGATCGAAATGGGCTACGACCCGCAGGCGATCGCCGAAGGTCTGTTAGAAGGCGCTCGCTCAGTGCTCGCGAACAGTGAAGAATTTGAGGCCTTGCTCGGCCGCTGGAGAAAATTGCACGGCCTATGATCGGCGGCGCGAATGATCCTCGCAGGCTCCCAATAGCAGCAGACTATCCCTTCGCATCACCACGCCGCATTCGCCCGATCACCCGCGCCGCCGCATTGCTGCCGGCAGCGAGCTCGCGAGCGTAGCCGAGCGCGGTGGTCGGTGACGACCAGCGGAGCGCGAGCGCGATCCCGGCGCCGTCCTCGCCGGCGGCGAACAAATCCTGCGTGAGCCCGACCCGGAATGAATGCGCGCTCAGCGCCGCCACCGCGCCCTCCCCGGGTTCGGCATGGCCATCGGCGATCGCCGCGGTCGCGCGGCGCCGCAAGATCGAGACAACCCCTTGCCGCGTCAGCGCATGGCCGCCGATATGATGGCTCAGAATCGTCTCCCCTTCATCAGCACCCTTGTGGGTCAGGATATTGATGCGGCGGAACACCGGTCCGTCGGCGAATCCGCTCGCGGTCAGCCAGGCCGAAAGCCGGTCCATCGTCTCGGCCGAGAGCCAGACGATAGCCCCCTCCCCCTCCTGGTCGGTTTTCGAGCGCGGGATGGTGAGCCGCCCGCTGCCGTCGGCAAGCCGGCGGAGATCCGCGACTGTCGCTGCCACCAGTTCGGAGACGCGAAGGCCCGCATCATAGGCCATCGAGCAGAGCGCGGCATCGCGCAGCCCGACCAGATCGGTTGCACATGCCGCGAGCAGGCTTTCGATCGATAGCCCGCCGGGTTCGCCCTCCCGGTCCGGCTCGGGCTCGGTCGACGACGGCCCGCCGCGCTCCGGCATGACGCGGCCGAGGCGCAGCGGCGCGGCCTGTCGCTGGCGCCCGCCCGCCTTGCGCCGGATGCCTTTGAGCGTATCGCGGACCATGCCCGCCTGCGTCGGCAACGCTTCGCTGTCGCCGAACCCGAGGATCCGGTGAACGCGCGCGATGCTGGCGAGGCGCCGCGCGAGCGTCGCCGGCTTGGCGGCCGCGCGCGTCTCGGTCGATCGCGCCAGCCAGCGCAGATAGAGAACGAGGGTTTCGGGAGACGCCGGCACTGCGGTCGCGATCGGCCGCTGCAGCAGACACCAGCGCAGATAACATTTGAGGTCGGCGACGATCGCTGCCTTCGTCGCCGGCGCCATTGCGTCGGCCGCGGCCTCGATCGCCAGCGGCTGCGCCTTGCTCCAGTCGACAAGGCGGCCATGCGCGGACAGCACCAGCTCGAGAGCCGACGGCAGCGGCACGAGCTCCGTCATGAAGCGCGAGCCGGCAAAGTCGGCGATAGCGTTCCCGCAATCAGCGCCGCGCCCATGGTCGACAGCCGCCAGCCTGCCCCGCCGCGCGGGCCCGGACCGTCATCGATCAACCCGCGTGCTTCATAATCCCACATCAGATCGAACGCGGCGTCGCGCGCACGATCGCGGCGGCCGAGCGTCGCACGCCGGCGTCGGCGCCGAAGAGCTGTCGCAGGTCGGCCGCGATACGGTGATTGTTCGTCATAGCGCGCCCTCCTTTTTGCGGCTCCGATGGCGGATTCTCGGCCGAACGGGGCGATTTGGCAAGCCCGGTTTTACCATAAGGTCCGATTATGGAAAGTCCGTATCTGGCGGCGCAGAATGATGGGATACTTAAATGGACGTTTGGTAAACTCGCGTTTTGACGCCGACTCCCGTCCCGGCTATCAGCTTACCACAGATGGAGCCGACATGACCCTCCCCGTCCACAGTGCTGCGATCGCGTTCCGGCAAGGCCAGGTCGACGCGCTCGCGCGGACGCTGTTCGCCTCCCCTGCCCTCTATCCGGCGGAAATGCGCCACTGCTTCGCGCTGCGGGCACTCCAACGCGCCTGGGACCAGTATCGCGAGGATCGCGCGATCGTGACCGGGAAAAGTCTGATCAGCGTCGAATGCGCCGCCGAGCGCGATGCCTTCCTGGCCCTCCTCGCATCCATCCTGCCAACGCCGCACGGCGATATGGCCAAGGCCATTTTTCGCGTGCGCCAGACCGCGATCCGCCCCCTCGCCGCCGAGGCGGCGGCGACCGCTGTCATCGTCGACGCCGGCGCCGCGGAGCTCGCGCGCGTGCGCGACGTCGCGATGAGCCCGAACCTGCCCGCCGATCCGGCGTTACGCTTGCTCACGATCGTCGGCCGCCTTCGCCGGTCGGCCGACGTCGACGGCGATCCGCTGTCTGCCACCGCATCTTCGCCCTGCTGGGCGGTCAATCTGCTCGCCGTCGCCGAGCCCGCGCTGTTCGGCCTTTCTGCGCATCCCCTCCCCTTCCCGGGTCTCGTCCGGCGCCGGTTGTTCCGCGCCGATCGCGATCCCGAAACCGACCGCGACGATGTGGTGGAATTGCTGCTCGAGGCGTTCCACGAGACGCTGTGCGAGATTGCGAGGGTGCCGCGTGCGGCGGCTGCCTTTGGCGAGAGTTTTGACAAACTGAGGGGGAATTCGCGGCTCTATCCGGCCTGGATGCTCTTGTTCGGGTTCGGATCGATGACGCCCTCGCAGTTGGCGCGCGCGCTCCCCTGCACCAAGGCCGGCGCTGCCAAGCTCCTTCGAGCGCTCGCGGTGCATCACTTTGCTGCGCATCACAGCCCTGTGGAGCCTTTCAAGTCTACGGCCAATTTCCCGGTGGCTTTTCCTTTTCCATGAGACTTGGGTCCTGCGGCTGAGCGGAACATTACCTTCGGTTCGCCGGGCGCTCCAGCACCGCTATCTGGGCCAATGCTGATCGAGGAGTTCCTGCATCGCGGCCTCAGCATCGGCACGGCTTCCTCCGCCCTTCGGGAACAACGTGACGCTGACACCCTTCCGGTCCTTCCTATCGACGCGCAGAAGCGGCGTCCCCGCGCCCGATCGGATGATCTCTTCCTGCGACCCTGTCTTCTTGGGGGCGGCCTTCTTCGTATCTCCGCGTAACGCATCGCCGGCGGCAACCAGCGCTCGCAAGATGTCCGGAACGCTCGTCGGGACGTTGCTGGTACCCGTGGTGCGTAAATGAGCGAGGCGAGCAGCTTCCGCGAAAACCCGCGCCCTCGAATCTTCCGGCTTCAGAATCGGCTTCAATGTTCCGACATGCGATATCTTGAGTTCGAACGGGTCCGGAAACGCGATCATGAGTTCTTCCGGCAAACGCGCAAGATCAAGGTAGCGGCTGAGCCAAGCCTCGCTCTGATTCAGGCGCTGCGCCATCGCCTTCTGTTTTCCGGCGTAATAGAAATCGAGAGCTTTCAGATAATCGCGAGCACGCTCGACATCGGCCAGATCTTCGCGGGCACGGTTCTCGAGGTCGGAGACCCGAAACGCCTGTTCGTCCGTGAGGCTCCGGATTTCGATGAGGTAGCGGATGTCCGGATAGTTGTTGGCCCGCAGCCAAGAGACGGTCCAGTGGCGCCTCGCACCCGAGATCACTTCATAATCATGGTCCGGGTCGCCCGTCACCCGGCGGACAATTGCGGGGAACTCCTGCTTTCCCTGTGCGACGATGGTTTCGATGAGGTCGGCGCAACGGTCTTCGTTGAGCGCGCTATAGTCGCGATTGTGGCGTTCCCAGATGCGGCATCGCGACGGATCGACGAGTTCCTGGGGAATGTCGACAACCGCACCGGACGCTAGGTCCGCCAGACGGTTTGTGCGGCTGCCTAAGACACCGACTCCGAGCCTACTTGGCCGCTCTGCATGCGTGGTGGCCGTTGCCGTCGGCTCCATTCCCGCTGCGAGATCAGCGACGAAACTCTTGTTCTTGGAGGTCATCGCCCTCCCCTTTCATCCAAAATTGCAGGCCTGCAACTTCCTACTTCTTGCCCCACTGATCCACTCCCCAAAGTCGAAATTGCAGACCTGCAATTTGCCCGTTTCATGCGAGCCCTTCCTTGCGCAACCGCGACAAATGACTAGGCCAGGTCGCTCGAATATCGACTTCGATCTCCGCGCAGACGCCATCGAGATAGGTCAGGCAGCGATCGCGCACCTGCTTGCTCGTCATTGGACCATTGAGCTCGTAGACCGTCATCAGACGTGCGGTCGCGTTGTCGATCTCCGCAGAGTCCTTCAGCGGGGTTCGGATCATTGCATTTCCGAACACCTGCCGCATCAGCTCGAGGAGGCCCTTTTGCATCGACTTGGTATCGTCGACCTTTGACGCCAGGAACCGCAGGAAAGAGAGCTGCGGAGCAAGATCGACAGCTTGAAGCTCCTGTATCGTCTCGTCGAGCATCGCGAGGAATGCCGCAGTCGAAGAGAAATCCATCACGGTCGGTGGCACCGGCACCACCAGCGCGTTCGCGGCCCGCAGAACCGATAGTGAGATAGCGCCGAGCGCCGGAGGCGGATCAAGAACCACCACGTCGTAGAGATCGGAGACCGATGCAATCCCCTGAGCAAGACGGTTCAGCAGCGCCCCCTGCCCTCGCGCCATGCGCGCCGCCAGTTCATATTCCGACTGGAACAGCCGGAGGTTCGCAGGGATCAGGTCGAGCCCGTCGAAATGAGTCTTCTTGATCGCATACTCGAGCGTCTCGCGCTCCCCCTCGCGCAGATAGGGATAGAGAGTTTCGTCTTCGCTGAGGTCCAGATCGGGCACATAGCCGAACAACGTCGTCGCCGACGCTTGGCTGTCGCAGTCAATGAGCAGGACGCGATAACCACGGATGGCAAGATTCTGAGCTAGATGGACCGCCGTGGTACTCTTGCCGACACCGCCCTTGAAATTCTGGATCGCGAGGATCGAGACCGGGTCGGACGGTGCCCGCCAGGGCCGTGTCCCGAATGTACCGCGCATATCGTTGAGCTGTGCGAGGCTATAGGCGAGGCGCCGATTATTCTCGCCCCGCGTCGGAGCGACGAGGCGCCCATCCGATTCCGCTTCCCGGATGGCGGCCGTCGTGCGTCCGACAAGCTCTGCCGCCTTTCCGATCGGGAATGTCGGTTCGCGGCGCTCGTCCGCTCGCGCGGACCGGGCGGAATCGCGAAGTCGCTCAAGGACGGAGGACGTCCGCGCAGCGAGTGCGCCCACGTCCAGCGTCTCGGCTATGCGAACTTGATCTACCGACGTCGCCATACCACCCCTTTTTTGAAAACAAGGGCGTGCATGTCAGATTTTCGCTTTTCGGTCAATCAAAGGCTAATATTCGCAAACTCACCGGGAGGTGCCGAGATTTCAAAAGCTCGGCGGGCTCGACTGGATCAAATTGCTGCCTTAGGGACAAAGCTCTGTCAGACCGGGAGAAGGCCGCGATTTCCATAGCTCCGCGATCCTGTCCTATTGGGGGAGCAACGCAGGAAAAGTTGCAAATTGCAGGGCTGCAATTCATGATTTCGAACCCGAGCGCTACGAAATTGCAGCGCTGCAATTCTCCTTTTCATGGACGCCCGCGGCGGGAGGAGTAAGATTCGCAAAAGCCGCGCCAAGAACGCTCGAGCTTGACGCCCTTCAGTGATCTAAGCCGATCCCCCATCTCTTGGCGATATGCCTCCGCGATCCCATCCACGTCCCAGCCACCGCCATGCGCGACACCTACCTTGTGGAACTCCTCTCCGCCATATCTGAGCGAACCAGACGGAAAGGCCACGAACTTCTCGCGCGGCACCTGGCCCGGCGCTGACAGCTTCGACGTTGCTTCGGCCACAAGCCTGTCGATTAGCTGAGGAGCAACAGCAGGCCCCTCGATCGCAATCGCTTCCACATTATCGTCCCGCCGAGCCTTGCGGCCAGAGGCGTGCCGCGACAGTTCGTCAACCGTTTCAATTTGTGCCGGCGCGTCCTTCGGCGCAAAGCGGAAAACCAGTTCGATCACTTGCCGGCCCCGCCTGATCTCATCCCACTCCACCGTAAAGTGCGCGAGCTGATCAATCTCCGACTTGGCGACTTGCAGCACCTTGCGCCTCAACTGCGCAAAGTCGGAATATTTGTCGGGATCGATTCCGAGCGCTGCCCTAAACCCAACCATGTCGACCTTCCACACCGGTTGGCGGCGATGCAGCCGTAGCGCGCCCTCTTCGTACAGCTTGAGCGAATAGGCCGATCGGAACCCCAGAACCGCCTGCCGGTTCATCACCGCATAGGTCTGCGACTCCTGGATGAGCCGGCGAGCATCAGGCGTGAACTGCCACTCGATCCAGCCAGTCTCCTTTCCCTCGTCCTCCACTTCCTCCCACGAGGCCTGGATCAGGCTGAAACGCTTGGTCGCACGCTTTCCGCGCCAAGACTTGTCGTCCTCCGCAAACAAGGTGCGGTGGAGCTCCTCGAGCATATCGACGATCCGCTCATTGCCCTTGTGGCCGCGGCGAATATCGGATTTGCGCATCCGATGCGACATATCGCGCCAAGCATCACCGCCCGCAGTCAGAATCATCAGGGCGAGCAAGCGAGAGGCGGTCAAGCTGAGCGATTGGCCCCTGACGAACCGAACTTCGACTAGTCGTCCCGGTTTGACGAACTCCTCGCCGCCTTTGCGGGCGAGCGCGGCGGCAACCCGCATTGCGCGAGCGGAGGAGACTTCATCCTCATCATCCACTATGGGTATCGGCTCCGATTCCCCCATCGATTCACCTCTTCTGGCCAATCGGTTGCCTGACCTGTCCTCTCGCGTCAAGTCAGGACAGGATAGATTGGCCGTCCACGCCCCCAATTAGACAGGATAGAATCCCGCGCGCTGGAGAACGAGGACCTGCTGAATCCGCGAGTCGCGTCGCATGCCACGCAGACCGCGGTTTCGCAGCGGTTTGGGCAATAAATATGCAAAACGACCATGCGGCGAACAGGCCCCCAAGCGGACAGGTTACCCCCGTGAGGGCAGGACACATCCCCCGATCAGTCAGGCAAATGCCCCCATCAGGACAGGGCAATGCCCCCAAGCGGGCAGGATAGTGCCCAATTTCCCCAGCAAAACTGCGCGTCTCGGTGCTCCGAATCTTAGAATCATGAATCCTAGAAACCTCCCGCGCTTCGCTTGGGCGTTTTTATAGGGATTCGAGAGAGGAGGGGGAGAGGGAGTTTTCGGACCAAAACGGCCCGAAAGAAAGGATCCTCCCATGCTCACCGATACGGACCAGGCGCCCGACACCGCGGCGCGCCTAATCGATGCCGCACGCTCGATCGCCACGCAGCTCGATGACGACAAGGCAGTTCGAAGAGGGCTTATCAATGAGGCAATGACCGCGGCGTTCGGCGCTAAATCAGCCGATGGCGCTTGGACCCAACGTGATAGTTTCGTGATGACCGAAATATCCGCGATCCTCGCAGCGCGAAGCGCCAAACTGCCGGATCAGCCGATGGCTATCGTCGACCAGCTCGCGGCACTCGAAAAAGCTTTCCCCACGCAAACGGTCCGCAGCGAAGAACAAATCGCTCATCAGCATTTCTCTACCCCGCTGGATCTAGCTTGGCTGGTAAACCACCTTGCCATTATTGGACCTGAAGACGTGGTTCTCGAACCGAGTGCCGGCATTGGCACGCTCGCCCAGTGGGCGGGCCAAGGAAAAATGCTTCAGCTCAATGAGCTGGACCAGGTGCGAGCCGCTGTTCTTCGAAATCTCTTCCCCGAATGCAGCGTCACCACCTTCAACGCCGGGCAGATCAACCAGCATGTTTCCGTGCGGCCGACCGTTGTGATCATGAATCCGCCATTCGCCCGCAATGCTGCCGGCGCCGAGGATCCTTTCGCCGCGCATCGTCATTTCGTGGCTGCACTCGCGGCCCTGCAGCACGGCGGCCGTATCGTCGCGATCATGCCCGACAGCTTCAACCCCGGCGGCAAACACGGGTCACTATTTGACCGCGCAATTTCCGGTGCAACCGTTCGCCTCATGCTCCGCCTCGATAAAGGGTTTGCAGGGAAGGGGACGTCTGTCGCGGTTCGGATCATCGTTGCCGACAAAGAAACCACAGGGAAACAGCCGCGGTCGACGATCAACCGCGCATCGATCAGCAAGCTTCTCGAGGCAATTCGAGAGATCCCGCCACGATCGAGAGTTCAGCCAGACCCCGAACCTCCGGTACGTCCGCGGACAACAAAGCCAAGCGCGCTTTTTGGTGCTTTCAGAACGGCCCCGGCCAAATCGTTTCCCCGACCGGCGAGGCCGCTGCCGAGTTTCGAAATCGCCACCCTCAACTATCGCGTCCATGATCCCGTCGCCGCGGCGCACGACGAGGCCGCCATCTATGTACCGTGGCGCAGCCAGCGTCTCGAATTCGAGCATTCCTCCGAACATCCGAGCCCGCTGGTCGAATCCGCCGCAATGGCGGCCGTCGCACTTCCGGCACCAACATATCGACCGTTGCTTCCCAAGCGCGTCCTCGACGACAAGATATTGAGCGCAGCCCAGCTCGAGACGATCGTACATGCACTTGCGGCAACAGAAATCGACCTCCCGGGCCGTTACCGCTTGCCGGAGAAGGGTATCGCGCTCGTTCCGCACGCCGACGGCAATTGCTATCGGCAGGGCTTCTTCCTTGGAGACGGCACCGGAGCAGGGAAGGGGCGTCAGCTCGCCGGGATCGCAATGGACCAATGGCTGCGCGGCAAACGGCGTCATATCTGGCTGAGCGACAGCAGCACGCTGATCGAAGATGCACGGCGGGACTGGCAGGCTCTCGGCGGCACGCCCCTCGACATCCAACCACTCGGCCGCGTTCGCCCCGGCGCCGGGATTGAGATCGGCGATTCCATATTGTTTGCGTCCTACGCCACCCTACGGAGTGAAGCTGGTGGCGATCGGCGCGTCGATCAGATCCTCGCCTGGCTCAGCGAAGAGTTCGACGGCCTGATCCTATTCGACGAAGCGCACGCCATGGGCGGCGTTGCTGGCGGGGAAGGGCGTTTCGGTACAATTTCGGGCTCACAGCAGGGACTTGCAGGCGTTGAGCTCCAAAACCGGTTGCCGCGCGCCCGTGTCATTTACGCTTCCGCCACTGGCGCATCCGACGTCAACAATCTGGCTTATGCTACCCGACTTGGCCTTTGGGGCGAGGGCACTGCCTTTGTCGACCGCGAAGCGTTCACCGCACGGATCCGCGATGGCGGCGTGGCAGCGATGGAGCTGGTCGCGCGCGAGCTGAAAGCCATGGGTGTCTATACCGCCCGTGCGCTGTCCTATGCCGGCGTGGAATATGACATCCTCGAACATGAGCTCACGTCCACCCAGATCGTGGACTTCGACACCTATGCCGACGCATGGGCGATCATTCACCGCAATATGGAAGAAGCACTTGCGGCCGCCGGCGTCGTCGATCGGCTGACCGGCGCGACGCTCAACGGCCAAGCCCTCTCCGCAGCACGATCGCGCTTCGAAAGCGCCAAACAGCGTTTCTTCTCAGCACTTCTCCTCGCGATGAAACTGCCAAGCCTTCTGCCGGCTATCGAAGCAGCACTTCACGCCGACCAGAGCGCCGTCATCCAGCTCGTCACCACCAGCGAAGCCCTGCTCTCGCGCCGCCTGGCCGATCTCGATCCCGCCGATCGCGCAGAACTGGCGTTGGACCTCTCGCCTCGCGAGCTCGTCATGGATTACCTCGAAGCGGCGTTTCCGACCCGGGCTATGGAGATCATCAGCGACGACGACGGCAATGAACGCTCGCGGCCGCGCTCCGACGCCGACGGCAATCCGGTCCACAGCGAGGAAGCGTTGCAGATCCGAGCTGACACACTCGAGCTGCTTGGGGCCATGCCGCCGATCGCGCCCGCCCTCGATGCCGTCATCGAACGATTTGGTACCGACGCTGTTGCAGAGGTGACCGGTCGGACCAAACGCCTCGTCCGCTTGCCCGATGGTAGCCAGAAACTGCAGTCGCGCTCGCCATCGGCTTGCATGGCTGATGCCGACGCGTTCATGAACGGGGCCAAGCGCATTCTCGTCTTTTCCGACGCTGGCGGAACGGGCCGATCCTATCATGCGAGCCTTGATCACCAGAATCAGCAGCGCCGCGTTCATTTTCTGCTCGAGCCGGGCTGGCGCGCCGATCGGGCGGTGCAGGGGCTCGGCCGCACCAATCGGACCAACCAGGCGCAGCCACCCATCTTTCGTCCGGTCACGACCGACTGCCGCGGCGAACGCCGGTTCATCTCGACGATCGCGCGCCGCCTCGACGCCCTCGGTGCCCTAACGCGGGGCCAACGTCAGACCGGTGGGCAAAATCTCTTCGACCCGATGGACAATCTCGAAAGCGACTATGCCAAGGATGCGCTGTTGACCTGGTACCGGCTACTGCATCGCGGCAAGCTCACCAGCGTCACTTTCGCGGATTTCTGCCACCGGACCGGGCTTCGGCTCGAATATGAGGGTGAGTTGGTCGAAAAGCTGCCGCCCATTCAGCGCTGGCTGAACCGCATCCTCGCGCTGCCGATCGCAATCCAGAATGCGATCTTCGACGAGTATCTCGGCCTTGTTGAAACGCGCATCGATGCCGCGAAGAAAGCTGGTACGTTCGATGCCGGCGTCGAGACGATCCGCGCCGACAAGGTGACGATCGTCGATGAAATCTTGCTTCGTCAGGGCGGCGACCCATCGACGTCGACACGCCTGCTCACCGTCGAAGCCGAATGGCAGCGCGAGATGCGCTCGCTGGCCGATGTCTCCGCAATGGCCGAACGCTTCGCGAGCCGGGCATCTCGCCTTCGGAACGGTCGCTCTGGTAAAGTTGCCCTGCAAATCCCAGCTCGAACGCGGTTGACCGACGCGGGCGAAGCAGTGGCGACGTGGCAGCTCCACCGTCCCGGTCACCATCAATATATCACCGCCGGCGACCTTGAGGAGAGCATGTGGGAGCCCGTCGACGCCGAAACCTTCGGTGACTGCTGGACGGCCGAGTGCGACGAGCTCGGTCAAAATCCGCACCGCGAGCGCTTCTTTCTCGCAACGGGCCGCTTGCTCCCAATCTGGAACCTGCTCGGCGACGATCCGGAAGTGCGCCGCCTCGTGACGGCCGACGGCCGTGCATTGCTTGGGCGCATTGTTCCGCACGGCGATGTGAACCCGCTGCTCGGAAAACTCGGCATCACGGGCGGGATTACTCTCGCGCCCGCCGAAATTGTCGCCGCCGCGTGGGAAGGCAAAACCGTAATGATCGGTGGCAACTCAGGGCTCACGCTTGAACGTCGGCGCGTAAACGGCGAGCCTCGCCTCGAGCTCAGCGGATTCGATCCTCGATCGTTGCCGACACTTAAAGCCAAGGGCTGTTTCACCGAAATCATCCAGTTCAAGACGCGCTTGTTCGTGCCTGTCTCGCGCGCCGCCGAAATCGTCTCGGCATTGGCCGCAATATGAATCTGGCTATTTTAGCAATTTTAGCTATATTCGAGCTTCAGGAGATTCTTATGACAGCACCAGCCATCATCCCGGATCGTGCGCACCGCGCCAAGGTTACGCTCACCAACTTCCACAATGCCACGGGAGAGATCCTCGATATGGGTCTGAGGGCGCCGGTTACCATCACCAAACATGGTCGACCACATATGACATTCGTCGACGCAGGCTATTTCGAAAGGCTCGAAGAGATTGCGGCGGGTAACATCCTGGCCGCTCTCGATCGCAAGCATATAGCATCTGCGGACATGCCCGACGACGTCGCGGCGCTGATCGCTTCGCAGATCCCGAGCGAGGAAGAGATCGCGAGCGGAAAATGGAAGAATGGCTGACACCCATTTTCCGGCAGTCGGCGAAATTATCAACTATGTGTTTCTCTTCCACCATGAGGCTCAGCATCGCGACGAAGGCGTGAAGGAACGGCCGTGCGTCGTCGTTGCTGTCGATGCCGCAAAGCGTCAGGTCATCGTCGCTCCGCTCACAACCAAAGGCGAACGCTATCCGAACACCCTGCCGGTGCCATCGGTAGTCGCAAGAGGGGCCAGTTTGTCTGGCGCCACCGCGGTCGTACTCGACGATCTCAATATCTTCACTTGGCTCGGCTATGATGTTCGACCGCTGCACGACACCGACAGCGTCTATATCGGACGCTTTCCGCCGGGCTTCACCGCGAGTATAATGCAGAAACTGCTTGCACAGCGGCCGACCAATCGGGATTAGGGCGCCGGGCGCAACCTAAATATTAGGAATAAGACAAATGAACGATATTTCTCAAGATACAGGTGATCTGCTCACCCTCACCGCCGATATTGTTGCCGCGCATGTCGGCAACAACAGTGTCGCGATCTCCGACCTGTCACTTCTTATCAACAATGTGCATGCGGCGCTCTCCGGACTATCTCATCCCGCTGAAAAGCCTGAAGAACCCCTTGTCCCGGCTGTGTCAATTCGTTCTTCGGTCAAACCGGACTACATTGTGTGTCTCGAAGACGGAAAGAAGCTCAAGATGCTTCGCCGGCATCTGATGACTCACTATGGACTGACGCCGGATGACTATCGCACCAAATGGGGCCTTCCCGCCGATTATCCCATGGTAGCGCCCAACTATGCCGAAAAGCGCCGGGAATTGGCGAAGGCAATTGGCCTCGGCACCAAAGGTCGTGGCGGCGGCCGCAAGCCTGCCCGCGGCGGCGCCAAACCGGCAAACGCGCGGGGCTGATTACCAATCAGGTTGACGAGGCGGCGCCGAGCGCAGTCTCGTCACAACCTCCTGCCATCCGATTTCATCGCGCGGGCCAAATTCGATCGTCGGCGACTCCGACGTCGCCTCGAGCTCGACGGGCCGGCGTTGGCAGATGCTGCAGCGCATATGCTCAACGAGGTCTGTCGGTCGGCTTTTCCAACGGTGCAGCGCGAACCAGCGCCACAATACGCCGCCATCGACGACCCCGCGGTGATCGCAAGATCCGCACCGGGCCGCGACGTTCGAGCGATTCCGCCGTATATCTTCGAGGGTTTCAAAGCTCCCAGTCACCCACCCGCCATAGGATGATAGCACGGTCGCGCAATGATCGCATGCCGCGAGGGACAAGGCGTCAGCGGTGCGCGCGTTGGTCACGATTTGCAAGAATTCCACCCAGCGCGGACGTAGACACGGATGGCTGTTCATCACATAGCCGACATGCTTACCGACTCCAAAGGGGCGCCCGATGCGGATAGAAGCGGTGGAACATGTGCAGCTTGCAATGCCTCCTGGCCAAGAAGCAGCCGCTCGCGACTTCTATTCAGCTCTGCTGGGCATTCCGGAGGTCAAGAAGCCTAAAAATCTCGCCCAAAGAGGCGGCTGCTGGTTTGAACGAGACACGTTGAAAGTTCATCTCGGAGTAGAGCAGGATTTCCGACCCGCCAAAAAGGCGCATCCCGCCTTCCTCGTAACGGGTCTGCTTGAGCTGGCAGTGAAGCTTCAACAGGCAGGCTATCAAGTAGTCGACGATGAACCGCTGGCGGGCTTCAACCGCCGCTATGTCAGCGACCCATTCGGCAATCGAATTGAGCTATTGGAAAGACTCGACGGAGGGACGCAAGGCGCGTGAGCTACAGCGGCATTGGCGTTCTGCTCGCATTGTTATCTTCGATTACCACCGCGACGGCGCACGCGTTATTAAAGGCTGGAAAGGATAAACTTGCAGTCCGGGCGCTGATCGGAGCGGTTGGGACCCTTGCGCTCTTGCCCTTATGCTTTTTCGTCCCGCTGCCAACGCTGACGATGCTACCTTGGCTTGCAATCGCATGCATGCTGCATACCAGCTATCAGCTCGTTCTCATCCATGCTTACGAAGCCAATGATTTCGCGGTGGCCTATCCGATCGCCCGCGGGGTCGCGCCGATCGCGACCGCAATAATGGGCGTCGCACTGCTCGGCGATCGTCTCACAGCTGCGGGCCTATTAGGCATTGCGCTGGTCAGCGGAGGCATCCTCCTCATCGCTCTCGGCCGCTCGATTGCCGTGGCGGGATTAATCGCAGCCGGCATAGCAGGGCTCTTAACGACGGCGTACACAGTCGTCGATGCTCATGCGATCCGGCTCGCACCGCTCGCGATGACGTTCGTGGCATGGTTCTTCCTGCTCGACGGCATCATCATGTTTCCGATTTTCGCATTTGCTCGGCGAGGACGGATTATATCGCTTCTCCGTTCCGAAGGTCGCCAAGGCCTGATGGCGGGATTCGCCAGTCTTATCAGCTTTGGATCTGCCCTCTTCGCACTTCTGCTCTCGCCTGTCGGCATCGTCGCAGCGCTCCGTGAAACGAGCGTAGTGTTCGGGATGCTCATCGCAGCATTTGTGCTTCGTGAGCATGTTGGTCGCCGGCGAGCGGCGGGCGCAACTGTGATCGCGGCAGGTGCAATTCTCATCCTCGCCGCGGCAGCTTATTCAAACTAGGCGCCAAGATGCCTGTCAACGCACACCTGATGGTCAATCGCGGCCGACCTGACTACGATGGCTGGATTCCACCCAAAGCCGGTCGTGGCAGTGAAGCAAAACTTTCCCCATTAGCGACTTTTCCTCAATGCAAGCCAGGTCCAGCAGACTCCGTTTGCTCGATTTCCCGCCTGCACGGACGCAGCCTCCGTCCGTTGCACCAATTCGAAGCCGCATAAACCCGCCGCGCTGATGGTTTCGTCTGCGGATATGGGGAACACTTGTCGCCCGTCGGCTCCGAGACCGTGCCGAAGCGACATGATCAGCAGGCCATCCGCAGTTGTCATGCGCGCGAGATTTGCAATGGCGAGCTGGCGCGCATCATCGTCAAGGTGCTGCCAGACGGCGCAAAGGGTGATGAGATCAAACACCCCCGTAGCTCGCGCCTTGGCGAGTTCGGGGAGCTGGTCATCCAACCACTCAATCCTATGGCTATCGTGCAGGGTCATTCCAGCGGTTCGAAGCTCCTCGACAGGTTCGACCGCGAGCACATGATGACCTTGCCCAGCGAACCACGCGGCGTCACGGCCAGTTCCTGCTCCTATATCCGCCATTCGCACGGGCTTTGTCGGCAGGAGGTTCAGGACAGGCGAATACACATCGTGCGATGAGATGGCCTCAAACCTGGCGATAAGTTCGGCGTTTGCCGCTGCCGCATACCTGCTGAGGATTCGCTTCATTCGGTGCTGACCCCGGATGCAATGACAGGGACCGACCGGTTGCGGCCATTCCCAGCTTTGGTAGTGTCGATTAGTTCTAGACATTCAGGAGGTCGTCATGCCCGGACCAATTCACGGCTCTTGCCTTTGCGGAGAAATTTGCTTCTTCATAGAAGGCAAATTCGGACCAGCTGGGCAATGTCACTGTTCAAAGTGCCGAAAGGTGTCTGGAACCGATGGCAACGCAGTTTTCTATGCGGCGAAAGCTAGCTTCCGATGGATAAAAGGCGAAGACAATATTGGGACTTACCACGTCCCCGATCAGCACGGCTGGCATTCCAGCTTCTGCAAAACTTGCGGAAGTCCGACACCTCACACTGACCGGGATGGCAAGATATTCTTCATCCCCGCAGGCCTGCTGGACGACGATCCGGGGTTTAGAGGTTATGCGGCACATATATTCGTTGGTTCGAAGGCTCCTTGGGTGTGCATCACCGATGGAGCGCCACAATATATGGCGGGGTTTAACTCCGACAAAGTAGATAGCTAACACCCCAGAGAAGGCAGATTTGATTCCACCCCTTTCGGTCATTTGACGCCCGACATTCCATCCCGCCCAAATTGCGGTTAAAACTCAGGAGATGAGCGCAGAACCTCGAATATATTCCATACTGCGATCTGACCCGTTCCGATGGCATCTTCTCGACATTGTGCGTGCGCTTGATTTGCCGGATAGCTGGATAGGCGCCGGTTTCGTCAGAAACGCAGTTTGGGACCATCTTCATAACCGGAGCCCGTCGCGGCCGACCGGCGACGTGGACGTCCTCTGGCATGATCCGGCCCAAACAGATCCCGCTGAGGACCGAAAACACGAAGCGGCGTTGCGAGCGGTAGAGCCAACCATTGTTTGGTCGGTAAAGAATCAGGCTCGGATGCACGTTCGCAACGGTGACGCTCCATACGCCTCGGCGGTCGATGCAATGCGTTACTGGCCTGAAACCGCAACGGCGGTTGCCGCTAGACGGAGCGGACTAGACGACTGCGAGATCGCTGGTCCATTCGGTTTTGACGATCTCGTCGGCCTAGTGCTGCGCCCGACGCCACGTTTTTCTGGAGAGAAGCGCACAATTTACGAGGATCGGTTGCGTGTCAAAGCCTGGGCATCCTCTTGGCCTTTGCTGCGAAGGGTCGAGGCGTGAGTCCGCTTTCCACGCCATAAGGGATATTTGCCGCCGATGGCGGTAATCCTTGAAGCGATCATCTGATGCGAGGCGCGCTTGCAGCGCGCCAATTCGAAAAGGGGAAGGGGGGAGCGAGGGGGCGAGGCCCCCTGGGAGTTAAGCCCATGAACCGGGTCTCGGTTGTTACCGGAGATTCCTCATGCAAAACCAGCAAATTCCATTCAGCAAGCTCCGTCTTTCGCCCGCCAATGCGCGGAAAAGTTTCAGCGAAGCCGGCGTCGAGGCCCTCGCTATTTCGATCGACGCATATGGCCTGCTGCAGCCCATCATCGTCAGCCCGGCTCAGGACAAGAAATCGATCTTCTATGTGCACGCGGGCGGCCGCCGCTGGCGCGCGATCGCAAAGCTCATCGAGAACGGCCAGCTCGCCAAGAATGCAACAGTCGATGCCCGTGTGTGCAATGACGAAACGGCGGCGCTCGCAGAAGAGATCAGTTTGGCCGAAAACCTCATCCGCGAGGCTATGTCGCCCGCCGATGAATGCCGTGGTTACCGGGCCGCCATGGATAAGGGTGAAAGCGAAGAAGATCTCGCGCGCCGCATGGGTGTCACGGTCCGTCACGTTCAGGGGCGGCTCCGTCTTGCGGACCTCGCAGAGCCGATTTTCATCGCGCTGTCCGAAGGGAAGATCACTCTCGACATCGCCAAGGCTTATGGCAGCACGTCCGATCCTGACACCCAGCTCGCCGCCTGGAACAATTTCAAGGACAATTGGCAGGGCGACCAACCACACACGATTCGGCGTTATGTCAACGAAAGCGCGATCGAAGCGAGCAGCTCCGTAGCGAAGCTCGTCGGTGAGGAAGCGTATCTCGCCGCCGGTGGGCGCGTTGAACGCGATCTGTTCGCCGGCGACGGCGAAGGTCAATGGCTTGATCGCCCGATCGCCGAGGAGCTGGCGCGCGCAAAACTCGAAAAAGCTGCAGAAGAAATCATGGAGACCGGGGCCCTTGGGTGGGTTCGTGTCCTCCTCGCCCAGCATGTTCCGCATAGCGCGACCGAAGGGCTGCACGACTATTACATTCGGCGCAGCGAACTCAGCGAAGGGGACCAGGCTCGCATGACCGCGATCGAAGACCGCCTGCAGTTGATCGAGGAAGAAATCGAGGATGCCACCAATCAGGATGTGATCTCGCGTCTCGAGGCCGAGAATGAAGCGCTCGACGCCGAGCATACCGAAATCGACAAACGCAGCTATGTCATTCCCGAGGACGAACGCCCGCATGTTGGAACCTTCCTGGTACTCGCCAGCGACGGCACGCCGAAGGTCTCGCACCGCTACTTTTCGACGAAAGCGGCCAAACGCGAAAAGAAGACTCCCGCCGTCGCGGCCAATGGTGCCGAATCCGCCCCGATTGAGAATGTATTTCCCCGATCGCTCGAGGAACAGCTGGCCAAGGAACGGCGCGACGTATTGGCGCTGCACGTCGCTCACGACCCCGCCCTCGCGCTCGACCTCACAATCTTCCGCCTCGCGCGGAAATTTACCGGCCATGCCGCTTACAACGACACGGGCGTCATGGTGACTATTGGCGAGCTGTTCGATCCCGCCGGTATCTCAGTCGGGCACGCGACCTCAGCACAGGATGGCCTTGAGGCGCTTCGCTCCGGCCTCCCGTGTGACTGGGCCGGGGCCGAAAATAGCTTCAGCGCCTTCTTGGCGTTCCGCGAACTCGACGAAACCGATAAAGCGGCATGGCTCGCCTTTGCCGTCAGCCAAAGCCTACAGGCGAGCCTGGCCACTGGCGATCGAGCGAACAGCTTTCAGTCCGAGCTTGGCGCGCTGCTCGCAATCGAGACGGCCGATCACTGGCGACCGAGCGCCGAATCCTTCTTCGACAAAATCCGCAAACCGCAGATTCTCTCGATCCTCGGCAAGCTCGATCCGGAACTTCCCGGGCGCTACGCGAGCGAAAAGAAGACGGCACTCTCCTCCGCCGCGGCAAAACTCTGCGCCGGCGAAACGATTGCCACGCCCGAGGTGAAGGCGCGGGCGCTGAACTGGATCCCGGACACCATGGCGTTTCGTGCGGCAGTGACACCCACAGAGCCCGAAGCGCCGCCGGTCAACGATGATAGCGCTGAAGAGCAACCGGCTATCGACGATGCCGGCGACGCACTGGCCGACGACCTCGATCCCGGCGTAAACGACCTCGTTCAGCACGAAGACGCATTGGCAGACGCCGCCTGACGTCTCTCATAGCGGCGCGGAAGCAAGGGCCTCGGCTTCCAGTCGGAAACCTGCCTCCGCGCCGCTCTCGATCCTCTGAAATTTCATTAAAGGAGTCAATAAGATGGCTGATCGCGTAGCCGCGTCCATCACAATCGGCGGGTCCGTTACCGGAGCCGATTTCATCACGCTCTGCCGCCTCATTGCCGCCGAGGATTTATCTGTTGAAGAGGATGGCGATCCCTTCTCGCCCGCAGATTGGACCGACGGCGAACCGCTGCAGCTTTTCGACCACCAGGCGATCGGCGGCCAGTTCGAGGCCCTTGAAGCTTGGTGCGTCCAACGCGGCCTTCCCTTCGTGCGTTGGTGTGCCGGTCATCCGGGAGGCTGGCAACCCGAACGCGTCGTCTTCACCGGAACGGGAGCGATCGAGACCTACCCGGCAACTGAACGTGGCAACGCCATAGCCACCCGCGACACCCTCGATCTGCATGAGAACCTCGCCACGCTGCGCGCATGGTTCGACGCGGCCCACTTCGAGATTCCTCCGCTGGATATCCTCGCCGACGTCGGACCAACGATCTCGAACAACACCCGCGCAAGCGCGGGACAGGAGAAAAGCGGGGGAGGGGGAAGCGAGCATTGCTCGCAGCTTGAGAAAGGATCCGCCCAATGAAACCTCGTCACGATATCTACAGCAGCATCACGGCCCAGCTCGTCGCCGCGATCGAGGCCGGCGCCGGTGAGTGGCGAATGCCATGGCATCACCGCGGCGCGCCGGTCATGAGGCCCCGAAGCGCAGCGGGACGCGCCTACAGCGGAATCAATCGCCTCGTATTATGGGCTTCCGCTGAAGCGCGCGGTTTCGAGTCCGGAACGTGGGCGACCTTTCAGCAGTGGAAGTCGCTCGATGCCCGGGTCCGCAAAGGTGAAACCGGGACCCATGTCATCCTGTGGAAGCGCCAGGAGCGGGACGAAACAGCTACCGCAGACGACCAGGATCGGGGCGGCCGCTTCTTTGCTCGCAGCTTCGTCGTCTTCAATCGCAGCCAGGTCGACGGCGCTGACGATGAGAATGAAGATGTTCCCCCGCCGATGTCCGAGCGAATTGCCGCTGCCAAGGCTTTCCTCGAGCACGCCGGCGTTCCGGTGACGTTCGGTCTGCACGATGCTTATTATCGCCCGGACGAGGACCGGATCTATATGCCGGCACGTTCGGCCTTCGACAGCGACGAAGCGATGATAGCCACCGAAGGTCACGAGCTAGTGCACGCAACAGGCCATGCAAACAGGCTCGCCCGCGACACGTTGCGCGATTATCACAAAGAGCGTGCAATCCGTGCCCGGGAAGAGCTTGTTGCGGAAATCGGCGCCAGCTTCCTGATGGGCGATCTTGGGCTCGCCTATTCCCCGCGGCCCGATCACGCGGCCTATGTCGCGAGCTGGTTGAAAGCCCTCGAAAACGACCCGCGCGCAATCTTTCGCGCCGCCGCCGCCGCGCAAGCTGCAACCGACTGGATCCACTCTGCCGTCGGCGCAAGCACCGCGGTCGCGGATCCTTTGCCGCTCGCTGCGTGAGGTGCATCATGGACAATGTTCAGCGCCACCGCCTCCTCATCCTCGCTTGTTCGGCAACGAAACGAAGCCGACCGGGCTGGATTCCTGCCGTCGATCGCTACGACGGCCGACTTTGGCAGACCCTCCGCACGATAGGTCCCGATCGGCAGGACACGAAAGTCGCCGTTCTCTCCGCGCGGTACGGCTTCATCGACTCCCGATCGCCAATCGAGAATTACAATACCCGGCTGACAACCGCACTCGCGGACCGCATGATCGAAGGTGGAATCGCGATGCGGTGGCCGCGGCCGCCAACACCCCGAAAACTTGATATCTATGGCAATTACGCGACGTGCGAGATCGCCTCGCTGACCGACCACGGCGAACGGCCGTTCACCGAAATTGGTCTCGCCGGCGGGCATCTTTACCTCCGCGTCATGCGCAGCTTCGTCAGCGAATTTCGAGGGCGAAATTACATCTCGGCGGATGCACCCCTGACCGAAATCAACGCGCCGATCGGCATCATGCGCCGCGATCTGCGCGTGTGGCTCGAGCATCGCGCAGGAGACCTTCCATGATCGAGCCGATGTTGGTGCTGTCCACCGGGAGCCTCACCTTCGAGACCTGCAATCATTGGCTGAAGCAGTCCGACCATGCCGTCTTCGAAAAGGGTGACTGTGGCTGGTTTGTCTATGTCGGTGAGCCCGGTGACGATTTCCCTCCCGACCTACGCGCCTGCATGGCGATCGCCCGGCAACGCCGGTGCTGCTGGATCATGTTCGACCGAGATGCTCCGGCTTCCGCCGAGCTCCCACACTATGATTGGTAACGACGATGCACACCGATGACGACGCAACGTCGCGAACGTCGACGATCGCACGCCTAAACGACGATGCACGCCTTGGCCTGGATCGCCGCGCGCGCGTCCTGTTCACGAGCAACTGCCTCGAGACTTTCCGACCGACACCGGAAACCCATGTGGCATTTGTTCAGGCCGAGCTGCTGAAAGCATTTCGCCATTGCGAATTCGCCGCCGACAGTCCCGAGCATGACTTCGCCTCGATCCTCCACCGTGAACGCAAAGTCTGGATGAAGATCGATTGTTACGATCTAGCCTGTGACTATGGTTCGGAGGATCCGGCGAACGCCGCGATCACGACGCGGGTAATCACCATCCTGTTGCCTGAGGACTATTGAGGCCGCCGCTTCAACCGTCTCATTCCCGTCCGAATATCGACGATATCGGCGTTACCTGAAGGACAATGTCATGCGGACCCTCGCCACCTTTGAAAACGCGTACCGGCTAGCCAGCGCCATGTCGGATCACACATCCGGCGCTTACGTCATCGTCGCCACGGACGATCCTGATCAGCCTCATCGCATCGAGCCCGCCGCTGGACAACCTGACGCGATAGCCCTCATCTCGGCCGACGACGTTCCGCAAATTTGGCCCCGCGCGTCCCGACGCCGGTAATGACTACGGACTCTTGGCCGAAGTGACTGTTTCCACTACGATTCCAGCAGAACCGATTTGATGGAGGATGCCATGGACTTTCGCGCGGCGCTGGACGCAATCGAAGGAGGTTCTCGCGTCCGACGCGAAGCCTGGCACAATGGTCGCCGATGGATAGCTCGCCAAGAGAAGGACGGTTTCGCCGAATATGTCATGGCGCTCGCGCAGGACGATCAGACAATCGAATGGCCTCTTGCGATGGGCCGGGCTGATTGGTGCGCTACCGACTGGATCATCGTCGACGGCGCTGCTGCCGCAAATTCCCCGATCGATATTGCCGCTACAGAAGAATCCCCTGCTTCTTCAGAAAAGCAGTAAACGTCTCGGGAAGCTTACCGTCACCACGGGCCATCAAATATGCCGTCATGGCATGAGCTAAGGCGCCCTCCGGATCAAAATCGCTTTCATCCAGCGTAGCCAACGGATCCCGGTCGGCGTGCTTCAGAAAATTATAGGGCTTGAAGATATAGTCGAGCCAAGCCCTGACCTCCTTTTTGGGCGTCGCGATCACAACATCCGCTGCAGTCTTCCACCCTCCCTCCTCGATCCCGAGCACTACCGTCTCGACAATATGGTCGACAGTCTCAGATTCGGGCATCCCTGTTGGCAAGCCCTGAATCTTCGATTGCGCTGCGCGAATTAGAGCGTCCTTGATCAGCTGGGCCACATAGTCGTCGCCGCGCGTACCGACCAATTCCCGCAGCAGGCTCAATGCAGACGACGCGACGACATGAATTGCGAGAGGATCGTCTTTCCGATCGATCATATCGACCGCATTTTGCATCAGCCGCTCGGCGGCCGTCATCTTGTCGACGATTGTCATTATGCCCCCTCGATCGCTCAATGAGCCGTCGACGTGCCGCCGACGACAATGGATTGCCCGGCACCCTGCACGGCCTGAAGGCGATCGCCGGGCCGCCACGTCATATGTTGGACGCCCTGCGTCTTCATCAGCTGTGCCAACGCTTCATCATAGCGCGGCTCGGGAAGATTATGCGCGAGGTATACCGCAGTCGCCTCAGTGCCGGTGTCGGTCAGGGTCAAGCTCGCGATCGGCATCTCGAGTCCGAGATTGACGCGCATCCCCTTCACGAAATGTCGCTGGTCTTCCACCGCGTGTGTGACCAGCGAACGCTCTTCCAGACCTTCATACGGAAGCCACTCGCGCGTCACCGGCATCACCGACATCTCGAAAATTTGCGCGAGCCCTGAGGCTCCCATGGCAAAACTCGCCGCGATCATAAGATGACCATCGCGGTCATCGGAGCGCCACAACTCCTCTTCGGCCGCAAACCGCTTGTGAAAACGGCGCGCCATGTCCGCATCCATCAGGAAGGGGAAATTCGGCAGATGCTTGATCAGGATCTTTTCGCCGAAGCGCGCAGTCTCGATCGAGCGGACCTCGCCAATCAGCAACATGATGTGGTCCGGCGTCGACCTCGCCAAAGCCAGCTCGGCATATTGACGGCCGACTATGCCATCCTTGTCATCGAGCCGGAATGTCTCCGGGATGAAAAGCCGCGGTGCCAACGAATCTCCGCGCACCTTGCAGCCGAGTGCTGCATTCAGCAGCTGCCGGCGCACAATGTACCAGTTCCGCTTTCCAGCCATGCGCGGATGCCAATGGGTGAGCTGCGCCCGATCCCATAGGAAATGCAGCAGACCGCGCATGGTGAGGCGCTGCCCCGTCGCTTTCACGTCGGGCTTATCGTTCGTGAACGACGCCGGCGCCGCGCGCGCGGGCCCCTTCGACAGCGGGAACCCGAATTTCAGCGTGGTCACGCCGTTATCGATATCGTCGACGATCGCGCTGCCGAGCACTTGGCCAAGGCCAGTCAGATGATCCGGCGCTTCATAATGATCGCAGTTAGGGGCATGTTGCGGGCCCGTACCGGGCCACCGCGACAAAACATGGCCGCCGTGCCGATGCGCGATATACAGATCGAGCTCGATATCGCGTCGGCACAGACAGCGGACAGCCTGTTTCAACGTATAAGCCCGCGCCACCATCTGATCGAACCCATGTTCGCCGGCGGCAATCTCCCGGTCGATCACGTAGTAGCGCTGCATCATCAGTCCTCCTGAAGCAATTCCGCCGGAAGAAACGGCGTCCAATGCTCACCGAGCTCGAACTGCGCGTCAAACTTCGCGCGTGGGCCTTCCGGGCTTGACGTCCAATACGGATTGTCGGTCTTCGACGGCGCCAGCCCCCGGCGGCTCGCTTCGACCCACAAACTGGCGCGCGCCGCCATCAGCTTCTCCAGCTCGCTGAAGCAAGTCGCTACGGCCAGCGGATCGCGGCCTGCGACCGAGTACCAAAGGCAACGCTGATAATCATCGCCGTCGCGGCCGAGGATCTCGGCAAGCCTGCGCTTGCCATCGTCCTCGCCCCGAACGATGCGGTTCATGGCCTCGCAAAGCTCAAGGACCGCGCGGAAACCGGCGATCGCATCGATGCCGATGCTCGCGCCAGCAAGCGCGCGCGCTTCCCATGTCTGGCTATCATCGTCGCGAACGTCGTAAAGCGCCCCGTCGATATCGATCCCTTCGAGCCATAAATCTTGCAGCGCCATTAAAATGCTCCTCGCTTCTGAGCCGAACACAATTCGAAGATCGGCATCTTATCAACTGGATCGTCCGTGCGAATCCCTAAATCGACGTGGTTCGAACTCATTTCTTCTCATCAGCCTCGCGCCGCGCACGCGCCCTTGCATAAATAGCCGGAATTTCGTTGAAGGCCTCCCAGCCCGCTGAATCGCAATAGTTATAGAAGACCTGCTCGAGCGGTATTACGAAATCGCGCGTATCGTCGGCCGCAAACCCGATCACGGCGATCACGTTTGGATCCTTGATGTCACCGCACTCAATGTAAGGATTCGGGCTATACGCTTCAGACTTCTCGATCACTTTACGCCGAAAAATCTCGTAAACCGGCTCGATCGCCTTTTCCCAATCCATATTCCCGATCTCGACCAGGCGCGCCTCGAAGGCTTTGCGTACCGCATCCAGCTTGGCAACCTGGACACCAACCAAAGCTTCATAAGCGTCCTGCACGGCGGACCCGTACTCGCTCCAGTCGTCCTGTAGAGTTTCCCATCGTTTTTCGTCGTCGGCCATCGTCTTCAGGTGCGCGGAAATGGCGTCGCGTGCGATCTCGGATTTGCTCCGGCCCGACTTCTTCGCCGCTGCCGAAAGTTCCGCTTCATCCTCGCGCGAAAGCCGAACATTGAAAATCGTCATACGCATCTCCACAGCGACAATTCGCTATGCGTAAGACAAAACGTCGGAACTCGCAATATTGTAATACGCGCCGCGATAAGGGCTCCGCCGGCACTCCGCGCGCACAATTCCCGCCGCCCGAATTCAGCCGGCAGCCTCTCGAAACTCGTCGCATATCAGGGACATCGAATAGATTGCGTCACCGACGCACAGTTCAACCGTTCTGACATCTACGCCAGCACGCGCCGCAATCTCAGCATAGCATAGATCGTCGACACAGTGCATGAGGAAGACTGAGCGCGCGAGTGGCCATACCAGATCATTGGCGAGCCTCAATTGTTCCCCGATCTCCGCGTCGGGCCCGAGATTCCTCGCATAGAGGGGGTAGCGCTTCAAGCGCACGTGCAGCCAATAGGCTCGCGCGATGCGGTGGCGCCACATCATCGCCGTGTCGCCTTAGCGTCGGCGTCGGCCAGATGCGACCGCACCGCTGCCAACAAACGCGACACCGTAAATCTGGCCTCATCGGCGTCGAAGGTGCCGAGCTCCCGCCAGTCAACGGTCGCCGGCGGTCGCCAACGTCCATATGGCGACAGCAACGGCATCAGCCGTTCAAAACTCTCAGAGTGAAACTGTAAGCCTTCGGCGTTTGCCAAGAAAAAGGCTTTGCCCACGTCCTGCCCGACATTGCGGCGACAGTCTTCATCGGACCAGCCGGTCGCCACCAGGCAAGCCGTCAAGGCCATCTGGGACACTATGCCTATCTGATACAGTTGATCGGCGGGACGCGCGAACTCCGCTGTCGGGAAGAATCCGTGCGCGTTTTGCAGACGCCACATTGCCTCCTCGTTAGCTTCGCTATCGCGCCATCCTCGCGCCGCGACTGGGCAGCGCACGCCGACGATCCCCGAGCCTAGCAACAATCCACCAATGAGCGTCCGACGTTCCATCTCGCGTCTCCCATGATGCGCCCATATGCGCACACGAATAGGATCAGGTTTGTCGCCCTGCAGTCATCCCCTGAAAATCTCATACTCGAATAAATGGGGGGTAACATCGACACGGTAACATTTGAGATCAGGAGGTTCGCTCGAACTCCCGCCGAACCATTCTGACCGACAAAAGCGCATCGGCAACGCAGCGTTCGACCGTCGCAACGTCGACGTCGACCGCGATCGCTATCACGCCATAGGGCAACTCATCGACCCGGTGCATGAGAAACACGCGCCGGGCCAATGGCCACAATAGATCCATCGCCAGATCAAGCTGATCGAAGATCGGGGGATCGGAACCGAGCCGGCGAGCATATTGAGGATAGCGCTTCGCGCGGATCCAGAGCCAATAGGCTCGCGACAAACGATGATCCCATTTCATCGCGCGCTCCCCTCGATGCGTCCGCCGGCGAGCCGGCGTTGCACCGCTTCAAGCAAATCATCCAATGTCGCCGACACGCGAAGCGGCTCGATTGCTCCGATTGTCGTCAGATCGGCAGCAAACGGGCCGCGCCATTTCCCATAGGGTGAGAGCAGTTGCGCAAGGTGAACCATGTCGGGATGACGATGATTCAATCCGGCCTGGTTCGCGATCGCCAGTCCCTTGTCAACGAACAGACCGATCCGCTGTCTGCACCAATCGTCCGATGCGCCAAGCTCGAGAAGATAGGCTCCGATGCCAAGCTGCGCCACGATCCCCGCATGATAGAGTAGGTCGCGGGGATCGCGATAGACACCCGCGGCTACGCCCCGGTTGAATTCCTCCGCTCGCTGGAAGCGAGCAGCGCCACGGCCCTGTAGGGCGCGCCCCCAATCACTCACATTGTCGCCGATCGGCAATATGCCGGTCAGCAAAAGTCCGCCGCCGGCGCACACAACGCCCCGGCGCGACAAGCTCGTTGTCACGATCATCGTCTTCATCCTGCTGTTGTTCGGCCGCTGCCCGGCGTGGGCCTCGAACGACCGAGGCGGATGAAATCAGATTTTGCAGGGCCGCGCTATACCAAGAAAGGGGGGTGGTGTGCCACATGGACAATACGGCTTCGCCGACCCCTCGCTACCGCGAAAACAGACCTGTAGGTTGATAGGAAATGGCGAAAATCTGCGGTTCCTTTATGAATGCAGGAGTCTGATACGAGAGTTTGAGAACGAAACAGCGGGCCACCGACCGGCAAACGCCGATCGGCAACCTGCTCTACTCGCTAGGGCCGCGATTCTTCGATCGCGACCAAGCTCGCCGAGCCCCTGCGGGTCTCGGCCCTGCGGGTTGCGATCAGGGGCAGGGCGATATGGTCGGTCGCCGATGGCGACCGCCGCCAGCATCTTAGGCCGCGCCACGCTGTTCGCGTGTCGCGGCGCCGGTGTGCGCGCATACCTTTCCATGCCCTTCTACGCCGCCTTTCAGGCTCCCTGCGTCGCATCCGGTGGCACGCGGGG
>JAESGH010000240.1_pt1 | contig 91616 bp, 89 predicted proteins | sample 9269641 | NCBI WGS metagenome assembly JAESGH01 (sample SAMN14515345, study PRJNA621665) | algae metagenome | isolation source: Phormidium tanganyikae FI6-MK23 and co-occurring heterotrophs from granitic... | place: USA: Fort Irwin, California | collected 1998-05-24 | reverse complement strand
CACCCCCCCCCCCCCCCCCCCCCCACCCCCCCCCCCCCCCCCCCCCCCCCCCCCCCCCCCCCCCCCCCCCCCCCCCCCCCCCCCCCCCCCCCCCCCCCCCCCCCCCCCCCCCCCCCCCCCCCCAAAACCAAATAAAATAGCGAGTGCGGAAAGCCGGAAAAGCTTCAAATAAAAAGTAAAATTACTCTTGAACACTGAAATTCCTTCTAGAAACAAAAACAGCACGACCAGTAATGATCACGCTGTTTTTTATATTGAACAAGATTAAATTTAATCCAAATTAAGAAGCAACAACTGTTCCTTTAAAAGAAAGAGTTTTCGGAGTTTTGCTGTCACTGGTCGTAACGTTTACCGTTTTCATGAAAGGACCTGCACTTGCTGCATTATAGCTCGCCTCTACAAACCCTTTTTTTCCAGGAAGAATCGGAGTTTTGGTATAGTCTGCCGTCGTACATCCGCAAGATGGGGCAACATTTTCTATAACAATTGGTTTTTTGGAAGTATTGGTAAATTCGAATCGGATCAATTTAGGTTTTCCCTGAGGAATATTTCCTACATCAATAGATTCTGATTTCCACTTGATGGCATCTGCAAGTACTTTAATAACAGGATTGCTGTCAGCAGGAAGAACTCCCGCATAAAACGGAGAAACTGCCAATACTGCTAAAAGAGCTGTAATTTTTAATTTTTTCATGATATAAAATTTTATTTTAATTGTTACAAAGGAAATGTGTTCTGTATTTCAATACAACAAATGTAATGGTGATAATAAGTTCTAGATGTTAAACGGTTTCAAACATTTGTTAATGAGTTGTTAATGGCCAAAGATAAATAATTATTTTTGGATAATATTGTTTCGTAAAATGGAAATAAAAAAACTCAATATTATTATTACCCTTGGGTTTGTTGCAATCATCGGGATATTGATTGCGCAATTAATGTGGACCAAGCAGGCTTATAATCTTGAAGACAAAAAATTTAATCAGACTGTAAACGTTGCCCTGCTCGAAGTGGTGGAAAAATTATCCGGTGGAAAAACATCTTTTAGTGAAAATCCGGTACAGAATATTTCCAACGATTATTATGTTGTAAACATCAACAACGAATTTCATCCTGAATTACTTGAACATTATCTTAAAACAGAATTTACCAGGTTCCAGATCAATACGGATTATGTCTATGCTTTATACAACTGCCACAGTGATCAAATGCTGTATGGAAAATTTATTTCAAAGCATCAGGAAAGTCCTAATGAAAAAGTAATCAAATTTCCCAAACATAAAAATCTTGTTTATTATTTTTCGATACGCTTTCCGGACAAAACCACGTATCTTATCAGTTCATTACGTTTCTGGTACTTGCTTACATTTGCATTAATCATTATACTTTTGGTATATGTATACTCAATTTACACGATTATTCAGCAGAAAAAATTTGCAGAACTTCAACGGGATTTCATTAACAATATGACCCACGAATTCAAAACTCCGCTTTCTTCCATACTGCTTGCTTCGGAAGCATTAACTAAGCAGGATATGGTAAGAGAAAATCCGAAATTGCAGACGTATACTTCGATTATTACCGATCAAAGCTATAAATTGAACCGACATGTCGAAAAAATTCTGAATATTGCCAAAAACGACGCTGCAGGATTATCTTTAAAACCTCAAAGGATTGCTTTATTACCTTTTATTCAGGAAATTGTTGACAATATCAGACAAAAAAATGAAGATCTGTATGTGAAAATAGAGATAGACAGCAATATATCCATCATTGCCGATGAGTTTCACTTTACCAATATTGTTTATAACATTTTAGACAACTCCATAAAATACTGCGACACCAACCCCGTCATTATTATTTCTTCATTAAAAGATTCAAAAGCATTATATTTAAAGTTCAAAGACAACGGAATAGGGATTCCCGCTAAAAATATTCCTCATATTTTTGATAAATTTTACAGAGTGAATACTAAAAAGAGCGATGAAGTGAATGGTTTCGGGTTAGGCTTATTTTACGTGAAAAAAATTGTCCAACAGCATAACTGGAAAATTTCGGTTGAAAATAATACAGATAAGGGAATCACCATTACGCTTACCTTACCACTTTAATAATGTGAAAGCCATGGAAAAATCTAAAATTCTATATGCCGAGGATGATGAAACAATTGCTTTCCTGATTCAGGACAGTTTGGAAAATTATTACAATATTTCATGTTACCGCGACGGGAAGTCGGCCCTGGAAGCATTTAATAAAGAAAACTTCGACATTTGTTTACTTGATATAATGATGCCCGAACTCAACGGCTTTGAACTTGCAGAACGAATTCGCGAAAAAAATACCGAGATCCCCATTATTTTCCTATCCGCAAAAGCCTTAAAAGAAGACCGGATCAAAGGATTGAAAATAGGGGCCGATGATTATCTGGTAAAACCCTTCAGCATTGAGGAACTGATCCTAAAGATCGAAGTTTTCCTGAAACGGTCTAAGAAAACGAATACATATCCATCAAAATTTAAAGTAGGAAAATATACTTTTGATCCTAAAAATTACACACTTGAACATACAGAAAATATAATCACCCTTACCCAAAGAGAATCTGATCTGCTCCTCTATTTTATCCGCAATAAAAATAATGTTCTAAAAAGACAAGACATCCTGAAAGCTATTTGGGGCGATGATGATTATTTTATGGGAAGAAGCCTCGATGTATTTATTTCAAGGTTAAGAAAAGTATTGGCGGATGAAGAAAATATTGTCATTGAAAATCTGCATGGCATTGGCTTTCGTTTTTCTGAGAAATAATTTTTTTGTCTAAACTTTTTGTCGTTAAACTTGAATTTACTTTAAACAATTATTATTTGATTTTGTCTAATTTTACTTTTCGTTAAAAATAATCATCCATGACAAGGTGCGGAACTGCTTTTTTTCTATTTCTTTTGTTTTTTAGTTTACATTTTAAAGCTCAAAAATTCGAAAAACTTTATCAATATGTGAATCCGTTCATCGGAACAGAAAAAATGGGACATACTTATCCCGGCGCAACCGCACCTTTCGGAGCCGTTCAACTCAGTCCGGAAACCGATACCATTACTTATGAGCTAAATGGAAAATATAATGGAGAAGTCTATAAATACTGTGCCGGTTACCGTTACGAAGATAAAACCATTGTCGGTTTCAGTTCGACCCATTTTAGCGGAACAGGACATTCTGATTTGGGAGATTTTTTAATCATGCCAACTGAGGGAAAACTGCAGTTGAATCCTGGAACGGCAACGAATCCTGAAAGTGGTTACAGAAGCAGATTTTCGCATCGCAACGAAAAAGCAGAAGCAGGATATTATCAGGTAAAATTGGAAGACTATAATATTTTAGCCGAATTAACCTCAACAACAAGGGTAGGTATTCATCGATACACTTTTCCAAAGTCTGATCAGGCACACATCATCCTGGATCTGATGGCCGGAATTTATAATTATGACGGAAAAAATATCTGGACTTATGTTCGCGTAGAAAACGGAAATACGGTGACCGGCTACAGACAAACCAATGGCTGGGCAAGAACGAGAACCGTGTATTTTGCAATGAAATTTTCAAAGCCTTTCAAATCTTACGGACAAAAAAATTATGACGGAAAACAGGTTTACAACGGATTCTGGAGAAAATTCGACCAGACGAAAAACTTTCCTGAAATCGCCGGAAAAAACCTGAAAATGTATTTTGATTTTGATACGAACGAAAATGAAGCCATAGAAGTAAAGCTGGCAATTTCTCCCGTAAGTCAGGCCAATGCGTTGGAAAATCTGGAAAAAGAAGCGGGAAATTTATCTTTCGATCAGATAAAGAAGCAAACTCAGGAAAACTGGAATAAAGAGCTCAATAAAATCGTCATTAAAGGTTCTGAAAACGAAAAAACGAATTTTTATACCGCGATGTATCATACTTTCATTAATCCGACCACTTATATGGACGTGAACGGAGAATATAAAGGTTTGGATCAAAATGTTCATCAGGCAAACAATTTTACAAATTACACCACTTTTTCCCTTTGGGATACTTACCGAACGCTACATCCCTTCTTTAATATCATTCAGCCGAAAAGAAACAGCGACATGGTGAAATCTATGATGGCGCATTATGATCAGTTTTCTATGAAAATGCTGCCGATCTGGTCGCATTATGCGAACGACAACTGGTGTATGAGCGGCTATCATAGTGTAAGCGTTGTTGCCGATGCCATAATTAAAGGAAATTACAGCGGTGATACAAAAGCAGCTTTACAGGCCTGTATTGCTACGGCAAACAAAAGAGATTATGAAGGCATCGGACAATATATTGATTTAGGATATATCCCTGCTGAAAAAAGCGGAACTTCGGTTTCCAATACGTTGGAATATGCTTATGATGACTGGGCCATTGCTCAGCTGGCAAAATATGTTGGAGAAACAGAAATTTATAACCAATTCATCAAACGCTCTGAGAACTGGAAAAATAATTTTGATAAGAGTAGTGGATTCATGCGTCCTCGCCTCGCTGACGGAAGTTTTAAGAAGGATTTTAATGCTTTAAGCACGCACGGACAGGGTTTTATTGAAGGAAATTCCTGGAATTACAGTTTTTTTGTTCCTCAAAATCCGGATGAATTGATTCAGCTCATGGGCGGAAAGAAAAAATTCGCTTCCAAACTGGATAAATTGTTCACCATGCATTTGCCTGATGAATTTTTTGCTGATACCGAAGACATTACCCGCGAAGGAATTATCGGAGGCTATGTTCACGGAAACGAACCTGCTCATCACGTTGCTTATCTGTACAATTGGGCAGGACAACCTTGGAAAACACAGGCTCAGATCAGAAGGATTTTAGAAATGCAGTATAAAGCAACTCCCGACGGATTAGGTGGAAATGATGATGCCGGTCAAATGAGTGCATGGTATATTTTGAGTTCGCTGGGCTTTTACCCTGTAGCTCCGTGTTCGGTAGATTATGCCATTGGCAGTCCGGCAATCGACCATGCGATTTTGAATTTAGAAAACGGAAAAACTTTTGAAATCGAAGCCATTAATCAAAGTCCGAAAAATGTGTATGTTCAAAAAATTATGCTGAACGGGAAAGAAATTAAAAACTTTACCCTGAAACATTCTGATATTATGAAAGGCGGAAAATTGAGTTTTTATATGGGTACAAAAGCTAAGAAATAATTTTTCTTAACACAAATGACACAAATATTTATCACGAATTGCCACTAATAAAACTCAATCCGTAATTTGCATACGACAATCTTCATTTTGCATACATCCGGTTTTTAATTTCTCTTCAATTTTGTATCAGTAAAAATCAACAGTATGAAATTGAAACAGGTAAATTTAGGAAGTCAGGGACTTATCATCCCGAATATTGGTTTAGGATGCATGGGAATGACCGGTTTCGGGGATGCCCATATGTACGGACCGGCAGACGAAAAAGAAGCCCTTGCAACGATTCACCGTTCTTTGGAATTGGGCGGAAATTTTCTGGATACCGCAGATCTGTACGGACCTTTTAAAAATGAGCAGCTTATTGCAAAAGCAATTGAAGGAAATCGTGACGAGTATATTATCGCCACCAAATTTGGCTGGGAAATTGACGACAACGAACAAATCACATGGAAAATCAACGGAAGCAAAGAGTATGTGAAAAAATCAGTTGAACGTTCGCTCAAAAATCTAAAAACCGATTATATCGATCTATATTACATGCATCGTCTGGACAAAAATGTTCCTGTTGAAGAGACTGTAGGAGCCATGAGTGATCTGGTAAAGGAAGGTAAAATCGGCTACATAGGCTTGTCTGAAGTTTCTTCCGAAACGGTGAAAAAAGCACATGCCGTTCATCCGATTTCGGCGGTTCAGAGTGAATATTCTTTGTTTGAAAGGACCGTTGAAGAAAAAGGCGTCCTGAAAACGCTGCATAAACTGGGAATTGGTTTTGTAGCTTATTCGCCTTTGGGAAGAGGTTTTTTATCAGGGCAGCTCAGATCAATTGATGATTTACCGGAAAATGATTTCCGAAGAGGGATTCCACGTTTTAAGGAAGAACATTTTCATAAGAATATTGAACTGGTGGAAGCCATTGAAAATATGGCGAAAGAAAAAGGAATCACATCTTCTCAACTGGCTCTGGCGTGGATCATCAGCAAAGGAATTGTCCCGATTCCGGGGACAAAACGCAGAAAATACCTGGAACAGAATATTGAAGCGGCAAATATTCAGTTAAGTGAATCTGAAATTCAGCAATTGGAAAGTATTGTTCCTTTGGGAACTGATACGGGAGCCACGTATGATGAATTCGGGATGGGATTGTTGGATTATTAATACTCTTTTCTGAACGTTAAATCCTAAATTCATAATAATTCAAACCTGACAGGTTTCAAAAACCTGTTAGGTTTATAAAGTAGAATTGTTATGCGCCCCGGCTTGAACGGAGCTCTTTTTGCGTAACGGAGTGAAGCAAAAAAGCGGGAGTGGAAGACGGAAAAAGGCGCCCAAATCTAAGACGGTTTGATGAATTCAAATAATTGTTACCTTTACTATTATAAATCTTAAGTATGAATACCATACAATCTATCTCGCATTTTCACAAACTCTTGTCGCTGCCGGAACCGAAACATCCGATGGTAAGCGTGATCAACCTATCCGAAAGTATTTTTATTGAAGATGAAGTCTGGAAAGGTTTTGTGAGCCATTATTATTGTGTTGCCCTGAAACGAAATGCAACAGGTAAAATAAAGTATGGCCAACAGCATTACGATTATGATAAAGGTGTGTTGAGCTTTACAGCACCCAATCAGGTACAATACCTGGATCTACAGACAATGGATTGCCAAAACACCGGCTATCTCTTGATTTTCCATGAGGATTTCCTGTTGAAACATTCCCTTGCGAAAACCATTTCTTCCTACGGATTTTTCTCTTACGCGGTAAACGAAGCCTTACATCTTTCTGAGGACGAGGAAAATGACCTGCTTGAAATATTATTTAAGATTGATAAAGAATGTCAGCATATTGATCATCATACCCAGGAAATTATTTTGTCACAAATTGAGTTACTGCTGAATTATTCTAAACGGTTTTATGAAAGACAGTTTATCACCCGAAAAAGCGGAAACCATCATATTCTGACAAAATTTGAAGCCTATCTGAATAATTATTTTAACAACAATTCTGTTGAGAAAGAACTGTTGACCGTTCATGAAATTGCAGAAGCCATGAATCTTTCGCCAAATTACCTGAGCGATTTTTTGCGGGTTCATACCGGGCAGAATACGCAGCAGCATATACACGAAAAACTCATCAATAAAGCCAAAGAAAAACTTTCTACAACAGAATTATCCATTAGTGAAATTGCTTATGAGCTGGGATTTGAACATGCGCAGTCATTCAGCACGCTTTTTAAAAAGAAAACGAAGATGTCGCCTTTGGAATTCAGGCAATCGTTTAATTAAAATACGTCCTCGCGGATATTATTTTTATGATTTCTTCCCCAATCAGAAAGGGCCATGATCACAGGCTTGAGCGTTTTGCTGTAATCGGTTGAAATATATTCTACGATCACAGGCATTTGTTCTGCATGTACCACTCTTTTTACAAATCCATTCAGTTCCAGATCTTTCAGCTCATTAGAGAGTACCCTTGCCGAAATTCCCGGAATTTTTCTCTGCAGCTCATTGAATCTGATATTACTGCTTTCCTGCAGAACAATGATAATTTTAAGCTTCCATTTTCCTCCAATGACATAAATGGCATCTTCCACAGAAGAAAGATGTCCGCTACATTCTTCAACCGTAATGTGATCGTCCAAAAGAACTTTATTTTTCATAATTTCAAGTTTAACTAACCGGAAGGTTACTGCTAACCTTTTGTTTACTACTAACTTTTGATAAGCAAATGTAGATAATTTTGCTGAAGAAATTTAAAATTTAAAAAATGAAAAACATACTTCACATTATTTCAAGTCCAAGAGTGGAAGTTTCGGCCAGCAGAAAACTGGGAAAAGCGGTTATTGAAAAAATTCAGGAAAAATATCCGGATGTGGTTGTGAAAGAACGTGATCTTTCAAAAGATTCGATTCCCATTTTAGAAGAGGTTCATATTAATACTTTTTTTACACCGGTAGAAAGCCATTCTCAGGAACAGGCGGCAATCAATGAATATTCTACAGGTTTAATTTCGGAGCTGCAGGAAGCTGATATTATTGTTGTTGACTCTCCCATGTATAACTTTTCGGTTCCGGCATCGCTCAGAGCTTATTTTGATTTTACTTCCAGAGCAGGATATACTTTTAAATATGATGAAAACGGTCCGAAAGGTTTATTAAATAACAAAAAATTATATATTGCCTTTACTTCCGGGAATATTTATTCTGAAGGTCCTTATCAGGTTTATGATTCTAATGTTCCTTATGTTAAAAATATTTTTGGATTTTATGGTGTTACCGATGTGAGCGTATTCCGTGCTGAAGGTTTATCAATTCCGGGGATCCAGGAAACTGCCATGGAGAAAGCAATTGAAGCAATCATTATTGATTAATTTTCAGATATAACTAGAAAAGGGAGGCTTACGAATTTGTAGTCTTCCTTTTTAATAGGTTTTGGCTAAAGCCGATTTGATTAATTAGAAATGGAAAAGCGGGCTAAAGCCCGCTCCTATTGATATTGTTCTATCTTATATTTATCATTCAACTTCAAAAAGCAAACGCTCTCCGAATTTTTGATCATTGATTGTACCGTTTTCGTAAACCAGGTTTCCGTTGACAAAAGTGTGGGTTACTTTAGAGTGAAAATTCATTCCTTCCAATGGGCTCCAGCCGCATTTGTAGAGGATGTTTTCTTTTTCAACCGTCCAGTTTTCGTTTAAATCTACCAAAACAAGATCCGCTTTATAGCCTTCTTTGATGAAACCCCTCTTCTCAATTCTGAATAAAATCGCAGGATTATGAGCCATTTTTTCGACGATTCTCTCTAAAGAAATTTTTCCGTTCTTATAGTTTTCAAGCATCACCACCAAAGAATGCTGAACCAAAGGCGCTCCGGAAGGACATTTTGTATACACATTCTGCTTTTCTTCCCAGGTGTGGGGCGCATGGTCCGTTGCAATTACATCAATTCTGTCATCCAGCAACGCTTCCCAAAGTCCATCTTTGTCATGTTGGGTTTTTACTGCCGGATTCCATTTAATGAGCGAGCCTCTTGTTTCATAGTCCTTATTAGTGAAAGTAAGATGATGAACACAAACTTCCGCCGTAATTTTTTTATCTTTTAAAGGAATATCATTTCTGAAAAGCTCCAGTTCTTTCGCCGTTGACAAATGGAAAACGTGAAGTCGAGCTCCTGTTTTTTCCGCCAGCTCAATAGCTTTGGAAGAAGATTTATAGCAAGCTTCTTCGCTTCTGATCAGATGATGGAATTTCACAGGAATATCTTCTCCGTATTCGTCCATATATTTTTGAGTATTCGCTCTGATCGTTGCTTCATCTTCACAATGAACGGCAATGAGCATTTTTGTATTGCTAAAAATATTTTCCAGCGTTTCAGGATTGTCGACCAACATATTTCCGGTAGAAGAACCCAGAAATAATTTGATCCCGGGAACATTTCGCGGATTGGTTTTTAAAACTTCTTCCAGATTATCATTCGTTCCACCCATCATAAAACCGTAGTTGGCGAAAGATTTTTCGGAAGCAATTTGATATTTATCAGCTAATAATTCCTGGGTAACGGCGTTGGGAACCGTATTGGGCTGTTCGATAAAACTTGTTGTTCCTCCTGCAATAGCAGAACGGGATTCGGATTCGATATCCCCTTTATGCGTTAAACCCGGCTCCCGAAAATGCACCTGATCATCAATCACACCCGGTAAAAGGTATTTTCCTGAACCGTCGATTGTCTGGTCTGCTTCTTCGGAAATATTCGTGTCTATTCTGGAAATTACATCATTTTTGATAAGAACATCGCCTGAGAAAATTTTCCCCTCATTGACGATTTGGGTATTTTTTATAAGAATTTTCATTATTACTTCTTAGAGATTAGATTCATGTAGCACAAATTTAATATTTTCAAAACTGATTTTACACATAAGTAAAAGAATTATGAATTCTAATATTTACATTTGCACTTTAAAAACGTAGACTTGTATAAAAAACTATTTGGACAAACCGCGGTATATGGGCTAAGTTCTGTATTGGTAAGAATTTTCCCTTTTCTTATTGCACCTATCGTAACCAAGGCTTTCGGGCCTGCTGCTTCTTCTCCCTTCGTGGACTGGTATTCGATCGCGGGAGTAATCACAGTTTTTTTAACACACGGAATGGAAACTTCTTTTTTCCGTTTTGCTCAGGAAAGTGATATCGACAAAAAAACGTTAATATCAACATATGCGCTCAGCATTTTAGGAACAGGGTTTATTTATTTGCTTTTAGGATATGTTTTCAGGCAGGATCTTGCGAACGCCTTTGAAACTCCGGACCAGGTCAATTATCTGGTAATTTTCCTTTTTATTTTATCTTTTGATGCATTTTCTACGATTCCCTCTGCTGTTTTAAGACTTGAAGGAAAACCGGTTCAGTATATGCTCTCCAAAGTGGTCGGATCTCTGGCGTATTACTTTTTAGTAGTGTTTTTTATTAAATGGCTTCCGAAATATCCAAACGGAATTTTAGGGCTAAAATATGATCCCGAAATTGGTGTTGGCTATGTTTTTATTGCTAATTTAGTACAAAGCATCATCACATTGGCGATTGTAGGTAAAGAATTTGTGAATTTCAGTTTCCGGAAATTTGATTTTAAGCTTTGGAAGAGAATCATGAATTATTCCTGGCCGGTTATGATTGCCGGACTTGCCGGAATTGTTAACCAGACCCTGGACCGACAATTTTTAAAATATTTACTTCCGAAAGAAGAAGCTAAACATCAGATTGGTGTTTATGGTGCTGTTTATAAGATTGCAACCTTCATTACGGTTTTCAGGCAGGCTTATCAATTAGGAATTGAACCTTACTTTTTCTCAAGCTTTAAAGACAAAAACAATCATAAAACGTATGCTGTTTTAATGGATATTTTTGTAATCTGCAATTGCTTGATTTATATTGGGCTAATGGTGAATCTTCAATGGATTTCTGAGAGATATCTTAAAAATCCACTATACTATGAAGGGATAGAAATCATCCCATTCGTAATGCTGGGAGCCTTATTTCTAGGTATTTATTTAAATCTTTCGATCTGGTATAAACTTTCTGATAAAACAAGAGTAGGTTTATATATTTCTCTTATTGGCGCTGCCATTACAATTTTTATTAACTTTACATTTATTCCGAAATACGGATATTGGGCAAGTGCCTTTGCTGCATTAATTACCTATTTCAGCATGATGATTATTTCTTACATTTGGGGTAAAATACAATACCCAATTCATTATAACATAGAGAAAATATGTATTTATCTTTTATTATCAATTATGATTTCTACAGTATCTTTTTATTACTTTAGAGATAATTATTTGATAGGAAACGGATTGTTCATTTTGTTCATCGCGTTTTTAGCATATAATGAAAGAACCATGATTAACAAAATACTCAGAAGATCATAAACAATAAATAAACAGATACTCTTAATTAATATGAAAATTATCGTTCCTATGGCTGGACGTGGTTCCAGATTACGTCCACATACGCTTACCGTTCCGAAGCCTTTAATTCCGATTGCAGGAAAACCTATCGTTCAAAGACTTGTAGAAGATATTGCCAAAGTTGCTGGGGAAGAAATTGAAGAAGTGGCTTTCATCATCGGAGATTTTGGCGCTGAGATCGAAAAATCCCTGATTCAGATTGCTGAGAAACTGGGAGCAAAAGGAAGCATTTATTACCAAAATGACCCTCTTGGTACTGCTCATGCCATTAAATGTGCAGAGCAATCAATGAGCGGAAATGTGGTAATCGCATTTGCAGATACGCTTTTCCGTGCCGATTTTATCTTAGATAAAAACTCGGATGGTGTCATCTGGGTGAAAAGCGTAGAAGATCCATCTGCATTTGGGGTAGTAAAACTGGATAATTACGGATTTATCACCGACTTTGTTGAGAAGCCGCAGACTTTTGTTTCAGACCTGGCCATTATCGGAATTTACTATTTCAACAGTGCTGAAAAATTGATGGATGAGATTAATTACCTGATGGATAATGACATCAAAAACGGTGGAGAATATCAGCTGACTACTGCTTTGGAAAACCTTCGTGCAAAAGGAGCAAAATTTACCTTAGGAAAAGTAAACGACTGGATGGATTGCGGAAACAAAAATGCTACCGTAGAAACCAACAGCAAAATCCTTGCTTACGAACAGGAGGAAATGTCTCAATACCCCGCGTCTGCAAAAATTGAAAACTCACTCATCATTCCCCCTTGTTTTATCGGTGAAAATGTGAAAATCTCGAACTCAAAAGTTGGTCCCGGTGTTTCATTAGGAAATAATACGGTTATTGTCAATTCCAATATTGAAAATTCCCTGATTCAGGAAAATACAAAAATTAATCACGGAAATCTTTCCAATTCCATGATTGGTAATTCCGCCCAGTATTTCGGAGTATCAAGAGAAATTTCTTTAGGAGATTATTCTGTTCTTGATTTCTTATCGAAATAATTCTGTAGAGATAGATAATTCAACGCAAATAACTATATTCAGACCACACAAAATGTTTTGTGTGGTTTGGCGTTAATATTGCAACGTAATTTTTATAAATTGAAAGGTAAATACATGAAAAACTGGATCATAGTACTCTTATTGCTTTTTGCTGTAACATCCTGTAAAACGAGAAATGCTGGCAGAAAAGCCAGTAAAAATATAAAAACCGACAGTACATTTGTATTGGATACCGACCAGAATCCGAAAGATGTGAATGAACCCATTCGGAATAAACTTCCATTTTTCGAAAATGTAATTCCTCAACCAAAGTTTGAACAGATCAAAATCAGCAGTAAAGTAAATGTGGAAACAGGAAGTTTTATTCCTACTTTAGATGCCACCATTTACATTGAAAAAGACAAAAAAGTTTGGATGAATCTTCAGGCATTTATCATTACGGTAGCCCGTGGAATTGCTACTCCGGAAGGAATAAAAGGACAGGATAAAACCAGCAAAACCTATATCGATTCTGATTTTGATTACCTTAATAATCTCTTGAATGTTAATTTTCTCGACTATAAATCTCTAGAAAAAATCCTGCTTGGGCGAACTTTTGTTAAAATAAATGATTCTCAGTTTACACTTACCCAAAATTCCCAGGGTTTTAAAATGGTATCCAATGTCAATCAAAAGATAGAAACAGATGGAAGAGCCAGAGAATATAAAATTGCACTGGATTACGACACCAACTATGATCTATTGAGCGTGAATCTTAAAGACGTTTTGTCTCCTGATGAACTTAATGTATCATACAGTAACTGGGAAGAGATTAACGGGATGAGAGTACCTAAAAATGTTAAAATAATTATAAAAGGCTCAAAAAACAGTCAGATTTTATTGGAAAATACGAAATTTGATTTTTCGAGGATGGATACACCATATTCTGTACCATCCAGTTATAAGAAAATTGAGATTAAATGATTAAAAAATTTAGCTTTTTAATAGGTATTTTAATGTTCGGACTGCACTACGGACAAAGTGCTAAAAAAGAACAATTACAAAAACAAAATGCTGAACTTAAAAAACAAATTGCTCAGATAAACACAGATTTGGCAAAAACAAGAAATGAATCAAAACTTTCTGTTGCCTATCTTGAAAATGTCAACAAAAAGCTGATATTGAGGGAAAAGGTTTATAATAATACCCAGAAAGAAAAAAGATTTATTGAAGATGAAATTTATCTTCGACAGCTGGAAATCAACCGCCAGAACAGGGAACTTAAAATACTGAGGGAAAATTACGCAAAAGTTCTTGTAAATGCCTATAAAAATAAAGGGGTTCAAAATAAAGTGACATTTATTCTATCTGCTAAGAACCTGGGAGAAGCCATACGACGTGTTCAATATTTAAAACAATATTCCGATTATCAGGATAAAAAAGCTGCAGAAATTACCACCGCAGCAGCTAAGATTAAACAATCTATTGCCCAGAAACAAAACTCTGTAAAAGAGAAGGCTAATCTTCTTGCCAATCAGCAGAAAGATTTAACAACCATCAATGCCGAAAGATCTCAGAAGGAGCAGCTTGTAGCAGAATTTAAGAAGAACGAATCCAAGCTGACATCAGAACTCAGACAAAAACAATCCCAATCTAAAGCGTTGGAAGGACAGATCAGATCAATTATCGCAGAAGAGATCAGAATTGCCAAAGCGGAAGAAGAAGCAAGAAAAAAAGCCGAGGCCGAAAAGATCCGTCTTGCTAAAATTGCTGCTGAAAGAGAAAAAGCAAGAATTGAAGCTGAAAATAAAGCCCGTGCAGAAGCACTTGAAAAAGAGAGGCGTGCTGCAGAGGCTGAAGCCAGAAAAGCATCTGAACTCGCTGCCAAAAGAGCCGAAGAAGAACGAAAAAGAAATGAAGATGCAGCAAGATCAGAAGCAACGGCAAGAGATGAAGCAAGAAAAGTAGCCGCAAAAAAAGCTTCTGACGAAGCAGCGGCCAAAGCAAAGGAAGCTTCAGATAAACTTATCGCAGCAAGAGCCGCAGAAGCAGCCTTGGCGAAAAAGAAGGAAGACGATAAAAAAGCTGCTGAGACGAAAGCCATGACCAATTATGGCGTAACTACTGTTGCAGGAAGTAACTTTGCAGACAATAGAGGAAGGCTGGGATATCCTGCTGATAAAATAGGACAAATCACCCATCGCTTCGGAAGACATCCGCATCCGATCTTTAAAAATATTGAGGAAGAAAACAATGGTATCAAAATTTCGGTACCTTCCGGAACTAGAGCAAAATCAGTGTTCCCAGGAACAGTTTCTTCAGTATTGGCAAATAGTGACGGCACAAAAACTGTGATCTTGAAGCATGGTAATTACTTCACCATTTATTCCAATCTCGGAAGTGTAGGTGTTTCCAAAGGCCAGCAGGTTTCGGCGGGAACTCCGGTTGGAGTAATAGGACAGGATTTTGATGGGACGTATACCCTTGATTTCCAAGTATGGAACGGAAGCACACCTGTTGATCCTTTAGGTTGGGTTTCTTATTAAAAAAAGATTAACTTTGTAAAAAATTTAGCAATGAATACATTAACAATATTGTCATTATCTTGGCAACATATCCTGATTGTAGCCATCATTCTTTTGTTACTTTTCGGAGGTAAAAAGATTCCCGAATTAATGAGAGGGTTTGGTTCTGGTATCAAAGAATTTAAAGATGCTGTAAAGGAAGAAGATAAACCGGGTTCTGAAAATAAAACCACCAACAATAATCCTTCTAGCAACTAAAATTTCTTAGAATCCAATGAATTTTACAGAGACCGCATGGAAAGTCTTCAACAAGTCTATTGAAGATTATCACGTGTCTGATGACGTTAATACTCTAATTAATAACCCGTTCGAAAAAGATACTTTGGAACGGATTTTGTATGCAAAAAACTGGATTGATACCGTTCAATGGCATTTGGAAGATATAATTAGAGATGAAAATATAGATCCGGTTGAAGCATTACAGCTAAAAAGGGCAATAGATGCTTCCAATCAAAAAAGAACTGATTTGGTTGAATTTATAGACAGCTGGTTTCTTAAAAAATATGAAAGTGTAACTCCTAAACCTAACGCAAAAATCAATACTGAAACTATCGCATGGGCGGTAGACAGATTATCAATTCTTGCACTCAAGGTTTATCATATGTCGTTAGAGGCAAACAGAGATTCTGCTTCGGAAGAACATAGAGCCAATTGCCAGGCAAAATTGGATGTTCTTACTGCACAGCATGAAGATCTTTCAACTTCTATTAATCAGTTGCTTACTGATATTGAGAACGGTGACGTTAAGATGAAAGTGTACAAACAAATGAAAATGTACAATGATGAAAGTCTTAACCCAGTCCTGTATCAAAAGGGGCAGCAAAAATGAAACGATTACTTTTTTTTGGGGTATTAATAGTTATAACATCTTGCGCAACGGAAAAACAAAACTTTTCTCCGTTGTCTACCAGCTTTTATAGCGAATCCAAAGGATCAGATTCTGATAAAGGGACAAAAAACAGCATTGATATCAATGTCAAAAGCAATGTTAATGCCTCTGAAATTTCCAATCTGATCGCTACTTTTCCCAAATTCAGAAATACAGCATTGAATACCGAAATCATTGCGTTAAAGTACAGCCTGCAAAACTATCTCTACGCGATAGATGCAGATAACCTGAGTGGGAAAAACAAAGCTTTAAAAGACTTTGAAAAATCCTATAAAAAAATTCAGAAACTGAGACAAAATCTTAACAAGGATGATAATGAGATTCTCAACAGATATCTCGTTAGATTAAAAACAAATGTTTCCGCAATAGAAGATTACATAAAGACCAATTAAACTAATTAGAGGTATCAATGATTAAAATTCAGGCAGAGTCCAATGTTCCTACAGAATATGGTACTTTCCGAATGATTGCTTTATCCGAAAACGAAAATGACTGGATGCCTCATATGGCGATTGTCGCAGAGAAAACAGATTTTTCAAAGCCTGTAAACGTGCGTTTCCACTCAGAATGTATTACCGGAGAAGTTTTCCATTCCAAAAAATGCGAATGCGGGCAGCAGCTTGATGCTGCCATGAAATATATCCATGACAATGGAGGAGTTATTATCTATCTTCGGCAAGAGGGTAGAAATATCGGAATCATTAACAAGTTAAAAGCTTATTCTTTACAGGAGAAAGGATTTGATACCGTAGAAGCTAATCTTAAGCTCGGGCTTCCGGCAGATGACAGAAACTTCGGGGTCGCTATTGAAATTCTTAATTTACTGGGTATAACAGATATTAATCTTCTTACTAATAACCCTGAAAAAGTAAAGTATGTAGAAGAAAGCAATATTCATCTCAATGCGAGAGTACCTTTACAGATTCCTGCAAACGAAATTAGTAAAGGTTACCTGCAAACAAAAAAGGATTATTTTGGCCATCTTTTGGATGACAATCATTAAAGCAAAAGCTCCGGATTTAATCCGGAGCTTTTTGTAATTATAAAAAAACTGAAAAGATATGTTTAATTAACTTTAATTGTCTTTATCTTAGATTCATCAAGATTGTAATACTTTACAACAGCATTGTAATCACTTGTATCAACTGCTGATGTTCCTTTTGCGGGACTTGCAGGAACCAGAACAACTCTGAAAGTCTGATTGGTAAGATACTGGGATACCTCAGAAGATGTCATTGTTGTCTGATCAAAATTGGCTTCTGTATAAATTTCTACGTTTTGAGAATCAAATAATGCATTATAGTCAAGCTCTCTTCCTCCGGATAAAAAATAGGTCTTTGGAATTAGTTGCCATGCATTGCTTGCTGCAGGATCTCTTCTATATACTAATACAACATCTGTATTTTCAATACTAATTGGAACAGTGAAAGAATATCCGTTTGCATTGGTAAAGCTTCCACTCACATCTCTCATTTTAGGGTAGGTATCACCGTCTCCTACAACGTTATCATTATCATCACAGCTGAATATGAATAAGCTTATAAAAGCTAGTAATAAAATTGGAAAATATTTTTTCATTTTATAAAAGTTTAGTTGTTTTTGTTATTTATAAAGCATATTCAAATCATATACCAAAAAACTTAAAAACATTGTTTTCATCATTTTTTTAATTGTATTTTTGTTATTATTCAAAATTATGAAGAAACTGGTATATACATCAATCTTTGTTGTCTCCTTATTTAATCTGAAAATTGTTGCACAATACATGCCGAAAAATCTTTCAAAAAAAGATCTGAAAGAGGCTGATCACTGGGTTGATAAAACATATAAAAATCTTTCGCAGGATGAAAAGCTAGGACAACTTTTTATTGTAGCATTATACACCAACAAAGGTGAAAACGAGATCAGTAACGTCCGAAATATTGTTGTTAAAGAAAAAATTGGCGGTTTGATTCTGATGCAGGATGATGCTGCCAGAGAAATCAATCTGGTTAATGAATTCCAACAAAAATCTAAAGTTCCTTTAATGATTGGTATGGATGCGGAGTGGGGATTGTACCAGAGAATTGCCACAGCTCACAAATTTCCCTGGGCAATGACGCTGGGAGCTATTCAGGATAAAAATCTGATTCATCAGATGTCTGCTAAAATAGCTGAAGACTGCCATAGGATGGGAATCAACTGGGATTTTGCACCGGTAGTTGACGTCAACACAAATCCTGATAATCCCATTATCGGCAACAGAAGTTTCGGGTCTCAAGTAAGCAATGTTGTCAGTTCTGCCTCTGCTTATGCAAGCGGGCTTCAGGACAATAATATTCTGGCGGCTATCAAACATTTCCCGGGACACGGTGACACCAGCACAGATTCTCACCTTGATCTTCCGGTAATTTCCCACAATCTAGATAGACTTAATACTGTTGAATTAGCTCCTTTTAAAGCTTTAATGAAAGAAGGCATTGGAGGGGTGATGGTAGCTCATCTATATGTTCCGGCTTTAGAATCAGGAAAAGGAATTCCTGCTTCGGTTTCTAAAAATATTATTACCGGTTTATTAAAAGAAAAATTAGGCTATAAAGGACTTATCATTACCGATGCATTAAATATGAATGCAGTGGCCGGCAAATACAAACCGGGAGAACTTGACGCAATGGCTTTCAAGGCTGGAAATGATATTATGCTTTTCTCCCAGGGTGTTTCAGAAGGAAAAAAACTCATTCAGAAAGCCATTGATAATGGTGAAATTCCGCAATCAAGAATTGAAGAAAGTGTAAAGAAAATCCTTTTGACAAAATATTTTTTAGGCCTGAACAAATACAGCCCGAAAAACCCCGAAAACATTAATTCAGATTTAAATAATGATACCCATAAAACACTAGTTCAGAATTTATATTCCAACGCTTTAACATTATTGAAAGACGAGAAGAATCTGCTTCCCCTGAAAGATGAGAAAATATACTACGTCCCTCTCGAAGAAGCACCTTATCAGACTTTTGCCAATGAAATGGGATCTCAGATTATCATCAAAAAAGCAAATGAGATCAATACCATTCCTGCAAATTCTACCGTGATTGTCGGGTTGCATAAAGATAATTCAACCGCCTACAAATCGTACAAAATTTCGGAAGCTTCCAAAAAAGTGTTATCTGACCTCTCGAAAAATCAAAATGTAATCCTGAATGTTTTCGGGAGTGCTTATGCCCTGAAAGATATTGATATTTCAAATATTTCTACGGTATTGGTTTCGTATGAAAACAACGACGATTCTATGACGGCGACGGCTAATGCGCTGAAAGGAAAAACAAAAATATGGGGCAGGCTTCCTGTTTTGGTAAATGATCAACTAAGAGCGGGAATGGGAATTGACTTAATAAATAATTCACAAAAATAAATACACAAACAAATGATGACGAAAATTCTTAAACTTTTCCTTTTTTTAGCTATTACAAATTCCTTCCATGTAAAAGCGCAACAATTTGATGCTACTTTATACTTTTTAGACGGAAGCAAAAGAATTGGGAAAGCAGATATGGTTTCTAATGAAGAAAATAAATTGGCCTTCATAGAAAATGGCTCTAAAAAGAAAGAAAAAATTAAGGTTGACTTATTAGATAAAGTTGAATATATCAATCCAAAAAACAATGAGACAGTAACTGCGGAATTAAAGGAATATATTTATTTCTTTTTATCTGATAAACCTAAAACCAATTTTTGCTGGATGAAAAAAATAAATTCAGGTGAAATCTCAACTTACGTTGCTTTCGCATTTGATGGAGGAGTAACGAGAGGATATCATTACACCGTAACACCGTCTTCTCATGAGTATTTCTTTTTTCAGTATAAAAATGAAAAACCGCAAGTTATCTATATTAACAATAGTATTCCGACTCTTAATAAAAAGCAAATGTTAAGAAGACAGATTAGAAATTTCTTCAAAGATAAATGTCCGGAACTTGTAAATAATTTCGAGGAAGAAAAAATAGTAATTAAGAATAATAATCCAGAAGCACTGCGCCTGTATTATGAGAAGAACTGTAGTAAGAAAAATTAAAAAATACAACCAAAATCAATGAAAATAGGCATACTTTGCTATCCCACCTACGGAGGAAGCGGAATTGTAGCAACAGAACTGGGAATGTCGCTGGCCAACAAAGGTTACGAAGTTCACTTTATCAGTAATGCGCTCCCGGCTAGACTGGATATTACCAACCCAAATATTTTTTTTCATCGGGTAAATGTTCAGACCTATCCGCTGTTCCAATATCAGCCTTATGATATTGCTCTGAGCTCTATGATTTACCGCGTTGTGAATTTGTATAAGCTGGATCTGCTTCATGCCCATTATGCCATTCCATATGCATACGCCGCATTTACAGCAAAGCAGATGCTAAAGGAGGATGACAATGATATTCCGTTGGTCACAACTCTTCACGGTACCGATATTACCCTTGTTGGACAACATCCGAGCTACAAACATGCCGTAGAATTTTCCATTAACCAATCCGACGCCATCACTTCTGTATCAGAGAGTCTTAAAAAGGATACCCTCCAGTTCTTCAATATAAAAAAAGAAATTCAGGTGATTACCAATTTTATAGATAATTCTGAATTTGATGAACCTAGCGATTGCCAGAGAACCCAATTTGCGAATCCGGATGAAAAGATCCTCATTCATGTTTCCAACCTAAGACCGGTAAAACGAGTTGATGAAGTGCTTCAGATTTTCAAAAATGTACAGAAAAAGGTAAAATCGAGATTAATCATTATCGGGGAAGGTCCCGATATGGAAAAGGTCAATCAGTTTCTGGAGGAAAATCCCGAGCTGATTTCAAAAATCCGACTCCTTGGAAAGGTAAATGATCTTTACAGAATTCTTCAATTATCCGATGTATTTTTATTGCCTTCGGAGCAGGAAAGTTTCGGTTTGGCTGCACTGGAAGCCATGGCTGCCTATACGCCGGTTATCAGTTCTAACGCAGGAGGGATTCCGGAAGTAAACATCCAGGGAGAAACAGGGTTTTTAGCGGAAATCGGAAATGTGGAAGCGATGAGCAACTACACCATCAAACTGTTGAGCAATGTAGAACTTTTAACCAAAATGAAGAAAAATGCAAAAGAACAGGCGATAAAATTCGATTTGAAAAATATTCTTCCTATCTACGAAGAAATGTATAGAACGACCATCGAAAATTTTAAAAATGAGCTGACAAAGGTCTAAGTTCTTCCTGGTAAATAATTGAAGAGGCTGTCTTTTCCAAGACAGCCTCTTTTATAATCCTATTTATTCAAGTAATTTTCCCAAAGTATTATCATCTGCAATTTTCCCATGTAGTTTCAAAACCTGACTATTCTTCCGATAAGCTTATTCAAAAATTTTGAAAACCGGAAAATTTGGCTTTTTAAACAATATTAAAAATGAGTATTTCGGAAATTTTGTCTCTATTTTTTAAAAAATCAACAATTGAACGCTTTTTGTGATATAGTTTTCGAATTAAATGATTAAATATGATGAAGGACATCAGAAATTAGAAAATCGGATTTAAAAACTATTATGTAATATTCTTTTGATCTGAAATCTGATGTCTGAAATCATACAAATGAGAACCGCATTAAACCAAAAATAAATAGAGATATGAATTTAAACCAATATACTGTAAAATCGCAGGAAGCCATCCAGGCCGCTCAGCAGGTAGCCTTGGAGTTTGGTAACCAAAGTATTGAGCCTCAACATCTTCTTGAAGGTATTTTTCAGGTAGATGAAAATATTTCGCCATTCTTATTGAAAAAATCTGAAGCAGATGCAACTTTAGTAAGAGAGCGCAACCGTGAAAATTTAGAAAAACTTCCGAAAGTGCAGGGTGGAAATATTTACCTTTCACAGTCGGCAAATAAAGTTCTACTTGATGCACCCAATATTGCAAAAAAAATGGGCGACGAATATGTAACGATAGAACATCTTTGGCTTTCTCTTTTAGAAACAAACTCAGAAGTTTCAAAAATGCTGAAAGATATGGGCGTTACGAAAAGTCTTCTGGAAGGTGGAATCAAAGAGTTGAGAAAAGGAAGCAAGGCAACTTCAGCAAGTTCGGAAGAAACCTATCAGTCATTAAATAAATATGCTAAAAATTTTAACGAATTAGCGGCTGAAGGTAAACTGGATCCGGTTATCGGCCGTGATGAAGAAATCAGAAGAGTATTACAAATTCTTTCGAGGAGGACAAAGAACAACCCGATCCTGATCGGTGAGCCTGGTGTAGGTAAAACAGCCATCGCAGAAGGAATTGCCCACAGAATTATCAATGGGGACGTTCCCGAAAACCTGATGGATAAAACATTGTTTTCATTGGACATGGGTGCGTTGATTGCCGGAGCTAAATATAAAGGTGAGTTTGAAGAACGTTTGAAATCCGTTGTAAATGAAGTTATCAAATCAGACGGACAGATTATTTTGTTCATCGATGAAATTCATACGCTGGTTGGAGCCGGAGGCGGTGAAGGCGCAATGGATGCTGCCAATATCCTGAAGCCGGCGTTGGCAAGAGGTGAGTTAAGAGCCATCGGTGCAACAACCCTCAACGAATATCAAAAATATTTTGAAAAAGATAAAGCGTTGGAAAGACGTTTTCAGAAAGTAATGGTGGAAGAGCCGGATACGGAATCTGCTATTTCTATTCTAAGAGGAATTAAAGATAAATACGAAGCGCATCACAAAGTAAGAATAAAAGACGAAGCGATTATTGCTGCGGTAGAAATGTCTCAGCGATATATTTCAGATCGATTTTTACCAGATAAAGCGATTGACCTGATTGATGAAGCTTCTGCAAAGCTGAGAATGGAAATCAATTCAAAACCGGAAGAGCTGGATGTGCTAGACAGAAGATTAATGCAGCTGGAGATTGAATTGGCTGCCATTTCAAGAGAAGGGAACCAGACAAAAATCGACCATTTAAAAGAGGATATTGCAAAAATTTCGGAACAGAGAAATGAAATCAATGCAAAATGGCTGAAAGAAAAACAAAAATCTGAAGATTTAACACAAATTAAAAAAGATATTGAATCTCTGAAACTGGAAGCTGAAAGAGCTTCAAGAGCAGGAGACTACGCAAAAGTTGCGGAAATCCAATACGGAAAACTGCGTGAAAAAGAAGAAGAGCTGAAAAAGCTGGAAATCGAAATGCAAAACCATCAGAATGAATTAATTAAGGAAGAGGTGACTTCTGAAAATATTTCTGAGGTGATTGCAAAATGGACAGGAATTCCGGTAACGAAACTCCTTCAGTCGGAACGAGAAAAACTTTTGAATCTGGAAACCGAACTCCATCATAGGGTAGTAGGACAGGATGAGGCCATTCAGGCAGTGGCAGATGCCATCAGAAGAAACAGGGCCGGGTTGAGCGACGAGAAAAAACCCATCGGTTCGTTTCTGTTCTTAGGAACCACCGGTGTCGGAAAAACCGAGCTGGCAAAAGCATTAGCAGAGTTTTTATTCGATGATGAAAACAATATGACAAGAATTGATATGAGTGAATATCAGGAAAGACACAGTGTGTCCAGGCTTGTCGGAGCGCCTCCCGGATATGTTGGTTATGATGAAGGTGGCCAACTTACTGAAGCAGTGAGAAGAAGACCCTATTCAGTAGTTCTTCTGGATGAAATAGAGAAAGCGCATCCTGATGTTTTCAATACCTTATTGCAGGTTTTGGATGATGGTCGTTTGACGGATAATAAAGGAAGAGTGGTGAATTTTAAAAACTCAATTATTATTATGACCTCGAATTTAGGTTCACACCTTATTCAGGAGAATTTTGAAAATATCACCGATGAAAATCAGGATGAAATTGTAGAAAAAACCAAAGATGAGGTTTTCAATTTGCTGAAACAAACTCTCCGTCCGGAATTCCTGAACAGAATTGATGAGGTTGTTTTATTCCAGCCGTTAAGAAAAAAAGAAATCGGGAAAATTGTTCAGTACCAGCTGAGAGGGTTTAATGATATGCTTTCGAAACGAAATATTATCATGACGGCAACACAAGATGCTATAGATTATCTGATGAATAAAGGGTATGATCCGGCATTTGGGGCAAGGCCTTTAAAAAGAGTAATTCAGCAGGAGGTTCTTAACAAATTATCGAGGGAAATTCTTGCAGGAAATGTAAATGACGGCGATAGAATTACTCTGGATTATTTTGAAGAAACAGGTCTGGTTTTCAGGCCAACAGACCTATAATTAGTTTTTTTCATATATATTATTTTTGTAAGTAAGTGCTGTGGAATATTTCTGCAGCACTTATTTTTTGCAGGGTATTTCTTTAAGATTTGGATTTAAATATACAATCCGTAAAATCCCTGTAAATAAACAGGAAAAAAACCATGTCGCAGCAACGTGATTTTTTGCGAACTTTGCATAATCAACAAATATTAAAATACAAACTTATGAAAACACAAACTACTTCCGAAACGGGAACGATGGATCTCAATCTGCCACCAAATACGATGGCTCAAAGTCTTATTCAGACTCTTGTGGATAATTACAGAAACAACCAATTAAAATCCATAAAGGATAAAATGGGAATAGATGATGCACACTCTATACATTTCGATCTCAAAACCCTGAAAAAATTTATTGCTGATATAGAAAACTTAACTGCTGCAAGTAATCCCGGAGCTAGTCTTGAAGACCTGGGAGTCAGATTTTACTATGCTGCATACCCTAATCTTGAGAACTGGAACATGATGAATGATTTGGCGGTCGGGAGAGAATATGCCGAAAAGCATACGCTGGTAATGATCCCTACCTTAAAAAAGCAGGATGAAAATGGAGAAATGCTGAACTATGATTTTAATCCAATGAACAATGATGGGCAAATAATGGCTATGGCTTCTGCTAAAAGTTCAGGTATTCAATCTGATGTAATTTGCCAGAATCATGGAGCTCTTATACCACCCGATACTGTAAAAACCGAATCATTTTAATATCTAAAATACGGCACTTTAATTATAAACACAATGAGTAATTTCCAAACAATAGCATTTGAAATTATGTATTGGGCAGAAGGTATTGCTGCTGCTGTCTCTCTTCTTTTTTATAATAGAATAAAAGATAAGTATTGGAAATACTTTGTGTTTTATCTCATTTTTATTTTTATATGTGAAAGTATCGGAAGATGGGGAGGGCTTTTCTTTGAATATAACAAACAGGCTTTTTATAATTATTTTGTAATTCCTGTTCAGTTCATATTTTTTTATTGGCTTTATGTGGCAAGGTCTTTTAGGAAAATGAATTTGTTTTTAATTCTGTCTTCCGTTTATCTGCTTTCATTTATCCCAAGTGAGTTTCTGTATTCTGAAAATAAAGTGATGTTTTCTCTAAACTATACACTTGGCTGCCTTATTCTCATGATTCTTGTTGTAATGGAATATTATAAGCAGATTAACGATTCGGATATTTTGAATTTTGATAAAAACAGAATGTTTTATATCAATCTCGGAGTCACATTGTTTTATATCGGAACATTGCCGTTCTGGACTTTTCTTGAGTTTATAAAGCAATATCGTGAGATCTTCAATATTTATTTTGCTTATTTTCTCATTTCAGGAATTATTATGTACATATTATTCTCAATTTCATTGATATGGGGAAAACAGAGCTCCTGATAACAATTATCTTATTCAACATGTTTTTTGTGTTGTTTGTAGCAGCAGTAATCATGTACATCCGCAAATACAGACAGCGTAAAAAAGAGTATCTGCAAGAAATTGAAGTGAAAAACGAAATTCATAAGCGCGAACTTCTGGCTACCCAACTTGAAATACAGCAGGCAACCATGCAGCAGATCGGGCGAGAGCTACACGATAACATCGGCCAGAAACTTACCCTTGTAAGCCTTTATACGCAACAGCTTCTATATGAAAATAAAGTACCAGAAGTCAGCGAAAGAATTGATCAGGTTTCACAGATTATCAATCAGTCCCTGCAGGATCTCAGAAGTCTCTCAAAAACATTAACAGATGATAAAATTAATCAGAAGGAAATTGTAACTTTAATTCAGGAAGAAGTAGACAATACCAATGCATTTAAAAAATGCAAGGTATCATTTAAATGCAATTTCAGTCAGCTTGATTTGGGATTCGTCCACAAAAATGTGTTGCTGAGAATTACACAGGAATTTATTCAGAACAGTATAAAACATTCTAATTGCAAAAATATATGGATTACTCTGAATACTTCTGATAAAATACTCTGGGAACTGAACATTAAAGATGATGGTATTGGTTTCGATCAATCGAAAATCAATTCAAACGGCATCGGGCTCACCAATATGAAGAACAGAGCCGAAATCATAGGCGCCAATTTCTGGCTTGAAAGCCGCAAAAATTTTGGGACCACACTCAATATTATTTTAAAGAGACTGCCATGAAAAAGACAATAGTGATCGTTGATGATCACGTACTCATCGCAAAAGCATTGGAAGGAATCATCGGTAATTTTGAAGAATTTGAAGTGATTTATGTCGCGGAAAACGGCAAAGATCTTATTGAAAAATTTGAAAACAGCAACAACAAAATTCCGGATATTATTTTACTGGATATCAGTATGCCGATTATGGACGGATTCGAAACGGTACTTTGGCTTAGGGAGAATCATCCCGATATCAAAGTAATGGCATTAAGCATGCAGGGCGATGATAAAAGTGTCATTAAAATGATAAAACACGGGGCAAAAGGCTATTTACTGAAAAATACTCATCCTAAAGAACTTGAAAATGCGCTCTTGAGACTCAGTAACGATGGATTTTTTTATCCGGACTGGGCTTCGAAAATTATTTTTGCTAATATGAATAATGTCGATTCGGCAAACAACATTAAGATTTCCGAGCGGGAAAAAGAATTTCTCAAATACACAGTTACCGAACTTAGCTATAAAGAAATTGCAGATATAATGTGCTGCAGTCCCAGAACAGTAGAAAGTTACAGGGATCAGCTTTGTGAGAAACTTGATCTGAAAACCCGGGTAGGCTTGGCAGTTTTTGCTATAAAAAATGGTTTTGCAGGGTGAAATAGAAAATAGTGAAATTTTATTTTTTGTGAATTTTACGTAATAAAACATTGATGATAGTAGTATATTTTTAAAGTAATATTAAAAATGTTATTGATTGAATAATAAAATTAAGTAACAAGTTGGTGAAATACTTGCGTGGTAATTCCGAAATTTTTAATTTCATTTTCTGTAACAAAATATATTTATATGAAAAAACTACTATTCGGAGTTCTTATGCTGAGCTTCTTGTCATGTAACAGCGACAACATTAACAATCAAACTGAAGAGCCGTCAAACACAACAGAAAATTTAGGAGGATCTGCCTTGAAAAGAGGATGTCCGTCCGAAGATATTAGAAAGTCTGCCCTCCAAAACAGTGCAGAGCTCAGGCAGAAATACTCCGAGCTTGAAACGAATACTGAAAAATTTGCAAAAGGATCTTAAACTAGGGAAAGTTCTATCCGATGGAACTGTGGAAATTCCCGTAGTGGTAAATGTCCTGTACAGAACATCCTCAGAAAATATTTCAGCTGCCCGTATTGCAGAGCAAATTGCGGTTCTCAATGCAGACTATGGCGGAACAAACAGTGATGCAACAAAAATCCCAACTGCTTTTCAGGGAATAAAGGCCGGAGATGTTAAAGTAAGATTCAGGCTGGCAAATACAGTAAGGAAATCTACCACTAAAACAAGCTGGAGCACCAATGATGCCATGAAAAGGGCTTCAAGCGGTGGAATTGATGCTACAAGTCCGGCCAACTATTTAAACATTTGGGTGGTAGGAAATATGGGACAAATCCTTGGTTATGCTACATTTCCTGAATCTTCAGGCTTATGGAATGACGGTGTGGTGATTGCAGCTTCCTACTTCGGGAAAACAGGTGCTTCAGCGCCATTCAACCAAGGAAGAACCGCTACCCATGAAGTAGGACACTACCTTAATTTAAGACACATTTGGGGAGATGCCAACTGCGGTAACGACCTTGTTACTGATACTCCTACCCAAACAGGTCCAAACTATGGAAAACCAAGCTATCCGTTGTATAATACCTGTGGCGGAGTGCAAAGATCTGTTATGTTCATGAATTACATGGATTATGTGGATGATGCAGCCATGTTTATGTTCTCGGCAGGGCAAAAAACAAGAATGCAGTCCGTGGTGGCTTCGTCCGGAGCAAGATCAGGATTAAGACTGTATTAATTAAGTAATACCCTTTTCATAAATACGAGAGTCCGGCCGTTTCAGAATGAAACAGCCGGACTTGTTTTTATAATTTTTATAAAATTTTCTTATTATCATCCGGCGTATAATCCATAAAGATCCCGCCATCGATATTTACCGATTTTACTTTTTTGGTAATGGGAATGGTAAGCATCGTCTGCTTCTGATCTTTTTCCCAGACCGAAGGCGAAAAATGAAGCTTTTCAGTGGTTCCGTCTTCATAGCTGATTTCTGTTTCAAAAGGAATGACAAAACCTCCTATATTATTTATATTTACCGTTAAAAGATCGTTCATCTGGCTGGCTCCGGCAATCTTAAGATCAATATAATTATTAGTGTAAAACCAATTGTTGAAGAACCAGTTGAGATTTTTTCCGGACCCCGTGTTCATTGAATAAAAATAATCCCACGGAATCGGATGTTTCCCATTCCAGTTATTCATATAATGATGTAGGGCTTTTTTAAAGAGGTCATCTCCCAGATAATCCTTTAGTGCAAGATAAGATAATGATGATTTTACATAGGAATTATTTCCGTATCCCGCACCGCTTACCTGGGTGCTCATAGTAATAATGGGCTGGTCCTGCTCAGCAGAAGGATCATCGATCCATCTTTTCACCCTGAAGTTTTTATAAAATTCTTTAGCTTTTGCTTCACCGTTTTCATCAATTCCGATAAGATATTCCAGCGTTGTCGCCCAGCCTTCATCCATAAAAGCATATCTTGTTTCATTGATTCCCATGTAGAAAGGAAAGTAAGTATGTGCGATTTCGTGATCTGCCGTTAATCGTGCGTCCTGAAAATCATCAGGAATGCTGGTATCGTTGATCATCATTGGATATTCCATATCAGCATATCCCTGAACTGCCGTCATAACATTATAAGGATATTCCACTCCGGGCCATTTTTTGGAAAACCAGTCCAGGTTATAACGCATCCATTCAACATAATGTTCAAAATCTTTCGCTTCAGGTCCATAGGCAGCCTGAACGCTCGCTCTTTTCGTTTTGAGCTGAACACTTGAAGCGTCCCATGCATAATGATTGCTCAGTGCAAAACAAAAGTCTGTGATATGACTGGCTTTAAATTTCCATACATTCCATTTATTCTGCTTCGTAACTTTACCGGACTTCATTTCGTGTTGTGTCGCCACATGAATGATCTTGTCACTTTTTAAAGATGTTTTGTATCTTTTTAAATATTCGGATTGAAGAACAGCTTCAGGGTTCAGGAAATCCCCGGTTGCCCAGACTACGTAATTTTTCGGTGCAGTGATAGCAAAACTATAATCATTAAAATCATTATAAAACTCCTGTCTGTCAGAGTGCGGCAGCATATCCCATCCATTGTAATCGTCATACACAGATATTCTCGGGAAAGAATATGCAACGAAAAACGTTTCAGGATCAATCTGTCCCTCTCTTCCACTTTCTACCGATAACGGATATTCCCATTCGATCTTTATTTCAGCCTTTGCCTTAGATTTTAAAACGGAATTTAGCTTTACTTTTTCAACAGTTCCCCAATTCTCACTGTTGATCGTATACTTTTCACCATTTACAATAAATGATTTAATATGCAGTCCCGATGTTAAAAAATCTTTGGAAACAAATCCAGATCTTGGGGACTGAGGTTTATGTAAATTATTTACAAACCGAATAGCAAGTTCAGAAAGATTGTCGGGGCTGTTGTTGCTGTAAAGAATGATTTCTTTTCCGGAAACGATTTTAGAATTGGCATCCACCTTTACTTCTACATTATACACCCCTTTATTTTGCCAGTAATTTTTTCCCGGTGCGCCAGATACATCACGTGTGCCATTTTCGTATGCTTTCTTAATATTTCTCGGCATATACAATTCCTGCGCGGAAAATTGCCATACAGTTAAAAGCAATAATCCTAAAACCAATTTTTTCATTACAGTATTTTATAATCAGTTTAATTTAACATAAATTTTTGAAATGATAAAAAAGTATTTCAATTATTCAGTATTCAAAATAATAGATTTTACCATTGTTAAAATGACTTATATACGATTAAGTATAGTCTGCAAAGATACATTAAATTACTGCAGGCAGAGTATATTCTGCAGTTTTGGAACACATATTTACCTGAATTAAAATCAATCTTTTTTCAAATCTTAACTCAATTTTGGGATTAATACACAGCAATATGATGAGATCATAAAAATTTGGCAGAAACAAAAAATCTTTTTACATTTACACCTAACAAGTGTTAGTTAGTTAATATGGATTTTTCAGTTGAATATTTAAAGCTCGACCAGTTGAGACAGCTTCAATCTCAGCGATTGATGAAGTTGGTAGACTATCTTGGGGACAAGTCGGAATTTTACAGAAGAAGGTTTCATGAAGAAGGAATGGCTCCACAGGATATCCGGTCGATTGAAGATATCACGAAACTTCCGATTACCTACAAACAGGATTTGAGAGATAATTATCCGTTCGGATTATGTACCGTTCCAAAAAATGAACTACAGAGAATTCACTGTTCAAGCGGAACAACAGGAAAGCCAACGGTAGTGGGATATACAAAAGAAGACGTTGATTTATTCAGCGAAGTTGTGGCGAGATCTTTAAATGCGGCAGGCGCAAAACCGGGAATGCAGTTGCATAATGCGTATGGTTACGGGATTTTTACCGGTGGACTCGGGCTTCATTACGGAGCAGAAAAATTGGGAATGAGCGTTCTTCCGATTTCCGGAGGAATGACAACCAGACAGGTAGATTTAATTATAGACTTTAAACCTGAAGTAATCTGTTGCTCACCATCCTATGCATTGACAATTGCTGATGAATTTGCCAATCGCGGAATTTCTGCAGAAGAGATTAGTCTGAAATATGCTGTTTTAGGCTCAGAACCTTGGACGGAAATCATAAGACATCATATTGAGGAAAGATTAGGCGTTCATGCAACTAATATTTATGGACTAAGTGAAATTATCGGTCCTGGAGTTTCCATGGAAGATTTTGAGGAAAAAGGAGGTTCCTACATATGGGAAGACCATTTTTATCCCGAAATTTTAGACCCGATAACAAAACAACCGGTTCCTTTCGGAGAAGAAGGCGTTTTGGTGATTACTACTTTAACAAAGAAGGCAATGCCGCTGCTGCGATACTGGACGAACGATATTACCAGTCTTTACTATGACGAAAGCGGTAAAAGAACCATGGTGAAAATGAGACCAATTCTGGGAAGAGCCGATGATATGCTGATCGTGAGAGGTGTAAATGTTTATCCGAGCCAGATCGAGGAAGCATTTTCCCACGTGAAAGGTACTGTTCCGAATTATTATCTGACACCGGTTGAAAAAGAGCAGATGTGTGTTGCGCTCGATATTGATGTGGAGGTAGATGATGAATTGGTAAGGGCAAAAAATTTAAGTTTAAATACCGATGATTATGCTATTTTTGTCGGAAACTTTGCAAAAAAAATTGAAAACGAAATAAAAAAACGGGTAGGAATTACCACAAAAGTGAAAATTCATGCCCAGGATAGTTTACCTAAATGTGAAGGTGGAAAAATTAATAGAATATTAAAAACAAAATGAATTCATTTTATAAACTAAAAACGGTAAAAGTTCAGAAAGATACCAACGATGCAGTAAATGTAGCCGTTGAAATTCCCGAAGAGCTGAAAGATAAATTCAGATTCAAGCAGGGACAGTATCTGAATTTCCGGATGATGATCAACGGAAATGAAGAGAGACGTTCTTATTCTATCTGCAATGCTCCGAGTGAAAAAAGTAATACGCTTGAAGTTTTGGTTAAGCTTTTAGAAGGAGGAAAAGTTTCCGGTTATTTCAACGAACATCTTCACATGGATGAATTGCTTGAAGTAATGCCTCCCATGGGTGGTTTCAACACAACCTATCATCCTACCAATGTAAAAACATATATCGGACTTGCTGCAGGAAGCGGAATTTCTCCGGTGTTGTCCAATATTAAAGAAAGTCTTTACCAGGAACCAAATTCAAATGCGTATCTGTTCTACAGCAACAGAAGCATGAATCATGTAATGAAAAAAGCTGAGATCGATAAACTGGTAGAGCACTTCAACGGAAGGCTGAAGGTGATCTATATGGTGAGTAGGGAAAAACATGAAGATCAGCTGTTTGAAGGAAGAATCTGTCCGGATAAATTGGAGCAACTTTTCGAAAGGCATCCTGAAATCGATGTAAAAGAATCAACTTATTTTATCTGCGGACCTTCCGAAATGATAAAAAGCGTTGCCGATTATTTGAAGAAAGATAAAAAAGTACCGGCTATCCAGGTTTTGTTTGAATATTTTACAGCTCCTGATGAAGAAAATACAGAGGAAATGAGCGATGAATTCAAAGCGATTGCCAATATCGAAAGTATGGTAACGGTGATCATCGATGATGATGAATATTCGTTCCACCTGAATTCAAAAAAAGAAAGTATCTTAGATAAAGCATTGAAAGACAATCTTCCTGTACCTTTTGCCTGTAAAGGAGGAGTGTGCTGTACGTGTAAAGCCGAAGTTTTGGAAGGGGAAGTTTTCATGGAAAAGAACTACGCGCTTACCGAAGAAGAAGTAGCCAGAGGTTACGTTCTTACCTGCCAATGTCATCCTACAACAAATGTGGTGATGCTTAATTATGATGTTTAAAATTAATGTAACAATCTAACAATTTACCAGTGTAACAATCACTGTCATGCTGAGCTTGTCGAAGCATCTCTTATTGGTACATTGCTAAACTGATACATTGCTAAATTGAAAGTTATGGATTTAGAAAAATTTGTACAATACGTACACGACGAAAATAAAGTGGAACCAAAAGACGTAATGCCTGATGATTACAGGAAATTACTGGTTCGTCAGATTTCACAGCACGCCCATTCTGAAATTGTCGGAATGCTGCCGGAAGCCAACTGGATTTCCAGAGCACCTTCCTTGAGAAGGAAAATGGCGCTGTTGGCTAAAGTTCAGGATGAGGCAGGTCACGGTCTGTATCTTTATTCTGCTACAGAAACACTAGGAGACGGAACGGTTAGAGCCGACAGAGATGCAACATACGAAGATATGCTTTCAGGAAAAGCAAAATATTCAAGTATATTCAACTATCCTACATTGAGTTGGGCAGATATCGGTGCTATCGGTTGGTTGGTTGATGGTGCGGCGATCATGAATCAGGTAATGTTGATGGGAAATTCTTATGGCCCTTATTCAAGAGCGATGGTTAAAATCTGTAAAGAAGAATCTTTCCACCAAAGACAGGGCTATGAAATTTTAATGGCACTTTGCCGAGGTACAAAACAGCAGAAAGAAATGGCTCAGGCTTCGTTAAACCGTTTCTGGTGGCCGGCTTTAATGATGTTTGGTCCGAATGATGACAGCTCGCCAAACTCTAAAATCTCTATGAATTACAGGGTAAAAAGAGAAAGCAACGACAGTCTTCGTCAGAGATTTGTTGACGTTACCGTTGCACAGGCTGAGTTTTTAGGATTAACCATTCCGGATAAAGATTTAAAATGGAATGAAGAAAGACAGCATTACGATTTCGGAGAACTTCCTTGGGATGAATTCATGGAAATCTTAAAAGGAAACGGACCTTGCAACAAAAAGCGTATCGAAACTAAGAGAAAAGCGCAAAGAGAAAATTCTTGGGTGAAAGAAGCAGCGGCAGCTTTTGCGAATCGCAATGTAACAATAAAATAATGTAACAATGTACCAATTACATAGGCAATTATAAAAATTGATACATTGCTAGATTGTTAAATTGTTACATTAAAAAATGATAATTTTTTATGGCAAATTTAGATATGTGGGAAGTGTTTATTCAGACTAAACCGGGATTATCCCACAAACATGTTGGAGTAGTACAGGCACCAACAGCAGAAATGGCATTACAGAACGCAAGAGACGTTTATACAAGGAGAAAAGAAGGAACTTCAGTTTGGGTAGTTCCAAGTAAATATATCGTAACTTCGGAAGGAGTAGATAAAGAAGCATTCTTCGATCCTGCAGACGACAAATTATATCGTCACCCGACGTTTTACGAGATCCCGAACGATGTAAAAAATATGTAATAAGAATAGACTTGGAGATAAAATAGACCAACAGATAATAGATAAAGCATGGAAGTCTATTTTCTATCAGTCTATCATCTATCAGTCTTAAATATATTGAATAAATGAACCCATTATATAATTATTTATTAAAACTTGCAGACGACAGTTTCATTATGGGGCAGCGTTTGTCTGCGTGGTGCGGTGAAGGTCCATATCTGGAGGAAGATATTGCATTGACAAATATCGCGTTGGATGAACTTGGTCAGGCGAATAACTTTTACGTTTATGCCTCAAGACTTTTAGACGACGGAAAATCTGAAGATGATATTGCTTTTTTAAGATACGAACACGAATATATAAATGCGCACTGGACAGAGCTTCCGAACGAAGATTATGCTCAGACGATTTTAAAAGTGTATGTTTTCGCGGTGTATCAGAAACTGATGTATGAAGCATTATCCAATTCCGCTAATGAAGAACTTTCTGCGATTGCCCAGAAGTCTTTAAAAGAAGTAAAATACCATTACACACACGCTGCTTCCTGGATGAAAATTTTCGCTCAAGGAACAGAAGAAAGTAAAATCCGCTTGGAAAAAGCAATAGAAAATATTTGGGAATACACTAAAGGTTTATTTGCAAAAACAGAAGGAGAAGATGATTTGGTAGCATTAAATATTGCTCCAAATGCTGAAACTCTTTACGAAGAGTTTTTGGCGATCACCCAAAAAGATTTTGCAGATTTCGGGTTAGAATACCCTACCAATCCTTTCATGCAGCCAAAATCCAGAACAGGCTATCACACGGAATATTTTGGATATATTCTTTGCGAATTACAGTATATGCAGAGAGCATATCCGGGTTGCACGTGGTAATAAAATATACCAATATATCAATGTAGCAGTTTAACAATCTAACAATTTTGAACTGCCATTGAATTTACTCTTCGTTGGCTTCGCTGAGTAGGACGCCTTTGCGAACTTAAAAACGGTTAGTAGTGAAAAAATCTTAGCGCGCTTTGCGTTAAAAAATAAGATAAAATAAGATTGAAAAATCCTTTAGACATATTAAAAATGGTTCCCGATCCGGAAATTCCGGTGATTAATATCGTGGAATTGGGTATTGTAAGAGAGGCGAAAATTATAAACGAGAATTCTTGCGAAGTAATAATTACACCCACTTATTCTGCTTGTCCCGCCATGTTTACCATCGAGGAAGACATCATCAAGATCATGAAGGAGAATGGGTGGAACGCAAAAGTTGTCACCAAAATGTTTCCAATCTGGACAACAGACTGGTTAACGGATGAAGCGAGAGAAAAACTTCGGGTGTACGGAATTACCCCTCCCGAAAAAGGAGCAGACGAACATCACATCGGGAAACCTAAAAAATGTCCGCGTTGCGGTTCCATGAACTCAAAACAGATCAGCAGATTCGGGTCTACCTTATGTAAGGCTTCGTATCAGTGCTTAGACTGTTTAGAACCTTTTGACTATTTTAAATGTCACTAAAATTAGTGTAACGATCTGAAAATGTAGCAATGTAACAATTTTGAATGCTTTAAATATTGTTATACTGGTAAACTGATATATTGGTACATTTTTATTGTTAAATTAGTGCATTAATCATAAAAAATTAAAACTATGTATACACAACTCGATATTGAGACACATTTCGAAGGAAAGTTAAAAATTGCCTACCTCAACCAGCCGGAGACAATGAATGCTCTTACAAAGCCATCTTTATCAGATCTTAAAGATTTTATAAATGAATGCAGCAACGATCCTGCAGTACGATGTGTTGCCATTTCCGGAAGAGGAAGAGCTTTTTGTTCCGGTCAGAATTTAGATGATGCTTTTGTTCAGGGAAATGAACATCATGACAATGATATCATCAGAAAAATTGTAACAGACTATTACAATCCTTTGGTAATGGAAATTACCCATTGTAAAAAACCGGTTATTGCTTTGGTAAATGGCCCTGCAGTTGGAGCCGGAGCAATGTTGGCGTTGATCTGTGATTTTGTTCTGGCAAATGAAAAAGCTTATTTTGCACAGGCATTTTCCAATATCGGGCTGATTCCTGATACGGGTGGAACCTACTTTTTACCAAAATTACTGGGAAGACAATTAGCCAATTATTTAGCATTTACCGGGAAAAAATTATCGGCTGAAGAATCAAAATCATACGGTTTGGTTGCTGAGGTTTTTACTGAAGAAGAATTCAATTCAAAATCAATGGAAATTTTAGAGAGAGTTTCTAATATGCCTACGGTTGGTTTAAAATTAACCAAAAAAGCATTCGCGCATTCTTACAATAATACATTGAAGCAGCAGTTGGAATTAGAAGGCGATCTACAACAGAAAGCCGCAGAAACAGAAGATTTTAAAGAAGGTGTAAGCGCCTTTTTACAGAAAAGAAAACCAGAATATAAAGGGAAATAAATTAATGTAACAATGTAGTAATGTAACAATGTAACAATGACCAAAATTTTTTACATTGGTAAACTGCTACATTGTTAAATTGTTACATTATTAATTATGAAAAATGTAGGAATTATCGGTGCCGGAACTATGGGAATCGGCATTGCACAAGTAGCCGCAACGAACGGATGCAAAGTCTGGATTTATGACGCTAATGCAAAACAAGTAGAAACGGCAACCGTAGGTTTGGAAAAAACATTGATTAAACTGGTTGATAAACAGAAAATTTCATCAGAGAAAATGACTGAAATTTTAGCCAATATTTCCATTGCTACAGAATTAAAGGATTTCAAAGATTGTGAATTGATCATTGAAGCCATCATCGAAAACAAAGAAATCAAAACCAAAGTTTTCACAGAATTAGAGAAACACGTTTCGGAAAACTGTGTCATTGGTTCCAATACATCATCCATTTCCATCACCTCTCTTGGTGCGGAATTACAGAAACCGGAGCGTTTCATCGGAATTCACTTCTTCAATCCGGCTCCGCTGATGCCTTTAGTTGAGGTTATTCCATCCTTATTAACCGAAAAATCTTTAGCGGAAAAAATCTACAATCTCATGAAAGATTGGGGAAAAACTCCGGTGATTGCCAAAGATATCCCCGGATTTATCGTCAACAGAATTGCCCGTCCTTTCTATGGTGAAGGGTTGAGAATCGTTGAGGAAAATATCGCAACCGTAGAACAGGTTGATGATGCCATGAAAACTTTAGGCAACTTTAAAATGGGACCTTTTGAATTAATGGATTTAATTGGGGTTGATGTGAATTTTTCCGTAACAAAAACGGTCTACAACGAATATTTCTACGATCCGAAATACAAACCGTCTCTCCTTCAGCAAAGAATGTCGGAAGCCAAACTTCACGGCAGAAAAACAGGAAAAGGTTTCTACGATTATTCGGAAACCGACAAAGGAGGTTCGACGACCAACGGGAGTCAATGTGCTGTTAAAGCACAGCCTGTGAAGGATGATGCGCTTTATCAGCAAATATTCATGAGAATTATTTCTATGCTGATTAATGAAGCTGTAGAAGCAAAAAGATTAGGGATTGCAACGGATGAAGATCTGGAACTAGCCATGCAGAAAGGCGTAAACTATCCAAAAGGATTATTGGCTTGGGGAAAAGAAATCGGTTATGCTAAAATTTCCGAAACTTTGCAGAATCTATACGAGGAATATCAGGAAGAAAGATACAGACAAAGCCCATTACTGAGAAAATTATAAAAATGTATCAGTTTAACAGTGTACCAATCGCGCTGTCATGCTGAGCTTGTCGAAGCATCTCATTGGTACACTGCTGCATTGTTAAATTATTACATTAAAAAATGGATATAGAATCATTCAGAGCCGAACTGGAAACAAGATTGAATATTGAAAAAGAATATATAAATCAGGAGCTTTCTTCGATAAATGATTATCAGGAAAAACTTGAATTATTAGGAAAATTCAATGAAAAATATAAAGAGCTGATTAAAAGATTAGCAAATGAATCTGGAATTGATTTAAATGCTTCTTATCCAGCAGAAAATCTTTCGTACAATCAGATCATTCTGGGTAAAACCATGAGTATTTATGACCGCTTGGCTGATGAATTATACGAAAAAATAACAACCATAAATTAAAGATGAATCCGAGACAGGTTGCAGAATATATGTTCAATCAGGACTATTTTTCCCAATGGATGAATATCAAACTGATTGAAGTCAGAGAAAATTATTGTTTAATAGAAATGCCCATTAAAAAAGAAATGATCAATGGGCTGAAAACGGTTCACGGAGGCATTACGTTCGCTTTTGCAGATTCTGCACTCGCGTTTTCGTCCAACAATTCCGGAGACGCTGCCGTTGCGTTGAATTGCATCATCAACTTCACCAAAGCCGGAAAAGAAGGCGATACTTTCAGAGCAGAAAGTATTTTGGTAAATGAAACCAGAAAAACCGCTGTTTACGATATTAAAATTACCAATCAGAACGAAGAATTGATTGCAAAATTTGTCGGAACGGTATATAAAATTGGAAAAAAAGTAACAGAGTTGTAAGCCCAATCTAACAATATTTTAGTATAACAATTTAACAATGATGAAATACTAATTTTTAACACAAATGATAAATTTTGAGAATAATCCATTAATTGAGAAAACAGTTCAATTTTCTTTAGATATCATTGAATTTTGTGAACTGTTAGAAGAAAAAAGAAAATTTGTTGTTGCTAAACAATTGTTGCGCTCCGGAACAAGTATTGGTGCAAATGCTTTTGAAGCACAAAACCCTCACAGCAAAAAAGATTTTATTAATAAGATAAAAATTTCAGCCAAGGAATTAGAAGAGACAAAATATTGGCTGTATCTGTGTAAACATTCCAAAAATTATCCTTTTGATGAAAAATTGGAAAGTCAGATTACAGAAATAGGAAAAATTATATATAAAATATTAAGTACAAGTTTAAAAAATTAATGTAAAAATGTACCAAAATACCCAGTCTACCAATGGTTGTTACATTGTTACATTACTAGATTGTTAAATTGAAATATTATGAACAACGTATACATCATAGATTACATCAGAACACCCATTTCAAAATTAAGTGGTGGACTTTCAGAAGTCAGAGCCGATGATTTGGCAGCTATTGTTATTAAAGAAATCGTAGCAAGAAATCCTGAAGTTCCCGTTGAGGAAATTGAAGACGTTATTTTCGGATGCGCCAACCAAGCTGGCGAAGATAACAGGAATGTATCCAGGATGGGACTTTTGTTGGCAGGACTTCCGTACAAAATCGGAGGAGAAACCGTTAACAGATTGTGTGCTTCAGGAATGTCTGCGGTGGCAAATGCTTTCCGTTCAATTGCTGCTGGAGAAGGTGAAATTTATATTGCAGGTGGAGTGGAGCATATGACACGTTCGCCTTATGTAATGTCAAAACCAAGCACAGCCTTCGGAAGAGACAGCCAGATGTTTGACACCACTTTCGGATGGAGATTTATCAACCCGAAAATGAAAGAAATGTACGGGATTGATGCAATGGGTGAAACTGCTGAAAATTTAGCGGATATGCATAACATCAGCCGTGAAGATCAGGATAAATTTGCCCTTTGGTCACAGCAAAAAGCGACTAAAGCTCAAGAAAGTGGAAGACTAGCGGAAGAAATCGTAAAAGTTGAAATTCCACAGAAAAAAGGCGAGCCGAAAATCTTTGATACAGACGAATTCATTAAGCCAACTTCTTCAATGGAGGGATTAGGAAAACTTCGTCCGGCTTTCAGAAAAGAAGGAACGGTAACGGCTGGAAATGCTTCCGGAATGAATGATGGTGCAGCAGCATTAATTTTAGCCAGTGAAGAAGCTGTACAAAAATACGGACTGCAACCTATCGCTAAAATACTAGGTTCGGCAGTGGCTGGTGTTGAGCCAAGAATCATGGGAATAGGACCTGTGGAAGCGGCTCAGAAATTATTAAAAAGACTCAATCTGTCATTAGATGATATGCACATCATTGAACTTAATGAAGCATTTGCAGCGCAGGCTTTAGCCGTAACAAGAACTTTAGGTTTAAAAGATGATGATTCAAGAGTAAATCCAAACGGAGGCGCCATTGCTATCGGTCATCCACTTGGTGTTTCGGGAGCAAGAATTGTTGGTTCTGCTGCCATGGAATTACAGAAACAGAATAAAAGATATGCCTTGTGTACCCTTTGTATCGGTGTCGGACAAGGGTATGCGATGGTGATTGAAAAAGTATAAATTTTTCAATAATGTAACAATATAGAATTGTATCAATGTAACAATTTTGCGGTCTGTCATTCTGAACGAAGTGAAGAATCTCATTGGTAAACTGTTAGATTGATACATTGTTAAATTAAATTTTTGAATAAAAATTTTATGAACATTTACTCATATCACGGGATTCGTCCTATCATTAAACCTTCCGCTTACGTGCATCCACAGGCGGTCATTATCGGAAATGTGGAAATCGGAGAAGAAGTTTATGTTGGTCCCAATGCAGTGATTCGTGGCGACTGGGGTAAAATTATTGTGAAAGACGGTGCCAATGTTCAGGAAAACTGTACCCTGCATGTTTTTCCGGGAATTGAAACCATTTTAGAAGAATCTGCACACATCGGTCATGGCGCCATTATTCATTCCGGACATATCGGAAAAAATTGTCTGGTCGGAATGAATGCTGTTGTGATGGATAAAGCTGTCATCGGAGATGAATGTATCATCGGTGCTTTGGCTTTTGTTCCGGCAAACTTCAGATGTGAAGCAAGAAAATTAATTGTCGGAAGCCCAGCAAAAATTATCCGCGATGTTTCCGATGAAATGATCAAATGGAAAACAGAAGGAACAAAACTCTATCAGGAACTGGCAAGAGAAGGAAAAGATGCCATTTTGCCTTGTGAACCTTTCACAGAATATGTTCAGCAGATTCCTACGAAAGTGGTGGATTACAGCATTTGGGATGATGTGAAATAGTTGTCTTTCGTTAAACCTTATTAAACCTCATAGGTTTTTAAAACCTATGAGGTTTAGAATAAATAAAAACACAAAACTGAAAAAATGTCAAACACAGAAAACTTTGAATGTGAATATATTTATCATGTTTACACTCATGCAAATGGAAAAGATTTAATTTTCAGAGAAGAAGAAAATTATAGATATTTTTTAAATAAGCTTATAAAATATATTATTCCGATAGCAGAAATATATGCGTATTGTTTAATGCCAAATCACTTTCATTTATTATTAAGATTTAAAAAGATAGGTGAGATTCTGAATATAGATGAGCATAAATATTTAATGAAGCAATTTAGTAATTTACTGAATAGTTATGCAAAAGCATATAATAAAAGATATAATAGAAAAGGTTCCCTCTTTCTGGATTATCTAAAAAGGAAGAAAGTTAGTGATGAAAAGTATCTGGTTAAATTACTTCATTATATTCATAATAATCCTGTAAATCATGGATTTGTTGAGGATATTAGCATGTGGAAATATTCATCCTATCATTCTTATATCAATTTGAAAAAGACCAGTAAGATTGAAAGAAATGAAATGATGCAATATTTTGATACAGTAGATAATTTTATAGAATATCAGAAATCAAATGTTGAATATGATTTTTTGATAATTGATTAAATTTAAGTAAAGTTAAACCTCATAGGTTTTTAAAACCTATGAGGTTTTGATGATAAAAATTAAAACTACATGGAAAAATTAAAAAACTATATCTACGGCCAATGGATCGAAGGAACTGGAAAAGGAATTCCTTTGTACAATGCTGTCAATGGAGAACAGGTTGCTGTTTCCGACACGGAAGGTCTTAATTTTGAACAGGCTTTGGATTACGGAAGGACAGTGGGCTACAAAAATCTTTCATCCATGACATTCTACGATCGTGGGGAAATGCTGAAAAAAGTAGCGCTTTACCTTCTTGAAAGAAAGAAAAAATATTACGAATTATCGTATAAAACAGGAGCAACGCATGTAGATTCCTGGGTAGATATTGAAGGAGGTTTCGGTACATTCTTCACGTATTCAGGTTTGGCAAAAAGAATGCTTCCAAATACCCCGTTTTGGGTGGATGGTGATACGCAGAAAATTTCAGCAAACGGAACTTTTTTGGGAACGCATATTTTAACGCCGAGTGAAGGCGTTTCCATTCAGATTAATGCGTATAACTTTCCGGTTTGGGGAATGTTGGAAAAACTATCCACCTCTTTATTGGCGGGTGTTCCATCCATTGTAAAGCCTTCTCCGTTCGGTTCTTATTTAACGAATGCCGTTTTTCAGGATATGATCGAAAGCGGATTGCTTCCGGAAGGAGCAGTTCAGTTGGTTTGCGGTGAGCCTGGAAATATTCTGGATTATGTTCAGGATGGGGATTCTGTGTTGTTCACAGGTTCTGCCAATACAGGAAGAAAATTAAAATCACTACCTTCGGTTGCAGGAAATGCGGTCCGTTTTAATATGGAAGCAGATTCTTTGAACTGTTCGATTCTTGGCCTGGATGCAAAGCCGGGAACTCCGGAATTTGATTTATTCATTAAAGAAGTCCGTAACGAAATGACTACAAAAGCCGGACAGAAATGTACAGCGATCCGTAGAATCATCGTTCCTGAAAACTTAATCGGAGATGTTCAGAATGCTTTGTCCAAAGCTTTAGACCAGACAAAAATTGGGAATCCTTTAAGCAGGGAAACAAGAATGGGATCTTTGGTTGGAAAGCAGCAGTATGACGAGGTGGTTAGGAAAATCAATTTGCTAAAAGCAGAAACCGAGCTGATTTACGACGGAAAACACGAACTGGTAGATGCCGATTACGAAAACGGAGCCTTTATGAGTCCGAAATTATTTTTAAATGATAAGCCTTTTGAAAAAAATATCTCTCACGATGTCGAAGCTTTCGGTCCGGTTTCTACATTAATGCCTTATAAAGATGCGGAAGAAGCAGCGGCGCTGGCAAAAAGAGGAAAAGGAAGTCTGGTAGGTTCCATCGTTTCCCATGATAATAATTTCGTTGCTGAAACGTCCTGGAAAATGGCGTCACAGCACGGAAGAATCTTTGTGTTGAATAGAGACAGTGCGAAAGAAAGCACGGGTCACGGTTCTCCGCTTCCGACTTTAATGCACGGCGGCCCGGGAAGAGCCGGAGGAGGAGAGGAAATGGGCGGATTAAACGGTCTTCATTTCTTCCTTCAGAAGACAGCAATTCAGGGTTCTCCGGATATTTTAACAGCAATTACAAAGATTTATCAACAGGGCGCTGAGAAAAAATATTCAGACAAACATCCTTTCCAGAAATATTTTGAAGAAGTTGAGGTTGGAGACTCTTTGGAAACGGCTGGAAGAACGGTTACTGATGCAGATATCGTGAATTTTTCCAATGTTTCATGGGATCATTTCTACGCACACACCGATGCAACGAGCTTAACAGGAACTATATTCGATAAAACTGTTGCGCACGGCTATTTCATTCTTTCCGCAGCGGCTGGATTGTTTGTTTCCGGAAAAAAAGGTCCGGTTATCGCAAATTACGGACTGGAAAACTGTTCGTTCTTCAAACCTGTTTATGCGGGAGATACGATTACAGTGTACTTGACTGCGAAAGAAAAAATCAACCGTGGCGTAAAAGGAAGAAATATTCCTTCCGGTGTAGTAAAATGGCTTGTTGAGGTCGTGAACCAAAGAGATGAGATCGTTTGTGTGGCTACAATTTTAACTTTAGTGGCAAAACAGTCTCCTTTCATTGATTTAAACTTGAAAAACATTCAAAAAGCATTAAACGGTTTAACGGAATCTACTCAGCCGGATTGGGGTAAAATGTCTCCTCAGCAAATGATCGAACATTTGGAGCATGGTGTTTTGGTAAGTCTTGGTGAACCGGAAGCCGACAAATGTTTCACGCCGGAAGAGCAGTTGGAAAAATGGCAGGATTCTCTATACAACCACAGAAAGATGCCCAAAGATTTCCCGGCACCATTTTTAGCAGAAGATGAAAAGCTTTTGGAACTAAGACATAAAAACCTTGAAGCCGCAAAGCAATCATTCATGGATAATCTGAAAAGATTCATCATTTATTATAAAGAAAATCCACAGGCAGAACACATGAATTTCGTTTTCGGAAAACTAAATAAAGAAATGTGGGAATTAATGCACCGAAAACATTTCACGCATCATTTTGAGCAGTTTGGATTGATTTAATTAATAATATAACAATATATGAGTTTAGCAGTGTAGCAATTAATTGTTGCACTGTTATATTTTTAAATTGTTATATTGCCATACTATGAAAACCTTCGCCGAACAAATTGTTAGTTTTAATATGAATCTGAAATACGAAGGAAACCTTCCTGATGACTTTCAGGTTTTAAATCCCTATCTCAATAATCCTGAAACCATGATCGTCATGGAGCAGTTTTATCAGAAATATTACAATGACAATCGTCAAAGGAAATTTTTAGTTGGAATCAATCCCAGTCGCCATGGAGCCGGAGTTACGGGTGTGCCCTTCACGGATACCAAACGTCTGGAAAGTGTTTGCGGCATAAAAATGATTTCTGCTTATACGCATGAAGTCTCCTCCGTATTTGTCTATGACATGATTTCAGAATATGGCGGTGCAGAAGAATTCTATAAAGACATTTACATTAATTCACCTTTTCCACTGGCGATTGTCAGAAAGTCGAAAGGAAGCTGGATAAATGCCAATTACTATGATGATAAAGCTCTATTTAATGACGTGAAAGATTTCATGATTGATTCTCTAAGAAAACACATCAGCCTTAATCTTGATGCATCGGAAGTTTTTATCATGGGAAAGAAAAATGCAGATTTTATTTCTAAGCTTAATCAGGAAGCTCATCTTTTTGAAAAAATGACTGTGCTGGAACACCCGAGATATATTCAGCAATACAAATCCAAAGAAAAACAGCTGTATATTGATAAATATATTGTAGCCCTAAAATAAAAATCCCCCGAATAACTCAGGGGATCTTATCACACTTATGCATTAGAACCGTCACACACAATTAGTTACTTATCAATGGTTGATTGGTTATTAGTTTTGATGATAAATATCTTATTGTTTGATAATTTTATAAGCTTCTGAAGAAGATTTTACCATATAAACCCCTCTTGGAAGTTCTGTAATATCTGCCTGGTTTACTCCTTTTTTAGCTTCGATTGTTTTTACCAGCTGTCCTGCTTCGCTGTAGATGTCAAACTTTGTATTTTCCGCAGCTTTAATCGTAAGGGGGCCGCTTGTTGGATTTGGATAGATGTTTGTTTCTTTTTTGGAAGATTTTACTTCATTGGCAGCCAATACAATCCCGCTGTCCTTAACCCAGGTAAAAGCATCAAATTTTAGATACTGGAAATTCCCTCCTGCAGTAATCTGCAGCTGATCGATTACAAGGTTACTGTAATTCTGGCCGTTTAGGTTGGTCATGTCAATTAATGTATAACCATTAGTAATAGCTGTCGTTGAATTAAACCCTACAGTTTTGGTTTGCATAAATTTTGTTACCCCGGAAAGTTTTCCTGTGATGGTAATTGTTCCGGTAACGCCTAATGTACCATTTGCAGCAGCTGCAGTTAACCAAAATCTGTTCACCTTAAACAGGTTTGAAGTTGTTTTAATGCTGAATGATGTTCCCGCAGATTGATTTCCTGTTCCGGAATTATCGATAAATCGGTTGTCAATAGAGGTTCCGTTCCATCCTGATGTAGGATTTGCTCCCGATACTTTATAGGTGTTTACCGCGGACAGAATGTTAAAGATTACTCCGTTATCTGTAAAGCTTGAGCTCCCGTTGGATTCTGTTTCAAATTGTTCCGTACTGGTTTGCCCAAATGTAAGCATTGAAATAAAAAGACCACAAAGGGTAGAAAGTAAAGTACTTTTCATAAATTTTAAATTTAAGGTTGATAATGTATTTTTTAGATGATAATAAGCTGAGAATAAAAGCAAATTACTTTATATATCACGTTGTCGGGAAATTAAAAACATGTAATTTCATTATTCTCATGGATTGTTTGGTTATGATTATTATTTTTATTAAATTCCTACTCTGTTTAGATTTTTCGGATTTCAGCTTTTACTTAAATGTTGTACTTGATTTACGCCTCAAAGTTAACAACAATCACATGTTCTGCTGTAGCGTATAAAATACCAAATTGAGCATTACGTATTTCTACGGATAATCTGTAGATGTTAAATTTTCGGCAAAAATAAATAAATTATTTATCATTTTTCATAATGTGGTATTTATTGTTGATGATGTAAGATTGAGCAATGGAAAAACCAATCATCATATTAGTATCAGAAATGTGTGTCATTTTTTTATAAAAGATTATTTCCTCAAAACCCATTGTATTTACTATTTTTGCTTATATCGAATAAAATGTAAAAATGAGCGAATTTGTAGTATCTGAATTTAAAAACAGTATTGCCGAAATTACTTTCGGAACTCCGAAAAGCAATTCTCTTCCGGGAGCAATCCTTGAACAATTAGCCCAAACTATTCTTGATGAAGGCGCAAAAGATGAGGTAAAAGCCATTCTTATTAAAAGTGAAGGCAGCAAAGCATTCTGTGCAGGAGCAAGCTTTGATGAACTGCTTGAAATTGAAGAGCTTGAAAAATCCACAAAGTTTTTCGGAGGCTTTGCAAAAGTTCTGAATGCCATGAGAAACTGCGGAAAAATTGTAGTAGTAAGGGTGCAGGGGAAAACTACTGGCGGTGGAGTAGGTATTGCCTGCGGTGCGGATTATTGTTTTGCAGTAAAAGAGGCTGCTTTGGCTTTAACGGAAATCAATTTGGGAATCGGCCCGTTCGTAATCGGGCCTTATGTGGAAAGAAAAATCGGGAAGTCACAATTTTCCGCGATGGCTATTGATGCAGATTTCAGGTCGGCAGAATGGGCAGAACAGCATAATATTTACCATTCCGTTTCGGAAAGTATTGAAGAAATGGATGTCAAGCTGGAGAAATTCCTTGAAACCTTAGCGTCAAGAAGCAGTGACGCTTTAGCATTAATCAAAAAAGTTTCATGGGAAGGAACCGATCATTTTAATGAACTGATGCCTGCAAGAATTCACATGAGCGCCAGCCTGATTCTGGAAGATTCGGCAAAGAAAAATATTGAATCTATTAAAGAAAGACTAAGGGCGAAATAGTGTCCTTCAATACAACAATCTATACCGCCGGATTCACCGGCGGTTTTTTTTGGCTTTTATCTGGCTGAAAAAAATTTCTAAAAATATTTTGCAGAATAAAAATAAATAATAACTTTGTAATTCAAAGTTCTTTTTATGGAATCAAAAAACTATCACGAAGACTTATTACACATTCGTTCTATGATGGAGTGTTCTTCCCGGTTTATTTCTTTGAGCGGTTTGTCCGGAGTTGTTGCAGGATTGGCAGCCATTGCCGGAGCGGTATATGTTTATTTTGTATTCCAGAGAGAGGGAATTGATTATTTTGATGGAAAAAGAAACGTTTTCGGGCCGGCTCTGGTGGATGAACTGGTGATGATCGGGATTGCAATTCTGGTCGTTGCTCTTCTCAGCGGATATATTTTTACGGCCAATAAAAGCAAAAGAAAAGGATTAAAGATCTGGGATGCGACTACAAGAAGACTTTTGGTTACCTTTGCAGTTCCTTTGGTAACGGGAGGTTTCTTTTGTCTGGCACTTCTTTATCATCATCTTTTTGTATTTATTGCTCCGGCAACATTGCTGTTCTACGGACTGGCTCTGGTAAGTGCAGAACGATACACATTAACGGATATTAAATATTTAGGATATTGCCAGATTATTTTAGGACTGATTTCCTTATTCTTTTTAGGATGGGGATTGCTGTTCTGGACAATTGGTTTTGGTGCTTTGCATATTGTTTATGGATTGATAATGCATAAGAAGTATAAATAAATGTCACCAGTTTTTAAGTATATTTTAATTGGGTTTACCAGTATTGCAGGGCTTCTAATGATTTATTTTCTATATATATTTATCTCAATTGCCTCTGTATTTGGGGGAATTTTTGAAAGAGATTATTCTATAGATGAACTTAAAACTGAATATAATCATAAGGAAAAAGAAATTGATGACCTCATTAAGTATTTTAATCAGATAAAGCCTAAAGATAAAAGTGTTGCGATTGAATTTAAGAATGACAAAATCCTTGAGAGATTAGTGATTGTACCTTCTGATACAACTAAAAATACCTATCGGGGTTGGGATATTAATGTTAAAAACCTTTATCAGCAGGAGTTTAAAAAAGAGTTACACTGGGATGAAGATCAGGTTGATGAATTGAAGAATCGACTTGACGAAGCCAATTGTATCTCGATTGAGGATGGTGAGCCTGTTAAAATAGGATTTAAGAGATACGGTATGGGAATGTATTTTTTTAATGTTTTTCAAAAAGAAGAAACTGATAGAACCTTATTTAATGACGGCTGTACTTATATCCTTGTAAATGATAAAATGGCTTTAGAATACGGAGGAGGAGCAATTGGAAGACAATGTTTCTCAAAACAAAATTTAAAATGATAAATATAAATCAACTCAATAAAGAATTCGAAAGCCGGGTAAGATTGGGCATTATGTCTGTTCTTATGGTTAATGACTGGGTTGATTTCTCCGAGATGAAAAGCCTGCTTGAAATTACGGATGGTAACATGGCAAGCCACAGCAATGCGCTTGAAAAATCCGGATATATTGAAGTGAAGAAAGAATTTGTAGGAAAGAAACCGAAAACTTCATACCGCGTTACTCAAAGCGGAAGAGAGGCTTTTACCGAACATATTAATGCACTGGAAAAATTATTAGGGAAATAAAAATAAATTTTTTTTGAATTTTTACTTTGAAATACAAAGTACTTTTAATAATTAAAACTAAAAAATTATGACTTTAGAAAAACAAAAAACAGCCATCATCTTCGCCGTGCCTGCTTTACTGATGATCACCGCTTTTTTCGGAAATCTTTTCGTAGAAGGCTGGAACTGGTCGCCTTTCGACTTTGCGATTGCGGCAGTATTACTGTTCGGGACCGCTTTCTTTATCAATCTGGTCATCAGATCAAAAAAGCCATTGCTTACGAAGCTGATGATCTGCTTTGTGATTTTATTAGCTCTTGCATTGGTGTGGATCGAGCTGGCTGTCGGGATTTTCGGAACTCCATTCGCTGGAAGTTGAATCTTTTAAACCTGAAATACAGATGAACCGGAAAGCCTTTTTGAAAAAACTTTTTCAGCTCTCTATCGCCGGAACTGTGCCTTTTCTTTATTCATGGCAGGTTGAACCATTTTGGCTTGAGTTTGTAGAACGGAAACTTCCGATTAAAAATTTACCAAAAAATCTTGAAGGAAAAATACTGATGCAGATTTCCGACCTTCATGTTGGAGCACGCTTCGATTGGAATTTTATCATTGATTCCTTTCAGAAAGCCAAAAAATTTAATCCGGATTTTGTAGTCTACACGGGAGATTTTGTTAATCACGGAGGAGCTGCAGAAACGGAAGACCTTAAAAAAGTAATGAAGCATGTTGTGTTGGGAAGTCTGGCAACATTCGGGATTCTGGGAAATCACGATTACGGAAAAGACTGGCAGGATCTTCAGTCGTCCGAAAATATCTGCAATATTCTGGAAGGTTTCGGAATCACAATGCTGAATAATGCACAACAGCAAAGCAACGGACTGAATTTCATCGGTTTTGAAGATCTGTGGTCGCCCAATTTTGCACCGCAGAAAGTGATGAAAGATTATGATCCCTCCAAAGCAAATATTATTCTCTGTCATAATCCCGATGCCTGTGATAAAGATATCTGGAATGGTTATCAGGGTTGGATTCTGAGCGGGCATACTCATGGCGGACAATGCAGGATTCCAGGAGTCACTACGCCTCTGCTTCCTGTGAAAAACAGAAAATATATTTCCGGAGAAATTGATCTTAAAGATGGAAGAATGCTTTACATCAACCGCGCTTTAGGACATTCTTTTCAGGTTCGTTTTATGGTGCGTCCGGAAATTACGGTTTTTAAACTTGTGAGTGATGAAAGAAAAGTTTAATAGTATTGCTTTGATTTATTTCAATATAAGCTGGCTGATAGGCATTTTAATTATAACAGGCATGATATTGAAAATTAGTGATGATCTTGTCATGACTTTGATTTTTTTATCAGCAATTAATTTGATCATTAATCTAATTTCAATCGTCTTGCTGTTTGCTTTTATATTTATTTTTCCTGAAAACCGTGTTCAGTTTAAAAATTCTTTGGTATTAATGATGTTTAATTTTCCAATCCTCTCTTTTCTGTACTTAATATCAGCAATATAAATCAATAACTATGAATGAAAAAACGATAATAAACATCGGAAAAACTCTGTTTTGGCTTTCATTCGGACTGGGAAATATTTGCTTATTCGGCTATATTTTTACCCAATACGAATTCTTTGTAAATGGTGGCTTCCTGGTTCTTCAATGGGGATTTTTAATTAATCTTGCAGCAATATTTATTCTCATCATGTATGGCATTATTTATACCAGTAAGCTTGATGCGTGTCTGAATTCTTCTGCAATTATGCTAATTAATGTCCCGATTGCCATCATATATATTTTTATTGGAATTGAACTGGTTTCAACAAACTTTTTAAGATAAACTATGAAAAAAACACGCGTGCAATTTCTTCTGTTCGTTTACAACAAAACCCAGAAGCTCTACAGAACCTATTTTAAGAAAAACAGAAGACAATGGCAGTTTACCGAAAAGCAGCTGCTGGAATTCCAGGAAGACTCTTTAGGCCGGAAACTGGGAGAGTTTTATAAAAAACACGGATTCACAATGATTCCTAAAATGGAAAACCACGATGTTCATCACCTGATCACAGGCTGCAGAACCAATTTCGAGGATGAAATTGCCATGCAGTTCCTGCTGTTGGGAAACGGAAAGCTTAATGCGCATCTTTTGGCAGCTATTGTTTTGGGAAGCATCATCTTACCGGAATATTACAAGATTTATATAAAAGCTTACAAAAAAGGACAAAACATGCGGCCTTTTCACCAGTGGGATTTCGAAGCGCTGCTTTGGCAAAACTTTGAGCACCTGAAAGATTTTATTCAGCAAAAAAATATAACCGTTCTATACTAAACTAAACTATGAAAACACATCACTATATATTTCTCACGACACTGCTTTTTGTTGTTGTATTTTATGACCAGAATGTAGGTCTCAATCTCGGAATTATCGGAATTATTTATGCCGTGCTTACACTTTTCAGAACACCTGAAAAAAACAGAACCAAAACATTTATTTTTCTTTTCATAACAAGTGTTCTTTCAGGTATTGCTTTCGCCTGGTACGGAGATTTTCCTTCATTTTTAGCCGTGGCAACTTCGCTTTTATTATTAGGCTACCGCTCAAGGAACCGAAGGATGAAAATTCTCTTGCTCATTCCCGTATTTGTAACTAACTGCTTTACGGCATTTTTCAGGATTCTGAATTTTGATGCATGGCTCCCGAAAAGGAATGTTTCCGGATTGTGGCAGAAGACATTGGCTTTTGTAATAATTCCTTTAATTCTGATCTCTGTTTTCTTCGGAATTTATTCTGCGGGAAGCGATCATTTTGCCAATTTATTTACTAATATTGAGCTTGATCTGAATTTCTGGCAGCTTTTGGCAATGATTGTTTTAGGATTTTTCATCGCCTTCAATTACTGGAATTTTGCAGTAGAAAGGTTGGTCTATAAAAGCAACCGATTATTGGATAACAATTTTGGAGAAAAAGATAAAATTCAGAAGGCGACCTATTCTTTTCTTGATCTGGATGCCGAAAGAATGAGCGGTGTTATTTCTTTATTTGCATTAAATATTTTATTGGTATTCTTTATTATTACCTACAATTATGAACAGTTTTACGAATCGGTAAAAAGTCCGGTGAAGCTTTCAGCAGAAACCCATGAAAGAGTAAATGCCGTAATTATGTCGATCATCATGTCGATTTTGGTGATTATGTTTTACTTTAAATCAAGCTTCAATTTTGATCCGAAAGCCGGACTTTTGAAAATTTTAGCCAAAGTCTGGATTGTACTGAATGCCGTTCTCATTATTTCTACAATGATTAAGAACTCGGAATACATCATCAATTATGGGTTTACCTACAAAAGGCTGGGAGTGTATGCATTTTTGATTTTAGCATTAATTGGTTTGCTGACCACATTTATCAAAATTCAGAAACAAAAAAGAAATATTTTTCTTTTCAATACAATGGCATGGTATATTTACGGAGTAATCCTCGTTTGCAGTTACATCAACTGGGGAGGAATCATTACTTCCGAAAATATGAAGCGTAGAGATTTTGCTTTAAACTATCATAAAACTCAAATTAATTTCAGCGAAAAACAATTATTAAAATATGCGGAAGAAAAACATGATAATGCTTTAAAATCCGAAATTTTAAATTTAGAAAGGGTTAAATTCCAACGAAATGAAAAATTCCTTTCTAAAGTTCTGTATTATCAGAATTTGAAGTAAGTTGATCCTTGTTCAAACCTCACAGGTTTTTAAAACCTGTGAGGTTTTTTTGTCTCTGTAAAAATTTTAATCATAATCAATTTTAACTATGATAGGAAAGCTAAAAAGTAGCAAAAGATTTGAAATCACGTTACTCTTGATAGTAATGACACTTTTTTGTTTTAGTCTTTCGCTGTTCAGATATTACATCAGTGAAACAAAAGTTTTTTTATTTCTTAACTGGAATTTATTCCTTGCGTGGATTCCGTTTTTTATCAGCAGTTTTTTAGTGATTTTTAAAATCAGAAGTAAACTGTCACTTGTTGTTGCAATAACCGTATGGATCTTATTTTTCCCAAATTCACCATACATTCTTACCGATCTTTTCCATCTGAGAAACAGAAATTCCATACCAATATGGTACGATCTGGTTGTTATCCTTTCTTATGCCTGGACTGGATTATTCTGTGGATTTGTAAGTCTGCTGGACATTGAAAAATTATTGTCAGATTATTGTAGAAGATCAGTCATCAACATCATGACCATTTCATTTTTATTCATTACAAGCTTCGGAGTTTATCTGGGTAGATTCTTACGGTGGAACAGCTGGGATATTTTAAGTAATCCTTTTGGTCTTTTTAATGATATTTTATTAAGAATTGTTTATCCAACGAATCATATACAAACTTGGGGTGTAACAGTTTTTATGGGAGTGATGCTTAACTTTATGTATTTCATGATGAAGTCTGTAAGAAATCTTAACAGGCCAACTTTTGCTATAAAAAACCAGCAAACATGATTTTTATATGTTAAAGATATCCACCAATGGAACAATTTTCGCTTCCCAATAAACTTTAAAAAGGCCGCAGGCTTTTACAATTCAAAAATAGATATTATGAAAAAATTATTTTTGCTGATTCCTCTCGTTATATTTTCATGTAAAAAAGAGTCATCTGTTTCACAAACACAGAGTACAGATTCATCGGCTGCCGTTCAGGAGTCTGCTACAACAAAAAAAGCAGATTCTGTAACAGCATTAAGAATGAAAGATTCCATCATCAACAACGCCCCGAAGACAAAAGAAGTTCTGCGTACCGGTGTCATGAGAGATGTTAAGGATGGACAGATTATAAGAACCGTTGATGCAGTACAGTTTCCCCTTACTTTAGGTGAAGAATTCACCAAAGACGGACAGGAATTTATTCTAAAAATTATCAATTTCGATCAGTCAAAAATCAACGCAAAAATTTCTACGAAAGAAAAAGATTTTAATATAAGATTCAACCAGATAAAATTGCCGAATGGTGATTACGATGGACCTTTCGGACGTGATCTTACTTATGATATTAAAGAAAGAGGAGAAATCTGGCTTATCATTGGGAAAAGCAATATGGCATCAGGAAATACAAAAGGAAGTTTCACGGTGAGCTTAGAATGATTTTAGCAATTTGGTATAGTTTCTGCTTCCAAAACTTTAAAATTTATCATTATGAAAAATATCATTTTGACAGCGGCAGCAGCCTCAATTGCTTTGGTAAGCTGCGGCACCGTGCAGTCGTTGGTTCAGAATACATTTCCTTATACAGCTAATGTTTTGATTTCAACCGGCGTTCCTGCAAATAAAGAAATTTCTTCCACGGCCACTGCATCCAATGTGCAGACCTGGTTTGGAGGAAATAACAATGCAAAAATTAAAGATGTAAGAATTTCTGATGCTAAAATTTCTGTCGTAACGCCTTCAGGGGGAAATTTAAGTGCTTTTAAAACTATCAAAGTTTATATTTCATCCAGCGGGACAGGTGAGAGACTGGTTGCATCAAGAACCAATATTTCTACGGATGCTTCAAGTCTTACTCTTGATCTGGAGAATACCGGTTTCCTTGATGAGGTAGTGAAAAGTACGGGAGTTACTGTAAGAACGGTATATGAACTGAAAAATCAGACCAGCTCCGATATGAACCTTAGAATAGCACTTAATTTCAGCAGTATCCCTGCGAATTAGTTTTTTTATAAAAGTTTATTTGAAAAAAACGTCTTTCAGCGATGAAAGACGTTTTTATATTAGTAAGCTTATAACTATTTAAAATCTACCAGCTCAACATCAAAAATAAGCGTTGCTCCGGGAGGGATCACACCGCCTGCTCCGTTGTCTCCGTAAGCAAGATCAGACGGGATATAAAATCTGTATTTTGCTCCTTTGGACATCAACTGGATTCCTTCCGTCCATCCCTTAATTACTCCCGAAAGATTCAGCTCAATTGGTTTTCCGCCGTTTTTATCTGTAGAATCGAATACAGTTCCATCCATCAGCTTTCCGGTGTATGTAACGGTTGCTGTACTTGTGGCTGTTGGCTTCGTTTTTCCGTCGCCTTCTTTAAGAACTTCGTATTGCAAGCCGCTTGCTGTGGTTTTAATATTCTTGTTCAGCTTGTTTTGTGCTAAAAATTCAGTGCTTTTCTTTTTATTTTCTTCTGCTTTTACTTTAGCTTCAGCTTGTTTTTTCTCATTCTGCTTCTGCATAAAATTTTGCATGAAAGCAGCCATTTCTTCTTTAGGAAACAAGCTTGCCTTCTCTCCGAAGGCATCTTTAAATCCCTGAGCCAATAAATCTGGATCTGCCGGAAAGCCTTGTTTTTTCATGTTTTCGGCAATGTCTTGCCCAATGTAATAAGAAGCTTTTTGCTCATCAGTATAAGATTTCTGAGCGAATGTAAGATGTGTTCCTGCTAAAAGAACTAACGTAAATAATGTTTTTTTCATTGGTATTGTAAAATATATTTTTCTGCGAATTTAAGCTTTTGTAACGGAATCCATCACAATTGTTACCGGTCCGTCGTTAATTAATGAAACTTTCATGTCTGCACCAAAGATGCCGCTCTCGGTTTTCAGTCCGGATTTTGAGATTTCTTGTTTAAAATAATCAAACAGCGGAATCGCTTTATCCGGCTTTGCCGCTTTAATGAAAGACGGGCGGTTACCTTTTTTGTAATCGGCTATCAACGTAAATTGACTGATACAGAGAATTTCTCCTTTAATATCCTGCACGGAAAGGTTGAGCTTTCCATCCTCATCTCCGAAAATTCTTAAATTAAGAATCTTTTGAACGAGCCAGTCTGCATCGGTTTCCGTATCATTTTCATCAATTCCCACAAGGAGCATAAGTCCTTTCCCGATTTCTCCTACAATATTCCCGTCTACTTTTACATGAGATTCTGATACTCTTTGAATAATGACTTTCATTAATACGTAACATTTAAAATTTTCCCCGAAGGATCGTAATTATAAAGATAGGTTTTAGGCTGTACATTAGCGACGGCAGTAGGTTGGCCTGTTAATAAAATCCACTGGGCGTTGTCTTTCGGGCAGACTATTCTAATATTATCCTGAACTTCTAAGGTCGTATTGCTGTCGGGACAGATGTGGGGAGCATTACGGTCGTACACTTTAAAGGTCGTATCGGAAGATCTTACCACGATAAGTCCTCTTGTACCGGACTGTTGTTCATTGATGTAGACCCACCCTCCAACCTGATTCAGCGGGTAATAGGCAGGGAGATTAAGATTAAGGGTGACGTTAATAGGATTATTCGGGAAGCAACTTACGGTGTCTTCTGTGCTTCCGCAGGATTTTATTGCTAAATTGCTGAAAATCAATAATGTGATTAAAGATAATATTGAAAAAGTTTTTTTCATTTCAATTTAAATTTTTATATATTTGTAGAAATTAAACGATTACAACTCGAAAACATTGTCCGGCAAATGTCGGATTATTTTTTTATACTAAAACTAAATTTTGAAAATTATGGCAAGCTATGTTACAAAGGAGGGATTAGACAAAATGAAAGCTGAGCTGGAACAGTTGGAAACTGTGGAAAGACCAAAAATCACCCAACAGATTGCAGAAGCAAGAGACAAGGGAGATCTGTCTGAAAATGCAGAGTATGATGCTGCGAAAGAAGCTCAGGGAATGCTGGAAATGAGAATTTCTAAGCTGAAAGATATTATTGCTACTTCCAAGATCATAGACGAAAGTCAGCTGGATACTTCAAAAGTTTCTATTCTTACCACAGTAAGATTGATGAATAATGCCACAAAAAAAGAGCAGGTATTTACTTTGGTTCCCGATAATGAAAGTGATCTCAAAGCGGGAAAAATTTCTGTGAATACCCCTATTGCAAAAGGTCTTTTAGGTAAAGCTGTTGGTGAAACGGCAGATATTACGCTTCCTAACGGAAACAAGCTTTCTTTTGAAGTATTAGAAATTACCCTTTAATTCAGTTAAGAAAAGATCAATCTTAAACACTAAGAAATGAGCACAATATTCACAAAGATCATCAATGGCGAAATTCCCTCCTATAAAATTGCCGAAGATGAAAATTTTATCGCTTTTCTGGATGCAATGCCTTTGGTAAAAGGTCATACTTTGGTAGTTCCTAAAAAAGAAACGGACCTTATTTTTGATCTGGAAAGTGAAGAATATAAAAATCTCTGGGGTTTTGCTCAGGAGATTGCTAAAAAAATTAAGGCGGCAATACCGTGTGTACGGGTTGGAGTAGCTGTGGTAGGACTTGAAGTTCCTCATGCTCATATTCATCTGATTCCCCTCAACAAGGTGGAAGATATGAATTTTAAAAATGAAAGACTGAAATTATCAGATCAAGAGTATACTGAAATTCAGAACTCGATTATTAATTACTAAACATAATCAACTCGTAAATTTTACGCGTTTATTCAATCTTTACTTATATCTATATATAAAAATGAATTCAAACCAGTGTTCTTTCTGCGGAAGAAAGAGAAATGAAGTGCAGATGCTGATTTCCGGTCAGAATGGTTTTATTTGTGAAAACTGTATCGAGCAGGCTCACGCTATTGTGAAAGACAGTTCCGCAAAAACAGGATTTTCTCCTGCTGAAAATATAGAAGAATTAAAAAAACCGAAAGAAATCAAAGAATTTCTCGATCAATATGTGATAGGACAGGATCAGGCTAAAAAACAACTGTCGATTGCTGTTTACAATCATTACAAAAGATTGCTGCATGCCCAGGACGAAAACCGCGAAGTTGAGCTTGAAAAGTCCAATATCATCATGATCGGTGAAACCGGAACCGGTAAGACTTTATTAGCTAAAACTATTGCACGTGAACTGAATGTTCCTTTCTGTATTGTAGATGCTACTATTTTAACGGAAGCAGGATATGTAGGTGAGGATGTTGAAAGTATTCTTTCTAGGCTACTGATGGTTGCGGATTATGATGTAGAAAAAGCAGAAAGAGGAATTGTTTTTATTGATGAAATAGATAAAATTGCAAGAAAGTCCGATAACCCGAGTATCACGAGAGACGTTTCCGGAGAAGGTGTTCAGCAGGGGCTTCTGAAACTGCTTGAAGGAAGTATTGTAAATGTACCGCCACAGGGAGGAAGAAAACATCCTGACCAAAAATATATTCAGGTGAATACGCAAAATATCTTGTTTATTGCAGGAGGTGCCTTTGACGGTATTAAGGAAATCATTGAGCGCAGAATGAATAAACAGGCCATTGGTTTCAGTGCTGAAAAAATCAATAATACCAATGAAGATGAATATATTTTAACGAATATCAATGCAATCGATCTTCGATCTTTCGGATTAATTCCTGAACTTCTGGGCAGATTCCCGATTATCACCTACCTGGATAAGCTTACAAAAGAAACCATGGTAAGAATTATGAAGGAGCCTAAAAACTCTATCGTAAACCAGTTTATTGAACTTTTTAAAATGGATGGTACCCAACTTGTTTTTACAGACGGGGCTATTGAAAAGATTGTAGAAGAAACTATCGAAAAAGGTTTAGGTGCAAGAGGATTGAGAGGAACCACGGAAAAAGTCCTTGAAGACTATATGTTTTCAATTGGTGAAGAAAAGGAAATAACTTTAACGGAGGGCAATATTTTTGTAAAAAATTAAAATATTTTTGTTTTTTATTAAAAAAAATATAACTTTGCAGTTGTATTAACACACAAATAACTACATACAGTGAGAAAAAATTTATTTGCTATTAGTCTATTAGCAGCTATTTATTCTGTTCAGGCGCAGAATATTCTAGTACACATAGATGACGCTGCTACTACGTACGTAAGTGAAGGCACTTTGTTATACTCCGGTGGAGGAATGCAAACACGAGGTTCCGGCATAATAGATCTTCACGGAAATATGATGATTGAAGGTTCATCTACGGATGGGTTTAAAACAATCACAACAGGAGGTTCCAACAAAACAGATGGAGGAAATATCGTCCTGAGACTTAATACTCCCGGAAGCTACGCTACTTCCACATATGGACAACTTTATATTAACGGATTAACCCAAGCGAATATTACAGGTATTGTAAGCAAAGAATTTCGCACAGGTAGGCATGGGACAGGAAATAGCTATTTTCAGCAAATGGCAATGCCATTTTCCGGTAAGGTTATAAGCAGCCTCTCAACTGAATTTGGAAAAACATTCAACACCAGCAGGTATGATAACTCAATTCTTAAATGGGATAATACAAATGTGCTGCAGGTTCATTATACCACTCTTGCATCTGTTACGAATGATCCTACCGGGTATTATATGGTAAAATCCAAAAATAATGACCTTGACACAAGTACACCGCCGGTTTCATTGGCAACCATTGCACCTACTCCAACAGGTTCTGTATTTACATTAAACGGACAACCTAATGCCAATCTTTCTGCAGCTATAACGCTACAGAATGCAGGAAATGTAAATTTCGGGCTTAATGGTAGTAATAAGAATGCCTACAATGAAAGGTATAATACTTATCTTAATGACCTTTTCGAATTTACTGCTACTCCTTGGGCAGGAACTTTTGGTAAGAATATTTATCAGTTCGGAAACCCCTTCCTTACCAATTTGGATTTAACAAAGATAGGATATGTAGAAAATGGCGGGATAACGGATGGAAACAATGTGTCAAACATCTGGGGAATTGTATATGATCCGGGTACAATTATTACAACTACGTCCGGAACTTATTCGACGGGAGCTTTAGTGCAAACCTTTAATCTTGATGGGACTCCGGTAGGCGATGTAGGGCTTGTCATTAAACCTATGCAAACATTTAAAATAAAACTCAGAAATAACACAGCTCAGACGTTAGACTTTAATACTTTAAGAAGGTTCAGCGGAACAGCGAGGGCTGCATCCACGGATTATAGTGTTGTAGCGGCAAAGAACAATTCTGTAGGAAGTGTAAAGCAGCTAGGTATTATCGGACTGGATGCTAATGGTGTAGAAATATCCAGAACTTATTACGTAGTTTCTCCATCATTCGTCACAGGACATCAGTCATCAGTAGATACAACAGTTCAGGTATCTGCAGGAAGTAATATGATTGGTACTTTTGAAGAAGCAATAAATGGGGGATATGATAATAATTACTTAAATTACTGGCTATATATCAACGAAGCAAATGAAAATAATTTTAAAGGTAAAAATGTTAAGCTCGTTAATTATTATCCTGATAATGTAAAATCTTACAAATTTGAGATTAAAGAAAATGCTCAGCCAATCGCAAATGGTGCACATGCTTTGTCTTCCGGAATTGGATTCTACTACAAAGCACCAAACGGAACTGCGCAGCAGGCCAAACAGGGAGATGTAATTCCTGTAGCAGGTAACGAATATGATTTGTATTACGGGGAGCCTAACAACATTGTTTTAGCAACAGATGAAAAAACTAAAGCTGCAAGAACACTGGTAATTTATAATCCTGCCATAGAAAATTATTTTGTAAGATTTGATCCTGACTGGAAGAAAGCAGATATCGAAGTTTATGATATGAGTGGAAAATTGGTTATCTCCAAAAAGGCGGTAGATACATCACGTGATTTTGTTATCGAATTGGATAGTAAAATCAAAAACTCTTATGTAGTGAAAGTAGTGTCGGATAAAGGAGAAATCGTTAATACAAAAATATTAAAATAGAAGATAATGAAAACCCTATATAAACTATGTTTAGCTTTTTTTCTTTTCTCCAGCTTTTGGGCGAGTGCACAACCACCCAATCCGCCAGGAGGCAATGGCGCAGGAGGTGATGGAACGGGAGAACAGGTACCTGTTGATATGTACATGTATTGGCTTGCTTTTATTGCAATTATGCTCATACTGTTTTGCAGCAAGAAATATAAGCTCAGAAAAATATAAATTTTATTAAAAATACATTAAGCTCTCTGATTACTCGGAGAGTTTTTTTATTTTTACCTTATGAAAAAGATTTTTTTATTATCGGCTATTATAGCTTCATTTTCTTTACAGGCTCAGTTCATCGTTAGTATTCAGGCTCCAGTTGATTTCAAAGATCATGATGCTATCCTGTATACCTTGAACGGCTCCAAAGACATCATTTTTTCAAAAGAGAAAATTAAAAATAATACCTGGACCTTCCAGTATCCTAAGAATTACATGGGAATGATGAAGGTCTATTTTCCGGATTCAAACAATACGTTTAATTTTATTTCTGAAAATAAAAACGTAAATATAAAACTTGAGACACAAGCCAACAAGATTAAAGATGTAATCTATCTGGATGAAGCAAACGAAAGGATGAGCAACCTGCAGGAAGGATCACAGAAAAAAGAACTTATACTTCCGGCATTATCGCAAATAAAAGAATATTATAAAGACAATACAGAATTCGGAAAGGCCCTTAAAACTGAGATCAGCAGGCTTAGCGGAAGTTCTGAAGGTATTAATCCAACTCAACATCCCTTTATCTATTATTATAATACCAATTACAGCAAATTTCTTTCTAATGATGCTTCTAAAAAAGTAAGTCAGGATGATATCATCAATTTTATTGATAAATCGAATGACATGCTTGAGACCTCATCTTTATTAAGACCTGTTCTTGTTTCATATCTCAACACAGGAGGTAATACCAATGTGAGTACATCAGTAGATAAGCTCCTTGACAGGTTGAAAGTAGAAACTCCCAGAGGGCAGACCGTTCTTTCCGAATTGATTGATATTTTTGATGTATACGACATGCAGGATTTTAAAAACAAATATCTTGGAATGGCTAAAAATCTTAAGTGTACCATAACGGACAGATTAGCTTCTACTTTAAAATCTAATGCAAATGTTGAAATAGGAGCTGTTTTTCCTAATTATAATTTTCAGATACCGATTAACACAAATGCCAAAACACTCCATGATATAAAAGCGGATAATAAAATAGTGATATTTTGGTCATCAACATGCTCGCATTGTGAAAGTGAACTGCCACAACTTTTGGCCAAGTATAATGATTTAAAAGCAAGAAATATCCAAATTGTTGCTCTGTCTCTGGATACTGACAAAGATTCCTACACGAAGAAAATCACTGCATTTCCATGGGTGAATGATTCAGAATTAAAAGGATGGAACAGCAGCTATGCAGATACATATAATGTTCATGCTACACCAACATATTTTATTTTAGATGCTAACAATAAGATAATCAATAAACCAGAACATGTAGGAGATGTTTTGGAATATTTTAAGGTAAAATAATTTTGGTTAATTGTAAATATTTTCTATATTTGCACCACCAAAACGGCGAGGTAGCTCAGTTGGTTAGAGCGCAGGATTCATAACCCTGAGGTCACGGGTTCAATTCCCGTCTTCGCTACGAAAAAAACCGAAACATCAGTGTTTCGGTTTTTATTTTTCAAGTACATTTTCGAGTTTTAACTTTGATATCCGAGTAGTTTTCTCATTTGATAGAAAAATCTTTCGATAAGTCTCAGGTCCTGGGTAACGATTTCGGCGTTTCCTTTTAATTCTTTGTCGAAAGTGAGGGTTTTGTTGTAGGAAGTTTTCAAGCCTTTTGGAAGGGCTACGTCAACGTAGTAATTTCCATCTTTATCGGGAGATAGGGAAATGTTCTGTACTTTACCTTCCACGATGCCGTATTCCTGATAGCGGTAATTATCGAGCTTAATAAGTACTTTTTCACCAGTAATGATTTTCCCTGAATTCGCAGCAGGAACAGACATTCGCCCAACTAATTTTTCTCTGTTGTCCGGTAGGATTGATAAAATGGCGTCTCCTGCCTTTACAAACTGATTTTCCCCGAAAAACTGCTGGAAGCTGGCCTCTCCATCTGTATTAGAGACAATGAGGTAGTTTTGCTCCCACTGTTTGAGTGATTTTCTAAGCTGCTCGAAAAGCTGCAATGTTTGAGAAGAATAGGTGATTTTATCCTTTTCTGTATTGATCACTGTTCCGCTTTTTGTTTTATTGACATTGGAGATTCCCTCTTCGATCTGGGACAAAGAGATGTTGATGTTTTCTAAATTCTGCTGCGCCTGGAGAAATTTGATTTTCTCATTTTCAAGTTCTACAGAAGCGATTACTCCCTGTTGAAACAATTCCTGTGAACGCTGGTAGTTTTTCTTGGTGATTTCATATTTTGCCTGTTCTAGACTTTTTTGCTGCTTAAGGGTAGCAATTCTTACCCTGTATTCCGAGAGACTTTGGTTGGCTGCAATATTTTCAGGAGCATAGGGTTGGAGCCTTGTAAATAATGCTTCATCCTGAAATGCTTTTGCAAAACTGTTGTAATCCCCCTGCAACTCTCCAAGCTTAAAGTGCGAAGTTTTGTTAAGAGGAAAATTGGGCAGCTGATCCGGAGTAATAGAATCTATTAACTTTTTTAGCTCCAAAATGTCTTTGTAATTTGCCGTTGACTGCATCACCATCAATACCTGATTTTTTTTAACATGTTGATGATCTTTGATGAATATCTTTTCTATTTTCGAATTGGTACGTGCCTCGAGCTTCTCCGGTGGATTTTGTGAGGTCACGACAATAGGAGCGGGAATAAATTCCGGATATCGTATGATGTAGCTCATGATGAGAATCATCACAAGGATTAAGAAAATAATGCTATTTCCCCATCGGATCATCCAGTGAGGCGGTTGGGTAAGGATGTCCTGCACGCTTTCAGAACGTAATTCTATATTATCTAAAGTGTCTTTTTTTGTTTCCAAAATAGTGTTGTATTATGTAAAACTTTGTCAAAGATTCAGGACTGACAAAATATATTAATTTCCTAATTCAAGCTGATTTTTTACCAGTCGGTAATATTCTCCTCTTAAAGCTACGAGCTCAGCATGATTTCCTTCTTCTACCACTTTTCCTTTATCTAAAACAATGATTTTATCGGCATGCTTTACAGTGGAAAGCCTGTGGGCAATTACTACAGCGGTTTTTCCCTTAAAGAACTGCTCAAGGTTTTCCATAATAACTTTTTCATTATTGGCATCCAGGGCAGAAGTAGCTTCATCGAAGAAAATATATTCAGGAGATTTGTACACAGCTCTTGCAATGAACAACCTTTGCTTTTGCCCACCGCTTACACCAAGCCCTTCATTTCCGATTTTTGTGTTGTAGCTTAAAGGAAGCTCTTCAATAAAATCTTTAATATGGGCTATTTCTACTGCTTTTCGAAGTTTTTGCTTATCGGGATAATCTTCGCCTACCGCAATATTGTTGGCAATGGTATCGTTAAAAATATAGCCTTCCTGCATTACCACCCCGCAACGGTCTCTCCAGAACCGGGGAGAAATATTCTTCAGCTTGGTGTTGCCCAGCCTTATTTCGCCTTGATTGGGCTCATAAAACTTCATCAGAAGCTTGAGCAGCGTTGTTTTCCCGCTTCCGCTGGCTCCTACAATAGCAGTAGTTTTCTGGTAAGGAATGTTTAAATTTAAATTCTCAAAAACATGCGCTTCTGAGCCGATATACCGAAAGGAAACATTCTCAATCTCAATATCTTTTTGGGGAAGATCGTGAGTGTATTGTTCGTCTGCGTCTTCCTCGTCATCTTTATCATGAATTTCGCCCAGTCTTTCGAGTGAAATTTTGGCATCCTGCGATTGTTTGATAAAATCGATAAGCTGCAGTAAAGGACTGTTAAGCTGCCCGATGATGTACTGTACGGAAAGCATCATTCCTAATGTTAAGTTTCCGCTTAACACTAATTTAGCGGAAAGAAAGCTTACCAGGATATCTTTCATCTGGTTGATGAAATTCCCTCCTACGGACTGCCACTGCTCCAGGGATAAGGATTTTATACGGATTTTAAAAAGCTTTACCTGGAGAAACTCCCAGTCCCACCTCTTTTGTTTTTCGGCATTATGCATTTTTATTTCCTGCATCCCGTTAATAAGTTCGATCACCTTGCTCTGTTCCTCGGAAACCTGCGAAAACCTTTTGTAATCGAGTTCTTTTCTTTTTTTCAGGAAAAAGCTGATCCACCCGATGTAGGCAGCCGCTCCTACAAGATATACAACAAACAGCCTGTAATCATAAAACAGAAGGACAATGCTGAATATAATAAGATTGACGAGTGAAAATAAGGTATTTAGAGAAGAGTTGGTTAGCAGTTGCTCAATCCTGTGATGGTCATTAATTCTCTGCATGATATCTCCGGTCATCCTTGTATCAAAAAAGCTGATCGGCAGCTTCATGAGCTTGATAAAGAAATCGGAGATAATGGAAATATTGATCCTTGCGGAAAGGTGCAGCAAAATCCAGCTCCGGATCACCTCAATTCCCATTCTTCCGATAAAAAGCATGATCTGGGCTAAGAGAACAAGGTAAATGAAATTCAGATCCTGGTTTTGAATTCCTACATCCACAATGCTCTGAGTAAGGAAAGGAAAAATCAGGGACAATAAGCTTCCCGCCAAAAGTCCTATTGCGAGCTGGATGACCAGTGATTTGTATTTTAATAGATATTTTGAAAGAAAGGAAAAACTGGCTTTACTTTCTTTATCATCAAATTCAGTCTGGAAGAAAGCAGGGGTTGTTTCTAAAATCAGGACAATCCCTTCTTCTGTTTTTTCATTGGCATTTTCCCCGATCCAAAGTTTGATAAATTCCTGCGGGGAGTAGGTGATGAGTCCATAACTAGGATCCGAAATATATATTTTCCTGTTTTTATCAATTTTATAAACGACCACAAAATGGTTTTTGTTCCAGTGGACGATACACGGCAGCGGGACTTCTTCTACAAGAGTATTGAAGTCGATTTGCACGCCCAGTGAGCGGAATCCAAGATCTTCGGCGGCGTCACTCAGCCCCAGAAGGCTGCTACCCTCTCGGGTGGTCTCCGAGAGGTTGCGGATCTGCTGAAGGGAAATGGTTTTGCCATAGTATTTACTGACTATACGAAGGCATGTGGGTCCGCAGTCTTTGGAATCTGGCTGAAGGTAAAAGGGAAAGGATTTCAAGGGTGTATACTTTTTATATTTTGGGTCCCGAATTCTGTTTTATTTTTTCTAAATTAATGAATTTTATAGTACTAAAGGTATTTTTATACAATATCATCATCTTCCGTTAATTCATCTATAAAATAATAGATATCCTCGCGGTCGTATTTATCCGGAAACTGATACCCGTTAATCAAAATGATCGGTGTAAAATTAAGCCCTGCATTTCTGTTTTCAGCGGACATATTGATAAGGGGGGAAAGGTTTTCGGAAGTTGAAATGATTCCCGCCTTTATTCTTGTTTTGTTTTCATCCTTTGTTTCAAACCAATATTCTATGAGTTGTAAAAAATCTTCAGGCGTCTTATTTTTATAAGTGTACATGAAATCTGAAATGAGACCGGTAAACTTTTCATTCTGTTTGTCCGGAGTATAATTGAATCTCATTTGAACTGAAATCTCATCCGGATATTTTTGAAGCAGACTTTCCATAATTTTATGAGCATCTTTGCAGAACCCACAATAAGGATTGGAAATAACCGATAGATGAATTTTTGCGTCTTTGTTTCCTACAAGGAATGTTTGATTATCTGTAAACGTTACTTTATCTTTTTCGAGAAGTTCTCTTTTAAATAAATCATAGTTTCTTTTAAATCTTAAATTTTTCGCATTTGACTTTTGAAGATTTTCCTTTTCCTGGAGGGTTGTATTAAGATATATTACGGAAAAAATCAGAACAGCCCACAAGGTGATGCTCAATAATGTTGTTTTCATATCAAGATCAACATTTTCAAAAAGAGATAGACTTATGATAAGCTGAACCAGCAAAACCGAGATAATCAAAAGACAAACACGGCAAAATGTTTTCTCTACTAAACCCTGAATATATAATGAGTAACCGATGGCAATCACTGATGCCACAGCAAGGCCTTTCAATACAAAAGAAGTGCCTGGTAAAAATAGTCCTAAAACTGCAATTGCTATAAAATAAATTAATGAAAAATCTGAGAATTTCAATCCCAAGATACTGGTTTTATCCTGAGTTATAATTTTATTGCAGGCGTTAACAGTCTGGTTTCCCGTTGTGTCCCCGCAGATGCTGCCTATCACTGCAGATGTGTTTCCGAATTTCTGATTAAAAATCTCAAGCGAAATATAGACTCCTGCTAATGAAAGGATGTTAAATAAAGCTTCATACCAAGTTAACGTTAAAATCGAATAAACAACAATGAGAGCAAAAATTACATACAAAAATGGTTGATAACTTATAACAGATTTATTTACCGTAGGATCTTTTTCAAAAAGCAAAACAAAATCTGTAGATTTCTGGTAGAGTTCATCCTTATTTACTGTTGTCGTTTTATCTGAATAAATTGAATACTGACTTCCCGATTTCTTAACTAAAGAAAAATTACTATCAACAATAGCAATAAATTCTTCCGGTAATTCATCCCAATATTCCTTATCAAGTTCATACGCATCGTTTTTCACACCCATAAAATTCAGGGTATCGCTGAATGCTAACGCAGAAGGATAATTGGGGTGGGAATTGAACTGAAACATAAACTCCTGTTTATCAAGTTTGAGGTAATGAATAAGTTTGTCCAATGGCATATTAATATTTTTCACTAAAATAAGCAGATGTTTGTAGAAAACAAATATTTTTCTCAATTTAAAGTGATTTATATTCGTTTTGTTATTTAATAATAGTTAATGTAAAATGAATATTGGTGAATTATTATTTATTTGGGTATTTTTTTATGTAGAAATCATGCTAAAATACCAAAATAAAGGTTTCTTTATCTATAGGATTATTATATTTTTGATGTGTTTCAAAAATGAAAGCATTGGTAGATCGGTAATTTTCATCTTTTTTACCATTCGGCTGATAGTCAAAAGTGTCTCCATAGGAGTTTTTTAGAGAAAGTTTTTTAGAAGCTGGATCTTTAAAAAATTCAGAGATATAAATTTGAAGTTTCTTCTTTTCTATTTTTTTATAATTTTCAAGGTGTAGATTTTTTTCCTCTTCGGAGTGTTTTAAGCTGATCATCTCAAAGGAGTAATCTTGATCTTCGGAATGTATTTCTGTAATTAAGCCTGGAAGACCTTGGAACTTGTAAGGTCCTTTAGAAATAGAAATGTCGGGGGTAAATGTAGCAATCCAGCTTCTGCCATCTAATTGTATTTTAGCTTGCTGGGTTTTGTAATTGTTTTGGAAACCAGCAGAATTTGGAATTATCACCCAATTATCGATGGGTTTTTCTTGATAAAAGAACTTTAAATCATTAAAACTTCCATAATATTTTATCTGGAACGCATCTTGTAATACCATAAAATTAAGATATGTTTCATCAACTTCTAAGCTGTCATTCATTTTTTTTGCAGGTATGTACTCGCTATTTAATCCATTAACTTTCAGGAGTGAATATTCAATCCTCATAAGGTCATTCTCTTTTTGCGGGCGAAATTTTACTTTGTAAGTAATCTCAATATTTTGAGACCAGGTCATCTGAAAAAGACAAAATGCTAATAGAAAAGTTAGTTTATTCATTGGTGCTGTATTTTTCAATTAAATCTTTATTCATTCCGAAATCATTGATGAGAATTTCTTTGTACAATTTGTAATTAGGATTTTTTTTGTTATGATTGAAAGAGTAACTTTCTAATAATTTAGCCTGCTGACAGCTCTTAGGGAAATATTTATTTAATGAATCATATTCCGTACTTTTCACAATTGGATATGTTGGAAGTGTTATATCTTTATTATTGAGCTTTACTAGGGTTTCTAAAATATTATATTTTAAGAAATCATCAATTGAATTACATGAGTAAGATTCAATGTCTATTTTTATATATTTTGAAAAATAGTAATTAACTGCATTTCGGAAGAAAATAGACTTTTCACCTGTGTTACCAACTAAAAAAAACCAGCCAAGCCATCGATACTTCAAGGCTTGTTTAAGATTTTTTTGTGCATTCGAATCATTCTTTTCATCAAAAACACTTTTTAGATTGAGCTTATAAAGATGATTTATTAATACCAGTTCAGAAAAATTAATAAATGAGTTTAAATTACCTTTTTGAGAAAGCTCCACATATTTTTTTAAAGTGACCTGTAAATTCTCGTTAATTCCTCTATAAATGTATTCGTAATTTTTTTTCTTATCTCCATCAAACGAATATTTACCATCATTGAGAATTTCAATTTTTAAATGCTCCTTTGGTTCCAAAAAGTTAATCAAGTTTAAAATAATTTTATTTTCATCCGAAATAATAGTTTCGGACGAAGCATTTATTTCAAGTTCTTTTTTTTTTGTTACCTCATGCTTTACATTATTTTGAAAACAAAATATTCTCCCATTACTTTTGTTGATAATTGTAATTTTTTGAGCATTAAAATTTTGAAATAAAATAAAGAGGATTATAGTAATCCCCTTTTTAAATAGACAATTTTTATTCATTGTTACTGATTAGTTGCTTCTTGTCCTTGTAGTGCTTTAATTCGTTTTCTATATTCTTTACATCCAGAAAAACATGCAGCTGAACTTTCTGCATGCCAGTGAAATTCTATACTGCTTCCTGCTCCACAAGTGCAATTGTTTTCTAAGCCACCAGAAACTGTACTTAATTCTTTTCTTGAAAGCTTCTTTAAATTTTTCATTATTTGATTTTTAAAATTAAAAAAAATTACAATGCCGTACAAACCCCGGCATAGGGATTTTTCCGATCGGTTTCAATCTATACCTGCGCAAGTATAAATTGATTTTAATTAGCGCTATCAATATTGAAGGGCCAAAATTATAAAAAAATGAATTCCGAAAAGCAGATATATTTTGCAATTTTCTTGCAAATTTTGCGTTGATTTTTTATACATTTGCAATAAAACACGCTAAAATGATTCAGGAAAAATTAAGAACTTTAAGAAAACAGAAAAAAATGTCTCAGGAAACTATGGCAAAAATATTATCCACCGATACATCCAGTTATTCGCGTAAAGAAAACGGGAAATCAAAAATTCATGATGATGAATGGGAAAAGCTGGCAAAAGCTCTGGAGGTTTCTGTTGACGATATCAAAGAATCTGAATTTTCCGGAATTGTTCACAATGATAATTCAACTTTCAACGATCATTCAGGTAATTATTATAATCAGAACTTTAACATACCCAACTCTATAATAGATAATTTACAGGATTATATAAAACTTTTAAAAGAACAAAATGAATCTTTAAAGAAAGAACTGGAAAATTATAAAAAATAAGTAGTTAGCATCCTCAAAAGATGCTTTTTTTTATTATTTGCTTTTAGACTACAGTACTAACTTTGATATATATTTCATGAAGCTTCATATTGTAGTGCCTTTTGTTTCAAAGGATTCGTACTCCATTCTTCCCACTAACCAATGTAAAAGATTGTAGCCGTATTTTAACGGTTTTGAAATATTTAATCCTTCTACGTTTTTTATGGCTGCGTTCTGTTTAGGCTCTGAATAAGATTCCAGTATTTTTTGAAATCACGTTGCTGCAAGGCTTCTTCCAATGAGGTGTATTCCGTTTCAGTTTTTTAATGAGTTCGCAGTTCATACTCCTTTATTTTAGTATTATTTTCGGGAGTAGGGTTGGGATGGTTCAACAAGCTCAGCACCACAATTGCAGTTCCAGAAAAAATACGGGATCAAATTGATATGCACTTTCTTGCTTTTTGCTCATGACTTTAAGCATTTGAAATAGACCATAAATCAACTGTTATTTTTTATTAAATACAGTATTGATAAGATAGGCGGTAAAATTCGCTATGAATATCAGTACACCGAAGGAAAAAAAATTATATTATTTGTTCGCCGCCGCTCTCAGAAGAACCGCTGTTGGAATGATGATTTATGTTGAGAATGAGGTTTTGAAAATCAGCGGCTTCAATCTAATAATAACTCCCCCAAAAAATATTTGACATAATTGCATACTAATAAGTAATAATGGTGAGTATGAGAGACAGACGCATATTATTAAAAATAATAGAAGAAATTGTAAATCTTAAATTATCCTAAATTTGTGAAAAAAAATATTAAAATATTTTTTTATTAATAAAATATATTGTAATTTTACAACGCCTTGAATGAGGGAACAAGTCAAGGTAATAAATTTTTTTTCATCATTTGTGTTTTTAGAATCGTATCGCCTGATACGATTCTTTTGTTTTTATACCTTTTCGTAATTAAGAAGAAGATTGATGAAATAAGAATAGGTAACTGATCCTTCCTGCTGATTGGATTTCAGAAAAAGATTGTTGGTAAATCCGAAGAAATCATCTAATAATCCCTGATGTTTTATAATAAATGCCTTTTCGTAGGCCCGGTCTCTTTTCATCGCAGGGGAATAATTTTTTAATACAGATTTTACAAAAGACGGATCTTTATCTAAGATATAATTCAATAAGCTTTTCAGTGTAAAATATTCCGTACTATAACGGAGTTCTACATTGTTAGAATTAATTCCGATTAAGTATCCTACAAAATTGGCTTCTTGTTCTCTTGCAAAACCCAACTGATGGGAACTTTCATGAGCTGATGTAAAAGGGATTAAAGTATTAGGCAGTTGTGAATTGAATTGAGCTTCGGCTGTAAAAGGGTTGTAGTATCCCAAAATTCCGGTAAAGCTCATCACGTTTTTAAAAATACTAGGTTTAAAAGAATTGATTTCAGAAGCGGTTTTATCTGAAATGTTTTCAGGAAGCATCGTCTGACGCTTAAGGATTTCCTTTTGTACCGCATTCAGATTTTTAATGATGAAAATTCCATTGGAATCTTCATGGGCCAGCTTTCTTGTTTCCTTACACTTCTGAAGGTATTTTAAGGCTAAAATTTTAGCTTTTTCAATAGTAGGTTTCTCCTGTGAATTAAGTTTTTTAATAATCGGAGTCTGGAAGTACAGCATTCCCCAAAAGACCTGATAAAGAAAGTAGAAAATATTAAGACAGATAAGAATTTGTAACAAAGCTCTTTTCCTTCTCGCTTCCCTGAAGCATCTCGCAATCTGGTAAATGAGAAATATCCCAATAAAAATATAAAGCACATCTCCGAAGGAAAAAGGAATCCATGAAAAAATAAGCTGATGAAATCTCTTTTGAATTTCAAAGAAATGCTCAAAAAAAGAAATCATTACAGAAGACCTGGAGAATAAATAGAACAAAACAAATTGGGCAAGTAATAAACCTGCCCAAAATCTTTTCTTATATATTATTTTTGTTGTATTAGTGACCACTGCCTTTCGTGATTTTATCAAGATCAATTCCCTGAGATTTCAGGATTCCACTTACTCGTATCGCATAGAAAGCAAGATAAGCAAAACAGATTACCCCCACAATATAGCTAAAGTGAATATTGGTAATGTCTGCCACATATCCCTGGATAAGGCTTACAATTCCGCCTCCCATAATCATCATGATCAGAAGTCCGGAACCCTCATTGGTATGTTTTCCAAGACCGTTAATTGCCAAAGCAAAAATACACGGCCAAAGCGTAGAGCAGAATAAGCCCACGCTGGTGAAAGCATATACGGAAACCATTCCTTTAGTGAACATTCCTATTAATAAGGCTGCAATACCCGCAACGGAGAAAATCAAAAGCATTCTTGCCGGATTACCTTTACTCATAATATCGCAGATGATCATCGCAATAATAATCAATCCATATACGTAGAAATGTGATAGATCGTGTTTGGCAATAGCATTTACCAATAAGAAAACCCCAAATGCAAGATAAGGTGCCAGAAACCGTAATATTTTTTTAGCTCCCGCACTCACATCAAAAGCTTCTACCGCACCTGTCCAACGTCCGATCATTAGTGAAGCCCAATACAAAGAAATATAAGGAGCTACATCTTTAGTTTCAAAACCTAGGCTTTTTTCCATATAAGCAGGAAGGTTGCTCGCTGTAGAAACTTCCACTCCTACATATACAAATATGGCAATCATCCCCATAAAAAGCTGTGGATATTGGAAGGCCGACTTTCTGTGTTCTCCGGGAACCACATCATCCGTATCCTCAGTAATGGTTGGAGTAATTGCCGGAAGAGAAGAAAATTTAAGCATGATGGCTACCAGAACAAAGGCAGCTCCTAAAATAAGATAAGGAACTTTTACACTTTCAACACTTACATCCTGTGTTGCAGCTGCTGCCGAACCAAAAATTGCGAAAGAAACAATAAGTGGGCCTATTGTCGTTCCGAGATTGTTAATTCCACCTGCCATCGTAAGTCTCTGAGAACCGGTTTCGGCGGGTCCTACTTCAATGGCTAAAGGGTTGGCTACAATCTGCTGCAGTGAAAAACCAAGTCCTACAATAAAAAGACCTGAAATCATCAGCGGAAAAGAATGCAGATTGGCTGCAGGATAGAATAACAGAGTACCTGCTGCAGAAATAAGAAGTCCCACAATAAGACCGTTTTTGTATCCGATTCTGTTGACCAAATCCTGCTTTATGCCTTTGGAAACAGCCATATAAATCAACGAGCCTACGGTATATGCCACATAGAAGCATATTTGCACCAGCATACTTTCGGTTTGTGATAATTTAAAAGCTTTTTGGAAAACCGGGATCAAAATGTCATTACTTGCCGCCACAAATCCCCAGAAGAAAAACACAGTAACCAATGGGATGAATTGTCCCCAATTGGTTTGTTTAGAATAATTTGACATATTTGTTGAAAATTTCTGAAAACAAATATATATTATTTCTTTTAATTATAGTGTTTTAGCAATACTTTTTTTATTGTCTCAAAAGAAGACAATTTAAGCTCTTTTGGAGGTGCGGAAGGGTATAAAATTCCGTTAAAATATACTTTTGCTTTACCGGGATAGCCCTTTGAATTGTCAAACGGAAAAATTTCCTTTAATCCTATGAATGTATAGATTACAATTGGCGAATTATGTTTGGAAGAAAGAGTAAAAGCTCCGTCTTTAAATTCATCTAAAATTATTGAAGTGTCATCCGGAACACCGCCTTCGGGGAATATAACAATGCTGTTTCCTTCCTCCATTTTTTCGGCACATCTTCGGTACACGTCGGCACGGCTTCTTGCGCTTCCCCGGTCTACCATTACACATATTCTTTTATAGATCGTCCCGAATATCGGGATTTTTACCAGCTCTTTTTTACCAACGAAACATATGGGATGATCCTTACATAAAATACACATGAGCATAATATCCATTATAGAAGTATGGTTGGAGATAAATACATACTGCTGGTTTTTGTCCAGCGTCTCTCCGGAAAGTCTGGTCAGCTCGTAACGAAGGCCCATTCCGTAAAAAATACAATAGCTCCAGTACCTTACAAAACGGTAAGCATATTTATAATGTTTTTTACTAAAAGATAACAGATATACAGGAAGCCCGAAAATCAGCGTAAAAACAAAGGCTAATATCAGAAGCCATGCTCTCCAAAGATAATTTAAAATTTTTCCAGCCATCTTTATCCGTTAAAAATTATTTTTTTCTTGATGGAATAATTTAGAACGGAAACCAGCAGAATTGCAGCAATTTTACTGATGATCTCAGGACTTAACGAATAAATAATCAGGTCAACTGTATCTTTAAAAACATAGCTGTAAAAAATTTGAAAAAATCCGAGGCTCAAAAAAGTTGATATAAAGGAAACCATCATAAAATACGCAAATTCTTTTCTTTTGGAGTGTCTTCCTCTTTCAAAAACAAACCAGATGCTAAGAAAATAATTGGTAACGATTCCGCAGCTTGTCGAAAAAATATTACTCATGGGATAGTGTATACCATGAAAATTGGCTTCACTGGAAAAGAAATGAGGTATTACCGTACTGAAGAGTTTAAAACTCCCGATTTCAATAACGGCACTCAGCCCTCCTGCCACTATGAAGAATAAAACCTGTTTCTGCCGTAATAGTAAATCTCTCATCCGATGATATAATGTGCAAATTTATAACTATATGTTAAACACTGAAAAAAGATGTTAAAAATTTTTTTAGATACAAAATAATTTCTAATTTTAGTTTTCCGGAACGATATAGGCTTCACCTGATAATAAATTCATTTTCAACTATTTGTGTTGATGGTTTTTTCTATCTTGTAATATGATTCAATCATACTATCAAAACTAATTTTTACGATCACTTTTAATAATATTTGTATGAAAAGTCAAAACAAATACAGGAAATTCCAGCTTCAGCAAAAAAATATTGAAGCTCTGGAACGAGAAAACTCACGCTTCAAACGGGTCTATTCTGAATATGAAAATATGTCGGAAGAACTCTGGAATCTTGAAAATTCCGATGATAAACCGGTCCCCGATGATTTTATCAATGCCATGATCCTCCAGACCTCTTATCTTGAAGATGAGATCGAAGACTGGCTGGTTCAGTTTAATGATAAAAAAGCGGAAATAAATTAACGATGACTCAATACAGAAGACATTAAAGAGAGCTGAACAGAATTTGTCCGGCTCTCTTTTGCTATTCAGTTGTATTCGCAATGTCATGCCGAGCTTGTCGAAGCATCAAACAAAACTATTTGCTTTTCAATTCTTCAATCTCTGCTTTCAGATCTTTGATCTGTTGCTCGTAAACTTCAATGATTTTTTTTGAAACCTCAGAATATTCATAGTATATATTTTCATTATCAATAGCTTGATATCCTGTTCCATTTTCCCGTATCTCCTGGTTAAAATTTTTTTGTGAATCGGTTTCTAAAAATTCATTTAAAGGAGTTTCCAGAATTTTAGAAATATCAACCAGTCTTTCATCGGTAAGTTTTGTCTCTCCGGTTTCTATTTTTCTGTATGCAGAAGCGCTCAGATCCAGATCATGAGCCATATTCTCATAAGAAAAACCCTTTTTAGTTCGTATTTCCGCTATCTTTTTGACAATCTTCTCCATAAGAGTAATAATTTTTCCGTAAAAGTGATTTGTTTGCTGACGAATTAATTTTTAATATTGCAGAAATTTATTATTCAACACAAGATGAAAAAAACTAATTTCAAATTGATAGGATTTTTCCTATTACTTTTTTTAATTACCCAATCCTGTAGAAACGAAAGTTTAGCTTTAGAACAGGAAAATCCACCAAAATATAATTATAATATTGCTGTTCTTAACAAAGAGCAGTTTGAAAGTAAAACACCACTTTCTCAGGAAATTGATAAACTCAAAACTAATTTTTTCCATCAAACAATAGGAAAAACATCAACTCCACAAGATCCAATTTTAGAAGGTGCTATTATTGAAACCAATAGAGTATTGGAGATTACAGACGGTGAAAATAATAAAACTTATACATTCCCTGTATCAAGAATTTTTCCTAATGATATTGTTGAAAATCTTGTTTTAAGAGAAAATACAGATCATACTTATTCGGGAGTACTAATCCAATATAATTTATCTAAACATGAAAAGGATCAATACTTTAGTGGAGCACATGTTAATTTGAATGGAAAAATCAAAACTTTTACAATCAATAATATTTCTCTGGTGGGGAAAGGCTCAACTTATTCATATTATGAGGGATGTTGGGAATATGTTTATGAATCTAATCCTTGTGCAGGAAGTGAACACCATTCATATGGAGATAATTCATGTCCGCTAATTGGAGGTAATGGTGCTGCTCAGCCTAATGAAATAATTGCAGCATACAATCATTGTGGTGAAGAAGACAGCGGAGTTGGAAATACAGGTGGAGATAGTGGTTCAGGGTCCAATGGTGGCTGGAGCGGAAGTGGTTCTAATGGAACAGGTACTATTGGCGGAATTTCCAGCGGTGGAGGTGGTGGAACATATAATCCTACTACAAATCCATATAATACATTTTTATTTGCATCATTTGATGATATGTTCGATATGTGTCCTACAGATGATTCCGAATGTCAGGCGGATATGTTACTGGGCAAAGAGGTTCAGCAATATTTGTTAAGTTTAAATATGAATGCAAGCCAACTGGCTGCGTACAGCCCAATCTGGTTTGCTATTAAAGAATATTTTAAACTGCATGGAGGAGATGAAGCTTTAACACAAAGGTTAAATTTGGTAGGGAATTGGTTCAGTTTACAAAATAATACGGACCCAGATTTGAAATTACATAATTTCAAAGTTGCACATTGGATTCTAAATCTAATGTTTGAAGATGATATGCAAGATGTTCAGAATTTTTTTAATAGAGTCAATGCCTTAGATAATGCCTTATCTCAAAATCCTAATTTGCTTTTAGACATGCCTTGTGGAGAATTACCAAAGTGGCAAGATGTTGCAACGCATCAAGTTCCTCAAAGTGTCAAAACCAAGCTTCAAAATATTAAAAATCAGACAAGCTGGTGGAGCAATTGGCAAATTACAGATTTAGATGATGGAGCAAGTACTAGAATAAATATGGATGTTTTTCCGGTACATATTAATACACTGCCAAATAAGCCAAATAGTAACCAAAAATATACACCTGATGAATTTTTTAATTTTTTCAGACTTAATTTAAATTTATTTGCGGAGAAATTTACACCAATTGTTGACAATTATTATGGCATTAATGATACTGCTTTATGGAATTCATCAAATCCTCTAGGCGCTCTCATTCATATTGAAATTCCAATTGATAATGGAACAGTGGTTTGTAGTGGACTGGGGCCTAAAGCATGGGTGTTTTCAACAATAAAAGCACCGCTGAGTATGGGATATGATGGTATTCACCCTGTATCTGGAAATAGATTATTTGGTTATTATGTTGATCCTAATGATAATACTATGTATATTTATACAAGAGGTGTTGATAGAGTATCACAAGTTGCAACGAGTTTTCCAAATCTTGCTAATTATTTGATTGAGGTTTCTGCATTTACTGGAGCAGATAATTTATGGAAAGGCATGCAAAATAAATTAACAAAATATATAAATGATCGTGGTGGAAATGCTAACAAGATACCAGAAACTACTTATAGACCAAACTATAGCAAAGTTAGAAATTATTTAAAGGGTAACGCTTTATTAAGTTCTTTAGGTTGCCATTAATTCAAATATATGAAATTTTCGAACAATCTTTTAAGGCTTCTAGGCATCATGTATATTGCTATTATTGTTAAAAATATTTTACAATTAGTATTTGGGTACTTGTCAAATTCCGAAAGGGATATTAAATTATATAAACTTTATAATTTACAAGATAGTAATTATACATATGCTTTTTTAATTCAGTTAGTTTTTATTTATGACTTCTTCTTAGCTGTTTCTATGTATTTACCCTTGTATTTGATTTTATTTTTAATTGTAAAAACATATGGAAATAAGTTTTGGTTTCAAATATTCTATATTCTCGGTATATATTTACTAACAGTCTGTTTTTTTGATAATGGAAACTTTAATTATTTGTTTATGATTATTACAATTTTATTGGGTATACAGAATTGGTATTTATTTAAGAAATGGATTAAATTTAGCATATGAAAAAAATAATTTTACTTTTTTTATTATTTGCTATTTACAGCAATATAAATTCACAAATATTCAAAGAACCTTATTACTTTGTTGGCCCTGATGAAATGCATGTGTACATAAAGTTTAATGACACGTTATATACCTCAACAACATTTTCTTTGAAGCTTGATAATAATAAGAAATATAGAAGTCATTTTAAAATTTGGGAGCAAAAAGAAAATCCATCGGATATTGTAATAATGAAGTTGGAGAGCCTTGACAGTATTCCTTTAACAACAGAGCCGTATCCCGAAAACAGATTCAGAATTTTTGTTTACAAAAAGAATAGCGGGAAAGAACTTACAATGATTAATGATATCAGTCATTTAACAAAGCAACAAATGGCAGCTTTTAATACGGATACTATACAGGTAAAAAATAGCATAGGAATGAAACTCTACAGCTTTACCTATATGAAGGAACTATCAAAGCTGAAAAAAGTTACTACAAAAAATGATGTTGATAAAATTAATGAAGAGCTTAACGATCCAAAATATCTAACGATCATAGAAGAATACAAAAAAGAAAATAAATTACCAGATCCCTATGCTTCTATTTTGACGGCAAATCTTATTAATACTGCTTGTCTTAATATTGGATACAGCCCAATTGGAGCAAACTTCTCGATGAATATTATCAGCTCTGATAAAAAGGCTAAGGAGAAGGAAAAAATAATTACTGAGTTTTATAAACGCTTAAATCCATAAAAATAAAACCGCAGAAACTTCCTGCGGTTTTTCTATATAAAATCATTACCACGCATCAGCTTTTAAAACATTTGCTAAAAACAAATAACACATATGTCATGTTCAGAATCCATCATCTTACAAGATAAATTCATAATTTAGCATCCTTAAACTAAAATGGAAAAATATGGTTGCTATTGTTGATAGTGGTTCTACAAAATCTGACTGGATAATTCTGGACGAATTTAAAAACGTCTTTCTGAAAGCAGAAACCATTGGCTTCAACCCGAATTTTATCAGCAAAGAACTTATCGTTCCCGAAATTGAAAAAAATACAAGCTTAAATTCCGTTAAAAACTCCATCACTAAAATATATTTCTATGGCTCAGGATGTGGTGTTCAGAAAAATTGTGATATCATTATAGAAGAAGTTGGAAAAGTCTTTACCAGTGCAGAAATCATTGTGAAAGAAGATCTCACGGCAGCAGCCTATGCGGCGTACAGGGGAAGACCCGCTATTGTTTGTATTCTTGGTACAGGTTCCAATTCATGCTATTTTGACGGCCAGAATATAAAAATCCAGTTGCCTTCCTTAGGATTTCTTGTAGGAGATGAAGGAAGCGGAAGCGCTATCGGCAAACAGCTTGTCAGAAGATTCTTTATGCAGAAACTTCCCCAAGATCTTTCCTGTGAATTTGAACAAACGTATAAGCTGACGGTGGATGAAGTCCTGAAGAATATGTATCACAGCACACGTCCCAACGCATTCCTCGCAGATTTTAATAAATTTGTAGTAGAAAGAAAAGAACATCCGTACCTACGTAAAATGGTACATGATGAAATGCTTAATTTCTTCGACTATCAGGTTCTTCCTTACAAAGAATCAAAAGATGCCGAGATCAATTTCATCGGTTCTATTGCCTATTATTATGAAGATATTCTGCGTGCAGCTGCTGCAGAACTTAATTTACATGTCGGGCAGATCGTACAGAAACCTATTGAGAGTTTAGTCGATTACCACATTCAATATATATTATAATTTAAAAACAAAATTCATCATATGTCAAGTAAAACCCACCGCGACGAAAAGAACTTTAATCAGGCCGCGTTAGACTACCATAAAGCCGAACCTAAAGGAAAAATCGAAGTGATTCCTTCAAAACCGCACTCCTCACAGAGAGATCTGTCATTGGCTTACTCACCGGGGGTTGCTGTTCCCTGCATGGAAATCCACGATAAGCCGGAAACGGTTTACGATTACACGGGAAAAGGGAACCTCGTAGCCGTTATTTCAAACGGTACAGCAGTTCTGGGATTAGGAGATATCGGTGCAGAAGCTTCAAAACCGGTAATGGAAGGAAAAGGTCTTTTGTTCAAAATTTTTGCAGACATCAATGTCTTTGATATAGAGATCAACGAAAAAGATCCCGACAAATTTATAGAAATCGTGAAAGGAATTGCTCCTACTTTCGGAGGAATAAATCTTGAAGATATCAAAGCTCCGGAAGCATTTTATATCGAGCAGCGATTAAAAGAAGAGCTGGATATTCCACTAATGCACGATGATCAGCACGGAACTGCCATTATCTCGGCAGCAGCTTTAATAAACTCTTTAAAAATAGCCAATAAGAAAATTGAAGAAGTAAAAATGGTCGTAAACGGGGCTGGTGCAGCTGCTATTGCATGTACCAATCTCTATATTTCTTTAGGCTTAAAAAGAGAAAATGTCCTGATGTGTGACAGTAAAGGCGTGATCAACCATAAAAGAGAGAATCTTACTTCTGAGAAATTAGACTTTATCGCTCAAACCGATATCGATACTCTGGAAGATGCGGTGAAGGGATCTGATGTTTTCGTAGGATTGTCTAAAGGAAATGTAATGACTCCTGAAATGCTTTTGAGCATGAATGAAAATCCTATCGTCTTCGCTCTTGCCAATCCGGATCCTGAAATAGCTTATGATCTTGCCATTGAAACCCGCAAAGATGTTATTATGGCAACGGGGAGAAGCGATTATCCTAACCAGGTAAATAACGTTCTCGGATTCCCATATATTTTCCGCGGTGCCCTGGATGTACAGGCAAAAACAATCAATGAAGCTATGAAGCTGGCTGCCGTTCATGCCATCGCTGATCTTGCCAAAGAACCGGTTCCTGAAGCGGTAATTCTTGCCTATAATCTACAAAATCTGCATTTCGGAAGAGAGTATTTTATTCCTAAACCATTTGATAATCGTTTGATTACCAAGGTTTCAAGTGCTGTTGCAAGAGCGGCTGTAGAAAGTGGCGTTGCCAGAAAAACAATGACAGATTTCGACGAGTACGAAAACAGCCTCCTCGATAGAATGGGAAGAGATGAAAAGCTGGTGAGAATGATGCAGAACAGGGCAAAAGCAAATCCTAAGAGAATCACTTTAGGAAATGCCGAAGAATATAATGTGCTGAAAGCTGCACAGATTCTCTATGAAGAAGGAATTGCCTATCCAATTCTTTTAGGTAGTAAAAAATACATCAAAGAACAGATGGAACGTTTCGGGATAGACCTTGATGTTCCCATCATTGATCCAAGTGACAACGACCAGAAGGAAAACAGAAAAAAATACAGAGAAACACTTTGGAAGCTTCGCCAAAGAAAGGGAATGAATGAATATAAAGCCAAAAGATTCGTTCGCCAGAGAGATTATTTCGGACCTTTAATGCTGAGACATGGAGACACCGATGGATTAATTGTTGGTTTCTCTAAAAACTATGTGTCTACTTTAAGACCGGTGCTGGAAGTTATTGAAAAAGATAAAGGAGTGGATAAGGTAGCGGCCATGATGATGATCCTGTCCGAAAAAAAACCGATTTTCTTTGCAGATACTTCCATCAATCAGAATCCTACGGCTGAAGATCTTGTAAATATTGCTAAAATGGCAGAGTTTACCGTAAAATCTTTTGCAATTGAACCGAGAATCGCAATGTTAGGATTTGAAAACTTCGCTGCGATTTCTGAAACTTCGAAAAAAGTAGCCAAAGCCGTAAGCATCCTGCACGAAAAGTATCCGAAAATGGTTGTAGATGGAGAAATTCAACCGGATTTTGCCATGAACTCTGATCACTTGAGCGATTATCCTTTCTCAAAACTGGGAACAACACCTGCCAATACATTCATCTTCCCAAATTTAGAAAGTGCAAATCTTTCTTATAAGATTATCAGAGGAATGAAAGTTGCACAGGTGATAGGCCCGATTCTGATGGGACTAAAACAGCCGGTTCACGTACTTCAGATGCGTTCCAGCGTAGACGAGATCGTGAATCTAGCTACCATCGCTGTTCTGGATGCGCAGAGAAGAGAAAAGAAAGATAAAAAATAATTATACATATTCAAAACAAATAAAGGCTTCATTGTATGGAGCCTTTTTTACATCATTATGGAAAACTTGTTTTTCAAGTCTATTGTGTTTGTAGATTATCATTAAAATTTCGATTAAAAATTAAGTTAAAAAGCATTCGCATCTGAAATGAAAACATTAATTAGTTTAATTTGCTATATTTGGGAGTTTTAAAAATTAATAATGATATTTTCACTACAAGGCATAGTTCAGGAACTTACGCCTACCTACGCAGTGATCAATGTCCAGGGCGTTGGTTACTATGTAGGGATAAGTTTAATGACTTCACAAACCCTTACCACAAATAAGGAAACCTTTCTGTATATTCAGCAGATTATCCGGGAAGACGCTCATTTGCTGTTCGGCTTTAAAACCAGATCGGAAAAAGAGATGTTTAATTTGTTAATAAGTGTTAATGGAGTAGGTGCGGTATCTGCACTTATTTTACTTTCTACTTTAAGCCTTGATGAGATTGCTTCTGCCATCCTTTCAAGAAACAGTGCACTTATCCAAAAAGCCAAAGGTATAGGCGCCAAAACCGCTGAAAGAATTATTGTTGACCTTAAAGATAAAGTCCAGAAATTCAGCGATCCGGAACAAAATATTTCTACCCTTGCAAATAATAAAGTGAAGGAAGAATCGTTATCTGCATTAGAAGTTTTGGGAATTCCGAAAAGGATGAGCGAGAAGCTTGCAGACAAAATCATCAAGCAGAATCCGGAGATTTCAACCGAAGAACTGGTAAAACAAATTTTAAAAAACATTTAACATTTGGTGGCAAATAGTAAGTATTTCAATATATTCCTTTTTCTGTCGTTCTTATGCATGTCAGTAATGACATTTGCGCAGCAAAGACCGGCAGTCGGGGACACGGCAATAATAAAAAAAGACTATCAGCTTGCAGATCCTACGCAGTATGAAGCTTATTACGATATAAAAACCGGAATGTATTACGTATATCCGAAGATCGGAAATACCATTACCGGCCCTCCAACTGCGATGTCTCCCGAAGATTATAAAGAATTTATGATGGCGGAGCAAACAAGGGCTTATTACAAAGAAAAATCAGATCGTTACAGCCTCATGTTCCGAAAGGATAAAAGCGATGCAGCCAGAAAAGGTTTGATTCCATCATTAACGATCAACAACCGTCTTTTTGAAACTCTTTTCGGAAGCAATAAAATTGAAATTATTCCTTCGGGATATGTTTCCTTCGACTTTGCGGGACTTTACCAGAAGATTGACAACCCTTTGATCTTACCTCAGAACAGAACCAGCTTTACCTTTGATATTGATCAGAGAATTCAGCTCGGTTTATTAGGGAAAGTTGGGGAAAATCTTCAGTTGAAAGCTAACTATGATACCCAAAGCGGTTTCGCTTTCGAGAACAGGATGAATCTTGTATGGCAGGCAAAGGGAAGTTGGAAAGACCTTCAACAAAAAGGATTGAATGATGTTGACAAGCCAAGTGCAGGAGGTGAAGATAAAATCATTAAAAGAGTAGAATTCGGTAATGTAAATATGCCGCTGTCGACCAGTTTGATACGCGGCTCACAATCATTATTCGGGGTGAAAACCGAGTTTCAGCTAGGAAAAACATACGGAACTGTAGTTCTTTCCCAACAACAGGGAGAAGCAAGAAATATTACCGTTCAGGGCGGTGGCGTTATGAATACATTTAAACTCAACGCCATTGATTACGAAGATAATCAACACTATTTTATCGGACATTATTTCCTGGATAATTATGATAATGCTCTGTTAAACTATCCACAGATTAACTCTAAGATCAGCATAACGAGAATGGAAGTGTGGGTGCTCGATCAGGGAAACAGCAATCTGCAGTATCAGAAAAGTATTGTAGGGATAAGAGATCTTGGTGATGCTCCCGGCGTACTCCCGAATAACGACCAGCCTGGTTTCAATCTTTATTCAGCGGTAAATGCATTACCCGGATTAAGAGATGCAAGTACAGCTTACAATGCCATTAAGGGAGCGAATCTTCCGGTGGCTTCCGGTGGGACAGCAACGTATCAGGACGGAGAAGAGTTTATCTTTAATAGAAAAGCAAGAAGATTAAATACCAATGAGTATATTCTACAGCCGCAATTAGGATACATTTCATTAAACCAGAGATTAAATGACAACCAGCTTTTGGCTGTGTCATTCTCGTATACGGTAAATGGAAGTAATCAGGTGTACAAAGTAGGGGAATTCTCTGAAGAAAGCACGGTGTTAATGGCAAAACTTTTAAAGCCGAACACTACCGTTAAAACATCATCCCCGATGTGGAACCTGATGATGAAAAACATTTATTCTCTGGATGCAGGACAGGTAAGCCAGGACGGATTTATTCTGAACGTTTTGTATAGGGATCCCCAGTCTGGAGGGAAGCTAAATTACCTTCCTGTTGCCAATAATCCGCAGGTAAATAATGTTCCTTTGATCAAATTGCTCAATTGGGACAGGCTCAATGCCAATGGTGATCTCCAGATTAGTGGAAATACAACCGGTGACGGAATTTTCGACTTTGTCAACGGAATTACCATAAGGCCGGAAACGGGAAGGGTAATCTTTACTAAGGTGCAGCCATTTGGTAGTTACATACAGTCGGTTATCGGAAGTAATGATCCGCAGTATGTGTACAACGATCTTTATACCTTGCAGAAAACAGGATCCAATAGTGCCGAAGCAAGCAACTTATCTCAACGATACACTATTGAAGGACGTTATAAAGGGACACAGGGGCAGGGAATTTCTCTAGGCGCCGTGAATGTTCCGCAAGGTTCTGTAAAAGTTTCTGCAAATGGTGTTCAGCTTACCGAAGGTGTAGACTACACTGTAGACTATATGTTGGGTACGGTAACCATTATCAATGAGCAGGTGAAGCAATCCGGTCAGGCAATCAATATATCATTAGAAAATCAGCTTACTTTTAATACCCAGAGAAAACGTTTCTTAGGATTAAATTTAGAAAGAAGGTTTAATGAAAATTTTATCCTGGGAGGAACCGTTGTAAATTATTCCGAGTCACCGCTTACCCAAAAAGTAAATTACGGCCAGGAGGCCGTAAACAACACGATGGCGGGAATCAACCTAATGTACAACAGCCAGCTTCCATTCCTTACGAGATTAACAGATAAAATTCCGTTTGTAAATACAGAAGCCCCGTCTAATCTTAACTTTAAAATGGAGACGGCGTATTTACTTCCGGGTTTAAATAAAGGAATTAATGATCAGTCTTATATCGACGATTTTGAACAGACCACATCCAGAATTACCTTAAAAGAACCTACCGCATGGAGTCTTGCTTCAAAACCGGAAAAGAATCAGTCTGATCCTCTTTTTGCAGGAGCGGGTAAAAATAATGACATTACAGAAGGATATGGAAGAGGTTTGTTATCATGGTATAATATTGATCCGCGATTCTGGGGTGTAGGAGGAAGAGCTCCGAATGGTATTACACCACAGTCGGTTTCAAACCACGCATCCAGAAGAGTTCAGTTTTCCGAAATTTTTAACAACAGGGATTTCGTTGCCGGAGAGCAGACCTATACCAATACGTTTGATATTTCATATTATCCTACGGAAAAAGGGCCTTACAATTCCAATGCAGCCACAGAAAGTACATCACAGCGATGGGCGGGTATCATGAGACCAATATCGGTATCCAATTTCGTAACCTCAAATATAGAATATGTAGAATTTTGGATGATGGACCCTTATGCAGATGGAAACGCATTAGGAACTAATCCTAAACTTTTATTACAGTTAGGAAATGTTTCAGAGGACATCCTTAAAGACGGTCAAATGCAGTACGAAAACGGATTGCCGACCCCTTCGGTTCCGTCCACCACCACAAGCTCAAACTGGGGAACCCAGCCTAAACAGCCGCCTATCTTATATGCTTTCTCAAGTGAGGGTGCAGACAGAACGGCTCAGGATGTAGGATACGACGGTCTAAGTTCAGATCAGGAAGCGGCATTGTTCGGAAATACTTTTGTTAACCCCGTTACCAATGTGTCAGATCCTGCTGTAGATGATTTCGTATTCTATATGTCAAATAGCTTCACGGGAAATCAGGCGTCATCGTTGGTACAACGTTATAAATACTTCAGAGGCCCGGAAGGTAATTCTCAGAGCAACTCTCTGGAAGTTTCTACTCAGACTCCGGATTCTGAAGATATCAATAAAGATTACAACCTGGATCAAAGCGAGAATTATAATGAATATATTGTAAATCTGGATCAGGCAAGTTTAGCTGCGGGAACAGACAATTATATTGTAGATCAGAAAATTGTTCAGGCAACTTTCCAAAACGGACAGACCGATGATGTGAAATGGTATTTATTTAGAATTCCTGTTTCAGATTTTAATAATCCTGACAAACCGGATCTTGGCGGTGATAAAGACGATGCAATTCTCAATAATGTAAGATTCGCAAGATTAATATTAAAAGGTTTTGATCAGACATCAACATTAAGGTTCGGAACAATGGATCTGGTAAGATCAGACTGGAGAAAGTATCCCAGAAATATCGCGCAGTATGGTTCTACAGTTCCGGATCCGGCAACAGATGAAGGAAGCTTGGTTACTGATAACAATATTCTTGAAGTGGGAAGTGTAAACATTGAGGAAAATGCTTTAAACCAGCCACCTTACGTATTGCCTCCGGGAATTGACAGACAAATTCTTAGCGGAAATGCCGGAGCGCAGAGACAAAACGAGGCATCATTATATATGAATATCAAAAATCTTCCAAATGCACAAGCGAGAGGTGTATTCAAAAATACCTCGCTGGATATGAGAAGATATAAGAAGTTAAAACTTTTCGTTCATACACATGATCCTCTTAACAGAGATGCGAATATCGGACAGATTGACCCTAAAACAAAATTCTTCATCCGTTTCGGAAGTGATGCCACTGATAACTATTACGAATACGAAGCGTCGTTGAAAATAACTCCTACAACTGCAACAGCTCCAATGGAAATATGGCCAATGGAAAATGATGTAGATCTGGATATCCAGGATTTTGTTGATGCTAAACTGAGGAGAGATAAAAACAGCCCCAATAATATTACAACAAGGGTAAGAGATGATGTATATGATGAAGGAATCAACAATAAAAGAATTTATATTAAAGGACGTCCTAGTTTAGGGAATATTACCACCATCATGATCGGTGTAAGAAATGGAGCAGACAGAGCTGCTCCGGGATTTAATCTTGAAAGAATTTTGTGGGTTAATGAAATCCGTCTTTCAGAAATTGAAAATGATGGCGGTTATGCAGGAAATGCAAGTCTTAACTTTAACCTTGGTGATTTTGCAACTGTGAACACAAGTGCTTCTTATACCTCGGTAGGGTTCGGAAATATAGATTCTAAACCGGCAGAAAGAACACAGTCTACACAATCTGCATTCAGTATAAATACGGCTGTAAATGTTGATAAGCTACTACCGGAGAAAAGTGGTGTTAAAATTCCATTAAATTACTCGTATTCACAAACAATTGAAGATCCTAAATATAATCCTCTGGACACCGATGTCGAATTTAAAAAAGCGGCCAACCGGGAGGAACTGAAAAAAGTAGCAAGAACATATACTCAGCAAAGAAGCATTGGTGTTGTAAATATGCGTAAAGAAAGAATGAATCAGAACAGAAAACCAAAATTCTATGATGTTGAAAACCTTTCCGTAACTGCCGTTTATAATGATGATTTCTATAGGGATATCTATACGAAGAGAAATTACAGACAATACTTAAGAGGATATGTTGATTACAACTATACCTTCAAACCGTGGGTAATCCGTCCATTCAACAAAATGATTAGCGATACGGCAAAATCCACAAAATACCTGAAATGGGTAAAAGAATTTAATTTCAACCCTGTACCTACGAGATTCTCTTTCAGAACCGAAGTCGACAGAAATTACAACGAGTTGGAGTTCCGTAATATTGATGCCATTTTAAGCGGAAACTATGCTGATGATTTCGGAGCCATCAAAAACAGGAACTTCTATTTCGGTTGGCAGTATGGTATCGGATTTAATTTCACAAAATCTTTAAAGCTTGAAATTAATTCCGCCACCAGAACATTGAATGATAATGTAGATGTAAATACAATGGACAATCAATCCATCTTTGGAAATGTCTTAAGAGCAGGAAGACCAGTATTATACAACCATAGAGTTCAGCTGAATTACCAACTGCCTTTCAAGTATCTTCCGTATCTGGATTTCATTGATGCTGAAATTGGATATGGATTTGCCTACAACTGGAATGCAAGATCCACAGTTCTTCTGGCGAGTCCTGATGGAAGTCTTGGATCAATTGGCCAAAATACAAATGTAATTCAGGCAACGGGTTCTGCAGACTTCACAAAGTTCTTCGGACAGTTTAGCTATTTTAAAAATATTTCTGCAAAACTTCAGAAACGCAAGCAGGAAATTGATTCCTTAAATAATGCTTACACGCAGGCCTGGGAGAAAAACAGATATGCGTATAAAAAATATAAATTCAAAAACAGATTGACTCCATTCCAGAGCATGGCCTATTTATTAACATCAATAAAACAGCTGGATGTTAATTATTCCGAAAATAATGGTACTGTTTTACCGGGATTATTGTCGGCTCCTAATTGGTATGGATATGGGCAGACTTTAGGTGGTCCTACCATCGGATTCCTTCTGGGTTCGCAGGCTGATATCCGAAGAACCGTTATGGAAAACGGCTGGGTAAGTGATTCAGAATTCATGACAGATCCATACATACGGATGTCTACAAGAGAGCTTCGGGCCAATTTGCAGGTTATGCCGATGAACGACCTCAGAATTGATATCAATGCCCTGCACAATTACAACAGAAACTTTACCCATACCGGATTTAATTACAGAGATCCGGATACGGGAATTGCAAATCCTGATTATACATTTGCTAATGATATGGTGACCTATTCGAATTCAGTTGTATTGTTAAAAACCGCCTTCAAGGATGGTACCGCAATTTATCAGGCAATAAGGGAAAACGCAAGAGCTTTATCTCAGCAAATGCCGGGAGCACTCGAACCAAACGGATTCAAAGACGGGTACGGAATATCAAATGCCTATATTCTTATCCCTGCATTCAGGGCAGCGGTAGAAGGTAAAAATCCGAAAATGATGACCAATCCTAAAAAAGCAGGACTTCCGATTCCGAACTGGAAAATTACCTATTCCGGACTAAGAAATATCCCGATCATTAACGGGCAGTTCTCCAAGTTCGATATTCTGCATGCTTACCAGGCAACTTATACTGCAACTGGTGTGCAGTCAAGTATTGATTATTTTAATACACTCAATAATCTTAGTGCAACCCAGAGAGATATTAATGACGATTATATTAATCCATTCACATTTGCTCAGGTAGGCTACGTAGAAAACTTCTCACCATTGATTGGAGTAGATGTAACCATGAGAAACAATATGCAGTTCGGTATCCAGTATAACCGATTAAGAACGCTCTTATTAGGATTAGTGAATCATACGTTAACGGAAGATTCAAACAGCGAATATATCGTGAGAGTTGGGTATATTATCAGAAATTTTAGATTGGGAATGGCAAATACAGGAAGAGGAAAAGCCAAAGGAAGTGATCTTAACATCAGAGGTGATTTCTCCTTGAGAGACAGCAGAACCAGCATCACCAATATTCTGTTGGACGATTCGCAGGTGACAGGCGGACAAAGGTTACTGAATATTAAAGTTGCTGCAGACTACAACGTTTCGGAAAATCTGAACCTGAGAGTATTCTATGAACAGATGACCTCAAAATATAAAATATCAACAGCATTCCCGCTGTCAACCATAAGAGCCGGGATTTCTGCAACATTTACATTCGGAGATTCAGGTGGTTTCTAATTAAAAGTATAATAAATTTAATATGTCCTTCAATTTGGAGGACATTTTTTATATTCGATATTTGAAGCTTCTGGAATTTTGAATACATTTGTACAAAATAAAAAATTAAAAATGAACACACCATCAGAATTAAAGTACACTAAAGATCATGAATGGATTAAGATCGAAGGTAATGTGGCTACAATTGGTATTACAGACTTCGCTCAGGGAGAACTTGGCGATATCGTTTATGTGGACGTAGATACGGTAGATGACGATCTTAACGGAGGAGATGTTTTCGGAAGTGTGGAAGCTGTAAAAACAGTTTCAGACTTATTCTTGCCGATTTCAGGGAAAGTGATTGAGTTCAATTCAGAACTAGAGGACCAGCCTGAACTATTGAACTCAGATCCTTACGGAAACGGATGGATTATCAAATTAGAAGTAGCTGAAGGTGCAGATCACTCAGAATTGCTTTCCGCTGAAGAATATCAAGCCATCATTGGGTAAAATTTCAAAAATATTTAGTAAGATACTGCCCATTTATTGGGCATTTCTTACTTATATGCTTCTCAAGCCAGGTGAAGAAAACCACGAATACTGGTTTATGTTCAACGGTATCGATAAGCTTCTCCATCTGAGCATTTTTGCAGCATTGGGGTTCTGTCTCATCGCGGCATTCCCGAAGATCAAATTTTATTATTTCATTCAGATTATTCTTATTTACGCTTTTCTCACAGAAATTCTCCAGGAAGAAATGGGACTCGGCAGATCAATGGAGGCGCTGGACGTTGTTGCAGATACCATTGGATGTCTCATCGGCTACTATACCTATAAATTTCTTGTCAAAAGATTTTTCTAATCTTACTCATCAGCCTTAAAAATTATCTGTACACTCTCACTCACCAACCCTTTTGCCCTCACACCCTCCAACTCACCCATTTTTTTTAAGGGAGCTATTTCCGGCTCTCACTACTCGCTTTTTCTGCTAATTGTTTGCGGCGGCTTTGCCGCCGCAAACAATTAGCAG
>JAESGH010000238.1_pt1 | contig 92393 bp, 88 predicted proteins | sample 9269641 | NCBI WGS metagenome assembly JAESGH01 (sample SAMN14515345, study PRJNA621665) | algae metagenome | isolation source: Phormidium tanganyikae FI6-MK23 and co-occurring heterotrophs from granitic... | place: USA: Fort Irwin, California | collected 1998-05-24 | reverse complement strand
CACCTGAAGATCTTCCGAGCCGCCAAAGAGGTAGTGCGGTTGAGAAAAGACACTTATTCAGAAGTCATCTTAGCGATTTGTGGATTGGTTCGACTGCGATTAGGGGCGATTGAATTGCCTGTTTAAGCGTTACAAGAAACAGGAGGTGATGTGGATGTAAATGCTCTATGTTGATTGTTCATTTCTGATAGAAACTGCCGCAAACCCGCATGATTGCGTTCGGTAACTATTCTGGCGAGAGCACCCTCAAACCCAGGAGCAGTCACGCTTGTAAATTTTTGGAAAGGTCTAATGAGCTTTGTACTTTGATTGATGACGGTTTTATAGATGTGAGAGTTCTACAAACGATTTAGAATCTGCTGACTCAGCTCTGATACCAAGAACCAAGTTGAAGAAATACGATCGCTAACTTATGATTTTCTCCTTCTAGTTGGTAAGTTTGGCTTACGGCGATAATTCATCAAAATTCCGTAGATCGCCTTTCTTTTCCTGTTGTGCTTTATGTTCTTTTAACAACTGTCCCACTTTCGTTTGAATTGCTTTATGGTGTTCGATGCCTTCATAAGCATAGAGATCGTATTCGGTTGTTGTGATCAATTCTTGCAGATAAGACACTCGAACTTTAGGTAATGGATGCGAGGCTAACCAAGTCGGAGGATTGTCTCGAAGCTTTTCTTCTTCTTGTTTTTTCAGTGTGATCATGAGATTGTACAAACCATCTGAAGCATAGTCTGTTGATGCTAGCAGGCGAGTACCTAAAGCATCCGCTTGGCGCTCCATATTGCGGCTATAGCTCAGGGTTGTGATGTCTCTGAGCAATCCGCCGATGTAGGGAATGAATTGCGTTAAGCTTGCAGTGAGTGTCCCTTCTGTGATCAGTTGGAAACTGTGAGAAAGTTCATGTCCGAGCAGTCCAGCGAGTTCGGCTTCGGAATTTGCTTTTCCGATCACGCCTGCATTCACAAAAACTTTTCCACCTGGAAGTGCAAACGCATTTAATTTATCATCGAGAACTACATAGAATTCGTACTCAAATTCATCTCGTCCCGCAGCCGTTGCAAGCTTTTGACACAGTTCATTTACCTCTTTATCTTTGGCAAGTTCGAGCTGGGCTTTGCTTGACGTACCACTCGTTCTCCGACTCCTGATTCTCCGTAGTAACAATCTTTTCCGCAACAGAACGCAACGAATTTTTTGCGATCATAATCAATTGTAAGATTAGCCTGAAATCTAGTCTTTTTCCTTTTGTAAACTTTGTTTTGCGTTCAACGTAATTGCCAGTAATCTCGCTGAAACATTTTGTGATTCTGATGGTTTTGGGTGTGACGTATACAGATTGTGATGGAGTTTAGTCGATCGAAGATGTCGCCTATGCAATGGGATGGGCAGAGGATGATCGAACTGCTCCAGTCGTTGCAGTGAATGCAATCAATCCAGAGTCTGTGATTCAGGCGTTAATTCGATGGTTGACCACTATGTAAATTCGATGATGCTGAAATCGAGTAGGATTTCAGATTGTTCAAATTCTTAAGATCGCACTAGCCTTCTAGAGCCGCTGTAATTTGGCGCGTGATCGAGTCTTTTGCGATTTGCTTTGCAAGCTTTTTCGGAAGTTTTTTCTTTAATTTGTGAGCAACCTTTTTCGCGATCTTCTTTGCCAGTTTCTTCGTGTGCTTCTTCATTGGGATCTCCTATGCAAACGCAGATGAACCGAAATCGGGTGGAATGTCTTGCCAACGTCCTTGACCGACCGCACGAACGGCTTCTTGAAGCGAAACGTCTCCGGTGTACAACGCTTTTCCGACGATCGCACCCGTCACGCCTTGCGGCTCTAATGCCAACAAGCTTAGTAAATCAGTTAGCGAACTGACTCCTCCCGAAGCGATAACAGGAATTGCAGCGATCGAGGCTAACTCTCTCAGAGAGTCTAGATTCGGGCCTTGCATTGTTCCGTCTCGATGAATGTCGGTGTAGATGATCGCAGCGGCTCCGAGTTGTGCCATTCGTTCGGCTAAGTCTGTCGCTAAGACTTCCGAAGTCTCAAGCCATCCTTTCGTGGCAACTTTTCCGTTTCGGGCATCGATTCCGATGATGATCTGCCCTGGAAACTCGCCGCACAACTGCGCGACTAATTCCGGTTTCTCAACGGCAATGGTTCCTAGAATTGCCCATCTCACCCCTGTCAAAAGTAACGAAGCAACCGCATCTCGATCGCGCAATCCGCCCCCGACCTCGATCGGGATGTTCACCGCTTCTACAATCGATCGGATTGCCGCCAAATTGACCGGATGCCCGACTTTTGCTCCATCTAAATCGACTAAATGTAATCGCGTTGCGCCTTGCTCCGCCCACTGACGCGCCACTGCAACAGGATCATCATCAAACACCTGCGATTGATTATAGTCACCTTGATACAGGCGAACGCATTTTCCATCTAATAAATCGATCGCGGGGATCACTTCCATTTCTTCGCCTTTCCAACGACAGAGCCAACAAATCGTACTCATAGATCTGTCTCCAGATCAACAGACAGCGATCGAGAAGATCAGTTATTCTTCAGACTAAAATTATAGGTGGGGATAAGCTGTGTTTCCGGTCAGCGACGACAATCCGACCCGCATCACTCCGTATGTAACTTACGGCATTATTGCGGCAAACGTCTTAGTCTTTCTTTATCAATTGACGCTCACGCCACCTCAGTTGGAAAACTTTTTCTACACCTGGGCAGTCGTACCGCGCCAGTTGACTGCAAGTTTTCTAGGTGAATCGATCCGATATCAGCCGTTTCCAGAATGGATCACTTTGATTAGTTCGCAATTTCTGCATGGGGGATTTGCTCACATCGCTGGAAATATGCTGTTTCTCTGGATCTTTGGCAACAATGTTGAAGATCGGTTGGGGCACATTCGCTTTTTACTTTTTTACATCGGTTGCGGCGTTTTAGCTGCATTAACGCAGTGGTTTTTCTCATCCGATTCTAATATTCCATCGCTCGGAGCGAGTGGCGCGATCGCGGGCGTAATGGGTGCGTATATTCTTCGCTTTCCCAAAGCTGCGATTACGACGATTATTCCGCCTTTCATCTTCTTTCCGTTTCGCATTCCAGCTTGGGCTTACCTTGGCGTTTGGTTCATTCAGCAAGCTTTCTACGGAGTTGCTAGCCTGAATGTTCCTGCCAATATTGGGATGCAGCAGGGGGGTGTCGCGTACTGGGCGCATGCGGGCGGATTCGTGTTTGGTGCGGTTTTGGGGCCGCTGCTCGGATTGTTCTCGAATCGAAATAAACAATACTTACCTTAAAAAATTCTGGGATCAAGGGTTGCATCTGGTTCCATCGCGGGCGGATAATCGTGAGAAGGACTACTTTTCACATAGCTTGTCCGTATTGATGAGCGATCGAGCATAACGATTCAGCAGGAAACCCAGGAGTATTGTTCAATGGGCGGTGTCATTAACTTAATTAAAAAACTCTTTAGCGGCATTTTCTCCTTCATCGGAGGAATTTTAGGCGACAACAAGTCGGGCTACTTCATGGAACTCGACGCAGCAGAAGCCGAAAAGCCTGCCTTGGCGAAAGCGGAAGCGCCAGCGCCGAAGAAAGCTGAAGTCGAAAACGCGAAATCTGCGGTTGTGGCTGTGGAAGCGACCGCAAAGTCTACGGCTGACTCTGTTGCTGAAGGCGTAAAAGAAACCGTTGCTGCGACAGAAGCGACCGCGCAGTCTGCGGTGAAATCAGTCAAATCGAAGCCCGCAAAGGCTGAACCTGTCAAAGCTGAAACTGCTAAGGCGAATGGTTCAACCAACGGAGCAAAACCGCCAGTTCCAGCCAATACGCTGAATCTGCCACAACCGACGGTGAGCTTTGCAACCGAGTATTTAGCGCCGAAGCCGACGAATACTCGTCGTCGCCCTGGTGCAAATATGGGATCGTTTCTTGAAATGGCGAAAACCGTCAAGACTCCGAACAACTAAGCTCCACGCATTGCATTAGCAAAAAACCGCTCGATCGAGAAATACGATCAAGCGGTTTTCTTTTCTAGATTTTCTAAATTTAGTATGCACCTCGACGCTGATCGGTTTTCTGGATGTACCAAATCGCGTGGATAATTCCAGGAACCCAACCCACTAAAGTGAGCAGAATACTAACGAGTAACGCAGAACTAACACCAGAAGTCATAAAAACAGCAACGGGCGGAAGAACCACCGCAAAGACTAAACGCAAAAAGTTCATAGGATTTCTCTAATTTCATTTGTTTTAACTGTTCATTATTATTCTCTTGTAATTCGATGCGATCGCCGTCTTTCCAAAGGTAGGATCTAAAAAACTTAGAACTCAAAATCATGCCTGAAGTTGCGATCGCTGCAAATTGGTTAGCGGAACATCTGGACGATCCCGAAATTGCGATCGCGGATTGTCGATTCGCCCTGATGCAGCCAGAACTCGGACGGCAGCAGTACGGATCGGGTCATATTCCAGGTGCATTCTATTTTGATCTCAATCAAGATCTGTCTAGTCCGGTTCAAACGCATGGCGGACGGCATCCTCTCCCTGATCTCGACAAACTGGCTGAAAAGCTTTCAAGGATGGGAATTACATCTTCGACAGCCGTGATTGCCTACGATGATTCGCGATTTGGATTTGCGGCGCGGTTTTGGTGGCTGTTGCGCTATTTGGGACACGATCGCGTATTTGTTCTCGATGGCGGCTTTACAAATTGGCAGAATCTAGGCTATCCAGTTACGACGATCAAACCTTCACCCAAAACAGGACAGTTCATTCCTCAAATTCAGACAGATTGGATCGTTGATATCGAAACCGTCAAAGCGAAAAAAGATTTATCGAATGTTGCGCTGATAGATTCGCGAGAGCCAGAGCGGTATCGCGGAGAACGAGAACTAATTGATCCGATCGCAGGTCATATTCCTGGTGCGGTGAATTATCCCTGGCAATTGGTGAGCGACGATCGCGGTTTTCTCAAACTTGACGATCGATGGGCAGACCTCGAATCTAAGGACGAAATCTTGGTGTACTGCGGTTCTGGCGTAACGGCTTGCGTCAATTTATTGGCGCTCATGGCTGCGGGGATCGATGCCAAACTTTATCCCGGAAGCTGGAGTGATTGGTGTTCGTATTTGGTTTAGAACAGCGGCACGCTAAATACAATTCCTGCCCCGAAAATAAAGCTGTTGAAATTAATGCGATCGTCGCTGGAATTCCCAAAGCTGTAACCGCTAAACACATTGATCTGAGTGCGCGGATTGAAATTGTAAGTCACTCGCGCGATTAGTTGATGATAGAGATCATCGCGGGCTTGCTGCGTGAAATGCGACCAAGTGAATTGATAATCGATCGCGGTTTGAAGATTCTGCGAAAAGTTGTAGCTTAACGTTGCGATCGCGGAATTGAGAATTCGACTGCGATCGTTCGGATTGGCGATGCTCCACCGAAACTGGTAGTACGTATTTAACGCAAGCTTAGGTGACAGCTTATCTTGACGACTCAATTCAAATCGAATCGAATTATCTCCAAAGAATTCTCGCCCCCCAAAGACCTGCTCTAATCCACGACTTGAAGTAATGAGTTTCTGATTACTCCAACCGACTTCCGCAGATAAGCGCGGCGTAAGTCGATGAAAAATTCCCGCCCGCAATCGCAATTCGTCGTAATTGAGAGACTGTACGTTCCCGTTAATATCGCGATACTGTCCGAGCCGAGAGTAACGAATCAGATTTGCATCGATCGATGTAATCAGAAATGTCCGCGATCCGATCGGCGGCGCATAGAAAAAAGTCAATCCAGTCCGAACCAAGCCATCATCGACGGGATCAATATCCGAAAATACATTCGATGATTTGAAATAGTCTGCTCGTGCAAGCAAATAAGCGGTTGGCTGACGAGGGCGATCGGGGAGTACAAGCGGCGGTTGCGGAGTCGTGCGCTCTTGTATCCGCAGCGTTCCTAATTCGGGATCGCTCGTGCCCGTTGAGGGATCAACTGCGATCGGTTGAATTTGCAGAATGCCCAGTTCAGAATCTGGGACAGGACTTAGCCGCAACTCTCCAAGTTCAGAATCCGGCGGGGTTTCTTCTAACGGTTTGGGAGCTTGAGCAATCCGAATGTTGCTTGTTGTATAGGCGCAATTCATAGGAATCGATCGCCAACATCGACTAGGAGATAATTCAGGAGACTCGATCGAACTGGGTAGTGCCTTTTGAGTTGTGCGAATCGATTCCGCTTCTTCTAGCATGAACGCAGATCGGATTGGCACTGAATCGGCTGCAAATTGGGCTGTCTCTTCAGACTGCCCGATCGGTGCTAAATCTTTTGCTTGATGAGAGAAATCAGAAATTGTCGATCGCTCAAGCAGAAACTTTTCTTGCGATTGTGCAGTCGTCAGTTGCAATGCGATCGAACGGAGTTCAAGCGACTGGTTTCCCGAAATTGGGGTTTTGTTGGGTATAACGCTACACAGGGCTTTACCCGTAAAACTAAGGATCAGCCAAAACCCAACTTGACCGAGGAAGCGGTAGTGTAATTTGCGCGGTAGCTTATCGCTACGAAATTGTTTTGAAGTCGCAATCAGGGATTTCACAACACTAAAATGTTTCAAAGTCAATCGTCTCACAATCGCCCCGCTCACCAATCAGCATCCACACTCTCAGACTAATTTCAGCACTTTGACCCCGACATTCCGGAGAACTTCAATAACTGTTGCATATACAATCGATGCTAGTATCTTCACTGAGTTCTTTATAAAGTCTCTTTAAAGCTTGGAGAGAAACGACCTGTGTTTTCCCCTCGCCGTGTAAAGTGTTCGTGAAGACTTAAATCTGTAATTTCACCTAATCATCTCACACGAGTAGAACTGGGTTGAACTTGTTATAGGCTAACCCGCCTCTGATCGCGCCCTGCGCTTTCTGTCCTCTTGTTCTTGGAGCGTCTATGTCCCGCAAATTGTTCCTCGCAATCACGTCACTGGCGCTAGGAATGAGTGCCGCCCTCTCTTCCGGTGCTGCCTATGCCCTAACTCCACTCACCTCTGCTGAGATCCGGGAAATTGTGAGGCGCGTTCAATTTGTTCCCAAGGGACAACCTGCCCGCGATGCCATTCTCTCTGAAATGCTGCGCCCGGATGATGCCCTGCATACAATGCGATCCTCGCGCGTGGGCTTGCGGTTTAATGACGGTTCTTGGGCGCGGGTTGGAGAAATGGCGGTGTTTCGCTTTGTGCCTGGAACTCGAAATTTTCGCCTCACAAATGGCACAGTGCTGCTGTTGATTAAGCCTGGACAGGGACGAACAACGATCAATACTCCAAATGCTTCAGCCGGAGTCCGGGGATCAGCCCTCTTTGTCCGTTACGATGAGCAGACGGAAACTACGGTTGTCGGTGCGCTGACGAACAATCCAGCGGGGCCGATGGAAATTTTGGACAACACCACTGGGCGCAAGCTCCCCTTAGAAGCGGGACAAATGGCGATCGTTGATCCGCTCGGTATTCGGTTGTTCAATTTTGATATGCATCGTTTTTATGAAACGAGTGATATTGTGCGCGGTCTAGATTTGCAGCGCCGAGAAGCGCAACCTAGCCCAGAGCCTGGAATTGCAGCAGTACAAGCTGAAACGGCTCAGGCACTCCAAGAACAAAAACCGCTCGCCGGGACTGTGATCGAAAATCCCAGAATGGTGCAGCTATCTACTCCAGAAACGCCCGCAACAACACCTACACAGAATTCCGGTAGCAGCCAGCCTGCTCAGACTTCCACTCCCGCAAAGACGGCTGAAAGTCAGCCAAGCAGCGGCACAAATTCCACTAGCACCCCATCCACGACGGACAATACAACGCAAACCGGTACCACGACACCGAATTCTGGCACGACGAATTCTAGCGAGGGAACTCAGGGTTCGACGGGTGGTGGACAGGCGGCAGGTGGTTCTACAACTGGAACTCAAAACACGACGGGAACTTCACAGAATAGCGGAAGGCAAGTCATCGATCGAGGTACGGCAGGGAGCGCAGTCAAATCCCCTGAAACTACAGGAACTTCAACCACTCCAACCACCTCCACCGGATCGATTACGCCAACCAATTCGTCTTTTGATTCAACCTCCACTACTCCCAATAGTTCCAGTGGTTCTGGTAGCTCAACCTCTACTACTCCAAATAGCTCCAGTGGTTCTGGTAGCTCAACCTCGCCTGGTACAAATTCTATACCCGCTGCTGGTACAACCACTTCCAATACTTCAACCATTCCAGCCCAAACCAATTCAGGTTCTCCAGCCCCAACAAGCAGTACAAGCTCAACTACACCAAACTCAACTGCACCTTCCTCGAACAGCAGCCCCAATTCGAGTGGCGCGACTTCCAGCAATTCAACCACTCCCGCTTCAGGATCAGTAGGAAGTCCTGCTCCAAATTCAAATCCAACAACCAATACGCCAATCAATCCAGCCGTAACGCCTACGCCAAGTCCTCTGGCTCCGAATACATCGACCCCGAATTCTACTCCTTCAACCTCCGCTACCCCGACTAACTCTCCTATCCCAGTCTCTAACCCTGTTCCATCCGCTCCTATTCCAGTCTCTAACCCTGTTCCGTCCGTAGTTCCAGTGGAACCTAGCCCGTCTGCGACTCCATCTCCAACACCAGCAGAGACAACTCCGGCAAAGGCAAACTCCACCCAGCCTGCGCCTTCCCGTCAGCCATTGGAAACAGCCCCAATGAGAGGCGCATACCAAGAGCAACCAACACCGATCGAGAACCAGCCAATCCCAGCGGGAATTAATCAACCTATCCCTGTGACTCCATCTCAGTCGTTGCCTGCTCAGTCTCCTGCGGCTCCCCCCGTCACTCCGCCAGAGCAGCCCGTTACACCGCCAGAAACTCCTGCCCCGTTGCCTGTTCAACCAGAGGTTCCAACGCCTGTTCAACCAGTCACTCCAACACCTGTTCAGTCAGAACCCGTTCAAGCGCCACCTGTTCAATCACCGATCGAGTCCTCCCCTGTTCTTCCCAGCCCAGCGCCCGTTATGCCCCCGGTAGAGATTCCTTCCGTACCATCACCTGCTCCAGAGCCAGCGCAGAATTCCGCTCCTGGCCGATAATGGTTTAGCAAACGAATAAAGCTGCCCATAAAAAAGAGGACGATCGAGAAATGCGATCGTCCTCTTTTCTGTTTCGATTCACTCTAAGCTGATGTCACAAGTCGCTTTCTCAATGCTTCAGCCCGTCGTTTGGCTGTCTGATTTAGAGGTTCAAGCCCTAATGCTTGCTCATACAGCTCTAATGCTTGAGCCGCCAACTGTTTCCGTTCATAAGCGTGTCCCAGATTATTCAGCGCGGTCACATAGTCTGGGAGAAGTTTCAGGGATTCTTTATACTGCCGAATTGCAAGATCGTACTGTTCTTGAGCAAAGTAGGCGAATCCCATTGCGTTATACACGGCGGCAAGGTCTTGACCTTCGAGGGTTTCGAGCTTAATCGCTTTTTGGAACTGGGCGATCGCTTGAGCAAACAAACGCTTGTCGAGCAGAATGCTACCGAGTTCGTAATATTCTTCAGCCGTGCCTTTCTCTCTGTTGAGCTTGCTCTGGAGGCGAGAAAGAGCGCTTTCGATCCGGCGCGTTTTGAGAACTTGCCGAGCGACGAAAAAAGCGGAGCTAGCGAGTAAAACGAGCAAAATGGAGATGTAAAGAATCGGAGAGGCTGCACTATCCATAGGAGTTTTGTCGATCGCGAATTTTAAGCTTCTGTTTCAGGGTATCTCAAGGGAGTCCCCAATAGGTAGCGCGTTGCTGTAGCCATCCTTCAGATTTCCAGCGGCGTAAGATTTGATCCACGGTGCGCCGCAGTTCATCGGATTCGATTCCTTTGGGAAAGACGATCGCTAATGGTTCTGTCGAAATCCGAAACGGTAACACCCGATATTCGGGAAATTCCTGTGCCCAGCCTGCCAGAATGCTAACGTCTGCGGCAAACGCGATTGCTTTTCCCGATTCAATCAACTGTTTTCCGGCTGTGTAAGACTCAACACCGACTAACTTAACTTGAGGAAATTGATAGCGCAGCGTTGCGATCGTACTCGCGTTGTTGAGAACCGCGATCGTCTGATTCGTCAAGTCCCGCTGAGTTTGAATGGCAGCGTTTTGTGTAATGATCCCCGTTCCATCTAAATAGTACGGTTCACTAAAAGCGACGATTCGAGCGCGAGAAGAATTCGCAGTGACACGCGCGATCGCGAAATCCACTCTTTCATCGGTGACAACCGAAAGACGATCTCGATTGTTCACGGGTTGAAACTCGATCGCGGTCGATCGTCCGATTAATTCTTGTGCCAGTCGCTGCGCGATTTCAATCTCAAAGCCTTGTAGATTGCCTTGAGCATCGCGAAATCCTAACGGACGAACGTTATCCTTCACGCCAACGATCAGCCTATTGCGCTGCACGATCGTTCGTAAATCTGCTGCAAACAAAGATGGGGACACAACAAACTGCGTCCCCATCAAAGACAAACTCAAAATTGCGACGAATCGCTTTTTCATCTATGCCTGAACTGCTTTTTCGACAACTTTTGCAAATCCATCCGGATCGAGAATCGCCAATTGAGCCAGCATTTTACGGTTGATCAGAATGTCTGCTTTCTTCAGCTTACCGATCAGTTGGCTGTAGCTGATTCCTTGCTGACGAGCCGCTGCGTTGATCCGAGTGATCCACAGACGACGAAAATCCCGTTTCTTTTTACGACGATCGCGATACGCATTCCGCAGCGCTTTCATCACCTGCTGGTTTGCGGTGCGGAACAACCGAGAATGAGAGCCACGAAAGCCCTTCGCGAGTTTCAAAATCTTTTTGCGGCGTTTCCGAGCCACATTGCCGCGCTTCACCCGTGCCATGTTTCAACTATCCTTGACTAAATTTTTAATACGATCGTGTCTGACCTTAGAGATAAGGCATCATCAACCGAACGTTCGCTTCATCCCGCTCGTTTACTAAGTCGCCGCCTGCAATCCGACGGCGACGGCTCATACTTTTATGAAACAAAAGGTGATTTCCGTGAGAGCGACGGCGTTGGATTTTTCCGCCGCCCGTGGCTTTGAAACGCTTTTGTGCAGATTTACGGGTTTTCAGCTTCGGCATGGGTTTGCTCTAAATGGGTTTGCTCTAATTCGACACAGCTTTTAATCTTACTATGAGTTTCGAGTTTCAGGCGAACTCTATAAAAAACCAATCAGTAATATTAGTTAACCTGATTAAGAATTCTATAGTTATAACTTTTACTCTATCGAAATACCCGGAGAATTCCGAAGTCATAACTATTCCGCTCAGATACCGTCAGGGCTTAGCGTTGTAGATAACGCAACTGTGCTTGCAAATCGCCAATCCGCGTTTGGCACAGTTCAGCGATTCAAAATTTTGTGTGGTGAAGCTATGACAATGAGTAAATCTAGGTTTAATCAGCAGATCGGTTTGGTGAGCTTGTTGGCAGGTTCGATGAGCCTAATCGCCACTCGTGCGATCGCATCAGAGCCAGTTCAACCGACGATGCCTTCACCCACAAGCGCGATTGAGCAGCCTCGTTCAAGTTTGAGCGAAATCACTTCAGTGGCTCAACTGAGTAGCGGTTCGACAAGCTCATTCGGGCAAGTGACTTCGGTTTCGCAGCTTTCGGATGTACGTCCTACAGACTGGGCGTTTCAAGCACTGCAATCGTTGGTTGAGCGCTACGGCTGTATTGCGGGATATCCCGATCGCACTTATCGCGGCAATCGGGCTTTAACTCGATACGAATTTGCGGCGGGTTTGAATGCGTGTCTCGATCGAGTGAATGAATTGATCGCCGCGTCCACCGCTGATTTGGTCAAGAAAGAAGACTTGGCAACACTGCAGAAACTTCAGGAGCAGTTCGCTGCAGAGTTAGCCACCTTACGAGGTCGTGTGGATGCACTCGAAGCGCGAACCACAACCCTTGAGAAACAGCAGTTTTCGACCACAACTAAACTTGCAGGAGAAGCGATATTCAGCTTGGCGGGCGCGTATGGTGGTTCCCCAGTCGGACAAGACGCAAACACAGTTTTCAACAATCGAGTGCGGCTGAATCTCAACACCAGCTTCACCGGAAAAGACTTGCTGATCACTGGACTTCAAGCGCAAAACTTCGGTGCGAGCGGTATCACTGGACTGGGAAGCGGTTCCAGCCTTGCTCAAACGATAGGATTAGCTGATCCAGTGTTCGGTTCTTCTAGCCAAGCGCGACTCTCTTACGAACCACAATTTCCCACCGTTGATCCGTCTACCCTCAGCCCGAAAGGAACAGGGAACAGCGTCAACCTCTATAAACTGCTCTACATTTTCCCGGTCGCTAACAAGCTGACGGCTTTTGTGGGAACGAACGCAGAAGTCTCAGATGCGTTTCCGTCGATTCTGCCGTTTGCCAGTGAAGGACAAGGCGCACTCTCACGCTTTGGCTTACTTCCCGCTGCTCAACGGGTTTCGGGCGGCACTTCTCAAACGGGACTCGCTGCGGCAGCAGGCTTAATCTTCAACGTTTCAGACGCGATCGACTTCCGGGCACTCTACGGTTCAGTCAACGCCAATCTTCCTGCAAATGGCGGTTTGGGTGGCGGGACTCCTTTGGGCGCGGGCATCGGTGGCGGGAGCTATGTCGCGGCCGCACAACTGACCTTGAAGCCGTCCCAAGCCTTCAATATTGGTCTGAACTACGCTTACAGCTACCACCAAATCAACATTCTCGGAACGGGCTTGGCAAACTCGGACATCAACTCGATCGCATTACCTGGAAGTTCTCCTGTGCTTCCAGGTTTCACGCTGACAAACTTTCTTGGCAGCTTGAACAACGGCATCCGACTGAATACATTGGGCGCATCCGCTGCCTTCAGATTATCGCCCAGCATCACCCTGGCTGGCTCGTACAGCTACATCTTCTCGAACTTGGTGGATGTCGATGCTCGAACGAATTTTGATACCTGGCTCGTTGGACTTCATGTTCAAGATGTTTTGAGAAAGGGAAATTCTGCGGGTCTGATTTTTGGTCAACCGTTGAAACGGGTGAATACAGGCGGTATCGCGGTCAATCCTGAAAACCGCACTCCGTATCAAGTTGAAGGCTATTTCAACTTCCGCGTGAACGATAATGTCAGCATCACGCCAGGGGTGTTCGCGATCTTCAATCCTGAAGGGCGCAGCGAAAACGATACTGCGATCGTGCCTGTCATCCGCACTACCTTCTCGTTCTAGTGATCTCTTTGTGGCTCGTGGAAAAAACGAGCCACTCTGAATTTTTTCGCTAAACTTGGAAAGGAAGAACAGTATCTCTGTTTGACCGAACTTCATGAAATCAGTCGTTTCATGAGAAGTGGGCAGATGTCCCACTTTTTTTATTTGGAGAAGTTGTTCGATGGCGCATCCTTTGATTCCTCAAATTTTAGAAGTGGCGGCTCCGGTGGCGGAGTCGATCGACCTAGAAGTGGTTCATGCGGTGTTTCAAACCAATCAAAGTCCACCTGTGCTGCGGATTGATGTGCGGAACAAGCAGGAGGATACCGGACTCGATGACTGTGAACGCATGAGTCGGGCATTGGAGCCGCTCTTAGATGAATTGCTTCCCGATAATTACGTTCTCGAAGTCTCTAGCCCCGGAATTTCTAAGCTGCTGACCAGCGATCGAGAATTTATCTCTTTTCGAGGCTTTCCCGCACTCGTAACGACTTCCGAACCCTATCACGGTCACATTCAGTGGGAAGGAAACCTGATTCGACGCGACGAAACCAACGTCTACATCAGCAAAAAAGGACGCACGATCGCACTACCCAGAACGATCGTGTCAAGCGTTCAACTGACCGAAAACGAAGACTGATTCTCGACAACTCAATATTTACGGAGATTTTCCTATGTCAATGGTCGCCCTGCCCGGACTCAAAGACATGATTGACGGCATTAGCCGCGAACGCAATTTGCCCAAACTGTCAGTACAAGCCGCTCTTAAAGAAGCCTTAATGAAAGGCTATGAGCGGTTTCGCCGCACCCAGCGGATCGAGGGAGACGGATTTGACGAAGAATATTTTGACAACTTTGAGGTTGAACTTGATGTCGAAGAAGAAGGCTTCCGGGTGCTAGCAACGAAAACGATCGTCGAAGAAGTCGGCAATCCGGATCACCAAATTTCTTTAACTGAAGTTCAAGAAGTCGCTGCTGAAGCGCAAACGGGCGATACGGTCGTCCTCGATGTGACTCCAGATCAAGGCGATTTTGGACGCATGGCAGCCATCCAAACCAAGCAAGTCTTGGCGCAAAAGCTTCGAGATCAGCAGCGAAAATTGGTTCAAGAAGAATTCCAGGATCTAGAAGGCACAATTCTGCAAGCGCGAGTCCTGCGATTCGAGCGCCAATCGGTGATCATGGCGGTCATCAGCGGATTTGGTCAGCCGGAAGTCGAAGCCGAATTGTTGAAGCGCGATCAGTTGCCGAATGATAACTACCGCGCGAATGCAACCTTTCGAGTGTATTTGAAAAAAGTCAGCGAAGGATCGCATCGTGGGCCTCAATTGCTCGTATCCAGAGCCGATGCGGGCTTGGTGGTCTATCTGTTTGAGAACGAAGTGCCTGAGATTCAGGAGGATGTCGTGCGAATCGTGGCGGTTGCTCGCGAAGCCAATCCCCCCTCGCGCCATGTCGGGCCTCGCACCAAAATCGCCGTAGACACCCTAGAACGCGATGTCGATCCCGTCGGTGCTTGCATCGGTGCGCGTGGCTCTCGAATTCAAGCGGTCGTCAACGAACTGCGCGGCGAGAAAATTGACGTGATTCGCTGGTCGCCTGATCCCGCAACCTATATCGCGAATGCGCTCAGTCCTGCACGAGTTGATGAAGTTCGCCTGGTTGATCCTGAAGGTCGCCAAGCCCATGTTCTCGTTGGAGAAGATCAACTGAGTTTAGCGATCGGTAAAGAAGGACAAAATGTTCGCCTCGCCGCCCGCTTAACTGGATGGAAAATCGACATCAAAGACAGCCGCAAATACGATGCGGAGGCGGAAACCGAAAAAATCGCAGCCGCCATCGAAGCTCGTCGCCAGTCTCAACCCCAAATGGATGATTACGACGACGAGGAGCTTTACGAAGAGGAGGAAGTTGCAGTCGCGCCAACGCTAGAACCTGAACTCGAAGAACAGGAGGCATAAAGGCAAAGGGAAAAATGGGGAGGTAGAGTAAAGCTGATACGAATTCTCCCCATCCCATGCAAACCTGCCACCGTCGCTGTCTCAGTTGTCGTAAAGTCGCCCCCAAATCGGAATTTCTCCGAATCGTGCGCCTTTATCCTTCTCACGAAATCTCGATCAAGCTTGGCATGGGTCGCTCCGCCTACCTCTGCCCAACGCCCAACTGCATTCAAGCGGCACAGAAGAAAGATCGGCTCGGTCGTGCGCTCAAAGTCGCTATCCCAGCGGAGATTTATCAGGGTCTAAAGCAAAAACAAGCTGAGTTTCATTCGCTCACCCAACCTGAGCTATACTAGGTGTAGCGTGAATCTAGCCGAGCGATTCACAAGTTGGTTAAACGCATTGAAAAATCGTTTCAAATTAGCCCACCTTATCGCCCTGTCGTTAGGAGATCCGCCTTCCTTTGCTCTGAGATGTTTTCTGTATCCTCTCTTCAGGTTTATTGCTTCAGAGCAGCTCAGGCATATCATCTAGGGAGGGTGTCTCATCACCAGACGTTCCACACGACCAGACCTTGCGATAATTTCGAGGCATCAGTATTTAGGGCAAATCGCTGATTGATTCATCGGCGGCTTCGTTTCTAAGCTACCATTCAACCAAGGGAGTCACATCTTCATCAAGATTATCAGGGCAGATCACCTGCCATAATGCAATGAAACCTGTCGTTTTAGTCAAAACAGAAGGTCAATATGTAACACTAACCGAGCGAATGAGGGAAAGAGTGGATGAACAACGGCAAAGTCAGAATTTACGAGCTATCCAAAGAATTGAACCTAGACAATCGAGACATCCTCGCCATTTGCGAACAACTAAATATCGCGGTCAAGAGCCACAGCAGTACCATCACTGAAACGGAAGCGGAACAAATCCGCGCCGCCGCTGAGAAATACGCTGCTAGTCAGCCTTCTTCAGCCAAAAGTGCCTCTGCCCGTCAAACTGCCCCCCAATCTGTTGAATCAAGAAAGAAAACGCCCTTGAATATCCAGAAGAAACAGCAAATCTTAGAAATTCGTCGTCCGATTACGCGATCGACTGCCGCTGCGGAACCATCCGAGCTTCGCACTCCCCCACAGCCACCTCAGTCTCCCGCAGCGACGCAACCTCCGGCTGCCAAATCAGCGGAATCTCCACGCCCGGCGCGCCCAGCTCCGGAGCGATCTGCCCCCAGTGCTGCTGAACTGCAGTCCACGCCTGAACCTTCTCCCACGGAGATTGAAACCTCCGCTGTTCTCAAGGTCGCCAAAGAGGCAGAACTTCCTGTTCAAGCCCCAGAACCGACACTTCAGACTCCTGCACGCCCAGCCCCAGCCCCAGCTCGCCCTACTTCATCTGCCGGTAAACCCGTCTTGAAGCGTGACAAGCCTGCGGGAAGCGATGACACGGAGAATCAGCAACTGTCACGCGACCCCAGAGGCGAAAAAGTTCAGCGTCCCGCACTTAACAAGCGTCCAGGCGCACCGGCAAAACCCGGAGAAGCAGCACCCAGACCTCAACAGATTGTTGAGCTTCGCCGACCGAAGCCCGCGCAAGCTGGTGATGATGTCGCAGTTCTAGATGGCGCAACGGCTCCAGTTCTACGATCACGCCCCGTGAAGCCCGCTCCAGCGGCCCCTGGTTCAGCTGATCTGACGCTCAATAAGCCGACTCCGCCAAAGCGACGCACCAAAGGCTGGGAGGAAGAAGAAGAAGAAGTCCAAGATTCTGACAAGTCCAAGGTCAAAGCCAAGCGGCGCGGTCAGCCGAAGATTCAAGACGATGACGACGATGATTTCGACTTGCTCAACGAGGACGAAGATGGAGCAGTTAGCTCTGCTCAGGTGAGCTTGTCACTTGCGCGTCCTGCGAAGCCTAGAGGTTTACCGGGGCAGCAAGTTAGACCTGTCGCTGTCACCGCCGCTCCAACCCAACGCAAGCGAAATAATTTCCGCGATCGTCGCGATCGCCGCAACGAAACCGAAAAAGTAGAACGTCCAGAGGTTATCTCACTCACGGGTGGCCTCACCGTTCAAGAGTTATCGAGCCTGCTTGCCGTTCCCGCAACTGAGATCATCACCAAGCTCTTTATGAAGGGCATTGCTGCTACCATCACACAAATGCTGGATGCAGGAACGGCGACGATGGTTGCTGAAGAGTACGGCATTCTAGTGGAAGTGGGCGAGAAAGCTGCCGCCGCGAAGAAAGTGACGGAAATGATCGATGCGGGTGATTTGGATTATCTGCACCGTCGTCCCCCCGTTGTTACGATCATGGGTCACGTTGACCACGGTAAAACGACGCTACTCGACTCAATCCGCAAAACAAAAGTGGCAGCCGGAGAAGCGGGTGGCATCACCCAGCATATCGGTGCATACCACGTCGATGTGGAACATAACGGTGCAATGCAGCAAGTTGTGTTCTTAGATACTCCGGGTCACGAAGCGTTCACTGCAATGCGGGCGCGTGGGGCACGAGTTACCGATGTCGCGATCTTGGTCGTTGCTGCGGATGATGGCGTGCAACCTCAGACTGTCGAAGCGATTAGTCACGCGAAAGCGGCGGAAGTGCCGATCATCGTGGCAATCAACAAGGTTGATAAAGAGGGCGCACAACCTGATCGAGTTAAGCAAGAATTGACCGAGTTCAATCTTGTGCCAGAAGAATGGGGTGGCGACACCATCATGGTTCCAGTCAGTGCCTTAACGGGTGACAACCTCGACACACTGCTGGAAATGATTCTACTCGTATCGGAAGTCGAAGATCTGTCTGCGAACCCCGATCGGCCTGCAAGAGGAACCGTAATCGAAGCGCATTTAGATAAGGCGAAGGGGCCGGTGGCGACCTTGCTGATTCAGAATGGAACGCTACGAGTCGGAGATGTATTGGTTGCAGGATCGGCACTTGGTAAAGTCCGAGCAATGGTTGACGATCGCGCTCAACGCGTTCAAGTTGCGAGTCCATCGTTCGCGGTGGAAGTTCTCGGTTTGAGTGATGTTCCGGCTGCAGGAGATGAGTTCCAAGTTTACACCGATGAGAAAGAAGCGCGTGCAACGGCTTCGGATCGTGCTGATGAACAGCGGACTTCTCGACTATTGGCGGCAATGTCCTCGCGTCGAGTGAGCTTGAATACGCTCTCTGCGAAGGCGCAAGAAGGCGAACTCAAGGAATTGAACCTGGTGCTGAAAGCCGATGTCCAAGGTTCGATCGAGGCAATCTTAGGCGCATTGAGCCAGTTACCTCAGAACGAAGTGCAGGTACGGGTCTTGTTCTCGGCTCCAGGTGAGATTTCTGAGACAGATGTCGACCTCGCTGCTGCGAGTGATGCCGTGATCATCGGATTTAACACCACGCTGGCTCCAGGTGCGCGTCAAGCTGCCGATCGAGCCGGGGTCGATGTGCGTGACTACAACATCATCTATAAATTGTTGGATGATGTGCAGGGCGCGATGGAAGGTCTGCTCGAACCTGAACTGGTGGAAGAAGCACTGGGTCAAGCGGAAGTTCGGGCGGTGTTCCCGGTGGGACGTGGGGCTGTGGCAGGCTGCTATGTGCTGTCTGGTAAGCTTGTGCGTAACTGTAAGGTTCGGGTCCATCGTGGCAGCAAGTTGCTCTACTCTGGCAACTTGGATTCACTGAAGCGGATGAAAGAAGATACGCGGGAAGTGAATTCGGGTTACGAGTGCGGTATCGGTCTGGATGACTTCAAAGATTGGGTCGAAGGCGATACCATTGAGGCTTACAAAATGGTCACGAAGCGGAGAACGCTTGCTCGATAGATCGTTTTGCTAATCGAAAAGCTTCCAAATCCTAGGATTTGGAAGCTTTTTATTGATTGAATTGCAGTGATGAAATGAGTTGAACTTACGCCTTGATGGGCTGAGCTAGAACTGTGCCAACGGTGCAAGCTCCGATTAAGTTGGCTCCTTCAAGGTTGGCATCTTGCAGTTCAGCACAAAGTAAATTCGCGCCTGCTAGATTTGCGCCTGCTAAATTTGCGCCTTGTAAATCGGCTTCCTCTAGATTGGCTTCGCTTAGCTGTGCTCCTTGTAAGTCAGCTTGACTCAAATTTGCACCATGGAGATTTACGCCGCTAAGATTTGCCCCACGTAAATCTGCCCCGCGTAGGTCAACGCCTTGTAAGCTGACCCCCATCAAGTTTGTGCCGCTGAGGAAAGCACCAGATAAGGTCGCACGAGTGAGACGCGATCTCATCAAATTCGCTCCCCGCAGATTACTTCCGCGCAAATCTGCTTCAGTCAAATCTGCCTGCATCAAATTTGCGCCTGTTAAGGTTGCTCTGAGATCTGCGCCAACCAGTTGACAGCCGACTAAGTTCGCGCCATCTAGGACTGCACCGGAAAGGTTTGCATGAGTGAAATCGGCTCCAGCGAGCTTCGCCCCTGCCAGATTTACGCCACTTAACTCGGCTTTAGAAAAATCTTCATCTTGCAAATCTGCACCTGCAAGCTGTTTAACTTTACCCGATCGAATCGCTTGAATATCCATCTAGACTTGCTCCGTCACTTTTTCAGATAAATTCAGCAATTCCTCATCAGAGTGAGAATCGATCAGCCACATTCCTGCCGCGATTTTTGGCATTTGAATCGGGAGGCTTAATCCTTGCTGCATCGCATTGACCAAGAGACCTAAAGCTTCGACGAGTTTGGTATCCCAGCGATCGCCTGCTTCAGATTGGCACTGAGCGATCGCGTCGGATAATGCGGTTTCAGGATGGCTCGATCGACGTTGTGCCACTCGTTGTTGAAATTCGGCTAACAATCCTAGAATTCTCGATTCTAAAGGAATCTCGTCGCCTGCAAGGCCGGCTGGCTGTCCCTGTCCATTCCAATACTCGGATTGGTGCGTGATGATCGTTGCGATCGCGTTGACTCGCCCCATGTTTCGTAGGATTTGCGCGCCAGGAATGATCGGGCAGGAAGGGGCTTCTTCGGGGTGATGCTCAGAAACGCGCCCGAAACTTCCTGGACTAAGAACGCTATCTGCTTGTTGTAAGAATGCTAATCGGTGAAGCAATGCGGAGAGGCGCAATCGGTTTAGCTGCCATGCGGGAAGGTCGAGCAGTTGTGCCATTGCTTCGGATAAAGATGCGACTTCAGCGGCGGTGTTTGGGTTGCTGATGTCAGTTTGATCAATCAACTGAGCGAGGCGGAGGAACGCTTGAAGTTCGTTTGAAATGAGGTTGTTATCTAAAGCTTCGTGCTTGGAGCGCAATCTCAAATCTTTTTGTCCCACTTGAAGATAGTTCACCACCATCGAAACGGCTTGATAAACTTCGTCTTGTTCGCTAGTTTGGGCAGAGATTTCCGCAACTTTTGATCGAAGACGATTGGCGAGATCGGGATTGTATTGCTCAATATGTGCGATCGCAAAATTCACCGTTTCTTCGACTAAGCCTGCCTCGAATGTCCAAAAGCCGTAGAATTTCCGCTCTAGATCTTCGGTTGGAACGCCTTGCACGCCGTAATCTTCGGGCGATAGTTCCTGGCAGAGAACCATGGCCGTGTAGGACGGAGCCAGGATTATCAGATGCCATTCTTGCGCGACAGGATCGGCTTTTTCTAATTCGACTAATGCAACGTTCGATCGCTGACTGGTGGGATGTTCGGCAAAACCAGTATCAGATGATGCCATGATCACGATCTGATCAGCGCGATCTGCGATTTCAGCGTATCGATCGGCTTCTTCGAGATACCATTTCCCCCGTTGGAAGGCAGTGATCACCAGTGGCGCACTTGAACAACTGAGGATACAGTCTTCGAGCGCGTGGCAAAGGGAAACGAGTGTGTTTTTGTAGTACACACCGAAATTCAAGGGACGTTTGCCAGTGGCTCCGGATTGATGAGCCACTTTAAGATCATTGAGAATTGAACCTTCCAACATAAGCGGGGGAAATTAAGAGGCGGTAACGAGTTGGGGATTGGGCTTGTCGATCGGAGCGCTCAATGCTTCTTCAAGGTCTGAGCGTCCCAGTCTTTCTTCTAAAATGTCCATGACTTCGCGCCCGAAATCATTGGGGTTGCGTTTCCACGCTTGCAAACAAACTTCACCGAAGAATGACCCTAACGGTTCTGGATTCCAGAGAAGTTTCCGAACTGTCCAGGGCTTGACGTTCATCGGATCATATCCCGGTTTGAGGATATCGTTTTTGAAAGCGTACTCTTCTAAATGGGTGTGCGGTTGCAGACCGATGAAGAAAATCGCAGGCTCGACTTTATCCGCTCCGAAAATGCGTTCGAGTTCGCGATGATAGGCGATCGTTTGTCGAATTGTTTCGGGGCGCTCGTCGATTACGTTAAACGAATAGTTTACCGAAACGAGATCGTTGAATCCGGCAGCTTTGAGATCGCGGCAGTTTTCCAGAACGGTTCTGAGGTTGTAGCCCATCCTCATTTTGCGAACGAGTTCCTGAGAGCCGCTCGTGATGCCGATTTCAAAGTAGTTCATCCCGGTCTTGACCATGAGATCAGCGAGTTCGGGTGTGAGATTGTCCGCCCGAATGTATGCCGCCCAGTGAATATCGGTCATGCCTGCATCCACGATCTTTTGCAGCAGTTCGATCGCATCATCAATATATTTCCGGGCTGGAATAAATTGAGCATCAGTGAACCAGAAATTACGAACGCCTTTTTTATAAAGCTGCTGCATTTCTTTCACAACTTCGTCGGCTGGGTTAATCCGAACTTGCTTGCCTTCGATCACGGTGTAAATGCAGTAACAGCAGTTGTGCGGACAGCCACGTTTGGTCTGAACACCGATGTAGAAATCTTGGGATTGAAAGTAGTACTCGAATTCTTTCCAAACGGTGGAAATGTAGTCGTAGTTGCAGGCGGCTTTCTCGATCGGGGTCGGAAATTCGTGAATCATGCGATCGCGCGGTTTTGTTTCACCGACGATGTAGCAGCGTTCATCGAGGAAATCCTGACCCCGCAGCATTTTTTCTAGCAGCGTTTCGCCTTCACCGACGGATACGATCGTGCCTTTCGGTAAGCTCTTTGCCACTTGCTCATAAAACACGCTTACCGCACCGCCGCCAACGACCACTTTGGCTTCGGGGTTGTAACGTTTTGCGCGTTTTACTCCTCGGCTGATCAGATTTGAGTTGCGCCACAGTTCGCCGTAGTAGCCTGATGCGATTCGGAGTAAGCCCAGTGCGCCTCGTGCTTTAAGAAACGGATTGAGTGCGTAGTAGTACTCGAAGGTGTACTGGAGTGGGTTGCCGCCGCGTCCGCCAACCGGAGCATAAATTTGAATATCGCGCCAAGAGTACACCAGTAGCGTCGGTTTGAACTCGTCGATGCAAGCATCTAGCGCCGAAGTATAGTCGAGGGGCGGAACCGTACCTAAATCAAAGATTCTTTGTGTAATTTCTGGAAACTGTTTATGAACATGGTCGGCGAGGTAAACGACACCGATCGGAAAAATGGGATTACAAGGTAGCCGAACGTAGAGAATTCGAGTTTCCATAGCGTTTTACTCGCAGCGGATCTGGGGGTAGTCACCCACAGCGTTCCTGAAATTTTTTCACATAACTTTACGATATCACTGACTTTGGTTCTCTGCATGACTTGACGCGAGTTTTGCAGTGAAATCAGTCAATTGGCGATCGCATTGCTTCCTAAACGCTCGATTCGCGACTGTATTTTTAATGTATTGGGTATCCATAAGTTAAGTAGATTTGATCTTTTTCTCGATCGCTTGATCACTCTCAATCTCAAGGTACAAATTGTCGCGAAAAGAAATCGTTGGTAATCGCCTTTACAGTTGCCAGGGATCGCTCAATGTTAGTGTTCAAATACAGCCGTCCATTTAGCCTAGGATCTTAAACTGTCATGCCTCAAATTCTTGATCCTCTTCCATCCGGTGGATCTGATCCCCTTCTTTGTTGTTATGTAAACGCAACCAGTCAAATTCAAATTGCTCGAATTACAAATGTGCCAAGTTGGTATTTTGAGCGTGTGGTTTTTCCGGGTCAGCGGTTGCTGTTTGAAGCGCCTTCTAATGCTCAACTTGAGATTCATACGGGAATGATGGCAAGTGCGATCTTATCGGATACGATTCCCTGCTCTAGTTTGATGGTGAACGAGGAGGGCGACGAAGAACCGTTTCACCACGCACTAAAAATGGCGATCGCTTCAACCGATTCATAAAGTTTTGTAGTTCTCTTACAGTTCTTTAAGAAAAGCCGCTGCTTAAAAGTTCGGTGGTTCGTTTAAAAATTAGTTTCAGATTCGGTAGCCGTGATCACGATCGCGGCTATTTTTTTGCACAATTGAGAAGACAGGTATCGGTGAACGCTTTGGATTTACCTTCTTTTATTTGGTTGTGGAAGATTGCGGCTTGGGCGATGGGCTTGACGATCGCGGCTTATTTGATTCAGATCGTGACGGGATCAGGCTTGCTGTTCGGTGTGAAAAAAATGCGATCGCTGCATATCGGTGCAGGAGTTGCGATCGCGGTTCTCGTTTTGGTTCTATTGGGAATCGGAATTGTTGGAACGATCGGGCATTACGGCGGCTTGGGACACTCTAATCATTTGTGGTCAGGGCTTGCGGTTGTGGAACTCGTATTTCTCTCAGCTTGGAGCGCGGTACAGATTCCGAGTCAGCCTTGGGCGCGATCGGTTCATGTGGGCGTGAATTTTCTACTGTGTTTGGGTTTAGTTTGGGTATCGATCACGGGTTGGGAAGTGGTGCAGAAATATCTTTGACGGGCGCAGTTGTCCATTGATTCCCGTTGACGATCGTATGAACGAGCCAAGTTTCAGAAGTTTGGGGAAAGTCCGATCGATAATGTCCCCCGCGACTTTCCGTTCTCAATTCTGCGCTTCTCAAGATCAACTCAGCGACATCAAATAAGTTGTACAACTCGCCCCAACATCGGATCTCATGATCCGAAAGATTCAGCTTGAAAGCTTCTTCTGGTTTGAGGTTTAGAAGAAACTGACTCAGCGGGAGTTGAATAAATTCTTGCTGCCAGGATTCGATTTGAGCGATCGCACTTTCCAACGTTTTCTGTTCGCGCGAAATTCCCGCACTTTGCCAAACGAGTCGAGGCAGAGCCGAACGAAATTGCTCGATCGATTCATACGGAACCGATACGGTTTCAGCAGCTTTTACGGGTGAGGTGGTAATAGGTTCAAGCTTGAGCGATCGGAACTGCGCCCCAAACACTAAACATTCTAAAAGCGAATTGCTTGCGAGTCGGTTGGCTCCGTGAACTCCAGTACTTGCCGTTTCACCGACTGCGTAAAGACGTTCGATCGAGGTTTGATTCTCCAAATCTGCACCAATTCCACCCATCCAATAATGCGCCGCAGGAGCAACCGGAATCGGCTCTTTGAACACATCGATCCCCCACTTCTGACAAACCTGGATAATATTCGGGAAACGATGTTGAATGATTTCCGCTGGAATCGGGCGCAAATCTAACCAAACGGTTGCAGTTGTGGGGTCAGCTTCGGTTTTTTGAATGTGATTGAAGATGGCGCGACTCACCACATCGCGAGGAGCCAACTCGCCAGCAGGATGATGGTCAAACGCAAATCGGTATCCTTGTCGATCGATTAAATGCGCCCCTTCACCCCGAACCGCTTCACTGATCAAAAATCTCGGCGCACCCGGTTTCGTTAATGCAGTCGGATGAAACTGAACGAATTCGAGATCCCGTAAAATGGCTCCGGCTCGATGTGCAATCGCAACTCCATCCCCTGTACTCACCGCCGGATTTGTGGTTTGAGCAAAAACCTGTCCTCCGCCCCCAGTCGCCAAAATTACCGCTTGAGCGCGAATCCAATGCACTTCAGATTGGTGAACCAAACATACGCCTTGACACCGATTCTCAGAATCTAGCCATAGATCCAGCACAAAGGTTTGATCTAAAACCTGAATATTCTTTTGTTCTAAGACCCGTTCGGCTAAAACGCTCACCACCGCGCGTCCGGTCGTATCCGCTGCATGAAGCACACGACGACGAGAATGAGCTGCTTCTAGCGTCAGCGCCAGATGATTCTGATGTCGATCGAATGCCACTCCCAAATCCACCAGATGATGAATACATTCGGCAGCATTTTCAACCAAAAACTCGACCGCATCGCCATCACACAAACCCGCTCCAGCAGAAATCGTATCCGCGATATGTAGCGAGGTTGAATCTTGTGGATCGATCACCGCAGCAATGCCACCCTGCGCCCAACCGCTTGCCGTTGCCTGCACCGCGCTTCGCGTTCGCGCAACGCTATCTTTGGTAATCAATGCTACGTGATAGTGTTGGGGCAAACAAAGCGCTGTGTACAAACCCGCTGCTCCCGCTCCGACCACCAGCACATCATATCCAGACTGCAACATAGACTTCCTAAATAAAAAAATCGCTCTCCGCAGATTTTGAGTCTGCGGAGAGCGTCAGCCTACAAAATGGAAACTAGATTAGCGATAAATGCCGTTGTTATAGCGATCGCCGCCTTCAACCAGTTCCTTAGAGACTTCAGTTGCAACGAAGTTATCCATATTTGCTTCTAGAACTTCCTTTTGCTTATCGTTCAAGCCCGGAATTTCCAGCACATCTTCCACCGACTTGTAAGGCGCATTTTTAACAATCAGCCCTGCCAAAGTCGGATACATTCCCGGCAACTGGCGAAACGATCGAACGTTCGTGTTATTCACATCGAGCTTCTTACCGTAATCGGTCGCCATCTTGTCTTCCACCACGTTGCGATAATCCGCCGCAACCAGTGTCACTCCATTGAAATTTGCTGCAACTGCGGTTTGGGACAACCAACCCAGACAGCCCACCATCAAACTCAAAGCCGCTAAAAAGCGAATCAAACGTTTCATTGTTAATCCCTCCCAACTGGATCGAGCAAACGCAATACACAGCTTTTATTAGAGCCTATCATCTTGCGGATCGAAATCAATGGAGTGTATCTAAAGTTGTTTTGAGAAAGCGATCGAGATCCGCAAATGAGCAAGCGTGTGTCGGAGTCGGACTGTCATATCCCTTGAGATCAACGATGTAGCGCTCTAGAAACTGCACATTCCCGACTTGATCCGCTAGATGTTGATACGTCGTTTCACCCAGTGCAATGTCTAGCCCAAGTTGCTTGGTGGCAGATTCTAATCGGAATGCTGCGTTCACCGTGTCGCCTAGCGCCGTGTAATCCGGTCGATCGCCGCTTCCCGTATTGCCGACCATTGCAAATCCCGTATTCACACCCGCCCCGATGCGGATGGGAAACGGCAGCGGATATTGCTGATACAGATTACTGGTCATTTGGTGCAGCGCGTTAATCGCTTGACAAATTCGGATTGCCTCATCTCGATCGACTCCGTTGGCTCCATGCGTCCAAACCGCCATCACCGCATCGCCAATGTACTTATCGACCCAACTTCCGTATTCGCGAATAATATCGCCTGCTTGCCGAAACCAAGTTCCGATCACTTCAGACAGAATCTTCTCGTCAAGTTGGCGCGTCAAAATTGTAAAGTCGCGAATATCGACGACGAGAACCGAAATCAGACGGCGGACATGAAGCGTTGCCGTTGCGGTGAATTCTTTGGAATCGAGGTCGTCAGAACTCGAAGCGGGACGACTGAGCGGACAGAAAAAATCGAGTTCTGTTTGACCGAACGTTAAGCGATCGCCGTTTTGCAGGGTGACGGGAATACTGACTCGTCGTCCGTTTACAAACGTTCCATTCCGGCTACCGAGGTCGATTAGGTAAAACTCTCCGGTTTCCATCCATTGCAGCATGGCGTGATTGCGAGAAATCCAGCGATCGCGAATCATGAAGGTATTGTCTTCGCTCCGTCCGATCGTCCAGCAATTGTTTCCCACCAGCGGTAAGCGGCGGTTACTAATATCGCTGCTGTGCAGCACGAGATGGGGGATTGGTTGGAGAGTGACCACAGGTTCAACAAGGAAAGAACGCATTCTTTCTTATGATGCAACGCTTGAGAACTAAATGTTTCAGTAGTAGCGCTTGGAATATGAGGGATAGGTAAATTATTTTTTACTGTGATCTCCGCAGGATTTGGGAGGCAAAAATCAGGGTCGATCGTGCCTCCTCCGCAATTATGCCAGCGTCGCTGCGACCCAGAACAAACTATCCACCAGAATTGTACTCAGCACTGCACCGCCAAACGCTACCCAATGCGGGGTTCTCGCTCTCAGCGAAAGAATACCGACGCTCAACAGTAAGGCTGCTAGTGAAATTACCCAGAAGATTCCAGCAGGGGTGTACATCTGCATAAGAGCTTGCTGGAAAATCGGCTGCACCGCATCGGGTTCAACCTGCATCAATTTTCGCCAGTAAGGAATCAGATCCGTCAGGTAAAAGTAAAAATCTGTTACCGCAGTTCCAAACAGCGAACCTAAGTAAAAGAAGTTTCCCAGTTTGCACCAGTTTTTTCTCAAGCCCCAAAGCGCGATCGGGAGTCCGATTGCTTCGATCGGTAAATGCAAAGTCGGTTCCCATCGCATCCAGCCCCAATAGAGTGATCCGGCTAGCCATGTCCAGGTAAAGCCTGTAAGCAGTTCGCCCCAGTGTTTGGTTTGGGGTTTTGCGGAAAGCGAGATCGATGCCCAGATCCACACTGAAGTGAGCAGCAACGAGAGAAGCGGCAACGAGCGGACTAAAGGTGCTTCAAAAAAGACGGGAACCGAAACGAGAAAAACGGATGCACCGAAAATGAGAAGCGCACGTGGGGGAGCGGAGCGCTCAACAAAGGAAGGTTCAGAAACTGCAATCACTTCAGCCTCTGGGGAATAAGTTGTGTTGGAACTGGGCGGATAGGAAATCAAGGGATTCTTAATTTTGCTTAATTTTATTAACTTAACTTAACATTACCATAAGAAATTTTCAGGGAATCGGTCGAGATTTCCGAATCATTTCTTTCGATAAATACCCCCAGGGGGCATTCTCTAATCCTACCGGATTTTCCTGAGAACGCTGAAGAATTTCGGAATGGAGAACCAGAAACTCTTAGAAAGGCTGTAAACTCACAGCGAGAGTTTTGCTCCACATTGAATTGATTGAGGTTTGAGGAAGCGCATGATGCCATTTCTTCTCGTTGCGGATCAGGTCAACGGTCTTTTCGCTGTGTTTCAGGGCATTGTGCTAGGTCTGGTTCAAGGAATTACAGAATTTTTGCCGATTAGTAGTACTGCCCATTTGATCATTTTTACCGATATTCTTGGCTGGCAGAACCAATGGAATAAAGCCGCGATCGATGCGATTCAGTTTGGGAGTGTGATTGCGGTTGTGATTTACTTTTGGAAGGATATTCGGGCGATTTTGTCTGGAGCTTTGGCGGCATTCGCGCGGAAGGAATGGCATCGCGAAGAATTGAAGATTTTGGTCGGAATCGCGATCGGAACGATTCCCGTATTGGGTATGGGATTTGTGCTGAAGAAATTGAACCTGCTGCCGGAAAGCGTGATCATTATTGCGGTGATGTCGATCATCATGTCGCTTCTACTCGCCGTATCAGAAAAGGTCGGAACGCGCAAACGTGGCTTTGATGAACTGGAAATCAAAGACGGAATTTTGGTGGGATTGGGGCAAATGATTGCATTGCTGCCGGGAGCGTCGCGATCGGGATCGACTTTAACCGCCGCGCTGTTTTTAGGATTGCGTCGAGAAACTGCCGCTCGATTTTCGTTTTTGCTCGGAATTCCGGCTTTGACGATCGCAACTCTCGTTCAAGCCAAAGATGTCTTGCAACAGGCGGATATGGGGTTGCCTTTGCTTGTGGGGATTGCATCAGCGTTTGTGTTTTCGTATTTGTCGATCGCTTGGCTCTTAAAGTTCTTGCAGCGTCAGAGTACTTGGGTGTTTGTTTGGTATCGCTTAGCGTTGGGAGTCACGTTGTTGATTGCGATCGCCACAAAGGTTTTGAAGGAAGTTTAGACTAGATAAGCTTTCTAGTTTCGAGTCATGAGCGAGATTTCTATTCGTCCAGCATTAGTGACCAGTGTGCAGTCAGGATCGATCGCAGAAGAAATAGGGTTTGAAGCGGGCGATCGCGTTGTGTCGATCAACGGCGAAAAGCCTCGCGATCTGATTGACTATCAGTTTTTGTGTGCGGATGAAGTCGTAGAACTCGAAGTAATTGACACCAAAGGCAAAACTCATCACATCGAAATTGAGAAGGATTACGACGAGGATTTGGGGTTGGAGTTTGATAGTGCGCTGTTTGATGGATTGATGCAGTGCAGTAACCGCTGTCCGTTTTGTTTTATTGATCAACAGCCACCTGGAAAGCGCGACAGTCTCTATTTCAAAGATGATGATTACCGATTGAGCTTTCTTTACGGAAGCTATTTGACGTTAACCAATTTAACGCAGCGCGAATGGAATCGGATCGAGCAAATGAGACTTTCGCCGCTTTATGTCTCGGTTCATGCGACTGAAGCAGACGTGCGATCGAGATTGTTAAAAAATCCCCGCGCAGGTCAAATTCTCGATCAGTTGCAGTGGTTTCAAGAGCGACAGCTACAAATTCATGCTCAAGTCGTGCTGTGTCCTGGAATCAACGACGGAGAACATCTAACGCGCACGATCGAGGATCTCGCCCAATTTCATAAAGAAGACACTCCAGCAGTGGCATCGATCGCGGTTGTTCCGGTTGGATTAACGCGATTTCGTCCGACTGAAGATGAATTAATTCCGGTTTCACCCGAAAAAGCGCGAGAAGTCATCGCTCAAGTTCAAGCGCTCCAAGCTCGATTTCGGCAGGAACGTGGAACGACGATCGTTTGGTTAGCGGACGAGTGGTTTTTGATTGCGGGGGCTGACTTACCGCCAGAATCCGAATATGAAGACTATCCGCAGATCGGAAATGGCGTTGGCTCGATTCAGTTGTTTTTGAAAGAATTCGACACCGCTGCAAAACGGCTTCCGAAGCAAGTTACACCGAAGCGTGACTATGTTTGGATTCTGGGAAATGCGGTCGAGAAAGCCTTTGCGCCCTTGCTCGATCGCTTTAATCAAGTCGAAGGACTAACTATCCGAATGGCGGCGCTCAATAGTGATTACTGGGGACAGAGCATCACTGTGACAGGATTGCTCACGGGTCAGGATATTCTCAACGCGCTTCAGGGACAGGATTTGGGCGATGGAATTTTGCTGCCGTCTGTGATGCTCAAACAGGGCGAAACGGTGTTTTTGGACGATATGCGAGTCGAAGAACTTGAGCAGCGATTAAATACGAAGATCTCGATCGTGGAAGGCGTGGAAGGTTTGATCAGAAAATTTAATGACTAACGTAAACATCTTTAAAGAAGTGTGGCGCAAACCCTAACTTTGCTGGAATAATCAATCTGTCGGACGATTCGACTTTGTTCGACTGCCTCAAAAGGCATTTTGTCGATCGCTCAGGAGAGAACACTTTGGATTCGCGCACATCACAGCTTCTACAATCCTCGTCCCTAGAATCGAATTCTCAAGAAGAATTCAGCGAGTATGTGGCTCACCTCCAATTGCACATGGCGCTACAGGCGCGTAATTTGGTTCCGAGCTTGACGAATACACCGGATAGCCGGGAACAACTCCTTCATCAGACACAAGCAAATTTTGAGAAGTTCGCTTCTCGGATGTTTTTATAAATTTTTAGGTTTCCGTTGATAAACGCTTCACATTAATCAGGGTATTACGCCCTGATTTTTTATGTTCGTTGTGTCGTTCACTGCGGCGAATGAGGCGCTAGGAGGATTCGAGCCTGTAGGAAATCATGCAATAAGGGAATAACCTCGATCGCGCTTCTATCATGCTGGCACTGCACCCAACCCTCGAAACGATTGAAACGCAATTGCTGTTTGAAGGCATCTATCGCTACTACGGCTACGATTTTCGGAACTATGCACCGTCCTCGCGCAGTCGTCGTGTGCAAAATTTTATGCAAATCGAAGGGATTCAAACGATTTCGGAACTGCAAAATCGAGTGTTGCACGATCGTCAATGTCTCGATCGATTACTTCTGAGCTTAACGGTGAACGTTACCTCAATGTTTCGCGATCCGAGCTTTTATCTCACGTTTAGAAATTTAGTTTTGCCAACGCTAAAAACTTATCCATTTATTCGGATTTGGCACGCTGGATGTTCTACTGGCGAAGAAGTTTATTCAATGGCAATTCTATTGCAAGAAGAAGGAATTTATCATCGCTGTCGCCTGTATGCAACGGACACGAATGAAAAAGTTTTGCAATCGGCAAGAAGCGGCATATTTTCACTTTCGTCAATGCAAGAATACACACAGCAATATTTGAAAGCGGGAGGACAAAAATCGTTTTCCGAATACTACACGGCAGCTTATGAACACGCAATTTTTCGATCGTCGTTGCGAGATAACGTCGTATTTTCGCAACATAATCTCGTGACGGATGGATCATTTATTGAATTTAACGTGATTATTTGTCGGAACGTTTTAATTTACTTCGATCGAACACTTCAAGATCGCGTTCACGACTTGTTTTATCAAAGTCTTTGCCCGTTCGGAATTTTGGCACTGGGACGGCAAGAGACACTGCGATTTACCTCGAAAAGCGATCGCTATGAAGAACTCTCAAAATCCGAGAAACTCTATCGGAGGTTGAGCTAGTGCCATTTGTGCTAGTCGTTGTGGGTACATCGCTGGGGGGATTGTCCGCCTTAAGAATTATGTTACAAGCATTACCAGGGGGGTTTCCAGCCGCGATCGCGATTGTGCAGCACCGAGATCGTAGCTCTGGAGAAGCCCTTAGCCGAACTCTACAACAGGAGAGCCGCTTGCCAATTTTGGATGTCGAAGATAAAGAACTCATTCGCCCTGGATGCGTTTATCTAGCTCCCGCTGCCTATCACTTGCTAGTTGAGCCGGGGCAGTTTTCGCTCTCGGTTGATCCTCCGGTTGCCTTTGCAAAACCGTCGATCGATGTTTTGTTTGAATCGGCAGCAGAAGTTTATCAATCCAGCACGATCGGCGTTGTTTTAACCGGAGCAAACCGCGATGGTGCGGAAGGATTGGCGAAGATTAAGGCGAGGGGCGGCTTCACCATCGTGCAAGATCCCCGCACTGCCGAATGCGCCTCAATGCCCGAAGCTGCAATTTCTAAAAGCATTGTCGATCGCGTTTTACCGATCGATCAGATTTCTCCCTTGTTAGTTACTCTGTGTCCCCCGTGTTAGCTCAGTCTTTTTAGCCTTTTAGGATCGCGTCCATGTCGATGAACACTCCTGTTAATATCCTTCTCGTCGATGACCAGCCCGAAAACCTGCTGGCATTAGAGGCAGTTTTAGGTAAGCTCGGCGAGAATCTAGTCCAGGCATCGTCGGGAGAAGAAGCGTTGCGGTGCTTGCTCAATCGAGATTTTGCGGTGATTCTGCTCGATGTTCAGATGCCGGGGATAGATGGATTTGAGACAGCAGACTTGATTCGGAGTCGAACGAGATCGCAGCATACCCCAATCATTTTTCTCACTGCTTTCGATGCTAGCGAACAAGGTGTATTTAAAGGCTATTCTCTCGGCGCAGTGGATTACTTGATCAAACCGATTAACTCTGAGATTCTGGTTTCCAAAGTGGCAGTGTTTGTCGATTTGTTCAAAAAAACCGCAGCCGTGAAGCAACACACGGCACAACTCACCGCGATGAATGCGGAACTGCGACGGAGCGAAGAACAGTTTCGATCGCTCTCCGCTTCTTCTCCGTCCGGGATTTTTGTGATTGATCCCGATGGACGCTGCACTTATACCAATCCTCGATTTCAGGCGATTTGCGGTGTGCTCCCGGATCGGGTCTCGGAACGGAGTTGGCATCAGTGTGTGCATCCCGAAGATCGCGATCGCGCTTTTTCTCAGTGGAATGTCTACCTCGAACATGGGGAAGAATTTTCCGAAGAGCTGCGGTTTCAAACGAAGAACGATTGCGTTCAGTGGGTGCATATTCGCTCCTGTCCAATGTTGTCGCGGTCTGGGGAACCGTTGGGGCACGTCGGTACGATCGAAGATATTACCGAGCGTAAGGAAGCTGAAGTGACTCGCGCTCAAGTGATGCGAGAACAGTTAGCCCGCCAAGAAGCCGAAGCGACGAATCGAATGAAAGATGAATTTCTCGCGGTTCTGTCTCACGAATTGAGAACGCCGCTGAATTCGATGCTGGGTTGGGTGCGATTGTTGCGGACGAAGCAATATGAGAAAAAGATGGTCGATCGCGCTTTAGAAACGATCGAGCGAAATGCCGAAACTCAATCGCAACTGATCGAAGATATTCTCGATGTGTCGAAGATCATTCGCGGCAAACTGCGCCTCAACTATCGATCGATTCAACCGATCGCGGTGATTCAATCTGCGATCGATGCGGTGCGTCCTCAAATCGAAGCTAAATCGATTCGATTAATCACAGAGTTTGAACCGAATGTTAGTCATGTCTGGGGCGATTCAACCCGGCTTCAGCAGATTGTTTGGAACTTGCTTACAAATGCCGTGAAATTCACTTCAGAAGCGGGAGAAGTGACGATTCAATTGCAGGCGGAAGATAACAAAACCATTCGGATCGCTGTGATGGATACGGGAATTGGCATTGAACCAGAATTTTTGCCGTATGTGTTCGATCGCTTCCGACAAGCGGACAGTACGACAACGCGATCTCACAATGGTTTAGGGTTGGGTTTAGCGATCGTGCGGCATTTGGTCGAACTGCATGGAGGCTCGATCGAGGCGACGAGTCCGGGAGTTGGGCAAGGTGCGACATTTACGCTGAGGTTGCCTATGTTGCAGGCGAATGAGCTGCGCGACAAGCTGCGGGGAACGGGAACGCCGATTTCTGCTGATGTGGGTCGCATAGAGCAGAAGATTTAGAGAGATGTTGCTTAGAAGTTCGATGAAACCTTCCGCTTCGATTGCATACTCGGAAAGCCCCCTAAATCCCCCAGAATGGGGGATTTAGGGGCTGAAGCCGAATGAAACGAAGCGAATCACTCCGCATTCCCGCCTAAATCAGCGCGGCAAAATTGCCCCTGCTAAATTCGCGCCTCTCAAATTCGTACCCGACAAATTCGCGCCGACAAAATTCGCCTTCCCCAAATTCGCCCAAGACAAATCCGCGCCCGACAAATCCGCACCGCTAAAATCTGCTCCAAACAAATACGCACCGCTAAAATGAGCCGATTTTAACTTCGCCTTATGAAAAATCGATCGATAAAAATGCGCCCCACTCAATTCCGCATCCACCAAATTCGCATCGGCTAAATTTGCATCGGCAAAATTCGCGTGCATCAAAAGCGCATTGCTGAGATCCGATCGACGTAAATCCGCGCGGGTCAAATCCGAGCGCTTAAATATCGCTCCGCGTAGCTCTGTGCCAATCAAATTTGCCCCGACCAAATCCGCATCGGTAAAATTCGCACCTTTCAAATCCGCCCCGATGAAATTCGCATCGTTCAGATTTGCTTTACGAAAATCTGCCCCGACCAAATTCGCATCTACAAACTGTGCTTCTCGCAATTTCGCGTGGATAAATTCAGCTTTGTGCAGGACTGCTTTATTGAACTTTGCCGCGCTCAAATCCGACTCGTTTAACACAGCCCAACTCAAACTCGATCGACAAAAATCCGTGCCTTGCAGATTCGCCCCGCGCAACTCCACTTCATTCAAATCCGCATCACTCAGATCCGGTTGAATCGTCGGATAGCGTGATCGCCAATCCGACCACACGATCGCGCCCTGTTGCAACGTCATCAAATGCGTCATCACCGCCACGATCGCTTACTCCTTACGATCGTTGTACTGTTCTCGCCCTGGCAGATTTTCCATCGTTTCGACCACTGCCCTCGATGCTGCAATAATGTCACGTTCCTCGCCGCCCAAATACAATCGCCCAAAGCTTCCAACTGCTGAGATTTGCAAAATATTAATCAATGCTGCTTTCTCTGCCTCATTCGCTGCGAGGGCTGCATATGCCGCAGGTTCTACCTCAAAGACGTACAGCGTTTGTCCCGACAAGATCATATTGCCGCGCCGAGTTCGATTAATCAACTGCGTATGATGAGCATCGATATTGCGAATAATCTGACTGGAAATGACGCGCGGTCGAAGACAATCCTGTTTTCGCACATCCAACGCTGCAAGAATTGCCTGCCCTGCTGCATTCACCTCACCTTGATTGCTGGCGTGAATTTCGAGCAGACCGTACAACCGTTCGACCACTTGCACACCCGGACGCACCACCGCCGCTTTGAGCGCAATATCCATGATGCGATTGATCTCGATACCGGGCGAAATCTCAATCCACAGCGAAGAGTCACCGGGAAGCGGCAGAAATCCGAGCGATTCTGTTCCCAGATAGGCGGCGTGCTGTGACTGTAAGCGATCGATATAAACGTAGCTGCGAAGATCGATGCCCAAGGGTAAACGATTGTAAATTGCTTTCCTAGTATACGGGCTTGAGGAGTGCGATCGTATCTTTCAATTGATGCAATCAAATTTTGATTTAGTCAAAGTGAGGCATCCTACCTTTTGATAGATGACAAATTGCGCTCAGAATTTCAAATTTTAAGGAGTTGAAGCGATCGCACGATGACAAATTCTACATCTCCAACTCTCTCAATTTGTGTTGCTACTCGCAACCGTCCTGACGACCTGATCCGCTGTCTCAATTCGCTGACATTGCTAGAGCAGATCGAATTCGAGATCATCGTGATTGATGATGCGTCTGATGTGCCGATCGTCGATCGTGTCCTGCAAGACATTGATCGATCTCTAGTCGATAAGTTGCAAGTCTTTCGGCATGAGAAAAATCGCGGTGTGCCTGCGACCCGAAACGAACTCGCAGAACGCGCCAAAGCACCTTATTTGCTCTGTTTGGATGACGATGCTCAACTGTTGAGCGCAGACAGCGTTTACACTGCGATCGAGGTGCTGAAGACCAGTTCCGATGTGGGCGCGGTCGCGCTTTCTCAGAGCGACGAAACTGGGAAATTGTTGCCTGGGCAGCCTGCACCGGCTGAGTACCGTTGCTATACACCAACGTTCATTGGATACGGAAGCGTGTTGCGGCGAGAACTATTTGTCGAACTAGGTGGATATCGCGAAATGTTCGCAGCGTATTACGAAGAGCCAGAACTTTGTAAACGAATGCTCGATCGAGGATTTTACGTAGTCTATTTACCCGATGCGCGAGTCATTCACTATCACTCTCCGATCGGGCGAAATAACTTAGTCGCGCTAAAAAATGGCTGCCGCAATAAATGCTTTGCTGCGATTTACAATGAGCCATTGATCATGATGGTATTTAGTATTCCGGTGAGAATTTTGCTCTATAGCTACAAACATCGCGCTTATTGTCGTCAGCACAACATCGAAAGCGAATTTGGAGCCGATTGGATCATTCGCGAAATTCGGCAAAACTTTCCAGCGCTGTGGCGCGATCGACGGGCGCTGAAATGGAGTACATATTACAAGTGGCACAAAATCAAGCAAGCACCCGCTTACCAACTCGCGGACTAATTCTTTAACTTGGTGCAATCCATGAAGCTCCTGATCGTGAATCACTCTTGTACAATTTCTGTGGCTCAACAGTTTTATGCAGAAATTGAGCAACAAACGGGATGGGAACTCACGATCGTTGTGCCTGAAAACTGGAAAGACGAATACGGCAATCAGCGCAAAATCGAACGCTGGAAGGACTTTAAGGGAGAACTCATCAGCATTCCTGTCTGGCAGTCGGGCAGCATTCCATTGCATAATTATCGATCGTTATTTCTCAATCTTCTGCGTAAAATCAATCCCGATTTTATCTATTTGCATCAAGAACCTTACGCACTGGTAACACTGCAAATTTATCTCGCAAACTATTTCACGATTCGTAAACCGATTAGCTTTTTTACTTGGCAAAACATTCTTAAACGGTATCCAATCCCATTCCGACAGATGGAGCGCTGGATTTTGAAGCATACCGATGTGATGTTTCCAGGGTCTTACAGTGCTGAAGCGGTGATGCGAGAAAAAGGATATACCGGGCGTAGTGTATTGATGCCGTCTGGGATTGATCCCTCGATTTACTATCCACGATCGAACGCTCTAAAACACGAACTCGGCACAGCAGAAAATGAAGTATTGATCGGCTACGTTGGGCGCGTGGTCGAGCAAAAAGGACTCAAAACATTACTGCTTGCTTTGAACGAAATTCGAGATTTACCGTGGCGATTGGTCATGATTGGATCTGGAGAATTTGAGCCAGAATTCGACGCGATCGCACAACAGTTAAACTTAAGCGATCGAATTCAAAAGCTCGGTTTTGTTCCGTTCACCGAAACTCCGAACTATCTTTCTGCATTAGATATCTTAGTGTTGCCGTCTGAAACTCGCGCGAATTGGAAAGAACAATTTGGACGAGTGATCATTGAGGCGATGGCTTGTGGAACCCCTGTGATCGGTTCAGATTCAGGCGAAATTCCGCATTTGATCAATGCCACTAAGGGCGGATTAGTCTTTTCTGAAGGAAACGCGATCGCGCTTTCTCAACGCTTGAGCGAATTAATTTCAAAGCCAGAACTGCGATCGCACTATGCCGACATTGGGCGACAATCCGTTTTGAACCATTACACTAATTCATTGCTGGCTCAACGCTTTGCCGAAACTGTTAAGAACACCGTACAGTTTGACCCGCGATCGCAGCGTTCAGGAGTACAATCGTTTCCGATTCCTTAGATTTGTCTTGCCATGTCTGAACGATCGCGCACTCCGGATCAACGTTGGTACCTCCACCCCGCCCAGCCCGATCACGCCATTCAGCTTGCCGCAGACACTCATCGATCGCCACTTTTGACCCAAATTCTGATCAATCGCGGATTTACTTCACTCGAAACAATCCAGGAATTTCTCGATCCGGAACGCCAGTCGCTTCCTTCTCCGCTGGAAGACTTTCCCGATCTAGCAATCACCTTGGAACTATTGATCAACGCGATTAACAATAAAACTCGGATTGCGATTTGCGGCGATTACGACGCGGATGGCATGACCAGTACTGCATTGTTGCTTCGGGCATTGCGCTATTTGGGGGCAAGAGTTGACTATGCAATTCCAAGCCGAATGAGCGAAGGATATGGCATCAATCGACGCATCATTGAGGAATTTCACGAAGAAGGAGTCGGACTCATTCTCACAGTGGACAACGGCATCGCCGCCCATGATCCGATCGCCCGCGCTAGAGAACTCGGTTTAACAATCATCATCACCGATCACCACGATTTACCGCCCACGCTTCCTAATGCTAATGCAATTCTCAATCCAAAGCTAATTGTAGAAACATCCCCTTATCGCGGCATGGCAGGGGTCGGAGTTGCTTATGTTCTGGCTGTTTGTCTGGCACAGAGCTATGGACAAACGAGAGACTTACAACAATCATTGTTAGAGCTTTTCACATTAGGCACGATCGCAGATTTAGCTCCCCTTACCGGAGTAAATCGCCGCTGGGTTAAACGCGGACTCCATCTACTCCCCAAGTCCAAACTGGCAGGAATTCAGGCATTGATCCAGATTGCAGGGTTGAGCAATGAAAAGAACCTCAAACCTGAAGCGATTGGGTTTCGACTCGGTCCTAGAATTAATGCGATCGGGCGTTTAGCTGATCCGCAAATCGTGATTGAACTCTTGATCACCGATGATGATGGAGTCGCACTAGAGCGAGCCATGCAGTGTGAGCAAGTGAATAAACGCCGCCAGCAGTTGTGTGAACAGATCGGGCAAGAAGCGATCGAAGCGTATGAAAACAGTCCGCTCGACGCAAAAGACGATCGCGTTTTATTGTTAGTCCAACCAAATTGGCATCATGGCGTGATCGGGATTGTTGCTTCTCGATTGGTTGAGCGATACGGTGTGCCTGTGTTCATCGGAACTTATGAAGACGAGGCAAAGACTCACATTCGCGGTTCTGCCCGCAGCATTCCAGAATTCAATGTGTTTGATGCTTTAGAATTCTGCAAAGATTTGATGCTGAAACATGGAGGACACAAAGCAGCAGGCGGATTTTCGTTTGAAGCCGATCGCTTAGATGAAATTCGAGCCAGACTCCGAACCTTTGCACATCGATCGCTCAAGCCCGAACATCTCAAACCGCTCGTGACGATCGATGCCCAAGCCGAACTTTCCCAACTCGATCTCGCGCTTCATGCTCAACTCGATGCCCTGCATCCCTGCGGCATGGAAAACCCCGATCCGGTCTTTTGGACTCCGAATGTTCAGATTGATGAGCAACGCCGCATCGGGAAGGGCCACATCAAATTCGTACTGCGATCGGGAACCGAGAAAATTAACGCGATCGCGTGGCGATGGGGCGAATATTTTCCGCTGCCTAGTCCCTTAGATGTCGCTTATCGCCTGAAGTCGAACGAGTGGAACAACGAAGTTTCTGTCCAGCTTGAAGTGATCGGGGTGCGATTGCCGCAATCTCAGAGTCATCAAACCGAATTTGTATTTAGCGATCGACCTTACACCTGTACTTTGCTCGACCAGAGTGGAACGAAAGAGTTACGAATTCGGAATACGAAAGGCGAAACTTTGATTATTCAAAAAGGACAAAAAACTGGAACGCTTGGAAAGTTAAATCAAGCAATGCAAGAAGTAGATGTATCGCAAGCGCCTTTTTACGATTTGGTGAAAGCTGCGGTGAATGCTTTGAAAAGTTAGCGATCGCGAATTCGGAGAAACTATAGATTTCGTTCAGATTTGCTCAAGGACTCACACGCTACGCTAAGGCTACGTGAGTTCGATAGAAGTGGTCCGTTTCAGTCGGCTTCTGCCCCAAAATCCGACTGAAACGGAGCGAGAGAACTCGTCGAACTGGCGTTAAGGCTACGTATTTATCTACCTGCCGTGAGATTGAGGCAGAGATTTCGCATTCGTTCTAACCTCAAGGGATATTGTAGTGACCCAATTCGATCGCGCACAACCTATGGCATCTGAACAGCAAGTTAGACAATATCTCGCCTACTGGTTTCAGCTCGGAAAGCGACTGATGACGCACAACGGACAGCAAGCCCTCAAACCTGCATCGATCATCGCAGGCGATCGCTACAGCGATGAATTTGAAGCCTGCTGGAATTTGGTGCGTTCTCCGGAGTCGGGCGACTGCTATATCGAAGGCACGACCCAAACGATTCAAGAACTGCTCTCCTCAGAATGGGAAATTAGTGATTGTGCGCGGTGTGCGATGCCCGTTCCGACTCGCTCAGTGGGAATGCCGTCCTATGAATGCCCCTGCTCGGATCTTCCGGGTTGGCCCGATACGGAAACCCCACAACCTCGATCGCCCGTTCAGACCGCTGATTCGCTCCAGAAAATCTGCGATCGTCTTTCTCGATCGAGTCGTTAGCGCAGGCATCCTTAAAATTCGTGCCACGGTGAGAAATCATGGGTATTCTTCATAGAAGAGCCATTCTCATCGTGATTTCTTCATGAAAGCGCCCTCTATTTCAGAACCCCCAATCGCCCAAAATTCCCCACGTTGGTTGCAGCCCGTTTTGATGCTGGCTCCGGCTGGGCTTTGGTTGCTGCTGCTGCTGGTTGTCCCCACGCTGATTATTTTCCAGCTTAGTCTAGTTCCGAATATCAAACCCGGCGATGTCGTAAATCCGTCGGGACTCGATAACTACTGGCGCATTTTTCAACCCGAAAGCTTTCTGGTAATTTGGCGATCGCTGCTTTTCGCTTCAGGCACGATGCTCTCTTGTTTGGTTTTAGGATTTCCGGTTGCGTATTGGATTGCGCTCTTTTCTCCGAAGCGCTGGCGTAATTTACTACTGATTGGATTTACGTTGCCACTGTGGACATCTTCGCTACTGCGATCGTATGCCTGGATTAGTATTTTACGTAGAACAGGCGTGCTAAATAGCATTCTCACTAGCGTGGGTTTACCTGCATTGGATTTATTAAATCAACCGATCGCAGTGTTGATTGGTATGACCTACAGCTTATTACCTTACATGGTGTTGATTCTGTATGCGTCATTGGAAAAGCTCGATCGACGATTGCTCGAAGCTGCAGCGGATTTAGGTGCAACGCCATCCCAAGCGTTTTGGAAGATCACGGTTCCACAATGTCTACCGGGGATCACAGCCGGAAGCTTGTTGGTTTTCATCACGGGATTGGGTGATTTTGTGAATCCAGAATTGCTCGGTGGGACATCCAGCCGGACTGCCGCGCGATTAGTTTACGATCAGTTCCTCGGTGCAACACAGAACTGGGGATATGGTTCTGCGCTGAGTATGATTTTGATTTTGGTGGTGAGTTTCGCGATCGTGCTGTTGATCAAATACGGGGATAAAGATGCAAAGTCAATCTAAGATTCACTACTCCGCTTTTTTCACAGCGCTGATGTTTGGCTTTATGTATTTGCCGATCGCGGTTCTGACGTTTTATAGCTTTAACGAAGCTCCGAATAGCGCTCAGTGGAAAGGCTTCACTTTTTCCTGGTATGTCAAATTTTTCCAAGATAGCCGGATCTTATCTGCGCTTTGGGATAGTTTGCTGGTGGCAAGTTTGGCGACGGGAATTGCAGCAGTGATTGGGACATTGATGGCGATCGCGCTTTCTCGGTATCAGTTCTTTGGCAAAAAGCTGTTTCAAGGCGCAGCGTATTTGCCATTGATCATTCCTGATATTGCGATCGCGGTTGCAACTTTAGTGTTTCTTGCAGTGATCGCAGTGCCATTAAGTTTATGGACGATCGTAGCGGCTCACGTTGTATTCTGCTTATCGTATGTTGCGCTAGTTGTTTCTACGAGACTAACGAATCTCGATCCGCATTTGGAAGAAGCGGCTTTGGATTTAGGTGCAACTCCGTTTCAATCATTAGTTTTTGTATTGCTGCCACAGTTAGCGCCTGCGATCGTTTCAGGATGTCTCTTAGCGTTTGTTCTCAGCATGGATGACTTTTTGATTTCGAGTTTTACAGCGGGGGGTGGAGTGACGACTTTACCGATGGAGATTTTTAGTCGGATTCGTACCAGTGTGCGACCGGATATGAATGCACTCAGCGTTGTATTGATGATTGGCTCAGGTAGTTTCGCGCTGATTGCGGAAGTGATTCGATATCAGAGTGAGAAGAAACGGTTTCAGTAAGCTATGCGGGCGAGACTTCTAGCGAGGTGATTCGTCCATCTTCCAGATTGATAATGCGATCGGCAATGTCTAAAATCCGATTGTCGTGCGTCACAAGCAAAATCGCGGCTCCTCGTTTCTTTGCCAGATTTTGCATAATTTCTACGACATCCCGACCTGATTTTTTGTCGAGGGCTGCGGTCGGTTCGTCTGCGAGTACGATTTTTGGATTGGATACGAGCGCACGCGCGATCGCGACTCGCTGTTTTTGCCCGCCGGATAGCTCACTCGGATATTGATTCGCCCATTCACCGAGTCCTACCGCTGAGAGCATCGACTCTGCCATCTCGCGCGACTGAGTTTGCGGGATTTCTGAATGAAGCTCGATCGACATTTGTACATTCTGTCGAGCCGTTAGCGAATTGAGTAAGTTGTGCGCTTGGAAGATGTAGCCAATATTGCGCCGCAGTTCGACTAATTCGCGTTCTGGGGCGTTCATCAACTGATGTCCGAGGACTTTCATGCTGCCTTCTTGTGTCGATCTCAGTGCGCCAATTAAGGTTAGGAGCGTCGTTTTTCCAGAACCAGAAGGACCGGTCATAATCACGACTTCACCCGGCTCGATCGCCGTTGTGACTTCAAATAAAATCTGCTTCCGCAATCGTCCCGAACCATAGTAGTGATTGACAGTCTGAATGTCGATGATGGAATCGTTCGTCATGATTAAAAGATGTCAGCCGGATCAGCTTGTTGAACTTTGCGAACTGCGATCGTGCCAGAGATCACACACATTAAAACGGTCAAACACAGTACAACAATGCCTCTCGATAAGGTCATCGCCAACGGCAAAGAAGTTGCATTGCGAGTGAGATTGTAAAGCCCAATACAAAAGATATAACCAGGGATATACCCCATTACCGATAGAATGAGCGCTTCTTGAAACACAACAGATAGCAAGTAGCGATTCTTATATCCCATTGCTTTTAGCGTTGCATACTCCGCCAAGTGATCCGCAACATCCGTATAGAGGATTTGGTAAACGATCACTGTTCCAACTACAAATCCGATCGCGGCTCCCAATGTAAAAATAAACCCGATCGCAGTACTTTCTTTCCAGTAGTTCTGCTCAAATGCCACGAATGCCGCTTTTGACATCACGCGCACATCCCCAACCACAAAATCTTCTTTTGTTTCTTCCGATTTTTTCTTCGGATCGACTCTCCGTTCACCGGGAAGATTCTTGAACCGCTCCAAAGCTGCATCTAGATTCATGCTGGGCTCGAGCTTGATCACTCCGATATCAATCTGAGCGGGATCGCGACTGGTAAAAATGCGGCGAAAGTTCAGATCGCTCGTAATTAAGTTGCCATCGGCTCCAAACGAAGCCCCCAATCGAAACAATCCACCAACTTCAATCCGTCGAGACTCAACTTCAGTGCGAATCGTCGGATCAGAAGCACCCAGCGCCTTGAATTTCTCCGAAACGGGGCCGAACTCAGAACGAGACGCACTATCAAATAGAACGACATCCGTGAGTCGAATCTTCGATCGATTCTCCGATACGCCCGGAATCGCAAAAATATCATCGCCCGGATTCGTGCCAATCACTAAAATACTGCGGGTTTGCGGTGCGGGCGGCCCCTGCCAAAAAGGATTCTTCCAAATTCCAAACCCAATATAAATCGGGCTAATCGATTTCACTCCGCCAAATCCCAACGACTGATACAATCGCCGTTCTGGAAAGCTTTTCATCGAAATCAATGAAGTCGATTGTGGACTGATTAGAAAAATGTCGCCTTCGATATTGCGGTGCAGCGTGATTGCACTATCAAACAGCGCATCTTGAAAGCCCAATTGCAGAAACATCAAGATCACTGCAAATCCGATGCCAGCAAGCGCCACGAGAAGTCGGACTTTCTCGCGCTTTAGTTGTAACCAAGCGAGGGGAATTGCAAACATGAAGAACTCCCTTCTTTACGGTGCGATTGCGACTTTGACTTGCAAGTTGGTTAAGCCCGCGACAGGTTCGCTATTGTCCAAGCGAATCTTGACTTCCACCACGCGCGTATCAGTTTTATCGACCGGATCGGTATTGAGAACTTCGTTTTTACGAATTTGTAAGCCGACTCGATCGACGGTTCCCGTCATTTCTCCTGGAAACGCGAATCCTGTAATTTTGGCACGCTGTCCCGCTTTGACGCGATTGATCGAAGTCTCATCGATCTCCGCCACCACATACATTTGATTCGTGCGACCCAAATCGATCACGCCATCATTCCCCACGACTTCCCCCGGTTCAGCGTGGATTTTCAGCACTTGACCATCGGACGGGGCACGCACGATTGCTTTATCCAAATCTGCTTTCGATCGCTGAAAATTTGCCATCGCCACTTGGACAGTTGCTTGCGCTTGCTGAATGTCGGTGGGGCGAACTTCTGCGACGCTGCTCAAAGTCTGTTTTGCGCCTTCGAGTTCGAGTCGCGCTTGTTCGACGGCTTGAGTGGCTTGCTGGCGTTGCTTTTCGGTCGTGTCTAAAGTGAGCTTGCGGTTACTCACTTCTAAATCGTTCACTGCGCCTTGCTTGTAGAGCATGGAAAAGCGATCGTAGTCTCGCTTTGCTTTTTGATACTCGGCATCGACTTTGAAAAATTCGGCTTCGGCTTTCGGCAGTTCTGCTTGTGCCCGCAAAACGGTTGCGCGTTGAGCGTTAATGTCTCCCTGTTTTGCGCCCGCTTGCACTTGCGCTAAACGCGATTCGGCTTCTTTGACCTGTGCTTCTGCCTGCATTGCGGAAGCAAGTAAGGTGTCATAGGTATCCAGCACGGCTAGCGGCTGATTTGCCTTAACTTTCGCGCCTTCTTTGACTAAAACTCGCTGGACTCGCGATCCGCCAAATCCGCCTGCTGCCGAAGCGGTCGGAGCCGATACTTTGATCACGCCGCCTTCTGGTTCTAGTCGTCCTAATGCGCTGACAGTATCGACTTGATCAGGCTGAGGGGTGGGAGTTTGGGCGGAAGAAGACTGCGAACTAGGGCGAAAGATCGAATATGAGAAAATGCCGAACCCCGTTACAGCGAGAGCGATCGCTGATCCAATCAGCACTGCCCGCGCACCAGCAGGTTTCATCAGTGGTTTCAGTTTCACAGAGAACTCCTAATCAGCAAGAGCGATCGCCGCAAGTTTAAAAAGGAACGAAAGCGAAGTTTAATAACTATTAATCTATTATTGCTGAATGTGAAGGCTTCGATCGGTGAAAGTTCTAGAAGATTTTTAGAACATTGCTCATAAGAAAGGGAAATCCGCAGGTTTTTTTAGAAGCGATCGTGTTTGGAGGTGGAACGACCCGACCGTGCTTGGAGATGAAACGATCGTGCTTGGAAGTGGAACGATCGTGTTTGGAGATGGAACGATCGTGCTCCAATCGTCAAAGCTTCCTGTTTTCAGAGAAATCTTGGACGATCAATGGCTGTAAGTCTGCATTAGTTGTCGATTCGAGCGAGTACACACAAGCTTTTTGATCTGTTGTTGCTGAGATCTTCGCCCCCTAAATCCCCCATTCTGGGGGACTTTGAGTAGAGAAAATTCTAGAACCGCAAGAAACTTTCTATTTTCAAAGTCCCCCAAATTTGGGGGATTTAGGGGGCAGAAGCCGACCTAAACGAAGGTCAAGAGTCAGCCCCCAACTCTTATGACTACTACATTGATGACATCTCTTGTTGCACTCGTGTCTTCACCGCTTTGAACTCCGTCGCCATTTGCTCTTTCTGTTCAGTGCTACAGTTTTCGTCGATCGAAGAAAACATGGTGCTTTCTTCTTGGCGGATGTGATCACCCATTTGTTCCATCAGGTGTTTGATTTTAGAGCGGAACAGATCAGTTGATGATGCCGGATCGATTGATTTGATTTCATCTAGCAGTGGTCGCCATTCAGCTTGCTCATCGTAAAGCTCCTGAGTGTTGTCATCGCCATAGAACGATCGAACTCTCGGATAGACAACTTCTTCCTCTGCTTGAGCGTGTACGAGAAGATCTTTGTAGAGTTGACCGAAGTACTCTTGCAGCTTCTGCGGATCTTTCGTTGCTCCAATCTCCGTAAAGATAGTATTCACTTTATTGTGATCCAACCGGATAAGCGTTTGGATGTTCATGTCTTGTTTATCAGTATTTTGGGTAATCACACTACCCGCTACTCCCGATAACGCTGCGACTGCATCTTGCACCCGCGCCCAAAGACCTTGATCCGCATCCATTCCGGTCATTTCCCGCACGCCAACTTGTTCAAGAATACCTTTGAGTTGTTCTTGGTGAGCGCGACCTTCAAAGTTCACCGTGTTGAGCGGCGCGATCGCGACTTCGATATCAGCTCCAACTTTCTGTGCTGCTTTGTGGATCGTGATGCCGCTCATTGCTTGCCCATGCTTCATCAGTTCATGGTGAATCAGTTTTTGATAGTAGGTAAAATCATCGCCCTGCATCATTTGCTCAAAGCTCTGAATGAAGATGTTAGTTGCCGCACTCGGTTCGCTTTGAATGCCATATTGAACAACCACGGTTTCGATGATGCCTAGGTTCTTTTGGTCATCTTCGAGCATATTTTGCAAGTGATCGCGGACATCATCATAAGGGCAAGCTTCAATGAGTTTCTGATCATTTGAAAGAATTAAGCTTTGAAATGCTTTGAGATCGGCTAACCGTTCTCCGATCATCATCCGCTTAGTATCATCTAAGGTCGTAACCATGCTGTGTTCTCCTATAAATAATGCTTCGATTTTGAGGAGAATGACAGGTTTATTCACCCGACTCTAGTTAGAGATTGCAGTAAATGATTCACGCCCGAAGCTAGAAAGAATGGCTAAAGAGGCTTTCTGGGAGAGTTTTGAAGCGGGACTAACCCAGTTTTATTTAACTATGTTTGTGGGCTTGATGTTGTCGTTCGATCAAGTGCGATCGCAGCAGCAGCATATGGATTAGGGGAAACGGTTGTTCAAGGCGTGGTGAATCCAGAATTAGTACGATCGCGGCTGCTTTCTATCCGAATCCTGTCATTGTGCGACTGATTGGAGAGCGACAGTTTGAGCCGGAAGAAGAAAACCCGATGATGGGCTGGCGAGGGGCATCGCGCTACTATGATCCGAACTATGCACAAGCGTTTGGATTAGAGTGTAAAGCATTCAGTTGAGTTAACCGATCGCTTTAGCGAGATTTTTGGCGGCTTCTCGATCGGCTCGAATGATTTGACGCAGCTTACTTTGGGTGTCGATCGCGATTCGGCCTGACGATGCAGCGTTTTGCAGCAAATTTTGCAGTATGGGATTTTTATCACTGCTGTAGAGATATGCGGAATCATCGAACATCCGCTAAAATTGCTGCATTAAATTCTATATTTCAACTTTTATGGCTCGTCGTGCGCTCCTCCTTGTGAACCGTCATGCCCGTACAGGTCATGAGCAGCTTGAATCTGCGATTGATCAATTAGAAGCATTAGGGTTTGAACTGTTAGAAGTCTCGATCGATCGTCCCGATCGTTTATCACAAACGATTCAGGAATATCGCGATCGAGTCGATCTCGTGATCGTTGGCGGCGGCGATGGTACCCTAAATGCAGCCGTCGAAGGATTGGTTGAAACGAAATTACCGTTGGGAATTCTGCCGCTTGGAACCGCAAACGATCTGGCGAGAACGTTGGGAATTCCTCCAACCTTGCCCGAAGCGTGTCAAGTGATCGCGGATGGCAAAGCGCAACAAATTGATCTTGGCTGGGTCAATGGTAAATATTTTTTGAATGTTGCCAGTTTGGGCTTGAGTGTTCAGATTACGCGCGGCTTAACCAAAACGGCGAAAAAACGCTGGGGAGTGCTGGCGTATGCGGCAACAGCGTTTCAGGTGTTGTGGAAGTCGCGCCGATTCAAAGCAGAAATTGTCTGCGATGGACGATCGCAGCAAGTCAAAACGGTTCAGATCGCAGTGGGTAATGGTCGCTACTATGGCGGCGGAATGGCAGTCGCAGAAGATGCCGCGATCGATGATGAACGCTTGGATCTCTACAGTCTAGAAATTGATCACTGGTGGCAAATGGCGTTGGCGATGCCTGATTTACGTCGCGGAACGCATACGAAATCTCGTTGGATTCAGTCTTGGCAAGGCAAAGAAATTTTTGTGTATGCGCCGAAACCTCGATCGATCAATACCGATGGCGAAATCACAACAACAACGCCCGCACATTTTAAGGTCGTCCCGAAAGCGCTGACGGTTCTGGTTCCTTGATCGGATTTAGACTTTGCAAATACAAACTTCCAACGGTTGTGAGAAAGATTAAATATGCGATCGCTTCGACCCAATACAAGCGATCGACATAGCCGAATAGCGTATGCAAAATCACACCCGGAAATTGTTTCTGCGGTAACAGATTGGAAGCATCCCAAATCAAGCCACCGAGAAAACACGAATTCGGCTCAGAAATACACAGATTTGCAAATTCAGGATTCAACTGAGACAAAATCGCTAAGCTTTTATCGAAGTGCGCCAATACACCAATCACCAAACCCGAAACAATCAGCAATAGGAACATTCCCATCACTTGAAAGAACTGTTTTAGATTGATTTTCACACCGAGTTTGAACAACAAAACGCCGATAACGATCGCGCCTGTCAATCCTCCGATCGCTCCAATCACAGGCGACCCACCTTGCTGAAACTGTGCCGCAATAAACACCACCGTTTCAAATCCTTCCCGCAGCACCGCAAAGAAAATCAATCCAAACACTCCCCAAGCCGCGTTCGTTTGGATTGCCTGATCGATCTCGCGTTCTACCTCACCTTTGATTGATTTCGCCTGTTTGGTCATCCAAATCAGCATCCAACTCAGAAGCGCGATCGCAATCAGTCCAAACACTGCCTCGAGTAGCGGTTTCAATACAGGCGCATACAACTGATTAGAGGCATCTAAGCTTCCCAGCATCCAGATAAATACAATCCCAACCACAATGCTGGCAACAATCCCCGCAGCAATACCACTGTAAACCCAGCGATTAAGACTCGATCGACCTGCTTTGCTCAGATACGCCAGCACAATTCCCACGACTAGCGCAGCTTCTACTCCTTCCCGCAGCGTAATCACAAACGTCGAAAGCATAATAGATGACTGAAGAACTACTGACAATTTTAATAGACTTATGATAGACGGCATCTTAGATCACAAGTTCTATAACGAAGGAGATGAGATCAAATCGATAGCAATGACTGTACAAGACCTTAGAAAAAGTGACATGATGGCGCATTTGCTCGATTCTCTGGAGGACGGAGAAGACATCGGGCACTATGGGCGCTTAGTATTTGCAATGGTTGCACGTCACTTTCTTTCAGAGGAAGAAGTGATCGATTCGCTTGTGAAAGACCAAGACTGTGATGAAGCGCAAGCAAAATCTTTGTATCAGCAAGTGCAAGGCAAAGATTATAATCCGCCGAAACGCGATCGTATTCTTGCGTGGCAGCAGGAGCAGAACTTTCCGATCTGCCCCAATTCTGATGATCCTGATGCATGTAACGTCTACCGAGATTTAGAGTTTCCGCAGCACGTTTACGATCATATTTCGAGCTATTACGAGCATAAGGCTTAGGAGCGTGAATTAAATCACTTCCATCATTGCAAGCTTGTCTCGCCCTCACTCCGGCCCTCTGCCAGTTTGGGAGCTATTGTGTACACAATAGCCGTCTATCGCTCCGTTTAGGTCGGCTTCTGCCCCCTAAATCCCCCAAATTTGGGGGACTTTGAAACTCAAAAAAGCCTTGCGTTCTGGAAATTTCTTCTGCTCAAAGTCCCCCAGAATGGGGGATTTAGGGGGCGAGAGATCTATGCGATAACAGATTCAATCGACCTGTGTGTACACAGTAGAATCCGGGAGAGGGAGCAAGAGTCTGGTTTTCCATTGACTAACCGCCCATTCCTGGGATTAATCCGCCACCCAATCGTTTCAACGCCCGATTTGCCACATCCGCATACCGCATCTCACCACACATAATTTTGCCCAATCGATCGGTAGCGCTCGGACGCTTCACGCCCACTTTGTACCCGATCCCCGGCACTCGATAGAACAGATTTGCTAATCGCTGCGCCCAAACCATATCGCTGCCCCAGTCCCGCTGAATAATTTCGGTGTACTGAGCCAATGCTGTTCGATCGCCATTTAACGATTGATCAACTGCTTCCGCCGCCTTCATGCCGCTATACATCGAAGGACGAATTCCTTCAGCAGTCATCGGATCAACGATCGCAGCCGTTTCTCCTGCCAGTACAGCGTTTTGAGTATGAAGCGTTTGATCTCCGTCCCAAAATACGATCGGGTGTGTGTGAACTTGTGCGCCGCTGGTGTTGAATCCAGCTTCTTTCGCATATTTGAACAATGCCGCATTGAAATCGGTGCGATCGTCACCGCGAAACGAAGCCGTTCCTGCGGAAAATCCTTCACTTTTCGGTAAGTTCCAGATAAAGCCGTTCTTCAGCATCCCGAAGTCAAACTGAGCCGTACTTCCGATCGCGTGTGGGGCTTCCATTACCGCACCCATTCGCGTCTTGCGCTCTTTGAAGCCGAGCCATTTTGCCATCGTTCCCTTTGCACCATCGGCAGCAATGAGATATTGAGCTTCTAACATTCCCGCTGTGGTGTTGACTTGCCAGCGATCGCCTTTAAATTCGATCCCTGTCACTGCCGTTGCGTCTTGAATTTTAGCGCCTGCTTGCTGTGCCTGCTTGATCACAAACTCATCAAACTGATCGCGTTGCACCATCCACATCGGTTCTGGTGTTTCGAGCGTTGCATCGACGGGATCGCCGAGCTTCCAGGTATATCGAATCGTATTGACTTTGCGGGAAATCACGGGGCTGAAATCGAAATCAAACCATTGCGCGATCGCAGGAGAGACACCGCCGCTACAGGGTTTATAGCGAGGCAGCGCTTCTTTCTCTAGCACGAGAACAGAGCGTCCGCGTTTGGCAAGGTGATAAGCAGCGGTTCCCCCGGCGGGCCCTGCTCCGACAACAATACAGTCAAACATAAAGCTGGATGTTCACTCCTACGTCAATGCTATTTAGGTCATTCAAACTTTCTGCTGGTGATCCGAACTGTTTTGGCAATTCTCACAAATGCTCTGCTAGTGTACGTCAGATCACTGAGCGTAATGTAGTTCATTTGTGAGAATTTTACAGTATCAATTTTTTCAATTGTTATGAGCAAATCGAATATTTAGTAAGTAAATTATTAAATTAAATCTGTGAGAAGTGCTGAAATGACGAGGTTTTGGCTGAATCAAAATAGTATGGACGGTCAAGCGATCGTCTTTCAAATTGCTTTATTTCATGCTGGATCATCGTTAAGTAAACCATCAAGAAATCTCTTAAAGAAGAGTTCATAAATCTCGTGTGAAGACTCAGTGATTTCCGAAGAATTTGCAGAATTTACTGAGTGTAATTTTTCAGAACTGTAAAGCTTTTACAGAAAAAATCCGTGATTTATCAAATCTTTATTCTGTTGCGGGAACAATCTTGAAGTATTCACAAATCCACCGGGAGATTTTGTGAAGCGTTGGAATATCTGAAACAGATGGCTCAAAAAATCGCTTGATGGAGATTGAGTGTGTTCTCAAGATTGTATTGGTTACGAGAGTTTTACCATGATGCCTATGACGCTGGATATGAGTGGTTTCGAGGCATCACGAAGAATCCGAAATGGCTACTGATGCGACAAACAGCGCGATTTGGCTTTGTACGATCGCTGATCAATCGGTCTCAGTCACGTACTACCCCTTCGTTGAATTTCTCTGGCGAGTCCGTCTTTTCTAAGGTCTCTCCAGAATCGATCGTGCAGTCTGTCGTCAAGGATGGAATTTACTTAGGTTTGAATCTCCCGTCTGGAATGCTCGATGAGATGATCACATATGCAAAACAGTATCCTTGCTACGGCGATCGCAAACCGGAGTATGGCTTCCCCTGCACCCAAAAGCGTGAAGCCGAATATTGGTACAATCGGCAATTCGTGACAGCAAGCTACTTCAATACGATCGAGACTTGTCCAGCGATCGCACAATTGAGCCGTGATCCGATGCTGTTGTCGATCGCAGCGGAATATTTAGGGGCAAATCCTGTCTTGATTAGCAGCAATCTTTGGTGGAGTTTTGTCACAGAAGCCCCGCTGCAAGCTCGTCGAAAAGCCGCACAATTATTTCACTACGATTTGGATGATTATCGCTTTATCAAATTCTTTTTTTACCTCACCAACGTCGATAGCTTAACGGGTGCACACGCTTGTATCCGGGGCACGCACCGCCGCAAAAAGTTTGCTCACGAATGGAATAAAAAACGATTCAAAGATTCAGAAATTATCGATTCTTATGGAATTGAAAACCTGGTAACGATTCGGGGAAATGCGGGCTTTGGATTCGTTGAAGATACACTGTGTTTTCACAAAGGAATGCCACCGATTCGACACGATCGATTAATGCTTCAAATCGAATTTGCTACCCGTGATTATCAGATGCAGCACGATCGAGTTGATCCGCAATCGCTCTATGTTTACTCGGCTCATTTAAACAGCGATCGAGCATTAAAGCGCATCCCGGAATTCTAGAAAGCAGGTTTCCAAGTTCCATGAAATCCAATTGGAATCACTTCTGGCAACGCTAATCGGCATACGGGCTGGTCATTTAATCGATCGCTATCGAAAACCCAAACTTCACTCTGGTTCGTGTTGCCGTCATAAACGACAGTAACGATCCAACCTTGATCTGGCTCGATCGCGTCTGGTGCATAAATCGGCTCCATCGGATAACGATTCTCGCCGCAATCCGCTTCGATCAACTCACCCGTTTTTTGATCAAATCGCGCGATCGCGCCAAAGATTTCCTTTATCGGATCTGCGCCTTGACGATGCAGCGAGAAGTAAGTATGTCGCCAGGATTGTCCGACATCATCCGGCTTAACGACTGGAAATTCACAATGTCGATCGAGGAGTTCCTGCTGTTCTAAAACTTTTCCGGTTAGCGGGTTGACTCGGATTTGCCAGAGTGTTGACTTTGCCGATGTGTGAGTTTTGCCTGTTGCAACTTGTCTTAAGTATTCATTTGTGTTGAAGTCAGCATATCGAATCACATCAACAACAGCATTTCCTTCAGTATCAACACAAGCGTTTCCAAAGTGCCATTGATACCAAGGATCGGTTTCGCCTTGGCTGATGAGTTTTAGCGTTTGTCGATCGAATACTAAGACCTGAGTTCCTTTTTCTGGCTTCCAGTCAAACGATTCGCTAAAACTTTTGAGCCTTGCGACTAGCGGCAGCGGATTGAGTCGCACCGGAGAGATGAAAAATAGCAGATACTGACCTGCCATGACAAAATCATGAATTAGCGGAAATCCATCGAGCGTATGACTATCGCGGCGTTGTAATTTGCCAGTCGCATCGAGACAATACAAATTCAGCGTAATCCCTTTGCCAAAACTTACGCCAAAATTGTAAACTTCGCCCGTAATTGGATCGCGCTTTGGATGGGCAGAAAACGGCAGCAATTCAGGCAAACCGCCCAAATCATCAACTTTCTGAGTCTCCAGCGTCTCTAAATCGAGCGCGTGAGGATGTCCACCTTCCCAGAGTGCAAGAACACGATCGCTAAACGCCAAAACCGACGTATTCGCCGCATTTTTCAATCCTTTGGTCACTCGATTGAGCAATCCTCCAGGCGGCAACATTCCATACCCGCTGTACAACAACTTTCCAGCACGTTCTTCTTTGAGAAACTTATCGCTCTCGACATACCGATAAACGCCCGTTGCTCCGCGATCGCCAAACTGCACACCCAAAACCGCGCCATCGCCATCAAACCAATGTCCGACCCGAATCCCGCCCCGCTCTAGTCGTCCTGGCCCGTTGCGATAGAGCGATCCTCTCAGTCCTGCTGGAATCGCTCCAGATAATACGGGGAGTGCTGTCGGTGCGAATCCTTTTGCTGTATGCAAAACGGATTGGTTCCAAGATTGCGCTGCCTCTGGCACAGGGAAACCTGCGCGCGTTGCTGTCACCATAACTTTTCCTTAATTTAATTATCTGCTGTCGATCGATAAAGCAGATCGCTTTAGGTCTCTACGGGTGCGGCCTTAATTCTAGCGATATCAGAAGATGCTCCACACCACTACGCATTCCAAATCACGCAAAAACACTGATGTTTAGTTTTACGACGTGGCATTCGTTACGAAGAAGACTACATTGCCTGGTGTGACGAAGTTCTAGAACTGTTTGCAAATGACGCGGATGTCAAAGGTGTCTGATACAATCAATTGCGTTGTCAACCTATGTAAATCCTTTGAGTCAGTCGATCGACGATCTACCAAAAGTAGATGATTTTCTACAAGAACTTGCCACGATCCAGCAAACCGGGTCAAAGCGGCTCGCAATTCTCGGTTCACGGCACGTTCCGATTACGCATCAAACGCTGATTGAGATGATGGCGTATGCACTGGTGCTGGAAGGAAATCGGATTATTACCTCTGGTTCCACAGGGACAAATTTTGCTGCAATCCGAGGGGCATTACGGGCTGATGCGTCAATGCTGACGGTGATTTTGCCGCAGGGACTCGATCGACAACCGCGCGAATCCCGCGATCAGCTCGAAACGGTAATGCACCTGGTCGAATGCCCGGAAAACAATTCCCTGTCTCTCAGTGAAGCGAGTGCGCTTTGTAACCAAGAGATTATTTCTCGCTGTCAGCAACTCATTTCCTTTGCGTTTCACGATAGTCATACGTTGCTGCAAACTTGCCGCGATGCTGAAGATCAGCGCAAAGTCGTTACTCTGTTCTATTTTGATTGATCTATGCTGTTTGGATTACCCGTTCCGAGTTTGCTTCTGATCGCGATCGCTGTTGCTGTCGTTTGGATCTATCTTCCGTTTCTTGTGGTCGCTTATGCGCGGGTACAAATTGGTAAGGAAGCTTTAGCGGCTCCTCGTGCTGCGTTTGACAAGCTGCCAAATTATGCAAAACGCGCAACTTGGGCGCATCAGAACGCCCTCGAAGCCTTTCCGATTTTTGCAGCGGCGGCACTGATGGCGTATGTGACGAACCAGACTTCGGAACTAGCAGGATGGGCGGCGATCGTGTGGATCATTGCGCGATTGTTGTTTCCGGTTTTTTATATTCTGAACATTTCGCTTTTGCGATCGATGATGTTTGCCGTTGGCTCACTTTGCAGCTTTACGCTAATCGGACTAAGCTTAATCAGCACGCTTTAACAATTGGTTTATGGCTTCTACATTTTCGTTTGATATTGTCAGCGACTTCGATCGCCAAGAACTCGTTAACGCGATCGACACCACAAAGCGCGATGTCCAAAGCCGCTACGATCTCAAAGATACAAAAACGGAGATCGAACTCGGTGCAGATGCGATCGTCATTAATACCGATAGCGAATTTACGCTTGATGCGGTTCATACTTTGATGCAACAACGCGCCGCGAAACGCGATCTATCGCTGAAAATTTTCGATTACGGTAAAGTCGAGTCGGCGAGTGGTAGCCGCGTTCGGCAAGAAATTAAGCTGAAAAAAGGCATCGATCAAGATGTCGCGAAGCAAATCACGAAGATTATTCGCGATGAATTTAAAAAGGCTCAAGGGTCGATTCAAGGCGATGCGGTGCGCGTTTCGGCAAAGTCGAAGGATGATTTGCAAGCGGTAATGCAGCGGATGAAACAAGAAGATTTTCCGATGGCGTTACAGTTTACGAACTATCGATAAAGCGATCGAGAAATAAAAGAGCCTCCAGGTTTCTAGTAGACTTGGAGGCTTCGTTTTAGGCGTGCAATGTCTTCCGATTTCGCATTGATGCGATCAAATAAATCGCGATCGCGGCCCAGATCAGCAAAAATGTAACCGCGTGAATGGCTGTAAACGGCTCACGATACAACACGACTCCGATCAAAAGCTGAAGACTCGGTGCAAGATACTGAAAAAATCCCAACGTCGAAAGCTGTAGTCGCTTTGCTGCATTGTTAAACCAGAGCAAGGGAAGCGCTGTTACAATTCCACAACCGATTAACAATGCGCTCACTTGCCAACTTGTGCCAAAATGCCCGGTGTTCGTCGCGCTTCCGTAACCAATGTATGCCAAAGCGATCGGGGTTGCTAACAATGTCTCGACGGTTAACCCTACGATCGGTGTCACAATAATCAATTTGCGAAACAATCCATACAACGCGAATGAGAATGCAAGCGCGATCGCAATCCAAGGGACTTGTCCGAAGTGCCAAATGAAATTCAAAACCGCGATCGCTGCTAGCAATACTGCAATCTTTTTCACGAGATTCAGCTTCTCTTTTAGAATTAGTGATCCGAGCAATACCGTAACTAGCGGATTAATGTAATATCCCAAACTGGTTTCAACAATCTGCCCGCTGTTGACTCCATAGATATAAATGCACCAGTTTCCAGCAATTAGTGTTGTAGTGAGAAGGAGAGCCGCGATCGTTTTTGGCGATCGCCACAGTTGCCGAAATTCAGCAATCCGATGTTGCGCCCAGAGTAAACCCATCAATAGCAACATCGACCAAACGATCCGATGACACACTAATTCAACTGCGGGAACTTGCGTGAGAAACTTCCAATACAGCGGGAATAGCCCCCAAGCAGAATAAGCTAAAACTGCATAGATAGCTCCAAGCTTTGAGGAAGAATATATTTCAGCAGACTTGTTCAAAACAAAGCGAAATTAAACATTAGGTTGCAATTCTAACAATCAATCTCAAACTGCTTCTAGATACAGTTGATCTGAAATTGCCCAGTACAGTCGATCAAACCTTTTATTAAGTTTGTTAACTGTTTAAATCTAATCGTCGAGGCCATTACGGACATTGCAGAATTTGGAATCTATCTAAAGGAGGAGGCTAAGTACTCCTTTAGATAGAAATATCATATTGCGATCGACACTATCTTAGAGACAAGCAAACTGATTACGGGTTCTTTTAGATACATCAGAACTCGTTCTAGTGTTTGTGTCACTCCTACTTCAGAATTAAGTACTCATGAATCTTCTGCCGACACTTGATCTCGATCGAGCAATTTTTTCGCGCCGTCGTGCCCTGAAATGGGGGCTTCTCGGCATTGGTACGGCTCTGTTGGCAAGCACGCCGAAAATCGTAATGGCTCAAACACGAGCCAAGACACTCACCTTCAATGCAAATGATATCGGTATCCTTAACTTTGCATTGTTACTAGAAGAACTTGAAGCAGCGTTCTACCCAGCAGCTCTTAAGAGCGGCAAGATTACCAATCCGAAAGAACGCGATTATTTGAGCGAGATTGGAAGTCATGAAGCCGCGCACGTCGCATTTTTGCGCCAAGTTCTGGGAAGTAATGCACTGTTCCAATCCCGCGATTTAAGTCTAAATGCTGCTGGTCTTAATGCACTCCTGACAAGCCGCGACAAAATCTTGAATACGGCAGTCACGTTAGAAGACTTGGGGGTTCATGCGTATAACGGTGCAGGTCCAAGCCTAACCAATCCAACATACATTTTAGCGGCAGGCTCGATCGTCTCGGTTGAAGGTCGCCATTCTGCTGCGGTGCGAGAACTTGCCGGACGACCTAGCACCGAACCCGATCGCGATCGACTCGTCCAAGATGCAAACTTAGCGGCAAGCCTGAATCCATTTAAGGGACGTGCCTACGACGAGCTATACACACCAAAGCAAGTTGTTGCTGCCGTTAGCTCCTTCAAGATTTTGAACAATCCCATCAACGGAATGCTAGTCGCCTAACCCAAGGAATTTCTTAACAATGAAGTTATTTTTGAATCCAATCATGCACCAAACAATTCGTCGATTGCAGCAAGCTACTCAATGTCTTGGGACTCTCATCGAGAAAACCACTGTCAATTTTAATCGAGCCGCTTTAGCGATCGCGTTTCTGCTGCTATTTTCTCTATCTTGGATGCCTACTGCTCCAGCTTATGCCCAAACTGCAACGCTCACGCCGCGTCAAGTCGTAGAATACGCGCTGACGTTAGAAAAATTAGAAGCCGACTTTTACCGCCGCGCGATCGCTGAAGCCCAAACCGGACGTTTATCCGGTGCGCCTGAAATCGCTAAAGCTGCGTTGATTTCCTACGGACAGGATGAAGCGCAGCATGTCGTGGATCTTTCAGCCGTACTGCGATCGATCGGCGGCGACCCAAATTCGGTTCAATTGCCTGTAAACCCAAATTACAGCGCCATTCTCGGTCGCGATCCGTTTGCGAATCCCACGGATCTTCTTCTTGCTGGGCAGTATGTCGAAGATTTAGGTGTGGCAGCCTACAAAGGGCAAGTGCAAAACTTGTTGGCGGCAGGTGAAGCTGGTAAAGCCGTGCTAGCAGGTGCTTTAGAAATTCACTCAGTGGAAGCGCGGCATGCCGCAGGTATTCGGTATTTGCGACAAACGCTGCTCGGTGCGAATGCACGTCCCTGGATTAACGATTCCAAGAGCGTGATTTACAACGAGAATCGCAGTGGCTCTCCGATTCCTTTCGGTTCTGCGGCATTTGATGGCTATGCGACCGAAACGGAAGTATTGGCTTTGGTGAAGCCAATTCTAACTAGCCAGCAATCGACTTCAGCACCTGATCAATCGGGCGAATCCGGGAATACGCAGGCAGGTACTGAAGTTCGGGGGCTATGGTAGGCTGACGATCGCTTTAATTCTTTGCCTCAATCGTGATTAAATGTCGGTATCGCTTTCACATGCAAAGCGATACCGACGTTTAACTTTAACGTGCCGTGGTCTAGCGGGAATTGAATGACGATCGAGCCAGCTTCCGATGATCTCTCTTTATTGAAACGAATTGCCCAGCAGGATCAAACAGCAATGGCAGCGCTGTACGATCGTTACGCTTCCACACTTTATGCAGTAGTTTTTAAGACGCTTGGTTCAGCTCAAGAAAGTGAAGAAGTGGTTTTAGATGTCTTTGCTCAAGTTTGGCGAACGGCAGTTCGCTTTGATGCCAGCAAAACTCAGGTAGACACCTGGCTCTTTATCATTACTCGGAGTCACACCCTGGCTCGATTGCGAACGGTGCAGCAGACCGAAAAAACCTCGATCGTCGCCGCCGAACTTCCCGTTAATCGATCAGATCACGACCCGATCGAAGACGCGCTGATTTCAGAACGACGTGACCAAATTCAAATCGCGCTTGCCCAACTTTCAGCCGAACAGCGTCAAGTGATCGAACTGGCTCACTATAAGGGTCTGTCTCACTCAGAAATAGCGGCTCAGCTAAAGCTTCCTCTCGGAACGGTTAAAACCCGGATTCGACTCGGTTTACATCGACTACGATCGACACTTAGTACTTGGAAGCCAGATTAAGATAGAACTCTCCCAGATTAAGATAGAACTCTCGATGACTCAGACCGAATGAACAACGAAAACCGCTGCTTTTGTGAACTCGCTCCGCTCTATGCCCTTCACCTTCTGACCGAAGAAGAACGAGCTTGGGTGGAGCAACAAGCTGCTGCGTCTCCAGAGTTAACGGCTGAGTTAGCAGAACTTCAGGCAACCGTTGGGGCAATTTCTTATAGCGCTCCAATAGTGCCTGTGCCCGCAGATTTAAGAGATCGACTCTTTGAACGGCTCAGTCAGTCCCCATCTATTCCCGAAGCAGAACTTTCGCCGTCCGACGCAAGGCAACATTCTGCTGAAGTGAGACGATCGATTTCCAACAGAACGAACTATTGGCGATCGCTCTGGCAGCAGCGCAGTGCAATTGCAAAACCAGCTTTTTTAGGAGTCGCTACGCTTGGTTTGTTGATTCTAGCGGTGGAGAATTACCGTCTGCGGCAAACGGTTCAAGCCAATCAGAGCGTGATTGAAACGTTGCAACAGCCCAACACCAATTTTTATGCGTTGCGGGGTACTGAGAAGGCGGAAAATGCTTCTGGCAAGGTGCTGATTGACCCTGGGCAAAATGCATTGGTGGTGTTCGTGCGGAATTTGCCCGATTTGCCTGCGGGTCAGGCTTATCGACTTTGGGCAATTCCTCAAGGTAGCACCAAGCCCAATTACTGCGGGCAGTTTAGTAGTCGCGAAGCAGCGACAGGGTACCGATCGTCGTTACAGGCAGCGTGTGGCACTCCTGCGGCTCAGCTTTTGATTACAGCAGAGTCCTCGGTGGCTCCTCCAATTCCAGCAGGATCGCTAGTGATGAAGAGTTCACTTTAGTCTTTGCTGGCTGGGGAGAGAGTGATGCTGCGAATCAAACCTTGTCCTTTGCAGGTGGCGTGATCATAGTTTTAATCAAGCCTTGTTCAATCTCCTTCAATAGTTCAAAATCCTCATCGGGCAATGTTCGATCGCCCTTTTTCTCCAGAAATTCAAAGGCGGCTCGAAACTCGGTTGAATCTGCCTCGATCGGTGCGTCCAAATGGCAAGGAATAACCCGTTCAAAGTTCCAACTTGCAACCTTTTCTGCCCAATCAATTACAATCTCTGGCTCACGATTAAGAATCAATCTTTGCAAAATCGGGGCAACAATCAATCGATGTTTTCGCAACGCCTCAAACGATCGCTGCCAATCCAATTTCCAACGAAACGGATACCAGCCAAAGAATGCTTTTTTCGAGCGATCGGGTGCTTTTACCACTTCACGCACTGAAGGAACGAGATCCGCAATGTCTAAACCGCTGGGTTGAAAGTAAAACGTAAACAATGCAATTCGCTGCCAACCTTTACGACGATTGGCTTCGGTGTCTTCGATCAATTCCGTTCCCGTCTCACGTGCATGAAACAACAACGGATAAGGATCGATTCGAATAATCTCCGGCGCAACTTCTGGAATTGAGACGACTGAATCTGTAACCAGCAGTGTTTTAGACCGTCGATCGAACAATGCGATTTCCTCAAATGGCCCTAATCCCAGTCGAATCGGGCCTAATTTTGCATACTCAAACTGATCCCCAAACGGAGTCGATCGACCATCGAGTAAATGCGTGCGACTTTTGGGAAAACCCAACCAGGAGAGCGGTAAGTTAATCGGATAGCTCCATTGATCCGGTGCAATGTAGATTTGAGCTTTGGGAAACTTTCGAGCAAACGGCGGTACAAATGCTTTGTGTTCTAAGCCCGAAGTCGTGGGGAGAATGATGTATTTAACATCACCGTGAACGGAAACGACTTCATCAAGCAATCGCAAACATTCGATCGTCGGAGCCACAGGCGCGTACACCAAAAGCCCACCCGCATCAAGCTTTACAACCGTCATCCGAATCGGCGTGACGACATAAAAAACGCCCTGAAGCTGATCAAATGTCCATACCGCATCTTTGACCACTTCTTTTCTAATCGTTCGACGCTGGCTGTAGGGATAAATTGGAACGGTAAACCAATAAAACCACGATCGTTCACGCGAATTTGTCTGACTGTCTTGCACCGATCGAATCATTGCTCCGCATTTCTCAAGTCTGATCTAGTGTCTCACGCAAACTAGAACGATGGACTATAGCGCACCGAGAAATAAATCCCGTTTTCTTGCAAGGTGCGTTTCTCACCGCCAACCGACACGAGCGGAAACCCAAAGTCGATTCGCGCCGAAAAATCATCGCCTTGCCGCCAGAGTAAACCGAGTCCCGCACCGACCAGCGTATTCTTCTCCGGATTCTCCCCGTTTCGATTCCATCCCGTTCCCAAATCGATAAACGGTGTAACTTGTAAGATCGCACGTCCCGATCGCAGAATCGGTAAACGCACCTCCGTAGAGAATAAAAAACCGTTATCGGTCAACAGCGCATCTTGCCGATAGCCCCGCACCGTTTCTTGTCCACCGAGACCAATTTGCTCAAGCGGGACTAAAGTTCGATCGACAAGCTGCAAATCTCCCCGCACTAACAGCAATGAATCTCGCGCTAAAAGTCTCGTCCACTGAGCTTGTCCGCGCCACGCCAAGAACCGACTATCTGGAGCCTGATCATTAATCGTCGCGTCAAACAATCCCAACCCGACACTAAACTGCGATCGTGCGGCAATCACTTGTTGATCGCTGCGCTGCACATATTCTTGGAAAAATCGCAGGGCTGAAATGCGGGTGCGTCCTTGCTCATCTGCTCCCGGCGACAACCGAAACGGGCCGATGTTATCGATACCTAATTCCGTCTCGCTTTCCTGGCGCGAGAACGTCAATCCTACAGTAAACTCATTCGCCGGACGCTGCACGATCGGTTGTCGAAAAGTCAGTTCGTAATAGCGCGATCGAGCCTGAATATCCAAAATATCGAACGGCTCCTCGATCACCCGACTGCGTGTACTACCATAAGCGAGGCGTAACGTTCCATTGCGCGGATTGAGCGGAACGGTGTAGCTCAGATCGATTCCGTTACTTCCGTCTGTATTGGTATAGCCGACTCGCAACCCGTCACCCAAACCGAGTAAATTCGCCTGTGCAAGTTCAATCTGTCGTCGAAACGAACCGACACTGGGCGATCGAGCATTATCGATCGAGGGTGTCACAGACAGCGTTTTCGCTTCAGTAATGGTAATTTGTAGCACGCTAGTTCCAGGGCGAGTTCCAGCTTGCAAATCCGCTGAAATCGAAGCAATTAGCGGATCGAGTTGCAGCAATCGCAATCCTTCCAGCAATCGATTCACATTCAAAGGCGCTTGCACTGCAAGCCCGATCCGACTGCGAACATAAGCTGGATTTAAGCGACGAGTGCCGATCACGTTAATTTGCTCGATCGAGCCTTCGATCACTTGAACTTTGACGACTCCGCCTGTAAGAACTTGGGGCGGCAAAATCGCAGCCGATGTCACATATCCCTTCTTGATATAGAGGTCGGCAATCTGCGATCGCAACTGCAACAATTCCGCAAACGATACATTCCGATTGAGATACGGTTTTGTAATCGCTTCAAAATCCTTGGCGCTAAATACTGTACTCCCGACAATATCAAACTGCTTTACCTGAATCGTATCGGGAACATTGCCCGGATTTTCGGGGGTCGATGGCGGCGAAATCGGTTGGGGAAGCAGTTGATCGGGAGGCGGGAGCGGAGTCGGGATTTGAGGCGTGGGCGCGGGTTGAGGCGGCAGAGGACGAGGTAGATCTTGAGGCGGAATCGGAACAACAGTCTGAGCAGATACCGGAAGCGAAACGGAAACGCTTAGTACCAGAAGAGCGTGAAGCAGCGATCGAGAAACCATCTTAAAACATCGCTTGTAATACGAAAGGGCGTAAAAAAACACCCTTGTATAGTTAAACCATGGTTAAGTAACGCGATCTCAACTTTTAGAAGTTCCTTGCAACGAAGCGAAGAGACTACTCTGCTAATCCTGGATGTACTCTCGATCGCCGAACAAACACTGCTCTGCCCGCACAAATTCACGACCCAGATAAGCAGCGTGATCGAGTCGAGTAATGCAACTAATTTCAGGCTTCTCGAAAATTTCGATACAGAGTTCCTTCGCGGTTCTGCCTTTGAAAATTGCACTCGGTCTACGTTTCAATTCACCGCCGCAAGGAAGCGGCTCCCCAGTTTCGGGATCGCAAGCCAAGCCTCGATCGTCGATCGTATTCGTGTAATGTTCTGCACAGATTAGATGAGCCGCACGATCGACATAAATAATAAAGTAGCCACTCGGATCGAGTTCGATAAATCGATTCGACAGCTTATCGTCGAAGGCAACCGGATCAAAAACAGCTTGAGTCATGTCATCAAAATATGGATCGATTTGACTATTCTAAATTTTGAAGTTGATCGTTTCCTGCTTGAAAGGCAATTCTTGATTAATCGAATCAATTTCTTGCTGTTCGAGATCGTTAATTTGATCAATGTGCGATCGCAAAATCTGCGACAAGCGACTGTTATAAAACCGATGCAGGGAATGATTCGCAGTCGCCGGAAAGCCCCGCCGCTTCTTGTGTCGTCCACCCGCTCCCGGATCAAAGATCTGAATGCCGTTGTTGATCCCCCACTCGATCGGTGCGTAGTAACAAGCATCGAAATGCAAACAATCGATTTCCTGCGTACAGCCCCAATAGCGACCATACAAGCGATCGCCTTTCGTCAAGCAAAACGACATCCCGATCGGCTCACTGCCTTCCGCATACGCTGCAAAAAACACCACGCGATGCCGATACGTTGAATGAAGCTGCTCGAAGAACTTCTTCGTGAGATACTTACTGCCCCACCAGCCGAATTTATCGCAAGTATCACTGTAAAACTCGTACATCTGCGAAAAGTGCGATCGTGGAATCTCATCCCCCGTCAGCGTCTTAAGCGCCAATCCCGCAGTCACAACCGCTTTACGTTCTCGCTTAATGTTGCGTCGCTGATTTGCATTAAACGCATTGAGATAATCATCAAACGTTTGATATCCCTGATTCGACCAGATAAAACCGTGATGCAGCCAGGGACTAAAGCCATGACGCTCCATCCGCACGCGCCACTCTGGATCAGCATAGAGAAAATTGCAGCCAGAGATTCGATTGCGCGTACAGAAATGATCGATTGCGCTCACCATCATTTCGGTGATTTCGTCTTCGTCTTCTCCAGGTGCGATCAAAAACCGATAGCCCTCCGCAGGCGTAAACGGTGACATCCCCAATAGTTTCGGGTAATACTGAACGCCTAAACGATCGGCTAAATCTGCCCATTGATGATCAAATACAAACTCGCCGTAGCTGTGCCCTTTGATATACAGAGGAGCCACCGCGATTAATTCGCGATCGCGCCACACTGTTAAATGATTCGGCATCCAGCCCGATCGAGCCGTGGTACTGCCGGAAGTCTCCATATTATGCAGCCAGTCCCACTCGAAAAACGGCGTTTTTAGCGGGGTTGCCAACGCATCCCAAGCGGGCTGCGGGACTTCAGAAATTCGATTAATCCAAGCGATCGAAGTACGGGGCTGCAATTGTTCAACCATAGCCAGAGAGTTCAGTAGCTTCATACAGCCTAATAGATTTGCCCAAATCTGGCACAGCACCCCGCAATTCCCTGTTTGGGGAATGCCGATCGGATAAATTTCGGTGAGAATGGCAAGAAAGCAATATCGCCGCTAAAGTGAAGACATGATTTTCAGCGTAAAATCCTTCAAAATCACTGATATAGCAGATAAACTTCATCGTTTTATATCGATAATCTTATAATTCTGCGCTTTGTTGAGTGACCCCGCGATCGCGGTAAGCTTTGACTTGAATGTCACTTTAATATCATCAGTTCTGCTCTACTGCTGCTACGTCCCCCAATTCGGTTATTAGGGCTTATGGCGAAGTCACGTCAATCCTCCTTCCGTCGCATCCTGCTGAGACGCTTGTTACTGCTCAGTATTCCGGTGCTATTGACGGGAGAGGTCGTCGCGTACAAAAAAGCAAGAGCAGGACTCTTGGAAACCGCACGGCACAACTTGACGGCGAGTGCTGTCCGCAAGGCTGAATCGCTACAAACCTCGATCGCCAATCTACGATCGAATCTCGCCTTAGCAACGACTTCTTCAGCCCTACAAATCGACTCACCTCAAGCGACATATGATTTCTTGGAGCAGCTTCAGCGCACTTCACCCGTGTCGCTCCAGTGCATTCAATTGATCAACATGAAGGATAAAACCGTCAAAGCGAGTACTTGTGGCAACCAAGCGATCGCCCAATTTCCGCTTGATCCCTGGCAAAATCGCCCGACTCCCGCCAATGTCGTTGATGCCAAAAATATCCAAGTTTCACTCGCGCAGCCTTCGAGAGTCGGGGGCGAATTGTCAGTCGATCATCAGCTTAATTTAGTGCTGAGTGCGCCTGTAACAGTGCGATCAAACAATCAGGATGTTCGTTACGCGCTTAGTGTTCAAGCATCGCTCTACTCAAAGCCAGAACCAGAACTCAGCGCGATCACCTCAGGCTACACAGTCGTGATCGATGACTCTGGCGTGATTCTGGCACATCCGATCGCAGAACGCATCGGACGCGATATTCGCCAAGAAGCCAACGCTCAACAGCTTCAGCGCGTGTTTGAAACTGCGATCGCCAATAGCACAGTTGGCGATCGCGTGACCAATCAGCAAGAATCGCTTGAACCCTTTCCGTTTGAGGAAAATGGCGCAGAATGGATGGCAGGCGGTAGCACAATTCAGGTATCGCTGAAGAATGGCGAATCCTCGACTTGGGTAGTGTTGGCAGCAACTTCAGTCGATAGCGCCCTCTACGGTTTAGCGGACATCAAGCAAGTTCTGATCATCCTGACGCTCGGACTTCTAACCGCGATCTTACTATCGACGCTGTATCTCACTCGCGATTTAGCTCGCCCGATCGAACAGTTGAGCGAATACGCACTAAAGATTCGCCAACGATTCGACGGAGAACGCGCCCCCAAAAACTTCAAAGTACGCGAACTGAATTATCTAGCTGAAGCGCTTGATAACATGGTCGAACGGTTAGAAGAGCGGGCGAGTGAACTAGAATCCGCTTGGCAGGAAGCGCAATCTGCAAATCAAGTAAAAAGCGAGTTTTTAGCAACGACTTCTCACGAATTGCGGACACCGCTGAATGGAATTATTGGCTGTGTGCGGTTGGTGCGCGACGGATTTTGTGACAGCCGCGAAGAAGAACTAGAGTTTCTTCAGCAAGCCGATAAATCTGCCATGCACCTACTTCAGATCATTAACGATCTGCTTGATATTGCAAAAATCGAAGCCGGGAAAGCCGAACTAAATCTACAACCGATCGACATTCGCGATCTCTGCCAAGAATGTCTCAAGATGGTTCAACCGACTGCGGATCTGAAGCGCTTGAAGCTGACCTTGCATTTCAATACGGATCTCGATCGCGTTCCGATCGACAATCTGCGCGTGCGCCAAATGGTGATTAACTTGCTGTCGAATGCGGTCAAGTTCACCCCAGAAGGCGGAACAGTTTCGCTCGTAGCTCGAATCGGGTACGGCTATCAATTAGTTCAGGATGTGCGTCCCGATCGCAGTCCAATCAATCAAGAAACGACTTACCTTTGCCTTGAAGTTGAAGATTCTGGGATTGGCATTCCGAAAGATCGCTGGCATTTGCTCTTCAGACCGTTTCAGCAGATTGATTCATCAATGACGCGCAAGCATGAAGGAACAGGGCTAGGGCTTGCACTGACGAAACGATTGGCGGAGATGCACGGGGGAACGCTGTCGTTTTGGTCAGTTCCAGATAAGGGCAGTACGTTTCGGATTTGGCTGCCGTGGCTTGAACCGAAGGTCGAGAAGCAGAAGACAGACGTGGGTGGTACTGCTACCGAGACTTCTTTGGAGCCATCGACCAGAAAGATTGAAGAGTTGGGAACGCGCGGCTAGAGAGCGATTTACAAGGCTTGTGAAATTCCCCTAACGCTGTTCTGCTTGGAGTTGGTGGAGTTGCTCGATCGTAAGTCCAGTGACTTCAGCGATCGTCTCTAGAGGAAGCTTTCTTTGAAGCATATTCAGCGCGATCGCCTGCCGCTCTTCCTGTCGTCCTTCCTGTCGTCCTTTTCGTAACCCTCTCTCTTCCCAACTCGTTAAAGTTTCCATAATTCTCTCCTTCTCAACTACGCCTAGTTTATCAATTTCAGCCTGAAAAGCCTTCTCTTCCTTCGCGTCTAGTCGCAAGTATGTATCCACGAACTTAGAGATTAATCGAGTCTTAGCAGGGTTTAATTGCAGCGTGACCAGAAGCCGCAAACACTCTGCTTTAACCTTAGCGCGGTCTTTCTTGGCAATTTTCATCTTTGCCATTAGTGCCGCTGCTACAGGATTTGATCGATTGAGATAGTCGCGCCAGTTTAGCCGATTGGGCTGAATCGTGTGAAAGCGAAACTCCAACACTCTGAAATTGGGAAACTCAACAACATATTTATTCTGCTCAGGGCGGTAGGGTTCGTCGAAGGAGAACAAGACAATCGGATAAATGTCTTTCAGGTGTAGTCGATCGAACTTCAATCGAAGTAGTGGAACATCCTTCGATTGAAGTTCGATCGACTGGTTGCTTGGGCTTCGATGTGGATCAAAAAGGTGGTGTCTTGTCCTGATCGTTTGACTTCTACCAGCAAATCAATTACTTTCTCTTCGCCTTCGATCAGATCCGCGAAATATTCCTGCTGCAAGAACGAGATAGAGTCGGGGTCGATAGTTCGGGCGATCTCTGGGAGAAAGAGTTCTAGAAATTCCAGAAAAAAGGTTGAGATTAGCTCTTTGAAGTTCTGATCGTGATCAATCGACATATCAGAGGGACATACTACGCCTTGGTTTTGTCAGTGTACTCTCATTGATTGAGATAGCGCTAAACATTAGAAAAGCAAGAGGAACAGAATAATCGTTCACAAAAAAGCTGGGACAAGTGCATCACTCATCCCAGCCAATCCTTGATTCAATCAAATCATTAGAAGTTCATTTCGGCAGCTTGAACACGCTCGACTTGCTTCTTCTTCAGTACCAGCATGATTTGGGTCAGCGAAACGATCGCGAAGAACGCCAACAGTCCCTTGATGCGATCGGGATTTTGCAGCACGATTTCTTTCTCGACTTGACCAAACCCACCGACGTTCGGGTTGTTTGTCAACGGATCACCTGCTTTCACCGTGTCCCCTTGAGCCACGAGCAATTCGGGTCCTGCGGGAATCTCATCGGTTGCTACAGTGCCATTTTCTCCAGTGATTTTAACGCTGAAGCCGCCTTCTTCGGTTTTGTCGATCGCGCTGATCTGACCCGAAGCGGAAGCGTTATAAACTGCGTTGTTGCTCTTTTGTCCGGTCGGATAAACTTGTCCGCGTCCACGGTTGCCGCCGATCTGAATCGGGTACTTTCCGAAGCGCAGGGATTTATCGGTGTTCGGATCGGGAGACAGCACTGGAAAAGCAATTTCCTGGTACTGTTCGCCCGGAATCGGGCCTACAACGAGCCAGTTTGGATGAGCATCGCTGTAAGGCTGGATGTAGAGTTCTCCAGCTTTTTCTTTTTGCTCTTCGGTCATGCGCTCTTCAGGAGCCAGTTTGAAACCATCCGGCAGCATCAAAACTGCACCGACATTCAATGGCCCTTTCGTGCCATCACCTTGAACTTGTTGAACGGCTGTGTCGTAAGGGATTTTCACCACCGCTTCAAATACGGTATTGGGGAGAACGGATTGCGGCACTTCAGCTTCGGTCGGCTTCGCGCCTAAGTGACAGTTCGCGCAAACAATTCGACCGGTCGCTTCACGCGGATTTTCGTATTGGTTCTGAGCGAAAATCGGGTACGCAGAAGCTGCTTGAGGAAGGGCAAAACTTCCGGCTAAAAGGGTTGCGATCGCGGCAAGAGTTACGATCGCTCTACGTAGAAAACTTGTTCTCATCTCTAGTTCACTCTATTGTGCAAAGGTTCTTAAACGGCTCAAGCCCACCAAGGATCGTCGCCTGTGCGGAAATCGGTTTCAGTCCAGGGGGTAAACGAAATCTTGTCGTTTTCCACGTTCGCGTGAACCAATGCCAGAGACAGCGGAGCCGGACCACGCACGACTTTTCCAGTGTTGTCGTACTGCGAACCGTGGCAAGGACACATAAATTTGTTTTCGTTGGGGTTCCAGGGCACAACGCAGCCGAGGTGAGTACAAACGGCGTTGATGCCATAGCTCTCGATCGTTTCATCACCTTGCACGACGACGTAGGTGGGATCGCCTTTTAGCCCTTGAGCAAGAGAGCGATCGCCTGCTGGGTGCGATTTTACGTATTCGCTGACGATAATATCGTTACCGAGCGCGTCTTTTGCCGTGACCCCACCGGATGCGCCACCCGACGAAGGCGGAATAAAGTATTTCACGACTGGATATAAAGCACCGAGCGCTACTAACGCTTCAGAGCCAAACATCAAGGCGTTCATAAATTGGCGACGACCCATGCTTGGGACATCAGAAGATTCAGATAATTGAGCCATGACTTCTTCTCTAGGGATTGCGAATGGAGATGACAAAAGATTTCGCGCAGAACTGCTTTGAGAGCACTGTGTTTAAATCAATTTACATGGAGAGTGCTACATCACGACACTCCAAGTTCATTCGGGTGAATGTCCTGAGATTCCTTAGAGTCAGCAATTTGTAGCGTTTCTAAGGTGCATTATACATTTCTTGACATTCACATTATCGATACGAGACTGTGGAATTAGCTAACGAAATGTAACAACTTACGACATCGCCATCATGACGGGACAGGAACTTCGAGAAATTTTGCTGAATAAGTGGGGGCGATCATATGACATTCAGGTGCGACGGACGCAGGGAAAGTTTTTTGTGCAGGTGATGTGGCGATATTTGGAGCAGATGTCGTTTCCGTTGTCTGAGGTTGAGTATTTGGAACACATGGATCAAGTGGCAGAGTATTTGGCGGGTTGGGGTGCGATCGCGCAAGTGCAGTCTTATATCGAGAAGACGCGCGAACGTCCGAGACAGGGGAAAGCGGTGAGTATTCCGATCGATTTAGGCGATCGAGCTTCGGAGTGGTTGTTGGAGGATTTCTAGAAAGTCTCTTCGCTTCGGTTACATTCCGGGGCGGGACGATAAAAGCGTTGTCTGAAAATCGCACGATCGCTATTCTTCCGGTGCAAGCAAGGAATTCGGGATCTGATCGAGTGTTTTACCGATCGCATTACAAAACGCTTTCATTTGCGCCACAGTCATCGTTGGTTCTGTCAATCCTCGTTCCCATCGGCTAATTGTCGAAACAGAAACATCCATCAGCCGTGCGAGTTCCTCCTGCGAAAGTTCTGCTGCCTCTCGGAGTTTCTTAATCGGTGAATTCGTTTCTGTCTGTTGACCTTTCTTCGGTCTTGCCATATTCTAAAACTAAGCAAATAAACTAGTTTTTTAGATAGGTTTCCTACACCAATCCTGTCCAAGTGCAGCCCGCACCTTGAGCAAGTTTGTTCTGTCCAAAATTACCACCCTACTGATGAATATGACTTACCGCGATCGTCTTTCTCCGTGGTGCATCATTGAACGATTGCCGAATTTACAGCGATCGACTCTCTACCGCTCCCGCAGTCGCAGCGCCGCAGAAGAATGTTTGAAAGTATTACAGCGATTTAGGTCTGGTGATTATGAAATCGTATTTGATATCGGAAATCCACAGCGAGAAGAACAAGTCGATCGCGTTACGCTAGAAGAAATCGAATTTCTCTAGATATGCCTTGTCAGCTTTGCGATCGCACTGTTCCCGCCCTCACTGAACATCATTTGACTCCGCGACAGCACACCAAACGCAAAAAACTTGATCCGGGTGAAACGATCGAGATTTGTCCCGCTTGTCATCGCCAAATTCACGTTCTATTCGACAATCGCCAGCTTGCACAAGAACTAAACACCGTTGAGCGATTGAAATCGAATCCCGCAATGGCAAAATTTCTCGCTTGGGTACGGAAGCAGAATCCCGATCGCAAAGTGAGGGTGAAACGATGACTCATTTCATGCTGAAGGAGATTTGTGAGCAGCCGGATGTGATTCGGAAATTGATCGATCGAGCGATTTCAATTTCGTTTGAAAAGGTCGATCGGATTAATATTCTCGCTTGCGGAACGAGCTTACACGCGGGTTTGGTTGGGCAGTTCTTATTTGAACAAGTCGCAAAAATCCCAACACAAGTGCGATCGTCTTCTGAATCGCTTTTTGCTCCGTTAATTGAAACGCCGAATACAATCACGATCGCGATTACACAATCAGGTGAAACAGCAGATACGATCGCAGCATTACAAATGGTTCAATCGCAGCGAATCGCGATTACGAATGGAATCGACAGCACGATTACTAAGCAAGTCGATCGCACAATTTATACCAATGCTGGAGAAGAGAAAAGCGTTGCAGCAACCAAAACGTTTACAGCGCAGTTAGTTGTTTTATATCAGCTTGCGCTTGAAGCGGCACATCAAAGAAACCAAATTGATCAGCAACAGTTTGAAACGCATCTTGAATCGCTTCGACAAATTCCACAACAAATCGAAGCCATTTTGAAAAACAATACGATCGCGCAAATTGCCGAAACGCTAAGAGACACTCGTGATTTGATTCTGATTGCTAGTGGAATCAATACTGCGATCGCACTTGAAGGCGCATTAAAACTCAAAGAAGCGACCTACACACACGCGGAAGGGTATGCCGCTGGAGAATTCTTGCATGGCTCGATCGCGCTTTTAGATCCGCAGATTCCAACGATTGCACTCTATCCAGAAACCGTGAGAAAAACAATCGATCGCATTCGAGTAAATCAGCATCATGTGATTGAAATCCCTACCGCAGCGATTCCTGAACTATTTACGCCATTCTTAACTGTCGTATCGCTGCAACTTTTGGCATATGAGTTAGCAATCCTACGCGGGATAGATGTCGATCGACCCCGCAACATCACAAAATTCCTCACAACTTAATAAACTCATCCCGATCTAAAAGCGTTTTCACCTTCTTTGTTCTGACCTCTATCGCGATGGGGAAAATTGCTCTAGGATTTGGGTGAATATCCTTCGCACAAAGCATACGCTCTAACGAAATGACTCCTTCCCCAGATCCACGCCGTCGCCTTACCTCCGATGAACTGATCGCGATGTTTGTTGCCTTCCTCAGTATTGGAGGAATCTTTTTCTGGGCAACTCGACAAACCGACACAGGGTTTGATTTTGGTTCGCTTCTTTCAAGTAATTCTCAGACTGCCCCGTCTGCCGGAATCACTTCCCCTGCACCAGAGCCCCCTCGGAATAATGCGATCGCTCCTGGAACCAGTTCTTCCGCCTCCCAAACCCTCATCCCCATTCCCATTCCCCAAGTCGAAGCCACTAGCGCACCGCAGCCAAACTTGCAGAACGAGATCCCAACGAATCCTGCCCCGATCGCCGTTGTTCCATCTCCTAGTCCCAATCTTCCCAATCTCGTTCCGTCTCCCACGACTCCGCCTTCTCCTGGAGCCGCAAAACCGATTACGGGCTTTACTGATGTGCCGAGTGATTTTTGGGCTGGTTCTTACATCGGAGAACTCTCCCGCCGGAATATTCTTGGCGGATACCAGGACGGAACCTTCAAACCAAATGATCCGATTACTCGCGCTCAGTTTGCCTCACTGTTAGGAAAAGCCTTTGGTAAGCCGAAAGAGCGGCAAAGTATTACGTTTAGCGATGTGCCAGACAATTATTGGGCGAGATCGTCGATCAATGATGCAATTCAAACAGGCTTTATGAGCGGATATTCGGAAGGTGCGTTCCGACCCGATCAACAAATCCCGCTCTACCAACTGCAAGTCGCTTTGGCTTCAGGCTTAAAACTTCAATCCCCATCCCCCTCAGCGCAAACCTTAGCGAAGTTTAAGGACGTGAGTGATTTGCCGAAGTGGGCACAAGGGAAAGTTGCATCGGCGGTTGAGTCCGGTTTGGTGACAGGCTATCCCAGCGCTGACCAACTCACTCCAAATCGAGTCGCAACCCGCGCAGATGCGGCAGCTTTGCTTTATCAAGCGCTTGTCAAAGAAGGACGAATCACACCGACAAAATAAAGGGCGAACACCTCTTCATCTCCTCAACTAGAATAGGTAAGCATATATTTTTGCACCATATTCGCATTCAGGAGTTGACTCGTGGAGTCCCGTTATACCCCCGCCGAGATCGAAACAAAATGGCAGCAGGCTTGGACAGCCGAGGATCTGTACCAAACGCCCGAAACCAGCGATAAGCCGAAGTTTTACGCGCTATCGATGTTTCCTTATCCCTCCGGCAATCTCCATATGGGGCACGTGCGGGTGTATACGATCGTTGATGTGATTGCTCGACTCAAACGAATGCAAGGTTATCGGGTGTTAAATCCGATGGGTTGGGATGCGTTCGGGTTGCCTGCGGAAAATGCAGCGATCGAGCGAGGAGTGCATCCCACGAAGTGGACGTATCAAAATATCGATCAGATGCGCGACCAGTTAAAGCAGTTGGGCATCTCGTTCGATTGGACGAAAGAACTGGCAACCTGTTCACCCGATTATTACCGCTGGACGCAATGGATCTTTTTAGAGTTCTTCAAGGCGGGTTTGGCATATCAGAAAGAAGCGACGGTGAACTGGGATCCGATCGATCAAACGGTCTTAGCGAATGAGCAGGTCGATGCAGATGGGAAATCTTGGCGATCGGGTGCGAAAGTCGAGCGGAAATTGTTGCGTCAGTGGTTTTTGAAGATTACAGACTATGCAGAACAACTGTTAGTCGATTTGGACAAGCTGAAAGGATGGCCCGATCGCGTTAAGTTGATGCAAGCGAATTGGATCGGCAAGTCCACAGGCGCACAAGTTACTTTTAAAACAGAATTGGGTGACGATATTGTTGTGTTTACGACTCGTCCCGATACGTTATGGGGTGCGTCGTTTATGGTGTTGTCGCCAGAGCATCCTTTTGTTGAGAAGTTGACCACGCCTGAGCAGAAAAGCTCGATCGCACAATATCAAACAGCAGCAGCGGCAAAAAGTGATCTCGATCGAACCGCTGAAGGTCAAGAAAAGACTGGCGTTTGGACGGGAAGCTATGCGATCAATCCGGTGAACGATCAGAAGATTCCGATCTGGATCGCGGACTATGTGCTGATGGACTATGGAACGGGTGCGATCATGGCAGTTCCGGCGCACGATCAGCGAGATTTTGAGTTTGCGAAAAAGTTCGATTTGCCAATCAAAGTTGTGGTTCAGCCATCGGAGCAAACCTTAGATGGTGCAACCATGACCGAAGCTTATCCGGGTGAAGGCGTGATGGTGAATTCGGGTGTGTTGGATGGTGTTCCGGCAGGCAAAGGGAAAGGGCAAAGTGTCGAAGCTGCGATCGCATTCCTTGAATCAAACCAAACAGGCAAAGGCACATCAAACTATCGCTTAAGAGATTGGTTAATTTCGCGTCAAAGATATTGGGGTGCGCCGATTCCAATCATTCACTGTCCAAACTGTGGCGCGGTTCCCGTTCCTGATGCGGATTTGCCTGTTGCACTGCCAGAGAATGTCGAGTTTTCGGGCAAAGGTGGCTCACCCTTAACTCAGTTGGAATCGTGGCTGAATGTTCCCTGCCCTAGTTGTGGAACACCTGCAAAACGAGAAACCGATACGATGGATACCTTTATCGATTCGTCGTGGTATTTCTTGCGCTATCCCGATGCAAATAATGATCAAGCAGTGTTTGATAAAGCAATCACCAATGATTGGATGCCTGTTGATCAATACGTGGGTGGAATTGAACACGCGATTTTGCACTTACTGTATTCGAGATTTTTCACGAAAGTATTGCGCGATCGAGGTTTATTAAACTTTGACGAACCCTTCGAGCGTCTCTTAACTCAAGGCATGGTTCAAGGCAGAACTTACAAAAATCCAACCACTGGAAAGTATGTGCTTCCTGCCGATGTCAAAGATGCCTCGAACCCAATCGATCCCAAGACTGGCGAAAAGTTAGACATCGTATTCGAGAAAATGTCCAAATCGAAGCATAACGGTGTGGCTCCCGGTGATGTTGTAGATAAGTATGGTGCTGACACGGCTCGAATGTTTATCTTATTCAAAGCGCCCCCTGAGAAAGACTTAGAGTGGGAAGATGCCGATGTCGAAGGACAGTTCCGATTCTTAAATCGGGTGTGGCGATTGGTCACAGAATCTACGTTAAGCAAAAAAACTGCAAAAGAACTGACCAAAGCAGAGAAAGATTTACGTCGATCGATTCACATTGCGATCAAAGAAATCGCCGAAGATTTGCAGGGTGACTATCAGTTCAATACGGCTGTCTCTGAGTTGATGAAACTTAGCAATGCTTTAAGCGACTTTGCTCAAAAAGATTCCCCAATCTATGCAGAAGGGATTGATACCTTATTGCGATTGTTAGCACCGTTAGCACCGCACATTGCTGAGGAACTGTGGCACACGATCGGACATTCCGACTCGATCCACACGCAGGCTTTCCCGATCGTTGATCCGAGTGCGTTAATCGCCGACGAGAAAACGATCGTGATTCAAATCTTAGGCAAAACGCGCGGAACGATCGAAGCGGCAACTGCGATCGCAGACGACAAAACTGCATTAGAACAATTGGCGCGAGAGTCAGAGATTGCAAAACGCTACATTGAAGGCAAAGAGATCAAGAAAGTGATTGTTGTGCCTGGAAAGCTCGTAAACTTCGTCGTGGCGTAGTTGAACTATGAAATGCACAATCGTCATTCAATGGTCAGATGAAGATTAGTGTTATGTGGTGAGCTTGCCGCAGCAATTTGATTTTGACAAGAAACTTCAGTGGGTCTAGCGATATGACAACTTTAGAGAACTATGATCCGAATGGCGTTGGTGTCGTCGGGCGATTGTTCGGATTGCCGTTTGACCAAGATTCGGCAAATCTGATTGTGTTGGGTGTGCCTTGGGAAGTCACTGTTTCTTATAGTGCTGGAACAGCGCGAGGTGTGGAAGCGGTACTGAATGCTTCCACACAGCTCGATTTGTATGATTTCGACAATCCAGACGGGTGGAAACAAGGGATTTTCATGCCTGAGATTTCCCAAGCCGTTCTCGATCGTAGTGACGCGCTCCGGATTGATGCCGCGAAAATTATCGATCGCTTATCCACTGGAGAAAGCCTCGATACCGAATTAACGCAATTACTAGCAACCATTAATCAAGAATGCGAATCGCTGAATCAATGGTTATTTGAACAAGCAGATCGCATTCTCGAACAAGGAAAACGAGTTGCGGTGATTGGTGGCGATCATAGTGTGCCGTTAGGGTATCTCAGAGCGATCGCACAACATTACGAAAACTTCGGAATCCTACACATCGATGCTCATGCAGATCTGCGCGAAGCTTATGAGGGGTTCGAGTATTCTCACGCCTCGATTATGTACAACGTGCTGAAACTGCCGCAGATGACGAAACTCGTTCAAGTCGGGATTCGCGATGTCTGTTTAGACGAAGTGAACTTAATTCGTGACTCAAACGGGCGGATTTCAACTTACTTTGATGCAATGCTGAAACAGAAACAGTATGCGGGTGTGCCTTGGTTAGAGACTTGTCAGCAAATTGTCGCAGAGCTACCGCAAGAAGTGTATATCAGCGTCGATGTCGATGGATTTGATCCCAAGCTTTGTCCGACGACGGGAACGCCTGTGCCGGGTGGATTGGAGTTAGAGCAAGCCTTTTGTTTGTTCCGGGAAGTCGTGAACAGCGGGCGGAAAGTGATCGGCTTTGATGTTGTTGAGGTCGGAAATGCTGAGTGGGATGGGAATGTAGCAGCAAGAACAGTGTACAAGCTGTGTAATTTGATGGATTTGACTTGGCAGAATTGAGCTTGCTATCTTCAGCCGAATCGCTGCCGTAAGATGAATTCGGCGATCGCTAAATCGACAGGCGTTGTCACCTTCAAATTTGTTTCTTCTCCTTCCACGATTTGAACAGGCAGACCACATTGCTCGAACAGTGCTGCATCATCGGTTACTTCCCAACCGTTCTGCCGTCCTTCTTGATGGCATTTCTTTAATCGTGGAACTGAAAATCCTTGTGGGGTTTGGGCTGCCCAAAGTTGCGATCGATCCGGCGTACTTTCAATCACCCCTGTTGTCTTCACAACTTTGATCGTATCTTTTACCGGAACTGCGGCAATGAACCCATCACACGATTGCAGCGCGGCAGAACAACGATCGAACAATTCTGGGGTTGCTAAACAGCGTGCACCATCGTGAATCAAAACGTGATCAGCCTCGATCGGAAGCGCCTGAAGCCCGTTGTAGACGGATTCTTGACGGGTTGCGCCGCCTTGGATAAATTGAACGGGCTTCGTGAGATTGAGCGAATGGACGATCGCTTTGAAGTCTTCCCAATCGATCGGTTGCCCGATGATGCCGACCCACTGAATGGTGTGTGAAGCTTCTGCGGCGAGAAGTGTCCAGGCAATTAAAGGCTTTCCTAATAGATCGAGCAGGAGTTTATTGCGATCGCTGCCCATTCGTCGTCCGGAACCTGCTGCGGGAATTAGTAAGTACACTTTTTTCTCGGTCTAATTGCTCTGATGATTAGTGTATCAAGCGATCGGTTCGTCTCCCCCTATCGACAGCCTAAACTTTGGCGACTATCGACATTGCTAGTCGTGACAGTGCTAACCCCACGGCTATCAACTCTGGCAACAACGAGCGTATTGTTTCCACTGGCAATCTGGCACAACTGAGTTACAGTCTCCGGATCGAGCTTTGCCCCCGTGAAATCGACATTCGAGATTCCTGTACGGACAAATCTGGCTCCGCGCAAATCAGCATTTTTTAAGACTGCATTTGTAAGGTCGGATGAATCAAACTGTGCGCCAGTTAACTGAGCATTTTCTAGGTTGACATTTCTAAGGTAGACCCCAACTAACCGTTGATTGGTCATATTCACCCCAGTTAAATCTGCTCCACCAAAAAACGTGGTTCCAAGCGTTGCTCCCTGGAAATTTGCGCCTGCCAGTCGAGCAGAGCCGAAATCGGTGTTTAACAGATAAGCATTGGTGAAATTTGCTCGATCGAGAATTGCTCGACTCAATGAAGCCCGACTCACATCCGCATTGCTAAAATCGGCTCCGGTGAAATTGCTAATTCGACGATCGCTCGATCGAGCATCAACCACTAATTCGCCTGCTTGAATACCGCTGAGGTTTGCCCCAGTCAGTCTCGTGCCGCTGAAATCACTGCCAAATAACGAAGAATTGATCAGTCTCGCATTGCTTAGATCGGTGTTTGCCAAATTAACGTTAGTTAAATTGCAACCGCGACATTCTTTCGTCGATCGCAGTTGTTGAAGTTGCTGATCGGTTTGGGCTTGGGCTGAAAGCGCGGAGAGCAAAACTCCGGTGAGTGTTGCAAGGGCGATCGAGATCTTCTGCATAAAATTCAACAGTGTCAGAACTTCCCCGATTTTACTCTAAGGCCATGACGATTCTTGCATCGGAATCACCATTACTTCTGGAATCACAGTTTCCGGCGGTTGCGTCAGGATATATCGAATGGTATCCGCGACATTTTTGGGGTCTTGGAGTTTGTCGAGGGGCGTATCAGGAAAGCGATCGAGAATAAACGGAGTTTGCATTCCGCCTGCGATCACAGCGGTCACTTTTACGCGATCGGGGCGAGCTTCGACGTGCAGAGCGTGACTAAAACCGACTAAGCCCCATTTGCTAGCGTGATACGCGGTTGCATTTGCCCAAGTGCGTTTTGATGCGGTGGAAGCAATGTTAACAATGTGCCCTGTTTTTCGCTGCTTCATGTGTGAGATCACTGCTTTCGACAAGATAAACGGGGCGCGGAGATTTACAGCCAGAACGCGATCCCAATCTTTGATATCAAGTTCTTCGATCGAGACTGTGACATCAATTCCCGCATTGTTAATCAGAATGTCTAAGTGACCAAATTGCTCAATCACTTTCGCAATGCTAGAAAGAATCTGAGCTTCATCGGTGACATCTAGGCGCAGCGCGGAGGCTTTCCCGCCTTCTGAGCTAATTTCTGACGCAATTTTTTCGGCAAATTCTTCTCGAATATCTGCCACGATCACCGTCACGCCTGAAGCGCCTAAAACGCGACAGATTGCTTCTCCCAGTCCTTGTGCGCCACCCGTGACGAGTGCTACTTTTCCGGTTAGATCGCTCATTGTATTCTCCTAGGAATAGATTGTTTGTTGCTTCATTTTGGGCGGATAGCTGCCCCCTAAATCCCCCATTCTGGGGGACTTCAAATTAAGAAAGCATCGCCTTTCAAAGCCTCCCAGAATGGGGGATTTAGGGGGCGAACCCCAAGCAATTTGAAAGCCAAGCAATTTATGTAAACAGTAGCTTCTAAGCTGCGAACATCCTGCCATTAGTGATTCATAGTCCTAATAATTAACGGTTAACGGAAGCTCTGAAGCTGCATTGCGGTTCTGTAACCTTAAGCGTTGTCGCTTCGGTTGCTGTTCATGATTCACGACCCATGCTTCAACTAATTCACAAAGTAAGTGAATCACGACGATTTGAACTTCCTGGATATGCTGCGGATCTTTCGCTGGAACCACGATCGATAAATCACACAGCGATCGAGCATGACCGCCGTCGCCACCCAAAATCCCAATACTCGGAATTCCAAGCCGTTGTGCAGTTTCAAAAGCTTCCAGAATGTTCTTCGATCGACCACTTGTGCTAATGCCAATCACCAAATCGTTTGATTGTGCGAATGCTTCAATCTGACGAGAAAAAACGTGATCGTATCCAACATCATTCGACCAAGCGGTTAGTAAAGTACTATCGGCAGAAAGCGCGATCGCAGGAAGTGCCCGTCGATTTGGGATTTTGAACCGTCCGACAAATTCTGCGGCACAATGTTGAGCATCTGCCGCACTGCCCCCATTTCCACAGATGAGAACTTTGCCGTTTTGGGTGAAGCAATTGGTGATTAGGGTTGCAGCTTGAGTGAGTTCGGTTTGAAGGCAACGTTGAGCCGATTGCATTGCTGTAATGACTGAATTAAAGCCGCGATCGATCACCATCCCCGAATCTAATGCACCGGAGGGATCAATCAGAACGGATTGATATAAGTTCGCCATCGAATCCGCCACGCTCTGCCAGGTAAATAGATCGTTTGCACGTCGAATTGCTTGTCGGCTGAGGTTTTCGAGCAATGTTGGATGAGCATACAGGTGAGAGAGACGATCCGCGATCGCATCCGGTTGATTTGGGGGCACAAGATAGCCCGTCTCACCATCTGCAACCGAGAATTTAACTCCTCCTACCTTCGAGCCAATTACCGGAGTTCCACAAGCCATTGCTTCGAGCGGTGTAATGCCAAACGGCTCATACCAGGGCGTTGTGATAAATACATCTGCGGCACTGTAGTAGTACCGCAACACTTCCCGCCCTTTTCGACCGACAAAATGCACGCGATTGACGATACCCAACTCAGTTGCGATCGCAGTTAATCGATCGACTTCTTTCGCAATGCGCGGATCACTATCATTCAACTCACCGCCAACAATGATCAACTGTGCGGATGTATTCTCACAGAACTTTGCAAATCCCGAGATCGCAGTATCAACTCCTTTACGCGGAACCATGCGACCGAGTTGCAAAACAATTCGATCATCAGGATTCATCCCCAAAGCGACTCTTGCTAATGCTTTATCCAAACACCAAAACTCAGACGGATCAAAGCCACAAGGCACAATCGTAATTTTGTGTGGATCAGCGTTGTAGAGTTGAATCAAATCAATTTCGTCTTGTGGGCATTCAGCAACAATGCGATCGGCTTCTTGAACTAATCGATCCTCGATCGCGAATCGTTCATCAGGAAATTCATCGTTTCCGCCTTGATGAAATCGCCGCACTCGTCCTAGTGCATGGAACGTGATTACGAATGGAATCTGCAACACTCGCTTAAGTTCTGCGGCAACGAGTCCAGACATCCAAAAGTTAGCATGAACGAGATCGTAGTGAGTATGCCGGCAGAAACGCAGCATATACGCTGTGAACTCCTGCATATGAGGCAGTAAATCTTCTTTGCGAATCTCAATCGGATCACCAGCAGGAACGTGAATCAGACGAACGCCTTCGCTCCAGTCGGCGATTTCCGGCAATAAAGCGCGATCGCGCCGGGTAAAAATATCCACCCGATAGCCACGTTTCGCTAAATGCTTTGCCAACTGTCCGACATATACATTTTGCCCGCCACTATCCACGCCGCCTAAAATTCCAAACGGCGAAGCGTGTTCACTAATCAATGCAATCCGTTTCATACGAGGGAAAGAGTAGGTTTACGATCGACAACTCGTGCAAATGCCTGATTCCAATCGCGCGTAAATCGCTCGATATTAAATCGTTCTTCGGCAACTTTGCGAACACCCTGACTTAATCGCTGGGATTCTTCGGGGGATTGCTGTAAGTGCTGCATCGCTTCAATTAAGCGATCGACATTCGTATCGACATAGCCAGAAATTCCGTTTTCAATCACTGTTGTCATTTCTGTTGTCGCAAGCGCAATCACTGGCATTCCAATCATCATCGCCTCACAGACCGATAAGCCTAAACTGGTATACCGAATCGGATTGAAAAAGAATCGATAGTGTGAGGTAAACTCAGCGAGTTTGTGATGTGGAATTTCTCCGTGTCCGCCAAGTTTTTCAGCTTGCATTCCAACCAAATCTAATGGCACTTGAGAACGAACACGATCGAAGATATCCGCTCCCAATCGTCGCCCTCTCGACTGCAACCCGTTCACGACAACAATTCCTCGATCGAGATCACCTCGATATCGAACATTGTCTGAAACTATCACCCCATGCTCAATCACACAGGTAGGCGTATCACCACTGTTCCACATCAGATCATTAAAATGCGTGACGTGAACTAGTAGCACACTGGGATCATCTACGATATGGCAGGTATCTGTCGGATGTTCGCGAGGGGGATCATGTTCAAGATAAAGGCGCGGTAGCTGTCGCTGCGTTTCAGAGAGGATGTCGTACTGATCTTCTAGATAGTTCTTGCGCGATTGAAACAAGATGCAATCGAACTCTAACTTCCGCACTTCTTCAGCCGGAACATTATGCACATTTTCACCCCAAGCAAATCCGCCCAGCTTACCGCCGTATCCTTCTGGAAATCCGGGTTTAACAGGGAGGAAAAATTGATGCGGAGACTGTACTAGATAATACAAATAGCTCCCGTGGACGTGCCAAGTGAGGATACGAAGAGGCTTCATAGACAGAAATTCCGAGTAAGTGCGATCGCAATCTTTAATCAAAAAGATCAACGCAAAACAAACATACTGAACGATTGATTCTCATCATGGAAAATCTAGCGAGAGAATACATTGGGCATTTGCACAAGATGTAGTGAATCTGAATGCTCAAGGATTGTGCAATTGCCCAACTTACGATCACTCACGATTGAACTTTCTGGATGCGAATCGACAAGGGAGCGCAACAGTAACGCTAATCGAATCTGAATCGCATCATCAAATAGGCGGGGATTGAGGCCGGTTAACGAAGTAATTTTATCAAGACGATAGCTTAAAGTATTCCTGTGGATAGACAACTTACTTGCTGTAGAGGAAGGGTAGCAATTCTCTGAAAAGAAGATTTGCAGCGTATCGATTAACTCTGGCTCTTGATCCAACGGACTGAGTAAATGTTTTGCTAAATCGATTTTTGTGCTTTCGTCCGAAATTCCAACAAATGCAGCAACGCCCAAATCATCTAAGCAATACACTTGATTTTGACCGGAAAAATGATGCCCTAAAGATAATGCCGCTCGTGCATCCTGATACGATCGCGCTAATCCCTGAATTCCCGGATGATATCGTCCGATTCCGATGCTGAGATTGGTTTGAGTTTGCGATCGCAGTTGATCCAACAACGCTGTACTCGCACGTTTCAATGCTGCCAAATTCGCCCAAGATGGATTTCCAGCAGGATCTTTTTGGTCTGCCCAAGCTTCTAAATCCTGAGTGCTACTAGCTTTTAGAACTGCAATTTCGCTACCGCCAATGTAGGCGCAAATCGTATCATTCGGTAGGTGAAAGAATTTAACAATGCTGCCAATGATTACCTGGATGCTACGTTGAGTTTGAGCATCTAACATTTCGAACGGCTTGGTTGGACAAGACAATAGATAGTGAGCCGCATCGATCAAAATCACTGCGCGTGGACGAGTGAAATCTAACCCTAAGATCTGTGCTTCTCGTAAAACTTCTGACTCATCCCGACTCGGAGAACGCAAGAGATCGTGAATGAACTTATTTTTTAGTTCAGGTTGCAGCGGTTGATGTGCGATCGACAATGCCTGACTGATCACCAATTCAACTAAAACTTGCGCTAATCGCAGCGAGATTTCATCCGACTCTAAATGACTGAGAATCAGTTCACCTCGCTGCTGTTCTACCTGCAAAGGAAGCCGTAAATTTGAGGGAGCATCAAAACATTGTCCGATCGTTTCAGGTTTTGTACTTACAACCACGATTGAGCGATCGTCAATCACAAATACTCGCGCATTCAGCACTTCTTGAATGCGCTGAACGACAACTTTAGCAACTCGCTTAAACCGGGTCAGCGCAACTCCTTCTCGCGTCACGCTGCCCCCTGCACGCAATCGATCAGTTCCTCAAAGTTCGTTCCACACTGCGACAACACTCCGCCTCCAAACTCACAAGAGATTCCGATTCGCACCGGAATCTCTGCAAAATAACAAACATAAGCAAACGGATAAGGCGATCGATTCTCATCGGGTAAAACGATCGCCAAATCAAACTGCTCGATTTTAAGTAGTTCAATCAAACTCAGCAATCGCTCCGGAACATCCGATAAGCCCGTTTCAGACATTGTGCAATGTACTAAGACTTGATTCACTTGCGCGATCTCTGCTCGACTCAAGGAAGCTGCACACAATACAACAATCTGAGAGTTTGGGAAGCGCGATCGCACAGTTTTAATTCTCGATCGCAATGCTTCAGCGTCGTTCCCAGGTTGAATCACCAAGATTTTCTGCTCATGCAACATAGAGCGACTCCTGCTGTAACAACGCCTGAACTTGTTCTAAAACACTAGCAACTGAGACAGGCGGCACAATCGATCGATGCCGCTGCTGATCTAACGGCGACCATCGCTGCGGATCAGATCCATTAAAAATCACCACGCTCGGAACTCTCAGCGCAGCCGCTAGATGCGAAATCCCCGTGTCATTGCACACGAGCAGTTTACAGCCTTCTAACAAAGCTGCCAATGTTCCTAAACTGGTTCTCCCTGCTAAATTAATTGTTGGAGCTTTGATCAATCGCGCGATCGCTTCAGTCAATCCTCGCTCTGCACAAGTTCCCGTTAACACAACTTGCCATCCCATCTGAGCGAGATACTCCCCAATTGCTGCAAATCGATCGCTTGACCAACAGCGCGATGGCACACTTGCCCCCGCGTGAATACACACATAGCGATGCAATCCATGTAGCTTTGACAAAGCTTGTAGCTCTTGTCGATCTCGTTCCTCGATCGGGAATTCCATCTGTGCATCTGATGCCGGAATGCTAATAAACTCTAACAGGCGGAGATAGCGCAAAATCTCATGCTCTGTCTCAACAAAGGGTAAAAATGAGGTCAAATCAGGACAGACTTGACTCGGATGAAAAAAGCCGATCGTTCGAGTTGCACCTAGCTTCAAAGTCAACGGATTCGTCACAGTACCGCTTCCGTGCATTTGAATTGCCAGATCGAACATTCGCGATCGCATTTCTGCAAAAAAATCAGGTAAAGCAGAAGGATCGGCTGGCTGTTCGGGTAAGCCTGGATAACCTGGCAGTGCGACAAACTCATCGATGTATAGTTCAAATCGCTCGATTAATCCCTGTGAATTGGGTAATCCGATAAACGACACCTTTACTTTAGGGTAAGCCGCTCTCAGGGAACGTAATGCTGGAACAGCGCACAAAAAATCTCCCAGTCCCGGTAATGCCCGGACGATCGCAATTTTTTCTAATTTTGAAATCGCCCCACTCACATTGTCCACCTCATGACACCTGGGAGCAGCGTAGAGGTTTCAATCGATGTCGTCCTCCACATAAAGACAGACGTAAAAGAAAGCGCGCTCCAACCCAAGACAGATTTCGCAGAAAAAAAGCGGGTCAAAAACCCGCCGCATCAAAAGCGTTAAAAGCTTAAACTCATGACAATTCTCAATCCGCTCCACAAAGCTACGGGCAACGACTTCTTTCGAGGCTCCATTGTTCAGGCGAGGAGGACTGTCCAGCGGTAGTGGGTTCCGGTTTTGAGGTGATCAAAGAGCTTCCTGCTTCTCGCTCCTGATAGATGTTATCGTCTGAATGACTCTGAGATTGTGGCGAAGCAATCTCTTCATTCAAAAGAACCTTATGCAGAACTTCTTCCGTCGCACGATCCTCTTAATCGTAGGTTTAGCCATTCCACTGCTCTTTGCTTGTCAATCGAGTCCTCAAGTCGATGCGTCTCCTGCGGTGAGTTCGGGACTGAGTGCCGCCCCCGCAAAACTCGATCCCTTACCTTACGATTATGCTGCACTTGAGCCTTACATTGATGCTGCAACGATGCGATTGCATCACGACAAACATCATGCTACCTATGTCAACAACATCAATGAAGCTCTGAAAGCTTATCCCGATCTTCAAAAACAAAGCGTCGATACCATGATTCGCAATTTGAACAATGTACCGGAGGCGATTCGGACAAAGATTCAAAACAATGGCGGGGGTCATGTCAATCACACGATGTTTTGGCAAATCATGGCTCCCAAGGCAGGCGGCGAACCGACTGGAGCGGTCGCTCAGGCGATTACTCAAACCTTTGGTAGCTTTGATGCCCTCAAGCAGCAATTTAACAAAGCCGGAGCCGATCGATTTGGCAGTGGTTGGGCGTGGCTTGTCAGCGATCGACAAGGCAAACTCAGCATCACATCAACCGCAAATCAAGACAATCCCTTGATGAAAGACCCGAATGCTTACCCAATCCTAGGAAACGATGTTTGGGAACACGCTTACTATTTGAAGTATCAAAACCGCCGTGCTGAGTATCTCAACAACTGGTGGAATGTGGTGAACTGGCAAGCCGTGAACCAACGTTACGCCCAGGCGCAAGAAAAATAAACTGGGTTCAATAGCACAAGTCAAAATCCACGGGTTGAGAGAACATTGTGACCCGATTAAATCAAAGCTTCAGACGTGCTCCACAGTTACATTATCGATGCGTTTCAGTGCCTATGCGCTTAGGCGCTGACCATCTAATTTGTCGAGATTGAAACAACTATACCGATATCGATCGCTTAATTTTCTTCATCCCATCCACTAAGCAGTACTTCGGGCAAAACTTGAGTAAGTTCTGACGCTCGATCCTGAAACTGCAAGCCCCGAAAACCTTGTAGCACCTTTCAGAAAACTGTCCGAACTATTGCGGATCATTTGTTTGAGAAGAAATATTGAAGTTTTCTGCCTAATTCCCCTACCGAGGGATAATATGCTGAACGTGAGTCGATCTAATGCTCCCAATTCCGGGATTAGGCAGAAAGAGTCGAGCTAATCACCCGATTTGGGATGGTTACACTGACTTGGTGCCGCCTAAATCGGTCAATGAGGACATTAAGCGACGAGTTTCGGTCTAACAGTCCGGATTCAGATAATTATGTGGAAACAGTCAGTCTAATAAATAGTTAGGCGGTAGCGCAGGACTTGGAAGGGTACGGTAGATTTTAATATGATTGAATAATATGAAGTCACCGAAAGAAGTTGTGCAGGATTGGGTTGCGGCATATAACGCTCGTGACCCACACGCACTCATTGAGCTTTATCATGATGATGCCGAAAATCATCAGGTTGCTTTTGGCTCTCCCCTTCATGGGCGCGAGGCTTTATTGGAGAGTTTTGTCTCATTCTTCACGGCGTTTCCAGATAACTACACGCACCCAGTGAATATATTTGAGGATGGCGAATGGGCTATTGTCGAGTGGAAAGGCGGCGGCACATTTTTAGGTCAACTGGGCGATAACGCGCCAAATGGCAAGAGTTATACTTTGCAAGGCGACGGTTTCTTTCACGTCATTAACGGAAAAATCAAATTCCAGCGGGGCTACATTGACAGGCACACATGGCTCTCACAGCTTGGAATATCTGTCGCGTAAATTGTCTGCAGCCTAACAAGCACGTTGCAGCGGAATGAAAATTTCTAGTGTTTCCCTCAATGTTGCTTGCATCCGCTGAACGTGGTCGTTGGGCTGCCTCAAGCTATCCGTGAAGGTGGTTTTCAAGCGGAGCGTTGCTGTGTTCAGAATGCGAAGAGAAAAGATACATCAAGGTGTCAATCAAGCGATCGCGTTCCATTGGCAAAACATCCTTTCCGCAAAGCATCTCCTGAACAATGACTGAGTAAACAAGCGAACCAAAAATAACTCGTGCCCCTGCTTCCGTATCGGGTAACGTAAAGTTTGTTGCCAGTTGCTGGGTGAGCAATTGAATGATTGGTTTGTCGATGCTGAGGATGAAAGACTCAGCAAGTTTTGGAAAACGACCTGATTCCCCAATCACTAATCGAACAAATGCCAGGAGTTGAGGATCGCTGGTTATCGTATCGATTAAGTAGATTGCAAGTTGCTTCAAATCCATGCTCGTTTCGCCCTGTGATGTCAGAAAATCTTGGGATTTGAGGGCGGACTGAAGTTTTTCCTGCGCGATTTGCTCAATTAAAGCGGTAAATAGCCCTTCTTTGTTTTGAAAGTAGCTATAGAGTGTTGGCTTTGAAACCTTTGCCGCGATCGCAAGTCGATCCATACTCGCTGCCGTATAACCGTGCGTTAAGAACTCCTGCATAGCACCATCCAGGATTGCTTTCGCTTTGTCTGAAGAGGTGCGCTGATCTCCGTTAATGGCTCGACTCATCCTTTTACTCCTTTGAATCTGGGCGATCGCTTTCTTCATAATACTTTACTAAACGGTGTAGTCAAATTACTAAACGGTTTAGTAAAGTAATGGGAGATCAACGAAAAGTTTCTTGGAGGCAATTTCAATGGCACCGGACTCATTCAGTGTTCTCAACACCGGCTGCTGCATCGTGGGAGGTGGTCCTGCGGGCGCAGTTTTGGCACTATTGCTGGCTAGGCAAGGTATTGCGGTCACGCTCTTGGAGGCACACAAAGACTTCGATCGCGATTTTCGGGGTGATACGCTTCAGCCCTCGGTATTGACCCTGATGGAAGAACTGGGTTTAAGCGAACAATTGCTGCAAATTCCTCACAGCAAAGCTTATCAACCGCACATGCACACTGAGCAAGGTGATTTCACGTTCATTGATTACAGTCATCTCAACACCCATTTTCCGTTTCTGACCGTCATGCCACAGGTGCGTTTTCTCGAATTTATCATTGAGCAGGCGAAACAGTACCCAAACTTTCAACTGATTATGGGTGCGAATGTTCAAGCGTTAATTGGAGAAGCAGAAACCATCCGAGGGGTGCGCTATCGAGGACAGGGAGGTTGGCATGAAATTCGCGCAACATTAACGATTGGTGCAGATGGGCGACACTCTCGCATTCGACAACTAGCGGGGTTAAAGTTCCCTAAACCAGATGCCTCCCCTTTAGACGTTTTGTGGTTCCGCTTACCACGCTATCCAGAGGAAGCAGACGAACTCACAGCTTTGGTTGGGCACGGTCAGTTTATTGCACTCCTGAACCGCGACACGCAATGGCAGGTAGGCTGTGTGATTGCCAAAGGAGCTTATCAAACGTTGCGGAGTCAGGGATTGGAGTCTTTTCGGCAATCCATTGTCAATGCAGTACCTCAGTTTAAAGATCGGATTGAACAGTTGCAGAATTGGTCACAGATTGCTTACCTTTCTGTAGAAACTGGATGTCTTAAACGCTGGTATCGTCCTGGACTGCTGTTGATTGGCGATGCGGCTCATGTTATGGCTCCATTGGGGGGGTTGGCATTAACTACGCGATCGCAGATGCAGTCGTTGCAGCCAACATCCTGACTGAACCTTTGAAAGCGAAGCGAGTCACCCTCCGAGATCTGCTTAAAGTACAGCGTCGTCGAGAACTGCCAACCTGGATCATTCAAACTTTTCAATCCATCATTCAACGGCAGCTATTTTTGCCAGGTCTAAATTCTACGCAGCCCTTTCGTCCTCCTACTCTGATACGCTTGCCATTTGTTCCGAGGCTATTCGCAAGATTTCTGGGCTTTGAACTCATCCCCGTTCATGTCGCGCCAGTCGCCCAACAATCCGCTTGCACGCCGACTGTATAAAGCTGACTGGTTGAGTGCGAGAGGGACATAGCAGCGGGTGAAGCGGAGCGTTAGGCATGAGCTGACCCTGGCTAGCGTGATTGACGGGCATCGATTATTTGACAACACCCCAGACATCCGCAGATTGAGCCGCTGAGATCGCAGGACTCCATTGCCCCTGCGCCGAGCGCTGCAACGCATCTGGAAAGGCCTCATGATAGGCCGCCCGCACCTGGGCATTGACCGCCATCGTTTTCACGTCATACATCTGGGTCGCCACCTTGGGATAACACCCGATCGCAATAATCAGTCCCAGAAAACAAACCGCAATAAAAATCTCCCGGGGATTGGCATCCTTAAACTCTGCCTCCTCTGGCAAGACACAGTCCGTGCCAAAACAGTTCGCCTCTTGGTTGCCCTGGGCCTTCAAATCTAGATCATTCAGGTCACAGGCAGGCACCAGGTCGCACATTTGATCAGCGCTGGCTCCATGAAACACCTGCCGCACCATCGACAGCAGATAGATCGGCGTCAGAATTAACCCCACTGCCGCCAGGAAAATGGTCACCAAGCGAAAGGACGAACCATAGATGTCCGTTGTGGCCAAGCCGACAAAGACCTCCATCTCTCCGACAAACCCACTCATCCCAGGCAAAGCCAAGGACGCCATTGACCCTATGGTGAATAGGGCAAACACCGTGGGCATCGCCTGCCCCAACCCACCCAACTGATTCATCATCATCGTGCGGGTGCGATCGTAGGTAACGCCTGCCAAGAAAAATAACACCGACGCAATCAGCCCGTGAGACAGCATTTGCAGCATCGCCCCACTCACACCTAAATCACTATAGGAAGCAATCCCCATCAGCACAAACCCCATGTGGGAAATTGAGGAATAGGCCAACCGCCGCTTCATATTGGTCTGTGCAAAGGAGTTCAGCGCTCCATAGACGATGTTGACCACCCCTAAAATCGCCAACACCGGCGCAAAATACACATGGGCATGCGGCAACAGTTCCAAGTTCAACCGGATCAGCCCATACCCCCCCATTTTCAGTAACACCCCTGCCAGAATCATCGACACTGGAGAAGAAGCTTCGCCGTGGGTGTCTGCCAGCCAAGTATGAAAGGGGAAAATTGCCAATTTGACCCCAAAGGCCACCAGCAGGCCAGCATACAAAAACAATTCTAGCCCCAAGGGAAATTGCTTTAACCCTAGTTCAGCAATATCAAAGGTGAGCGTATCACCATAGAATCCCATCCCCAGGGCTGCCACCAAAATGAAAATTGAAGCCAGAGCCGTGTACATCAAGAACTTCGTCGCTGCATAGCCCCGATTTTGCCCGCCCCAAATGCACACCAGCAGATAGACCGGCACCAGTTCCACTTCCCACATGATGAAGAACAGCATCAGGTCTTGGGCCACGAACACCCCCACCTGGGCGGCATACAGAATCAACATCAGTGCGTAGAACAGGCGCGGTCGCCGATCCACCTGCCAGGCGGCAAACATCGACAGCGTCGTTACCAAGCCTGCCAACAGCACCAGCGGAGCCGAAATACCATCCACCGACAGCGCCCAACTCAAGCCCAACTGCGGTAACCAAACCACCTTTTCCGCCAGTTGGAATGTCGCCTGGCTCGCGTCGTAATGCCGCCAAAAGGTATAGTACATCAGTACAAAATCAGCCATACCAACCCCCAAAGCATACCAGCGGACAGTCTTGCCGCTTTTATCAGGGATCAAAGGAATGAACAACGCGGCTACCAACGGCAGTAGCACGATCACGGTCAACCAGGGGAACTGTTCTATCATGATAAGAATAAATGCCTATCCGTTGAGTTAAGAGCATCTTACCCAACTGTGAGACCCATCGTCTATCACTTCTTTGCTGATTTGCCATGGACTTAGCATTATGTATCTAGTGTGGAAATTGCCCAATCCCCTCTTTCTTGTGGCTCGCTTGCTGCAGCGGATATACCCCTTCCCTACCCCGAGAAAGGGAGCTATTCAATTCATGCAGGCGGGTTTCGCACGTGTAGACGCAATTTTAATCGCCGGGCGTGATGTGAGTTTCGTTCCTAAACCACGAACGGTCAGAAGTTGCCGTGGGTGTCATTTGCAGCTTTGAGGCGATCGCGTTTAGATTAGTCAATGCTATTGGAACCCTGCTATGGTTATTGCTGAGTCAAGAAGGAAGTTTTCAGCAACGTCTAGTCGCAGAAACGAAACGAATGATGCAATTCTATTAAACTTCATCGGAAATAGGTTAAGCTAAACAGCAAGAATTCTTTTCCAGCGTTGTTGCGATGTTGAACTACCAAAGTCTGCGAAATAAACCGCGCATCTTCCAGAGTTTAACCGG
>JAESGH010000236.1_pt1 | contig 93191 bp, 93 predicted proteins | sample 9269641 | NCBI WGS metagenome assembly JAESGH01 (sample SAMN14515345, study PRJNA621665) | algae metagenome | isolation source: Phormidium tanganyikae FI6-MK23 and co-occurring heterotrophs from granitic... | place: USA: Fort Irwin, California | collected 1998-05-24 | reverse complement strand
ACCAGGGCATCATCGCCCCGGGTGCGGTTCGTACCTCGCAGACCTCGACGGCTTCGAACCTCGATCTGGCCTTCATCCAGTTCGGGCCGATCACCGCTGGTCGCGCTCAGTCGTTCTTCGACTTCTACGCCAACGACTTCGGCTTCTCGACGCTCCGCACGGCTGACTCGCGTCTGAACCTGTTGGCCTACACCGCCACCTTCGGTTCGGGCTTCTCGGCCACGATCTCGTTGGAAGACCGCACCACCGGCACCGGCTCGCGTGACAGCTTCGCCGTCACGACCCGCACGATCGGCGGCGCTCGCGTTGCCACTGCCGCCACCAATGCGACCAGCCTCGCGGCTCTCGACTTCGGTCGCGCTGTCGCGATCGGCGGTCAGGACTTCCCGGACATCGTCGCCTCGCTCCGCGTCGACCAGGGTTGGGGCAGCGCTCAGCTGTCGGGTGCTTTCCGTCAGAACCGCGTTACTGCTCTGACTGTTACGCTTCCGGGCGCTGATCCGGTCGTTGTTGCCGGCACGCGTGGCGGTGACGACTACGGCTGGGCCATCCAGGGCGGCGTGAAGATCAACCTGCCGATGCTTGCGGCTGGCGATCACCTGTTCTTGCAGGCCGCCTATGCTGACGGCGCGCTGGGCTACATCGGCTACGGTGGCACGGCTGGCGTCGGCCGTCTGACGCAGATCTCTGCGGCTGACATCGGCTTCGATCCGCTGACGGGCAACATCAAGAACTCGACCGGTTGGTCGGTCGTTGCCGGTCTGCGTCACTTCTGGACCCCGCAGCTGCGTTCGGAACTCTACGGCTCGTACAGCGAGCTGCAGCTGGGCCACACTGCGCGCGCAGCCTTCTACGCTCCGGGTGCGGTTGTTCGCTCGCTCGATCCGAAGGAAATGATCGTTGCGGGTAACCTGATCTGGTCGCCGGTTTCCGGTCTCGATATCGGTGTGGAAGTCCTCTACACCCGCGTCGAGTACAAGAGCCGCGTTACGCCGACCAACGACCTCGGCGTTCGCGTCGCGGGTCAGGGCATCAAGAACGACGATGCTTGGGCTGGCCGTCTCCGCATCCAGCGCGACTTCTGATCGATCTTCCGATCGTTCAAGGAAAGCCCCGGGGAAACCCGGGGCTTTTTTCGTTTCGGCCTCCTTTTGCAGTGTGGAAATCCTGCCTGACGCCCACAAGGGCCGAGCGGTGCCTTGCTTGACTTGGGGGCACGATAAGGCGTGATTGGAACGGATCGCGGGCATCGGGATTCGATGCGCGTGATCCTTGGGACGAGGCGGGGATTTCGGCATGGCGCGACAGGCCGGTTGGCTCTGGGGGCTTGTTCCGCTGTCCTTGATCTGGGCGGCTGCCAATGCGCTGAACACCGAACCGGTGCGCCGCGACATCGAGACCAGGGCGCTCGCAGCAAGCGCTGTGGCCGGAGCCGCTTCGGGCGCGCGGGGCGTCTCAGTCCGGGTCAGCGGCCGCGACGTCTATCTGGATGGCGAGGCCGTCACGGCCGATGGCGCCAGCAAGGCGCTGGCTCAGCTCCAATCGGAATTCGGCGTCCGGCGCGTGCTCGGCGGGCTGACACAGGTCATTGCCCAGAAGCCCTATAGTTGGGCGGCGACACGGCAAGGCGACGTCCTGACGCTGTCCGGATTCGTGCCGGACGAGACGACGGCCATGGCGACCCTGGCGGCGGCGCGGGCACTCGGTTCGCAGCTCAAGGTCGACGATCAACAGAAGGTCGCCTTCGGCGCGCCGGCCGGCTTCGCCGAGCTCGTGGCCGCGCTGATACGTGATTTCGGCCAGCTCTCCGCCGGCAAGGTCGCTCTCGACGATTCCCGCTATTGCGTCGAAGGAACCGCCGCAACGCCGCAGGGCTTCCAGGCTCTGCGCGAGAGCGCCGCCGCGATCCCTCCAAAGGGCTTCACACGCGTCGACTGCATGCTCAACCCACCGACCATGGCGCCTTATCGCTGGAGCGCCGAGAAGAGCGCCTCCGGTTCCGTCACGGTCACGGGCTATTACCCCTCCGATGCCGTGCGTCGCGAGATCGGGGCCCTGCTCGGGCGAGTTTTCCCGGCCGCTGGGGCGGTGAGCGACCGCATGCTGCCGGCAGCCGGTGAGCCACCCGCTTTCACCGCGAGGGTGACACGCGCAATCGCCGATCTCGCTCGCCTGCGCAGCGGCAAGTCGGAGATCGAGGGCAGCGCCTATCGCATCTCCGGACAAGGACCAGATCAGTACGAGGCCTGCGAGACGCTGAAGCTGAACATTGCGCAGGGTGATGGCCCCGAATCGGTTGCGCTCGCCAGCATCGCCTGCCCGCCGCCTCCACCACCGGCCCCGAAGAGCGAGCCGGCGCCTGCTCCCTCGACCGATTCGAGTTCGTCCGCGCCTGCCATGCCAAGCGCACCTGCGCCCCAACTGCCGGTGCCGGTCGTCCCGGCTCCCAGCGTGCCGGCTCCAGTCGTGACCGTCGAGCCTCCGCCCGTGCCGCAGCCAGCGCCGCCTGTCGCGCCGCGGCCGCTGCAATGGCGCGCTGAGAAATCCGAGAACGGCATCGTCCTGTCCGGTGTGGCCCCCGACGCTGCGGCCAAGGCTGCTGCATTCGAGGCGGCACGTGCGGCGCTGACCGGGGGAGACGTGGTCGACCAGACGGTGATCGAGCTGGGTCCGCGCAGCGGTCCCGACTATGGCGAGGCGACCCGCTTCGCGCTCGGCCTGCTGGGCAGGATGGCGCAGGGCAGTGTCTCGCTGGCTGGTTCGGCGCTCAGCCTCACCGGCGCGGCGGCGGACAAGGCCGGCTGGCAGGCCTTGGAGGAAGCGCTGAAGGGCAGGGCTCTGCCGGCGGGGCTCTCCGTTTCCGGCCGGCCGGCACTCTCCTTGCGCAGTTACGGTTTCACGGCCTCGATCGACAAGTCGGGCGGCTATCTCAACGGCTATCTTCCGGATGCTGCGGCCAAGGAAGCGATCGCGGCGCTGATCGAGGCTTCGCCACTGCGCGGTCGCATCAGCGACGAGACCGAGATCCTGCCGGCGGGGCCGACCGGTTTCGGCGTCGCGGCTCGCGAAGTCGTGCAGGATTTGCTGCGGCTGGATCTCGGCTCGGCCAGCGTGGTCGACCGCGAGGTCAATGTGCGCGGACTGACCTGCCGCGCGCTGATCCGCGACGAGGTCGAAACCAATCTGACGAGCGGCCTGCCACAGGGCTTTTCCGGCAAGGCGGAGGTCGGCATGCGCCAGACCGGCTGCGTCATCGACCCACCGAGCAATTGCCAGAACGAACTCGATGCCCTGACCCAGCGCTATTACGTGATGTTCGGCCAGGGAACTGCGGTGGTGACGCTCGATCCGGTGACCGAGCGGGCGATGACCGAGGCCGCCGCCATCCTCAAGCAGTGCCCGACCTCGCGCGTCACCGTCGAGGGCCACGCCAATCTCGACGGCGAGCGCAGCGGCTTCAACAATCTCGATCTGTCGAGCCGGCGCGCCTTGCGTGTCCGCGAGGAGCTGATCCGCCGTGGCATCGGGCCGGCCCAGGTCGAGATCAAGGGTTACGGGACGGAGCGGCCGCTGGTCGCCCATGGCGACCCGGAGGCGCGCGTGAAGAACCGCCGCGTCCAATTCACCGTGGCGAAATAGGAGGCGGCGATGCTCTATCTCGCGACCCAGTTCGCCTGGTTTCTCCTCGCCGCCTTCGCGATCGGCCTCGTCTTCGGCTGGCTGACCGGCCGCGGTGGTCCGCGCGGCTTCGCCAGCGGCTCGGTCCTGGGGCTCGCGATCCTCTGGGCCGCGCTGGCGGGTCTGGTCTGGTTCCGGCTGGTCAACGACCAGGCAGCGTTCTGGATCGAGACTGCGCTGCTCTATCTGTTCGCCTATGCAGTCGGCTGCCTGATCGGCAGCCTGTTTGCCGGCGAGGGCGAGGCTCTGCCCGCGCTCGCCGCGCCGGCGCCACGCCTGGCCTTGCCGCAGCCGGCGCCGGCCCTGCCACCACCGTCCATGCCCGTGGCTGCCGCCGCCAAACAGGTGGTCGAACCGGCTCCCATGCCCAAGGTCGAGGGTGAGGATGCGATCGCCGGCAAGCGCCCGGCTGGTTTCGCCGCCGCCCGTGGCGGGCAGGCCGACGATCTCAAGCTGATCAAGGGCATCGGGCCGCAGAACGAGGAGCGCCTGCACGCGCTCGGCATCTGGCATTTCAGCCAGATCGCCGCCTGGTCACCCCAGAATGTCGAATGGGTTGGTACTTATCTGGCGTTCCCCGGCCGCATCGAGCGCGAGGACTGGGTGGCGCAGGCGGCCGGGCTGGCGCGAACCGCGACAACGATCGAGGTCGCGCCGGTTCCGCTCTCGGGCAAGGCGCTCGAAGGCAAGCGCCCGGGCAATCTTCTGCCGGGCGCACGCGGCGGCAAGCCCGACGATCTTGGCCTGATCGACGGCGTCGGCCCGGCGATCGCCGAGACGCTGAACGGCCTCGGCATCTGGCATTTCGATCAGATTGTGGCGCTGGGGCCGGATGAATTGCGCTTCCTCGCGCATCACACCGGCTTCCCGGGCCGGGACATCGCCGAGCAATGGCAGGCCGAGGCGAAGATTCTCGCCGCCGGCGGCGAGACCGAGCATTCGCGGGTGATGAAGGCGAAGAAGCGCAAAAGGAAGCGCTGATTTCCCCGTCATGGTCGGGCTTGTCCCGACCATCCACGTCTTCCTTGACCACATGCGGTGTTCAAGACGTGGATGCTCGCCACAAGGGCGAGCATGACGGAGCAAAAGCATGAAGGCTCGCTACGCCGCCTGCTTTTCCGCCTTCGCGATCAGCTTGCCGATGCGTCGGACCATGTCCTTGCTGCCGAGCAGGGGAGCATGGCCCTGGCCCGGCGCGGTGAAGGTCTCGCAGCGCGGGTGACGCGCTCCCATCTCTTCCAGCGTCTTTTCTGCCAGTAGGTCGGAATTCTCGCCGCGGATCGCCAGCACGGGAACATGGTTCAAGGCCGCGAAATAGGGCCAGAGCTCGGGGAGCGGTGCCTCCAGGTCGAGCTCCTCCAGCGTCTTCAGCAGGCGCGGATCGTAGTCCGGCACCAGCGTGTCGGTGCCTTCCTTCCAGGTCCGACGCGCCATGATCTCCCATTCAGCTTCGCCGAACAGTGGGAACTGCTGGTCCGACAGCCGCTTCAGAATCTCGGCACCCTCGGCGAAGCTGCGCGGCGTCGGCAGCTTGCCGACATAGCCGCGAATGCGCAGCAGCCCGCGGGCATCGATCACCGGCCCGACATCGTTGAGGACGACGCCGCGGATCGCTGCCGGCCGTGCCGCGCCGAGAGCCATCGTCAGGAGCCCGCCGCGCGATGTGCCGACGAAGACCGCTTCCTCGATGCCGGTGGCGGCGAGCATCTGCATGAGATCGTCGAGTTCGACGCGGATATCGTAGTCACGCCAGTCCTTGGCGTAGTCGGAGCGGCCACGGCCGCGATAATCGAGCGCCAGCACCCGCCGCGGCCCGTCTTCCGCCAGCGCCAGCGCGAGCTCATGGAAATCGGCGGAGGTGCGCGCCAGCCCGGCGAGGCAGATGATCGGCAGGTTGGGCGCCGCCTGCGGCCCATATTCGCGGACATGCAGCTTCAGCCCATCGCGGGCGCTGATGAAGACGGAGCGGAAGCCGGTATCGGAATTCATGGGGACTCAGGGGCAGCAGGCGGTCAAGGCGCACCTAACCATGGCCATGCCGGGCGCGAAAGCCGACCGATGGCAGAGCGCTACGACGCGCCCCAGCCTTTCAGCTTGGTGATGCAACGGTTGAAGACTTCCAACTCCTCCCGGGTGAGGGCGGAGAGGAAGTCTCGCTCCATCACCTCGCCGAGCCGGTCGGCCTCCTGTCTGACGGTCTCACCCTTCGTCGTCAGGCGCAGCGCCACCCGCCGCGCATCGGCACTTTCGAGGTCGCGGCGGATATAGCCTTCGCCGATGAGCTTACGCAGATGCTTGGAAACCAGCGTCTGCTCGATGAAGCTGGCCTCGGACAGCGCCTTGGACGACAGGCCGGGCTGATCGCCGATCGTCCTGATCACGCGCAGTTCGCGAATGTTCAGGCCGAGCTTCTCCTTGTAGACCTGCGAAGCTTTCGCCATCGCGGCCTGGTTGAGCTGGTCGAGCCGGAAGGTCAGGAACGGTTCGGGCAGGGGCGAGGCTCCTTCTCGTGCAGGCTGCCCTCGTCCTAGCCGATTTCGCGGACCCGGCTCAACGCCGGGCCTCGCCGCGATCAGCCTGCCAGAGCGCGAGCAGCGCCAGACCAGTGCAGGCGAGCAGATAGTAGGACGGCACGAGATCGGAGCCCGTCTTCGCCACCAGCCAGGTCAGGGTGAAGGGCGCGAGCCCGCCGAACAGCAGCACCACCATGTTGTAGGCGATCGACATGCCGGTCGAGCGGACCGTGGTCGGGAACATCCCGGCCAGCAGCCCCGGCGTCGGCGCCCAGATCGCGGCGATCGGCAGGGCGCAGATCGCCTGCACGAGCAGCAGCCGCTCGAAGCTCGGCACCGCCACGACATAGGAGAGCAGCGGATAGGACAGCAGCGCGAAGGCGAGCATGCCGCAGAGCCAGACGCGGCGCGGATTCCAGCGATCGGCGAGCTGGCCCATGATCGGCACGAAGATGAAGAGCAGGATTCCGCCGATCAGCGAGCTCAGCATCGCGCTGGTGAAGGGCAGCTTCAGCTGCCGCACGACATAGCCCGGCAGGAAGATGAACCAGACATAGTTCGAGGCGGTGCCGGGGATCATGATGGCGCAGCTGCGCAGCAGGGCGCTGCGATGCTCGGCCAGCACGGTCAGGAACGGCGTTCGCCTGACCTTCGGGCCGCTATCCTTCTCGTATTCCGGCGATTCGTCGACGAAGCGGCGGATATAGAAGCCGAGCGGCGTGATCAGCGAGCCCAGCAGGAAGGGGATGCGCCAGCCCCAGTCCTGCAGGCTCTCGGGCGTCATCAGCGTCGAGAGCGCGTAGCCGGAGAAGGCCGCGAGCGCGAGCGCCAGCGCCTGCGAGCACATCTGGAAGCTGCCAAACAGCATTTTCCGGCGCGGCGGCGCGTATTCGACCAGCATCGCGGTTGCGCTGGCGAATTCGGCGCCGACCGAGATGCCCTGCAGGATGCGCGCGATGATGATCAGGATCGGCGCCAGCATGCCGATCGTCTGATAGCTCGGCGTCAGGCCGATCAGCACGGTCGAGAATCCCATGATCAGGATCATCACTGTCAGGATCGGCTTGCGGCCGAAGCGGTCGGCATAGGTCGAGAGCAGCACGCCGCCGACCGGCCGGACCAGGAAGGAGATCGCGAAGGTCGCCGCCGTCAGTAGCGCCGAGACCAGCGGGTCCGAGCTGGGGAAGAAGACCTGCGCGATGATCGTCGAGAAGAAGCCGTAGACCAGGAAGTCGTACCATTCGAGCCCATTGCCGATCACCGAGGAGATGACAGCACGGCGGACCATCGAGGCCGAGCGCGGCTGGGCGGATTCGATCGCGACGGCAGTCATGCGCTCGCCCTTTCCATGGTTTGGCGCAGGGCGATGCGGGCCAGGATGCTGGCGCCGATCGGCAGCAGGCGGTCGTCGAAATCGAAGGTCGGATGGTGGCACATCGCTCCGGGCTGGCCGAGGAAGATGTAGGCGCCCGGCCACTGGTCGAGCATCAGCGCGAAATCGTCGGAGAAGGGCAGGGGCTTCATGTCGGTGTGGACATGGCCGGCGCCGAGTACCTCGCCGGCTGCCGCCGCCGCGGCCGCAGCGGCGCGCGGATCGTTGACGCAGGGCAGGCAGCTCGCCTTCTGGCTGCAAACGATCGTGCAACCCGACATCAGCGCAAAACCCTGGCAGATCGCGTCGAGTTTCTTGAGGATCAGCGCCTCGACTGCCGGGTCATAGGTGCGGATCGTGCCTGACAGCTCGGCCGAGGCCGGGATGATGTTGGGCGCGGTGCCGGCCGTGAGCCGCCCGAGGCTGATCACCGCCGGTGCGAGCGGATCGACATGGCGGCCGACGATCGAGGAGATCTCGGTCGCGAGCCGGGCCGCGACCTGCAGCGGGTCGATCGTGGTGTGCGGCGCGGCGCCATGGCCGCCGACACCGTCGATCCTGATCTCGAAGGCGGTGATGCCGGCGAGCGTCGGGCCCGGGCGGACCGCCGCCGTGCCCTCGGCATAGAGCGGGATGGTGTGGAGCGCATAGACCTCCGAGCAGGGGAAACGCTCGAACAGCCCGTCCTCGATCATGCGCTTGGCGCCGAGCCCGACCTCCTCGGCCGGCTGGAAGATCAGATGGACCTTGCCGCGCTTGGGCGGGTTGGCGGCGAGATGCCGGGCGGCGCCGAGCAGCATCACCGTGTGGCCGTCATGGCCGCAGCCATGGAAGCGGCCGGGCGCGGTCGAGCGGTAGTCGGCCCCGGTCTCCTCGTCCATCGGCAGGGCGTCCATGTCGGCGCGCAGCCCAATGGTCGGGCCGGGTGCGGCGCCTTCGATCACACCGACGAGGCCGGTGCCGCCGAGGCCGCGATGCACGGCGACGCCGAACGAGGCCAGCGTCTCAGCCACGAAGGCCGAGGTCCTGACTTCCTCGAAGGCGGTTTCGGGATGGGCGTGAAGGTCGCGGCGCCAAGCCTGCAAAGTCGGCGCATGCGCGGCGATATCCGGCAGCATCTGAACTCCTCCCTCGTGCGTTTGGAAGGGCAGATACTTGAATGTTTCAAATATTGCAATTGGCAGGAACAATCATTGCGACGGTGTGCTGCCAGGCATGTGGATAGGTTCGCGCCGCGATTATCGCGGCGGGTTCGGGAGGCGGGACTTCAGAAGGAGAAGGGCGCTCAGTCCCGCTTGCCGCCGCGCTTCAGGTCGTAGTCGATCTGATAGGCGGTGCGCTGGTTGAGGCGCTGGCGGTAGACCTGCAGGTTCTCCATCACCCGCTGCACGTAATTGCGCGTCTCGGTGAAGGAGATGCGCTCGACCCAGTCGACCGCGTCGACCTCGGGCAGGCGCGGATCGCCATAGGCCGTGATCCACTTCTTCACATTGCCCGAGCCGGCATTATAGGCGGCGAAGGTCAGGATATAGGAGCCGCGCCAGTCGCCGAGCAGGTCGTTGAGATGGGCCGCGCCCATCTTGGCCGAGTAGAGCGGGTCCTTGGTCAGCCGGTCTAGCTCGAAGGGAAACTGCGCCCGCCTTGCCGTCTCGCGAGCCGTCGCCGGCATCATCTGCATCAGGCCGAGCGCGCCGGCATGGGAGACCGCTGCCGGATCGAAGGCGCTTTCCTGGCGGGCGATGGCGTGGACGATGGCGCGCTCCATCGGATCGCCGACCGACGGGAAGTCCGGCACGCCGAAGGTCGGGAAGGCGGCCTCGTCGAGCGGGAAGCCGCGCTGCAGCGCGATCTTGCCGATGGTCAGCAGGGTCCTGGCGTCGGCGCGCTGGCGGGCGATGTCGGCGATGGCCTCGAGCGCTGCGGTATCGTGCAGGCGCTGCGACAGGTCGATCAGCAACTGGCCGGCAAGATCGGGCGCCTCGATCGCATAGAGCAACTTCGCGGCTTTGAAGCCTGGCAGATGCGCCAGCGGCGCCGCCATGGTGCGCCGCACTGGCAGATCGGTGAGGCCGAGCCGGGCGCGGGCGAGCTGGCCGTAATAGGCGACGGGGTGCTCGGCGGCGCGGCTGTAATAGGTCTTCGCCTCGTCGCCCTTGTTCAGCGCGTCGGCGGCGCGGCCCTGCCAATAGGTGGCGCGGGCCACCGAGATCGGTGTCTCCGCGATCTTGGCGGCTTCGGCGAAGTGCTTCGCTGCGCGCTCGGCATCCTTCTCGAAGCGCAGCGCGATCCAGCCGGCATGCCATTCGGCGTCGATGCGCTCGGCCGTGTCCTCGGCGCCATGGCCGGAGGCGACCGCATAGGCGCCCTTGGGGTCACCCTCGTCAAGCAGCTTGCGGGCGATCAGCCGGCGCTCCTCCCACCAGCCATCGCCGTCGCCGAGCAAAGCCGGATCGCGCGGGACATCGGCGATCGCCTTGGCGGCATCGGCCGGCTTGCCGGAGCGGCGGGCCTGCTGCGCCTGCAGGAAGGCGAAGGAGATGTCCTTCTTCATGGCCGTCGGCACGGCGTCGATCTGCTTTTGCGCGATCGGGCCCTTGGCCTTGGCGCTGGCGAGCCGGACCCTGGCCAGTGCGACATAGTCCTGCGAGACGCGAGCGGCGTTGCGCAGCGCCTCTTCGCTCTTGCCGGCGAAGAGATAGCGCTCGGTGCGCAGGCGATGGTCGGCTGCGGTGAGCTTGTCGCCGAAATTGTCGAGCACGATCTTCTCGAGCCCGGCGCCGAGATGGTCCTTGAGCCAGGTCCGGCGGGCGAGCGCCAGCGCCTCGTCGTTCTTGCCTTCGGCGGCGAGCGCACGGGCAAGGGCGACGCGCCCCGCCGGGCTGATCGGCTCGCGGCCATGGAAGAAGGCGCGGACGGTGTCGGGCGAACGCCTGTCGGTGACCAGAGCTGCTTCGGCGCGCCGGCGGAACGGCGTCGTGCCCGGATAGTTCGGGAATTCGTCGAGGAATTCGGCGATGCGCTCGAAGCTGACGACATTGGAGAGGCTGCGCAGCGCCACCCATTCGAGCATGCCGCGCACCGCCTTGTCGTCGATGCCGCGGGCGACGGCGTCGCCCTCCTCGAGCTTGCCGGCGCGATAGGCCGCGACCACTTTCTTCAGCGGTTCGAGGTCGACGCGCTCTTCCGGCCGGGCGATCTCGGCCGGCGGCACCGGCGGTGCAGCCGGCTCGGTCTGTGGCGCGAGCGAGGCGGTCACGCCGACGTCGACGCTCGCAGGCCCGGTGTCGTCGCTCGTGCCGACGCGCGCCAGGCGATCGATCTGCAATGGATGCGAGCCGTCAGGGCCCGCAGAGCAGGGTCCAACAGTCACCATAATGAGCGTCAGGCCGGCTCCGAAGAACCGTCGGCCCGGCGATAGCGCCATATGAGGCATCCCCCCAAGCAAGCCGGATCGTAGCAGTAGCCATGCTCCCGCAGGGAGCTTTATGAAGTCCTAACCATGCCGCCACGATTTTTGATGGGTTGCCGGCTTTGCGGACTGCGGCTGAAAGGCTATGTCTGTCGCCCGTTTCACGCCGAATTTTGTCGTTTTCAGGACCGTCCATGACCAAGCATGCGCCACTCACCGGTTCGATGCCCGCACTGGTGACGCCGTTCAAGGGCGGGAAGATCGACGAAGCGACGTTGCGCGCGTTGGTCGACTGGCAGATCGAGAGCGGCTCGACCGCGCTGGTTCCGGTCGGCACCACCGGCGAGAGCCCGACGCTCAGCCATGACGAACACGGCCGCGTCACCGAGATCGTCATCGACCAGGCCAAGGGCCGGGTGCCGGTCATCGCCGGCGCCGGCTCGAACAACACCACCGAGGCGATCTCGCTGGCCAAGCACGCCGAGAAGGCCGGTGCGCACGCTGTGCTCGTGGTCACGCCCTATTACAACAAGCCGACCCAGGAAGGCATGTATCAGCACTTCAAGGCCGTGAACGATGCGATCGGCATCCCGATCATCATCTACAACATCCCGCCGCGCTCGGTGGTGGACATGTCGGTCGAGACGATGGCGCGGCTCTATGAGCTGAAGAACATCGCCGGGGTGAAGGACGCGACCGCCAATCTCGCCCGCGTCTCGCAGCAGCGCCATGTGCTGGGGCCGGACTTCATCCAGCTCTCGGGCGAGGACATGACGGCGCTCGCCTATATGGCGGCCGGCGGCCATGGCTGCATCTCGGTCGTCGCCAATGTCGCGCCCAAGCTCTGCGCCGAGCTGATGACCTGCGCCCTGAAGGGCGACTATGCTGGCGCCCTGAAGCTGCAGGACCGGCTGGTGCCGCTCCATGACGCCATCTTCAAGGAGCCGGGCCTCGCCGGCGCCAAGCACGGTTTGAAGCGCCTCGGCCGGATCGAGGAAGAGGTTCGCCTGCCGCTGATGCCGGTCACCCCGGCGACCGGCGAAGTCATCCGCAGCGCCATGGTTCACGCCGGCCTGCTGAATGCTTAAGTGAGGTAGTCGGCCATGCCGACTACCGGAGTGTTTCGATGAGCAAGCCAGATCCAGAGCGCTACAAGCTTGCGGCCGATAACCGCAAGGCGCGCTACAGCTATGCCATCACCGAGACCTTGGAAGCCGGCATTGCGTTGCAGGGTACCGAGATCAAGTCGCTGCGCGGCGGCAAGGCGACGATCGGCGAGAGCTATGCCGGGCCGATGGGCAACGAGCTCTTCCTGTTCAATGCCCATATCCCGGAATATCTCGAAGCCAACCGTTTTAATCACGATGTCCGCCGGCCGCGGAAGCTGCTTCTGCATCGCCGCCAGATCAACAAGCTGATGGGCGCGATCCAGCGCGAGGGCTACACCGTCATCCCGCTCAAGGTCTATTTCAACGACAAGGGGCGGGCGAAGGTCGAACTCGGCCTCGGCAAGGGCAAGAAGCTGCACGACAAGCGCGAGACCGAGAAGACCCGCGACTGGAATCGCGACAAGGCGCGCATCCTCAAGACGGGGGGATAAGCGCCAAAACCTGCGCCTATCCGGTGCTCAGCCCGCCCGGCTCGACGAAGCCTCCCTCCGGTGCCGGATGGGGCACCGACCAGCCGAAATAGACCTCCACCTCGACAATCTTGCCGTTCCGGATCGTCATGACCTCGGTGTTGCGGAAGCCCTTGCCGTCAACGGCTTCGCCTTCATAGGTCACGAACACCGTCTCGCCGATCGCGACGAGGTGCTTGAACCTGCAGGCGCGGATGCGCTCGCAATTCGGCCAGCAGCGCTCGAAATAGGCCTTGCGATCGAGACGATTGTCGAGCGGGCTGGTGAAATGGAAGTCGGCATCGAGCAGCGCTTCGATCGCAGCTCGATCCTTGTCGACATAGGCTTGGTAGCAGGCGCACGCGATAGCGCTGACGTCATCCGGCATAGGCTGCCCCTTCCATCCCCATTACAACTGTAACGGGAAAGGAAGGGGCAAGTTCCGTAGGGTCAGCCCATCGCCTTCTTGAAGTTCTCGTTCGCCTTGTCCCAGTTCACCGTCTTCCACCAGGCGGCGAGATATTCCGGCCGGCGATTCTGGTATTTCAGGTAATAGGCGTGCTCCCAGACATCGACGCCGAGCACCGCCTTGGCGCCGAGTTCGAGCGGCGTGTCCTGGTTAGCCGTCGAGACGATGGCGAGCTTCTTGTCCTTGTCGACGACGAGCCAGGCCCAGCCCGAGCCGAAGCGCGTCGCGCCGGCCTGATTGACCTTCTGCACCAGCTCCAGCATCGAGCCGAAAGCGCCGTCGATCGCGCTCTTCAGCTCCGCGCCGGGCTGCTGGGCTCCGCCGGGAGTCATCAGCTCCCAGAAGAAGCTGTGGTTCCAGTGGCCGCCGACATTGTTGCGCACCGCGGTGCGGACGTTGTCCGGTGCGGCGCTGAGATCGGCGAGCACCGTCTCGATCGGCGTGGTCTTCAACGCGTCCCACTGGCCGGCTGCGGCGTTGGCACCGTTCACATAGGCCTGATGATGCAGCGAGTGGTGGATGCGCATGGTCTGCGCATCGATGACCGGCTCCAGCGCCTCATAGGCATAACTGAGCTTCGGCAGCGTGAAGACCGGCGGTGGCGCGGCCGGAGCTGGGGCTGGCGCCGCCTGCGCCAGGACCAAAGCCGGGCGGGCAATCACAAAGGCGGAACCGGCCGCGAGGCCGGTAAGAAAGCTGCGGCGTTCCAAGGCATGCCCTCCGGGTGTCGTTGCGGAAACAGAGCTTGCGCGAGCCGCGGCCGCGGTCAAGTGCCCGCGGCTCAACGCTGCTGCTCCCATCGACAACGCGAAAGGGCGGGGCCGGTTCAGCCCTCAGGCGGCTCGTCGCCCTGGCGGATGCCGTAGCGGCGCTCCAGCCCCGGATTGCCGGCAGCAGGCGCGCGTGCGGCCCGCTCGGACGGGTCGCGTCCGACCTTCGGCATCAGCGTGGCAAGCTCGACGAATTCGTCGCATTGCCGGCGCAGATCGTCGGCGACCATCGGCGGGTTGGTATTGATGGTCGAGACCACCGAAACCTTGACGCCCTTGCGCTGCACCGCCTCGACCAGCGGGCGGAAGTCGCCATCGCCGGAGAACAGGTAGATATGGTCGAGATGAGGGGCGAGTTCGAGCATCTCGATAGCAAGCTCGATATCCATATTGCCCTTGACGCGGCGACGGCCGGTCGCGTCGGTGAATTCCTTCGCCGCCTTGGTGATGACCCGGTAGCCGTTATAGTCGAGCCAGTCGACCAGCGGCCTGATCGAGGTGTACTCTTCGCTTTCGACCAGTGTCGTGAAGTAGAAGGCCCGGATCAGATTGCCGCGACCCTGGAATTCCTTGAGCAGTCGTCGGTAATCCATGTCGAAGCCGAGCTGCTTCGACGTCGCATAGAGATTGGCTCCGTCGATGAAGAGCGCGATGCGCGGTTCACCTGCCATGTAATGGCTCCTGGCTTAAATCGGTCGATTAATAAGAATCGGCACGGATCAAGGTTGAATAATGTCAGGCCTATGCCGCAAATCGAGCGGTCCTTCGTCGTTTATGTGGTGAATGCGGCGTACCGCGCAAGGTTGTGATCGAATTTTACCATTTGTGCGTGCGATGTCGCATGTATTCAGCTTTTGGGAAAGTCCAGCCCCATCTCGCGATAGCGCTCCGGATCGTCGCTCCAGTTCTCGCGGACCTTGACGAAAAGGAAGAGGTGCACCTTCGCCTCGGCCGCTTCGGCGATCTCGACGCGCGCCTTCTGGCCGATCGCCTTGATCGTCTGGCCGCCTTCGCCGAGCACGATCTTCCGCTGGCCCTCGCGCTCGACATAGATCGTCTGCTCGATCCGGACCGAGCCGTCCGGGCGCTGCTGCCAGCTCTCGGTCTCGACGGTCGAACGATAGGGCAGTTCGTCGTGCAGGCGCTCGAAGATCTTCTCGCGAGTGATCTCGGCGGCGAGGAAGCGCAGCGGCGCGTCCGAGATCTGGTCTTCCGGATAGAGCCAGGGACCCGGCTTCATCCGCGTCTCGAGCCAGCTCAGGATGTCCTTGACGCCATAGCCGGTCAGGGCCGCGACCATGAAGGTCGTCTCGAAGCTGCTATGCTCGTTCACCGCCGCGGTGATGGCGAGCAGCTTCTCCTTCGGGATCGTATCGATCTTGTTGAGGATCAGGAACTTCGGCTGCTTCAGCTCGGAGAGCTTCTCCAGCAGCGCAGTGTTCTCCTCATGATCGAAGCGGCCGACATCGATCAGCACGCCGATCAGGTCGGCATCGGTCGCTCCGCCCCAGGCACTCGTCACCATGGCGCGGTCGAGCCGGCGCTTTGGCGCGAAGATGCCGGGCGTGTCGACGAAGATGATCTGCGTCGGGCCGGTGAGCGCGATGCCGCGCACCTGGGTGCGCGTCGTCTGCACCTTGCGCGAGACGATCGAGACCTTGGCGCCGACGAGCTGGTTCAGCAGCGTCGACTTGCCGGCATTGGGCGCGCCGATCAGCGCGACGAAGCCGCAGCGGGTCGCCTCGTTAGGCTCAGCCATGCTCGCTCTCCATCGCGTCGTTCCACAGTCCCTGCCGGCGCAGGAAGGCTTCGGCCGCGGCCTGCTCGGCCAGCCGCTTCGAGCGCCCTTCCGCCTCCGCTTCCGCCAATGAGCCGATCCGCACCGCGATCCGGAAGATCGGTGCGTGGTCGGGGCCGGAGCGGCCGCGCTCGGCATAGGTCGGTGTCGGATGGCCCTGGCCCTGCGCCCATTCCTGCAGCGCCGTCTTGGCGTCGCGCAACGGCGTCGCCGGCTTCAGCAGCCGCTCGCCGAAGCCGGATTCGACCAGCTTGCGCGCCGCGTCATAGCCGCCGTCGATGAAGACGGCGCCGATGATCGCCTCGCAGGCATCGGCCAGGATCGCTTTGTTCTTGCGTGCGCCCGAGAGGATCTCGCCTTCCCCGAGGCGCAAATGCGGGCCGACATCCCAGGCTGCAGCCACCGCGGCGCAGGTCTCCTTGCGCACGAGGTCGGCGAGGCGGCGCGACATGTCGCCTTCCTCGGCCTGCGGATAGGTGGTGAACAGCATGTCGGCGACCGACAGGCCGAGCACGCGGTCGCCGAGGAATTCGAGCCGCTGATAGCTCGCGAGCCGGCGCGCATCGGCACTCATATGGGTGAGCGCCGTCTCCAGCAGGGTACGGTCGCGGAAGCGGTGGCCGAGCTTGTCCTCGAGCCGCGAGAGCTCGGGCAGCTTGCGGCCGCTATCGGTGGTCTTGCTCACTTGATCGTCGAGAACATGCGGTTCCAGCGCACCGTCCAGGGCCATTCCCAGATGCGCCAGGCCGACGCGCCCTCGTCGATCGAGAAGAAGATGATCTCGGCGCGGCCGACGAAATTCTCGAACGGAACGTAGCCGACGCTGCGGTCACGCGAGTCGAGCGAGTTGTCGCGATTGTCGCCCATCATGAAGAAGTGACCGGCCGGCACGGTGAAGACCGGGGTGTTGTCGAAGGTGCCGGTGTCGCCCTCGCGCTCGATGATCTGGTGGCTGACGCCGTTCGGCAGGGTCTCGCGATACTGGATCGCGTTCGTGGCGCGGCCCCAGGCGTCGGTGGTGACGAAATCGGCGATGCGCTCGCGCTTCACCGGCTGGTTGTTGATGTGCAGCACGCCGTCGATCATCTGGATGCGGTCGCCCGGAAGGCCGATCACGCGCTTGATGTAGTCGGTCGAATTGTCGCTCGGCAGCTTGAACACGGCGATGTCGCCGCGCTTCGGCTCGGCCGCCCAGATCCGGCCCTGGAACAGCGGCGGGCTGAACGGCATCGAATGCTTCGAATAGCCGTAGGTGTACTTCGAGACGAACAGGTAGTCGCCGATCAGCAGCGTCGGGATCAGCGAGCCCGAGGGGATGTTGAAGGGCTGGAACAGCAGGGTCCGGATCACCAGGGCGATCAGCAGCGCCTGGACGACGACCTTGATCGTCTCGAGGATGCCACCTTCGTCCTTGGACTTGCTCTTGATCTCGGCGTCGTTGGCCACACGGGCCTCCTGCTGGCTACGTTTCGAGTGCGCGGTCTAGCCGACTATCGGGCGTCGGACAACGCAGGCGCGATATAGGAGAGGTGGACGGCGGTTGCATCGCCCAGGCGCACACCGGGCGATACTCTCTCGACACGCCTCCGGAAAGGGCCCGGAGATCATTTCGGTTGCAAGATGAGGTTGTGGGCGCTGCCCCGGAGAGCCGGTCGCGAGCCGCGTTCGCAATCCTTGCGTCGTGGCTCTTCCGCTCCCTGCAGCCCGAGTGTTGGGATAGATTGACGCTGGGTCCGCCGAGGATCACAGTTTCGTGACCCGCAACCTTGGGGCGAATCGACATGAGCACGAAGAAATATGTCGCAGAAGCCATCGGTACTTTCTGGTTGACCTTCGCAGGCTGCGGCAGCGCCGTCATCGCTGCCGGCTTCCCACAAGTTGGTATTGGGTTACTCGGCGTCTCGCTCGCCTTCGGCCTGACCGTCGTCACCATGGCCTACGCGATCGGCCACATCTCCGGTTGCCATCTCAATCCCGCCGTCACCGTCGGCCTTGCTGCAGGCGGCCGTTTCCCGGCCGGGCAGGTCGTCCCCTACATCGTCGCGCAGGTCGTCGGCGCGATCCTCGGCGCGACAGTGCTCTATTTCATCGCGGTTGGAGCGCCGGGCTTCGATCTCGCCAAGGGCTTTGCCTCGAACGGCTTCGGCGAGCATTCGCCCGGCAAATACGGATTGGCCTCGGCCTTCCTGACCGAAGTCGTGATGACCATGATGTTCCTGTTCATCATCATGGGCTCGACCCATGGCAAGGCGCCGGCCGGCTTCGCCCCGCTCGCCATCGGCCTTGGTCTCGCTCTGATTCACCTCGTCAGCATCCCGGTGACCAACACCTCGGTCAATCCGGCGCGCTCGACCGGTCCGGCGCTCTTCGTCGGTGGCTGGGCGATCCAGCAGCTCTGGCTGTTCTGGCTGGCGCCGATCATCGGCGGCGCGCTCGGCGGCATCGTCTATCGCTGGCTGAGCGAAGAGCCGCGGGGCGAGGTTACCGGTGTCACCCCGGCTCCGGCCGAGTAAGAAACGCTATCCGAGGTCAGGCCCTGATCGGCCTGGCCTCGATCACCACGAAGGCCTGCGCCAGAGGCGGATCGTCGGTCAGCGAGACATGCAGGACCGCCTCATGGCCGGGCGGCGTCATCTCGGCGAGACGCGCCGCTGCGCCGCCGGTGAGCCGCATGGTCGGCCGTCCGCTTGGCAGGTTCACCACTTCCATGTCGCGCCAGAACACGCCGGACCTGATGCCGGTGCCAAGCGCCTTCGAGCAGGCCTCCTTGGCGGCGAAGCGGCGGGCATAGGACGCGGCGCGCGTGGCGCGGCGATCGGATTTCGCCTGCTCGCCTGCCGTGAAGATGCGCTGCGTGAAGCGCTCGCCGAAGCGGGCGAGCGAATTCTCGATGCGGCGGATGTCGCAGAGATCGGAGCCGATGCCGAGGATCATCCGGCCGGTTTAGCTGGCCGCTCGCCCCTCGTCCATCGCCCGCCGCATCACGGCGATCGCGGTTTCGAAGCCGACGAAGATCGCTTCGCCGACCAGGAAATGGCCGATGTTGAACTCGACGAAGTCCGGAACGCCGGCGAGCTTGCGCGCCGTGTCGTAGTCGAGCCCGTGACCGGCATGGACTTCCAGCCCGAGCGAGGCGGCGAAGGCCGCGCCACTGGCGAGCCGCTGGAATTCCGCCTCGGCCTTGTCGGCATGACCATCGGCGACTGCATGGCACCAGCTGCCGGTATGCAGCTCGACCACTGGCGCGCCGAGCTTGGCCGCCATCGCGATCGGCGCCTCGTCGGCTTCGATGAACAGCGAGACCCGGCAGCCGGCCGCTTTCAGGCGGGCGATCGGGGCGGCGAGGGCCTGAGCCTGGCCGACGACGTCGAGGCCGCCCTCGGTGGTGCGTTCCTCGCGCTTCTCCGGCACGAGGCAGGCGGCATGTGGCTTGAACCTCTCGGCGAGGCCGATCATTTCTGCTGTCGCGGCCATCTCGAAGTTCAGCGGCTTACTGAGTTCGCTCGCGAGCCTTTGCATGTCGGCGTCACGGATATGGCGCCGGTCCTCGCGCAGATGGGCGGTGATGCCGTCGGCGCCGGCGGCCACTGCAAGAAGGGCGGCGCGTACCGGGTCGGGCAGGGCGCCGCCGCGGGCATTCCGCACGGTCGCGACATGGTCGATGTTCACGCCCAGGCGCAAGCGGTTCTTTGTCATCGTCGCCCCCTCGTCCTTCGCCCTCTACGCCGCGTCTCGCGCAGGTTCAAGGCAAGGGATGTGATCGACGCCGTCAGCATTCTTGATCGATCGATGCACGCTTTGAGTGTGTACCACAGATGATTCGCGAAACATGCGGCGTGACTGTTGTTAAGCCCGGGACTTTAGCCTCGCAGGGCCCGGAAACGTTTCGACGTCATCATGCAGCTTCCCGCGAACAACAGTCAGTTCGAGACGAAGATCACGCCGGACCGGCGCGATGCGAACCAGCCGGCTGATCGGGCGCTCGGCCGCGTGATTGCCTGTTCGGGTTCGCGCGCCACCATTGCGGCGAGCGCATCCGGGGCTGCGCCCGGCGCGCAGGATGGCTGTGCCATCGGCCGCCTGCTCTCGATCAATCTCGGGAAAAGCCGCGTCGTCGGGCTGGTCTACGAAATGCGTGCGCTGGAATCGGTCTGGAACGAGGCTGGCTCCAATCCTGTCGCGGTCGAGGTCGAGCTGCTCGGCGAGGTCACCGACGGCGAGAACGGGACGGCACGTTTCGACAGCGGCATCACCAGTTATCCGCCGATCGGGGCGCTGGCGCATCGCATTCGCTCGCGCGATCTGGAGCACATCCACGATCTCGGCCAGCGTAAGGGCGTCGTCCTCGGCCACCTGACCCAGGATGTGAGCATCGCAGCGAGCGTCGACATCGAGCGCCTGCTGTCGCGCCATTTCGCCGTGCTCGGCACCACCGGCGTCGGCAAGTCGAGCGCCGTCGCGCTGATGCTGCGCAGGGCGGTCCAGGCGAAGCCCAATCTGCGCGTGCTGATTCTCGACCCGCATAATGAATACGCCCATGCCTTCCCGGACTCGTCGGCGCGGATCGATGCGAGCACCGTCGATCTGCCGTTCTGGTTGTTCCGGTTCGAGGAGTTCGCCGACATCGTCTTCCGCGGCCGCCCGCCCTTGGAGGACGAGGCCGAGATCCTGCGCGAGGTCATCGCCGTCGCCCGTAGCCGCTACCGCACCACCTCGGCTCACGACATGGCGCGCGATCTCGGCAGCAGCGTGCTGAAGCGGCCGCTCGATCCGGGTGCGCGCCGTCCGGGCGAAGGCAGCGGAGCGGCCGAACTTGCGGCGCCCTACCGCCTCGCCGACCTCTTCGCCGCGATCGACGAGCTGATCGGCCTGCACGAAATCCGCTATCCCCGCGTGACCTTGCGCGCGCTCAGGGTGCGGCTGGAGACGCTGCACGGCGATCCGCGCTACGGCTTCCTCTTCGCCCATGCCAACAGCATGGAGACGATCGCGCCGGTGATCAGCCAGATCTTCCGCGTGCCGCAGCGTGGCCGGCCGATCACCGTATTCCAGCTCGCCGGGCTGCCCTCGGAGGTGGTCAATGCGGTGGCGTCCAGCCTGGCGCGACTGGCCTTCGATCTCGCCATGGCGAGCCGCGGCAGCTACGAGATCCTGCTGCTCTGCGAGGAGGCGCATCGCTATGTGCCGCAGGACCAGTCGCTCGGTTTCGCACCGACGCGCCAGGCCATCGCCCGCATCGCCAAGGAGGGACGAAAGTACGGCGCCTATCTCGGTGTGGTGACGCAGCGCCCGGGCGAGCTCGACCCGACCATCCTGTCGCAATGCTCGACCGTCTTCGCGATGCGCCTCGGCAACGACCGCGACCAGGAGATCATCCGCGCCGCGATCGCCGATGCCTCTGCCAGCACCATCGCCTTCCTGTCCTCGATCGGGAATCGCGAAGCGATCGCCTTCGGCGAGGCGGTCGCGACGACGATGCGCATGCGCTTCCTGGAGCAGCGGCCGGAGGAGCTGCCGGCCATGGCCGGCCGGCTTTCGTCGCAGGCAGAGCAGCGCGAGCCCTTGGTCGAGGAACTCGTTGCCCGCATGCGCGGGCTTTGACGAGAAGAGATCAGCGCCGCTTCGGCTGTATCAGGCCATCTCTCGCGCTGGTTCCGTGACTTCAGCGACATCGCGCGCGAGCTTTCCCACCAACGTGTCCACGGCGGTCTCGGCCGCCGCAATCGACGCCCGCAGGCGCTCATCGGCAAACTCGTCGTATTCGATGGCCACCGAATACGTTTGCGTCAGGCCGAGATAGCCCATCGGCACGCTCAAGCCGCGCTCGACGAGGTTGGCGTCTCCCAGGCGCCCGCCGGGATCGTAGCCGTAATCGCCGCGCGAGGAGAGGATGACGAGCCGCTTGCCCGGCGGCAGCATCGGCCAATAGGGCTCGCCCTGCCGGCTGCGGTCGAAACCGAAGGTGACGCCGACGCGCACGACATTGTCGACCCAGGCCTTGAGCTGGGCCGGAAGGCCGAAATTGTACATCGGCGCCCCGATCACGATCAGGTCAGCATGCAGAAGTTCCTCGATCAGGACATCGCTCTCGGCGAGCTGCGCCCGCGCTGACTCGTCCCGGCGCTCGGGCCGGGTGAAGGCGGCCGCGATCCAGTCTCCGCTGACGGGTGAGGGCGGCTGCTGGCCGACATCGCGATAGGTGACGCTGTCCTGCGGCCGCGCCTCGTTCCAGCGCTCTATGAAGCGGCTGGTCAGGCGGCGGGTATGTGATCCATGCGGGTTGACGCCGGAGATGCCGGAGCGGGCGCTGGCATCGATCTGGAGGATGTGGAGGGGCTGCATAACAATCTCCATGAAACCGAGTAGCTCATGCGAAGCTCTCGCTTTCCATCAGATAGGTCGCTATTCACCAGAGCGACAAAGGCGAATTCCTCAGCTGATGGATGAGGTCATTTCATCTGTGACAAGCCCTCGCAAGCTTCCGCCATTGGCCTCGCTCCGCGCCTTCGAGGCGGCCGCCCGGCATCTGAGCTTCCGGAAGGCCGCCGACGAGCTGGCCGTGACGCCGACTGCGGTCAGCCACCAGCTCCGGCTGCTGGAGGCGACGCTCGGCCTGCCCCTGTTCGAGCGGCATGTCCGGCGCGTCTCGCTGACGCCGGCCGGTGCGCAGCTCTATCCCGTGCTCAGGGAGGGGCTCGACAGTTTCGCGCGCGCCATCGCCGAGCTATCCCCGCAGCCGCGGCGTAGCGCTGTGACGGTCAGCGCGACCACGCTCTTCACCGCCCGCCGCCTGATTCCGGCCTTAGGCTCGTTCCAGGCGCAATGGCCGCAATTCGCCTTGCGGCTGCACGCATCTGACGAGGCCGTCGATCTGGTGAGCGGTGCCGCCGACATCGCTGTGCGTTACGGGGCAGGACCGTTCGCGGGCCTCGCGTCCGAGGTTCTGTGCCAGGACCACTTCGGCGTGGTCTGCAGTCCCGCGCTCGGCCTGAGCGACCCTGCCGATCTCACTGGCGCGACGCTGATCCATTCGGAGTGGCGGCGCCGTGACCTGCAGCCGGATTGGCGGCGCTGGCAGGTCTTGGCGCAGGTGCCAGGGCTGAATGTCGATGCCGGCCTGCATATCACCGATGAAAGCCACGCCATCCAGGCGGCGGTTGCCGGGCAGGGCGTCGTCATCACCAGCCTGTTCCTGGTCGAGGACGAGCTTTCGCGCGGCGTGCTCGTGCACCCGTTCGGCCCGGTGATCGAGGGGCACCAGTATCACCTGGTCGCCACCGAGGAGAACATGGCCAGCGCCGATGTTCAAGCTGTCCGGCAGTGGCTGAAGGCGGTCGCCTCGCCATGATCGAGCGCGCTGCCGGCAAGCCGGTTCAAAACCTTGCATCCGCGGCGCGCAGCCTGTATGAGCGCCGTTCAACCTTTCCATCGCATCGCGCACGATCAGAAGGAGCCGCGAATGGCTCGCGTCACCGTTGAGGACTGCATCGACAAGGTCGAGAACCGCTTCGAGCTGGTTCTGCTCGCGAGCCATCGTGCCCGCATGATCGCTTCGGGCTCCTCGATCCTCGTCCCGCGCGACAACGACAAGAACCCGGTCGTCGCCCTGCGCGAGATCGCCGACGAGAAGCTCACCCCCGAGGATCTCAAGGAAGACCTGATTCACTCGCTGCAGAAGCATGTCGAGGTCGACGAGCCGGAAGCCGACACGGTGCCGCTGTTGACCAGCAGCCAGCCGAGCGCGGCGACACCCGATTCCGAGATCCAGTTCGACCGGATGAGCGAAGACGATCTGCTGCGCGGCCTCGACGGCCTCGTGCCGCCGACCGAGAGCGCCGACGACGAGGACTGAGCTGTCGGAAAGCGTTGACGATATCTGCTAAAGCCCGGCCCTGCCGGGCTTTTTTCATGCCCGTCCTGTGCGAATTCGCCTTGCCGGGGACTGGCGCCATCGTCGATATTGAAATGAATCCAGCTGAACTGAGCGGTGGAGTTGCGCCCGCATGGGCATGATGCGGCAATATGAGCTTGTCGACCGGGTCAAGCGCTACAACCCGAACACCGACGAGGAGCTGCTCAACCGCGCCTATGTCTACGCCATGCGTGCGCATGGCACGCAGAAGCGCGCCTCGGGCGATCCCTTCTTCGCCCATCCGCTCGAAGTCGCGGCGATCCTGACCGAGCTCAAGCTCGACGACGCCACCATCGTCGCCGCCGTCCTGCACGACACCGTCGAGGACACCGAGGCGACGCTGGAGGAGATCGAGACCCTGTTCGGGCCCGATATCCGCCGCCTCGTCGACGGCCTCACCAAGATCAAGAAGCTCGACCTCGTCTCGAAGAAGGCGGCGCAAGGCGAGAACTTTCGCAAGCTCCTGCTCGCCATCGTCGATGATATCCGCGTGCTGCTGGTCAAGCTCGCCGACCGGCTGCACAACATGCGCACGCTGCACTATGTGCCGCCGGAGAAGCGCCTGCGCATCGCCGAGGAGACGATCGAGATCTATGCGCCGCTCGCCGGCCGCATGGGCATGCAGGAGCTGCGCGAGGAATTGGAGGAGCTCGCCTTCCGCCACATCAAGCCGCAGGCGCACGAGACCATCACCAAGCGGCTGGAAGAGGTGACCCAGCGCGAGGGCAAGGTCATCGGCGAGATCGAGAGCGATCTCAAGACCAAGCTCGCCGAGCGCGGGATCGAGGCGCAGGTCTATGGCCGGCGCAAGCGCCCCTATTCGATCTGGAAGAAGATGGAGCGCAAATCCGTCTCCTTCGAGCAGCTCTCCGACATTTTCGGCTTCCGCGTCATCGTCGACAAGCCGGAGGAGTGTTATCGCGTACTCGGCATCGTCCACATGACCTGGCCGATGGTGCCGGGGCGCTACAAGGACTACATCTCGACGCCGAAGCAGAACGACTATCGTTCGCTGCACACCACCGTCGTCGGTCCCGGCCGCCAGCGCGTCGAACTGCAGATCCGCACTGACGGGATGGACCGCGTCGCCGAATTCGGCATCGCCGCCCATGCCCGCTACAAGGATGGCCGCACGGCCGGCGTCGTCGCCGCTGCCGACGAGAGCCGCGCCTATCAATGGCTGCGCCGCACGGTCGACCTGCTGGCCGAGGGCGACAATCCCGAGGAGTTCCTCGAGCACACCAAGCTTGAGCTCTTCCACGATCAGGTCTTCTGCTTCACGCCCAAGGGCCGCCTGATCGCGCTGCCGCGCGGGGCGACGCCGATCGATTTCGCCTATGCCGTTCATACCGACGTCGGCAACACTGCGGTCGGCGCCAAGATCAACGGCCGGATCGCGCCGCTCCTGACCGAACTCCAGAACGGCGACGAGGTCGAGATCACCCGCGCCGAGGGCCAGGCACCGCCGGCCGCCTGGGAATCGCTGGTGGTGACCGGTAAGGCGCGCGCTGCGATCCGCCGCGCCACCCGTGTCGCCGTGCGCCGGCAATATGCCGGCCTCGGCCGCCAGATCCTGGAACGCGCTTTCATGCGGGCCGAGCGGCCCTTCTCCGACGAGAAGCTGAAAGCCGCGCTGAAGCGGCTCGCGCGCACGGCGGTCGATGACGTGCTCGCGGCGGTCGGGCGCGGCGAGATGTTCTCGGGCGACGTCGTCAGGGCGGTCTATCCCGATCTCGAACCGGAGAAGCGCGCGACGGGCGAGCCCAAGGCGCCACTGCCGCCCGGCAAGGGCTGGTTCGAACTGCGCCAGGGCGAGAATCTCAAATTCAAGCTGCCGAACGAGACGCCGGGCTCCGACGCGATCCCGATCCGCGGCCTTGGCGGCGATCTGCCGGTGCGCTTCGCGCCGGGGGGCGGCGCCGTGCCGGGCGACCGCATCGTCGGCATCCTGACGCCGGGCGAGGCGGTGACGATCTATCCGATCCAGTCGCCTTCACTCGCGGCCTTCGACAACGAGCCCGAGCGCTGGCTCGACGTACGCTGGGACCTCGACGACAAGCGCCCGCAGCGCTTCCCGGCACGCATCCAGCTCAACTCGATCAACGAGCCGGGATCACTCGCCCAGATCACCACCACCATCGCCGAGCATGACGGCAATATCGACGCTGTCGCGATGGTCCGTCCGACGCCGGACTTTACCGACGTCACCATCGACCTGACGGTCTGGGACCTGAAGCACCTCAGCGCGATCATCAGCGAATTGCGCGAGAAGCGGGTGATCAGCCGGGTCGAGCGGGTTGTGGCTTAGTTCGAGCTCCAACCTTCGTCGTCATTGCGAGCGCAGCGAAGCAATCCAGGAGGACTTGCTGCCAGGCTCTGCCGCCCTGGATTGCTTCGTCGCTTCGCTCCTCGCAATGACGGGAGGGGCGTGCTCACCCCGCCCGGAATGCTGCCGCCAGCTCCCTGACGAAGGCGTTGGCGCGCGGCGTCGCGACATTGCTGCGCAGCACCACCTCGAAGGTGTCGAGCGCGGGCAAACCCCACTCCGGGCCGAGATCGACCGCTCCGCGCGGCGCGATCCGCGCCGCCAGCGGCGAGACGCCGAGCCCGCCTTCGACAGCCGCCAGCACCGCCGCCATGCCGCCGCCGATGAAGGCCTCGCGCCAGGGCAGGCAGGCGCGGTCGAGTGCGTCCATGGCGTGACGGCGCAAACGGCATTCCGGCATCAGGCTGACCAGCGGCACCGGCCCGTCCGGCTTCGCCAGCGACGGCGCACCGAACCAGCCGAAGGCGTCGCGCCGCAGCACCTCGCCGGTGCGCCCGGACCCAAGCCGGCGGATCACCGCGACATCGAGCTCGCCGCGCTCGAAGGCCGTGTCGAGCGCCGCCGAGGGTTCGATCCGCAGGCCGATCACCAGCGAGGGGTCGTGCCGGGCAAGCCGCGCCAGCAGGGCGGGGGCATCGGCCCCGACCGCCTGCTCGCTGATGCCGATGGTGATGCGTTCCTGGATCTGCTGGAACGAAGTCAGCGCCCGCTCATGCGCCGCCATCAACTCGCGCGCCGCCGGCAGGAAGCGCTCGCCCTCGGCGGTCAGCCGGACGAGACGGGGATGCCGCTGCAGCAGCAACTGGCCGAGCGCCTCCTCCAGCTTCTTGACCCGCGTGCTGATCAGGGATTGCGCCGTGCCCAGTGCCTCGGCGGCGCGGGTGAAGCTGGAGAGTTCGGCTGCATGCAGAAAGGCGCTGACGCCGTCGAGATCGAGTGTGTTGCTCATGATAAATCTGAATTCGAGATTATTGATATCATCAAAAATACGATTTTCAGATCATAATTTCAAGCCTAGTTTCAGAACGTCGGCGGCAGAGACCGCCCCGCTTATGGAGCCCGTCATGCCTCTGATCCGGATTTCGATGCGCCGCGGCCGCCCGGCCTCGCACCCCGCCGCCATCGTCGACGGCGTCTATCGCGCCCTGCGCGCCACGTTCGAGGTGCCGGAGAACGACCTCTTCGCCGTGGTGCACCAGCACGAGGCCGAAGAGTTCATCTTCGACAACAACTATTTCGGCTTCAATCGCAGCGACGCGCTGGTGATCATCCAGCTGACCGTCGCCAACACCCGCGGCGTCACCCAGAAGAAGGCGCTCTATACCGCCATCGCCGAGAACCTGCAGAAGGAGCCGGGGCTGAAGCCGGACGACATCTTCATCAACCTCGTCGAGGTCAAGCGCGAGGACTGGTCGTTTGGGGGAGGGATCGCGCAGTACGTGGCGTGAGCCGGACAAGTCGCGGGGAACCCTCTCCAGGAAGGAGAGGGCAGGGTGAGGTGTAGGCGGTCAGATCAGTTCCGTGAATGCTCACCGCGCGGTCGGGTTCAGGCCAACGTTTTCAGCCCGAACACCTCCCCCCTACCCCTCTCCTTCCAGGAGAGGGGAATCCCGCGCTTCTGCTGACAGGCCAGTGCCTGCGGGGACTGGAAACATCACCCCTATTGCCCCTAACTCTCCCCGCATGGAATGGAGCGACGAGGGCACGATCATCGGCGTCAGGCGTCATGGCGAGAGCGCCGTGATCCTGGAGGTGATGACGCGTGACCATGGCCGCCATCTCGGCCTTGTCCGTGGCGGTCGCTCCAGCAAGCAGCAGCCGGTGCTGCAGCCCGGCAATCTCGTGTCGCTCAACTGGCGCGCGCGGCTCGACGAGCATCTCGGCGAATACAAGATCGAGCTCCTGACCTCGCATGCGGCGCGGCTGATGGCGCAACCGGTCGCGCTCTATGGACTCGCCAATGTCGCCGGCCTGCTGCGGCTCCTGCCGGAGCGCGATCCGCATCCCGGCCTCTATGAGGGCCTGTCGGTCCTGCTCGCCCATCTCGACGAGATCGCGATCGCACCGGCGCTGATGGTGCGCTTCGAACTCGCCATGCTCTCCGAGCTCGGCTACGGGCTCTCGCTCGAACGTTGCGCCGTCACGGGCATCCGCGAGGATCTCACCCATGTCTCGCCGAAATCCGGCAAGGCGGTGAGCCGCAAGGCGGCCGAGCCCTATCTCGATCGGCTCCTCAGCCTGCCGCCCTTTCTGAGCGAAGGCCAGGGCGCGCGCCGACCGGCGCCTGCCGAGATCGCTGCCGGCTTCGCGCTGACCGGTTTCTTCCTGCGCCGCGACCTCTATGAGCCGCGGGGCCTGCAGGAGCCGCCGGAGCGGGCGCGCCTGCTGGAACTGGCGGCGAGAATCCACGGCTGATTGCAGATTGCCGCAGCTTGATTCTTTGCACTTGCCCATGCGCCCCGGCATCGTCATGAGGAGTGATTCGTACCCTCCAGCCCTCATCCTGAGGAGCGATCGCAGATCGCGTCTCGAAGGATGCTCCAGTTGCCTCCTGAAGCATCCTTCGAGACGCCGCTTTGCGGCTCCTCAGGATGAGGGCTTAGAGAAGGTTAGGTCGGAAGGTCAGTAGAAGCATGGGCAAACCCGTCGAGCCGCCTCCGGAGGAGGAAGCCGAACGCGTCGATCTGAAGAGCGCGCTCGAAGAGCGTTATCTCGCCTATGCGCTGTCGACGATCATGCATCGCGCCTTGCCGGATGCGCGCGACGGGCTGAAGCCCGTCCATCGCCGCATCCTGCACGCCATGCGCCTGCTCCGGCTCGACCCCGGCCAGGTCCATAAGAAATGCGCCCGCATCGTCGGCGACGTCATCGGTAAGTTCCACCCGCATGGCGACCAGTCGGTCTATGACGCGCTGGTGCGTCTGGCGCAGGACTTCGCCCAGCGCTACCCGCTCGTCGACGGCCAGGGCAATTTCGGCAATATCGATGGCGATAACGCTGCCGCCTACCGCTATACCGAAGCGCGCATGACCGAGGTCGCGCGCCTCCTGCTCGACGGGATCGAGGAGGACGCGGTCGATTTCCGCGAGACCTATAATGGCGAGGACGAGGAGCCGATGGTGCTCCCCGCCGCCTTCCCGAACCTGCTCGCCAATGGCTCGCAGGGCATCGCGGTCGGCATGGCGACCTCGATTCCGCCGCACAATGCCGCCGAACTCTGCGATGCCGCGCTCTATCTGATCCAGCATCCGGACACGACGTCCGAGCAGTTGTTGACCTTCGTACCGGGCCCCGATTTCCCGACCGGCGGCATCATCGTCGAGTCGCGCTCCTCGATGGTCGAGACCTATCGCACCGGCCGCGGCGCCTTCCGCACCCGGGCGCGCTGGCATGTCGAGGACCAGGGCCGCGGCACCTGGTTCGTCGTGGTCACCGAGATTCCCTATGGAGTTTCGAAGGGCCGGCTGATCGAGAAGATCGCCGAATTGCTCAATGAGCGGAAGCTGCCACTGGTCGCGGACTTGCGCGACGAATCCGCGGAAGACATCCGCGTCGTCATCGAGCCGCGTGCGCGCAATGTCGACGCCAACCTGATGATGGAATCGCTGTTCAGGCTCTCCGAGCTGGAATCGCGCATTCCGATGAACATGAACGTGCTGACCGGCGGCGTGGTGCCGCGCGTGCTCAGCCTCGCCGAAGCGCTACGGGCCTGGCTCGACCATCGCCGGGAGGTCTTGCAGCGGCGCTCGCGTTTCCGCCTCGGCCAAATCGAGAAGCGCCTCGAAATCCTCGCCGGCCTGTTGATCGTCTATCTCGATCTCGACCGGGTGATCAAAATCATCCGCGAGGAGGACGAGCCGAAGATCGAGCTGATGAAGGCCTTCGAGCTCAACGAGGTGCAGGCCAACGCCATCCTCGACACACGCCTGCGCGCCCTGCGCAAGCTCGAGGAAATGCAGCTCAAGACCGAATTCGAGGAGCTGACCCAGGAGAAGGGCCAGATCGAGGGGCTGCTCGCCTCCGAGGCGCAGCAGTGGAAGACGATCTCCTGGGATATCCGCGAGGTGAAGAAGCTGTTCGGCCCGGAGACGGCGATCGGCAAGCGCCGCACGAGCTTCGCCGACATGCCCGACACCGCCGATATCGACCTGACCCAGGCCATGGTCGAGCGCGAGCCGGTGACGGTGGTGATCTCGAAGAAGGGCTGGATCCGGGCGCTGAAGGGCCATGTCCAGGACCTGTCGACCCTGTCCTTCAAGGGCGATGACGGCCTGCGCACAGCCTTCTTCAGCGAGACCACCGCCAAGATCCTGGTGATGGCGACCAATGGCAAGGTCTTCACGCTCGAAGCCTCGAAGCTGCCGGGCGGTCGCGGTTTCGGCGATCCGATCCGCCTGATGATCGAGCTGGAGGAGAGCGCCGAGATCGTCGCCGCCTTCCCGTACAGGGCCGGGCTGAAGCTCCTCGTCGCCACGACCGAGGGGCGCGGCTTCGTCGTCCCGACCGACGACGTCGTCGCCAACACCCGCAAGGGCAAGCAGGTGCTCAACGTCGATGCGCCGGTCGAGGCCATGCTCGTCGTGCCGGCCGAGGGCGACCATGTCGCGATCATCGGCCAGAACCGCAAGCTGCTCTGTTTCCCGCTGTCCGAGGTCGCGGAAATGGGCCGTGGCAAGGGCGTCAAGCTGCAGCGCTACAAGGATGGCGGCCTCTCGGACGCCAAGGTCTTCAAGCTGGAGGACGGGCTGACCTGGCTCGACACCTCCGGCCGGACCTGGACTGTGGCGCAGGCCGAGCTGCTCGAATGGCTCGGTCATCGCGCCGAAGCCGGCCGCCTGCCACCCAAGGGCTTCCCGAAGAACAACAAGTTCGGGGGATAACGGACAGCGTCATGCTCGGGCTTGGCCCGAGCATCCCAGGCCGGATGAGGTGCCGACCAGCGCTTTCCTGTCCGGAGTTTGTCGGGTCTGCGCTTCGCTTCGCCCGAGAATGACGCTGTTTCAATGGCTTACGCCAATCCGCTGAATCAGTCCGCCAGCGCCTTGAATCGGCGCCTCAGCGGATCTCCGGCCCGATCACGCCGACCTCGAAGCCGAGCGTCACCTTGTCGGTGACGGCCCATTGCACGCCGGCGCGCGCTTCCGGCCTGACGGCGATATCGGAGCGCGAGAACGGCGTCGAGAACGCGGTCGCGCCATAGCGGAAGGTCTCGTTGGCGGCCGACATGCCGACGGTGGTGTAGAGCAGCACGTCGGGCGTCGCGAACACGCCGGCCTTGAGCTGGAATGCGCCGGCGATGTCGCGGGTATAGCTCGCCTGGTTGAAGCCCGGGTTGTTGTAGCCGCCAAAGCTCGGCGCGAAGTCGAGCACCCCGGCGATGCCGTAGACGAAATCGCCGTCGCGCCACATCTTGCCGCCCTCCAGCCCGATCACCGGGCCGGCCGAGGTGCCGAAATGCTTCGAGCTGGTCACCTGGAAGCCGCTGGAGATGCGGGCATAGGAGCCTTCCCATTTGACGCCGCCGGGCGACAGGGTCGGCTGCGACCAGGCAAAGGAGGGCAGCATGCCGAAGCCGGAGAGCGGCAGGAAAGCCTGCGCCTTCGCCGGGGCGCCTGTGGCCATCAGCGCGGCCAGGGCCGCGCCGGCTGAAAGAAGTCTCATGCGTGCGGTGCCCGCGGCCTGGATCATGCTCATGGCATAGCAGGTGAGGGCGGGATTGTCGCGCTTTTGTGGCACGCGACCGAACCGTCAGCTTAGCTTGGTCTTGAGTCGCAGGAAACGCATCGTCCGCTCGGCGGTCGCGGTATCGAGTTCCTCATAGGCCTTGAGGTCGTCCTCGATGTCCTTGGCTTTGAAGTAGAGCCGGCGCCCGCGCAAGGTGAGGATGGCGTGGAAGCTGTCCTTGCCGAGCCCGAGCATGCGCGCCACCACGGCGATGCCGCTGACATCGCGCTGCATCAGCACCCGCAGGGCCTGCTCGTTGGTGATCTCGGCGCTGATCGCGATCACCTGGGCCAGGTGGAAGGCCCGGTCTTCCTCCGCCAGCATGTCGACGATCTCGTCGAGGCTGCGCTCGCCAGCCTGCAGATCGGCGATCAGCAACCGGACTTCCCGGCGTTGCTGGCGCGCCTGCCGGGCCATTGCGGCAGTCTGCTGCGAGCCGGTCTCTGCGCCTGGGCCCGACATCTGCTCGACGATGCGCAGCACACGCTCGGCCCGCTGCGGCGACAGGTCCGAGCGGCGCGACAGCGCCTCGCCCACCGCGGCATCATCACCGCCGCGCTGCAGCAGCCGGTCGAAGCCGCGATCGGAGAATTGCGCGCCCTCATTGCCGGAGACGGTGCGCAGCACCGTATTGTCGCCGCGCTCGACCAGGATGTCCGTGACCCCCTCGGACAGGCGGGCGCGTTCCGCGATGGCGACGAGGTGCGCCTGGGACTGGCTGATCGCGATGGCGGCGAGGTCCGTATCGGTCAGGACCGGCGAGAGCTTGAGCACGAGCCGGGCGACGCCGGCATCGGCATCGTTCGCCAGCGAGACCGCGACACGATGCGGCAGCGTCTGCGTGGCGGCGACGTTGTCGGCGTATTCACGCCGGCCCTCCGTATCGAGATGGGGCAGCGAGCGCAGTGCGATCTCGCCGTAATGCTCCTGTGCCACTTCGCTCGGATCGGAATCGAGCAGGAACAGATCGGTCACCGCATTGAGCAGCTTGCGCCGGGAGTCGGACGACATGTCCGCCGGCATGCGGGTCAAAGTGTTGAGCATCGGCGCGACTTCCGGCGGGCATCACGTTTGCGGTAATCGCCGGACATTACCCTGCGCCATTTGATTTAGTCTTAAGCCGGCCGACGAATCGCCAGTACTTTCAGTGCAAATAAGTATTTTATAGATTGCATAATCTCAATCATGCAACCTGTAGTATTTTCTGCGACCGCCGCTGCGGAACTTCGCCCTCCGCATCACGTTGGCAGATCGCCGCCCTTTTGCGGCCATCGAGCCAACCGACGATGCGGAGCATGATGACAAGCCGACCCGACGCGCAAAGCCCCTCCTTCGTCGACGAGCCGAGACCTGCAGCGGCCGGATTGTCACGCCGCGCGCTGCTGGCCGCCTTGGGCTCGGTCGGGCTCGCCACGCCCCTCTACGCCCAGGACGGCCGTCCGCCGGTCGCCGCGCCGCCCGCCGAGCCACGGCGCGGCACGTTCGGCTATGAGGATGTCGTCCGCCAGGCTCGCGAACTCGCGGCCCGGCCCTTCGACACGAGCGCGCCGGCCATTCCCGAAGCGCTGAAATCGCTGAGCTATGACAGCTATCGCGAGATCCGCTTCCGCCGGGACAAGGCGCTCTGGCAGGATGGCGGCTCGGATTACCGCCTCCACCTGTTCCATCTCGGCTTCCTGCACGACAAGCCGGTGCCGATCCATGTGATCAGCGACGGCAATGCGATTCCGCTGCCCTTCAACATGGCGCTGTTCGAATACGGCAAGGCCCAGGTTCCGCAGAAGCTGCCGGTCTCGCTCGGCTTCGCGGGCTTTGCCGTCACGACGACGCTGAACGACCTGAAGGTGCAGGACGAGGTGATCTCGTTCCTCGGCGCCAGCTATTTCCGCTTCCTCGGACGCGGCCATCGCTATGGCCTCTCTGCCCGCTCGCTCGCTCTCGATGTCGGCGGCGAGCAGGCCGAGGAGTTTCCGTTCTTCCGCGCGCTCTGGCTGGACAAGCCGCAGCCCGACAGCGTCGACCTCGTCATCTACGCCCTGCTGGATTCGCCCTCCGTCAGCGGCGCCTTCCGCTATGTCGTCACCCCCGGCCAGCAGACCAGCGTTGCCGTCACGGCCACGATCGTGCCGCGCCGGACGATCGAGCGGATCGGCATCGCGCCGCTGACCTCGATGTTCCTTGCCGGCGAGGGGGATCGCGAGCAACGCACCGATTTCCGGCCCGAGGTCCACGATTCCGACGGGCTGATGCTGAGGACCGGCGCCGGCGAATGGATCTGGCGGCCGATCCGCAATCCGCAGGCGCTGACGATCTCGTCCTTCCATGACCGCAACCCGCGCGGCTTCGGCCTGATCCAGCGCGACCGCGAATTCGGCCACTATCAGGACCTGGAGGCGCACTATCACGCGCGCCCCGGCTACTGGGTCGAGCCATCGGGCGACTGGGGCGAGGGCCGCGTCGACCTGATCGAGATACCGACGCAGGGCGAGGAATTCGACAACATCGTCTGTTGCTGGACGCCGAAGACGCCCTTGCCGAACGGCCAGCCGACCGAGCTGAATTATCGCATCACCACGGTGTCGACGACCGAGACCCTGCACGCCATGGCGCAGGTGCAAAGCAGCATCGCCGCCCGCGAAGAGGTCGACGCGGCGGCGGGGCTGGCGAAGCGGCGCTTCATCGTCGACTTCAACGCCGGCGACCTGGAGTACTACCTCTCCGATCCCAAGCGCGTAGCGGTGGTCGCGACGGTGTCGACCGGCACCGTTGCCAGAGCGACGATTGATCCGAACTTCGCCGCGAAGGGCTTCCGCGTCATCGTCGATGTCACGCTCAGGCCGGGCGAGAGCACCGATCTGCGCGTTTTCCTGCGAACCGCCAGGGCGACGCTCAGCGAGACCTGGACGATGTCCTGGACCGCGCCGGCTGCGTGAAAATCCTACGGCGTCGGGAAGAAGCCGCTCGGCAGGTTGCCTGGACGTGTGGTCGACTCGACCCGCACCGGCTCGCGCGCGCCCGAGCCATAGCCCCTGTCGAAGGCGGTGCCGTCCTGCTCGTTGCAGGTCGGGCGCTGCGGGTTCTTGGCGATCGCGGCTGATTTCGGGAAGGCGGTGTTGTCGACGGCATCGGTGGTCGGCTGGCCGATATCGATGCGCGAGGTCACCATTGCGACCGTCGGCTTGGCGGTGGGCGTGGTCCAGCCGAGCGTGCCATGCCAGATGATGTGCCAGCCGATCCGCGCCAGATGATGCACCGTCGAGCCGCGTTCCCGCGCGACGAAATAGGCGATGAAGCCTTCGTCGCGCCGGGCCGTGTGCAGGAAGTTCGGCGCCGGCACCTTGCTGTTGGTCTGGCGCAGGGGGAATGGGTTGTTGGGATGGTCGCCGAGCTTGTAGGTCACCAGGAAGCCCTTGGTGCTGGTGGTCTGGTCGGTAATGACCTGGTTGCTTGGATCGAAGATCATCTCGTCGACGGTCGGCAGGTCGCCGTCGCCGTCCAGTGACGGGTTGGTGCCGAAGGCGGATTTGAGGTTGACGACGATGCTGCCCTCATTGGCCATCCGCCCGGCATAATGCGCCTCGTAGACCACGATATCGGCGACCAGGATCATCCCGAACTCCCAGTTGGTCATCAGGTCGATCTTGTCCTGCCGGTTGGCCGGATCGCCCGACATCAGCACGCTGCCGGTGCAGGTGATCATCGGGCCGGTATGGCCGGGATGCCCGGCCGCCTCATCGGCCGCGGCGCGCCGCACCTTGGTCGTGCAATGCAGCAATGCGTGCTCGGTGCCGACATGGATGTCGGTGCGCGAGCCGCCCTTGTTGGCGGTGATCGTGGCGGTGCCGGAAGCGATCGCGACAACCATGGCTTCTCCTGCGGCTATCCGACTGTCTGATGTCTTCAGGGGCCCAGCGCGTCGATCTAGCGAACCGCTGCGCTATGCGTGCGGGCCTTGGCGGCTTCGGCGCGCCGGTTGAGGACGCTTACCGCGATGATCGCGCGCTCCAGTGCCGCCATGGTCAGCGGCCCGACGATGGCGTCGGCGACGAGCCCGTTGGCGGTCTGGAAGCTGCGCACGCGGTTCGCCGTCTCCGGGCCGAAGATCCCGTCGGGCAAAGTGCGGCCCTGGCCGGTCGAGTTCGGCATCGCCATGCCGAGGTCGATCAAAGCGAGCTGGATAATGGCGACGGCCTCGCCACGCTCGCCCTGTTTCAGCGGCGGCGCGTTCTCGGCGGCCTTCCTGAGTCGATCATTCTTCGAAAAGCGCGGCGAGCTGAGCGGCATGGTCTTCGATCCTGCCCGTCCCCCATGACCCAAGGTTAGTTCGGGCTCGAAGGAGGGGTCAAGGACCTCGCAAGGTTCTCTCTGCTTACGCCGCCGGTAGGCAGGCCGGCCCGAGCGGCTCGAAGCTCTTATAGGTCAGGATGAACTCCTGATGGCCGAGCTCTTCCGACTTGGTTCGCCCGCCCTGCGCCAGCGAGACGACGAGGTCGCGGATCTCCGTGCCGACCTCGTCGAGACCAGCCCGGCCTTCGAGGATGCGGCCGGCATCGACATCCATGTCGTCGCTCATCCGGCGATAGGTCTCCGGATTGGCGCAGATCTTCACCACCGGCGAGATCGCCGAGCCGACCACCGAGCCGCGGCCGGTAACGAAGAGCACGCAATGCGCGCCGCAGGCGATCAGTTCGGCGATTTCGGCATTGTCGTTGATATTGGGGAAGCCGAAGCGGACCTCGCCGTCCGGCACCACGTCGAGCAGATAGAGCCCGCCCCGCGGCGGCACGTCGCCCGGCTTCAGCAGGCCGGAAATCGGGGAGGCGCCGGACTTGGCATAGGCGCCCATCGATTTCTCCTCGATGGTTGAGAGCCCGCCCTCGGCATTGCCGGCGGCGAAGGAGCCGTAGCCGAGCGTCGCATAATAGCGCGCAGCCTTGGCCACCGATTTCTCCAGCTCGACGCCGAGCTCGGGCGTAATCGCGCGTGCGGCCATGATGTGCTCGCAGCCGATCAACTCGCCGGTCTCCTCGAAGATGCAGGATGCGCCCTCGGCGATGAGCTGGTCGAAGGCGCGGCCCGCCGCCGGGTTGCCGGTGATGCCGGACGTCCCGTCGGAGCCGCCGCAGACGGTGCCGATCACCAGTTCGCTGACCTGCATCGGCACGGTCTCGGCGGCATCGAGCGCGATGCGCTGCTCCTCGACCCAGGCGCGGCCTTCCTTGATCGAGGCGCGCGTGCCGCCGGTGCCCTGGATCACGATGGTCTTCACCGGCCGGCCGGTCGCCCGTACCAGCCGCTCCAGCGCGTATTTGTTGAAGCTCTCGCAGCCGAGCGAGACCAGCAGCACCGCCCCGACATTGGGATGGGTGCAGAGCTGCTCCATCATCTTCTCGGCGTAAGGGTTGGGGTAGCAGCCCGGAAAGCCGATGGCGTGGACCTCGTGCTCGCGCCAGGGCAGGGCGATCTCGCGCGCGACATGGTGGGCGCATTCGACCAGATAGGCGACGGCGACGACGTTGCGGATGCCCTTGCGGCCGTCGCTGCGGAGATAGCCTTGAAGCTCGCTCATTGCGCCGCTCCCGCCTTGCGCTCGTCTTCGAGATGATAGGTCGGCGTGTAGTCGCTCTTCATGTTCTGGACATGGACGTGGCTGCCGGCGGCGATGGCGATCGTCGCCACGCCGATCGGCGCGCCGTATTTCAGGATCTTCTCGCCGGGCGCGATGGCGCGCCGGGCGATCTTGTGGGCGAGCGCGATGTCGCGGTCGATCACCGCCTGACCGGTTCCGGTCTCGATGGGCTCGCCCGCCGGCAGGCGGGTGCGCGCGACGAAGACGTTGTCGCGCGGGTCGAGCAGGATCAGGCGGGGATCGTGCTGGGACATCAGAACTTGCCGAACTGGAGATAGGCCTGCTGCGGGTCGGTGCCGGCGAGGATCGCGGTGCGGACCTTGTTCTCCGCCGAGATCGCGGTCTCGGATTTCTCCAGGACTTCCTCGATGATCTCGACCGGGATACGGACGACGCCGTCGCGGTCGGCGAGGATGTAGTCGCCCGGCCGGATCCAGACCTCGCCGATCTTGATCGGCTCGTCGACCGCCTTGGGCAACCAGAAGCCGACGATATCGCGCGGCGTATAGGCCTTGAAATAGGCCTGGAAGCCCATCTCGACCATGAATTCGGTGTCGCGCGAGAGGCCGTCGATGACGCAGCCGCGCACGCCCTTGTTCTTCAGCGTCTCGGCCGAGAGCTCGCCCATCAGCGCGACCTCCTCGGTGTTGGGCTGGCAGACCCAGACATGGCCGGGCTTGGCGGCCGACAGCAGGCCGGTCCAGCCGAGCAGGGTCTCGTGCGCGTCGAATTCGCCGGTCTTGCCCTCGACCGTGAAGGCCGGGCCGGCGAGCTTCACCCCGGGCAGCAGCGGGCGCAGCGCCGGCGGCAGGGTGAAGTCCTTCAGGCCCATCGCCCGCATCGTGTCGTGAATGATGCCAGTATAGCAGCGTTCGAGGCGCTCGGTCAGCGTATCCGTCATGTTTCCTCCGGTGCGGCCGCTCCAGCGGCCTTGCCGGCACCTTGCGCAGAGGCCGGCTCAGGGGGCAAGTGCGGATTCTGCAGCGCTGGCGTGCGTATTAAACGATTTAAATTGCAATTCTCGTCATGCTCGGGCTTGACCCGAGCATCTCCTGCCGGACGGGGCTGGATTGGTGCCTTCTCGTCCCGAGATTCTCGGGTCTGCGCTTCGCTCCGCCCGAGAATGACGTGCCGCAGCGTCAGCCCACCCGTTCCCAACCCTGCGGCATCAATCGCTCCTGCGGCAGGAAGCGCGCCTTGTAGGCCATCTTCGGCGAGCCTTCGACCCAGTAGCCGAGATAGACGTAAGGCAGGCCGAGCTTACGGGCGCGCTCGACGTGCTCCAGCACCATGAAGGTGCCGAGCGAGCGCGCCTCGAGCTCGGGGTCATAGACCGAATAGACCATGGAGAGCCCGTCGCTCAGCCGGTCGGTCAGGGCAAAGGCGAAGAGGTCGCCCTGGCCGCGCCCGGTGAAGCCGCTGTCGGGGCTGCGTCGGCGATATTCGATCAGGCTGGTCTCGACATGGGTGTCCTCGACCATCATCGCGAAGTCGAGCGCCGACATCGTCGCCATGCCGCCTTCCGGGTGGCGATCGTCGAGATAGCCGCGGAACAGCGAATAATGCTCCGAGCGCGGCTGCGGCGGCAGCGCTTCGCCGATCAGGTCGCTGTTGCGCGCGAGGATCTTGCGGAAGGTCCGCGACGGCCGGAAATCAGCGACGACGATCCTGACCGAGACGCAGGCCCGGCAGGTCTCGCAGGCCGGCCGGTAGGCGATGCTCTGCGAGCGCCGGAAGCCGCCTTGCGAGAGCACGTCGTTAAGGTCGCGCGCCCGCGCACCGACGAGGTGCGTGAACACCTTGCGCTCCTCGCGGCCCGGCAGATAGGGGCAGGGCGTCGGCGAGGTCAGGTAGAATTGCGGGGCATCCCGCAAGGGACGTGTCACGTCGAAGCGACTCCGGAACCGCCGAATTCAACCTGAGTTTAGCAGTCGGCGCGGCGGCAACAAGCGGCAAGCCTGCGGCTGCCTCACCACATGGGATAACCCTCGCGCCAGTGCTAGTCTGCGCGCGAGCGATAGCCGGGAAGCCCCCGGAAACAGGGGGATCAGATGCAGACCGAGACGGTCGCGTTGACCCGTGAGAAGGAAACGCTGCTGATCACGCTCTGGGCCAAGGCCGGCGAGAGCCTCTTGCCCGATTCCCTGCTCAAGGATCGCTTCGCGGCTGAGGCTGCAGCCCGCATCGACTATGATTTCGCCAGGCTCAAGGTCGACCGCGACCTGATGGTCGGCCTCGCCATGCGCGCTCACACGCTCGATGGCTGGACGCGCGAGTTTCTCGGGAACAATCGCGATGCGATCGTGCTGCATCTCGGTTGCGGGCTCGACAGTCGTGTTTTCCGGATCGAGCCGCCCGCGGACGTCTCCTGGTATGACATCGATTATCCCGAGGTCATCGCGCTCAGGCGAAAGCTCTATCCGGCGCGCGACGATTATCACCTGATCGGCTCGTCCGTGACCGAGCCGGGCTGGCTCGATGCGGTGCCGCAGGATCGTCCGGCGATGATCGTAGCCGAGGGGCTGCTCCCCTATCTGCCGGAAGAGGAGGTGGCGCTGCTGCTGCAGCGGCTGGTGCGGCATTGCCGGAGCGGCGAGATCGTCTTCGACGCCTACAGCCCGCTCGGCCTGAAGCTGATCGCGCTGCAGCCCTCGATCAAGGCGACTGGCGCGGTGCTGCACTGGGCGCTCGACGATCCCGCCGAGCTGGAGCGGCAGGTGCCGGGGCTCGAACTGGTCACCGAGCTGACGGCCTACGATCCCGATGGCTACGACCCGGCCCAGATCGCCCGGATGTCCTGGCCGGCGCGCTTTGCGATGCAGTTCTTCTCGCTGATCCCGCCGCTGGCGCGGATTGGCGTCCTGCTGCGCTATCGCTTTTGATCGCAAGGAACCGCGCCGTCTTTCCGGGGCAGGCCGCAGGCCTGAGCCCGGAATCCAGAACTGATGCCTTGGCCGTCAAGGCGCGGCAGCCGTAGCACAATCGTGAGAATCGACGTCGGTTCTGGGTTCCGGGCTCTTCGCTGCGCGAAGCCCCGGAAAGACGCCTCGGATCGGCGGGAAACCTCAGGCCCGCACCACCACGAGCCCGGTCAGGATGTCGTGGCCGAGGCGCCGGTCCTCGCGCACCAGCCCGCAGGCGATGTCGAGGAACCAGAGGCCGACCGTGCCGGCCGCGACATAGAAGAACAGCGCGTGCACGGCGGCTGCGAGCGCGTCCGGCCGCCCGCCCGAGGCGGTCTCGACCTTGAGGCCGGCCATGCGCATGCCGAGCGTCGCCTGCTTGCGCCCGCCGATGGTGATGGCGGCATAGCCGAGCGCGACGGCGATCGTCGCTCCGCCCATCAGCAGCCAGGTCAGGCCGAAGGTGAGGATGCCCAGGATCGCGAGCAGGAACCAGACGATGCTGCCCAGGATGAACAGGACGACGACGTCGCCGATCCAGGCGAACAGGCGCGAGCCGAGCACGCCACGCGTATCCTGCAGCGGCCGGTCCTCCAGCGCTACGATCGGCGGCTGGCGATAGGACGGGTTCGACATCTCTGGTTTCCAATCTCCTGCGGGCGAAGGTGCCCGCTGACCGATAATGTTTGATCAGCCTTCCGGTTCCGCAAGTCCGTTCGTGAGAAACAGCGCCGTTTGGTGCCAAGGCGCCGAGCGTGGCTGATAACAAACCTTGCTAAAGTTTGTGGCCGATCCCACACTTGATCGATCGGAGATTGGCCATGAACATCAATGTATCGCTGCCTGAGGAGCTGCTTCGCTTCATCAAGGCCAAGGTGGAAACCGGGCGCTATACCTCCTCCAGTGAAGTCGTGCGGGAGGCGCTCCGCCTGCTCGAGAAACAGGATGAGCAGGAAGCCGAGAAGCTCCGCTGGTTGCAGCAGGCCTGGAAAGATGGCGTTGCTAATGGGGATGGCAGTGAGCTTGATCTGGCGGCCATCAAGGCCGAAGGCCGCCGGCGGCTGGGTGTGAAAGCCTAAAAGCGCATGGGCTTCGTCCACTACACCGATCGGGCGAAGCAGGACCTCCTCGACATCTGGCTATGGATTGCACGTGACAGCGCGACGGTTGCCGATGCGGTTCTCGATCGCATCGAGCAGCGCGCAGCAACATTATCCCACCATCCCGAGATCGGCATGGCCCGCCCGGAGATCGGCGAGGGCGCTCGCGGTCTCGTCAGCGAGCGGTGGCTCGTCCTCGATCGTCTGGTCGATGGCGGCGTCCAGATCGTCCGCATCGTCGACGGTGCGCGTGATTTCGGACGCCTCGGCTGGCCGACGAGCTGAGCCGTGGATCAGCCAGCTGGTTCCGCAAGGCCGCGCGGATAGATCCGGCGTGGCGCGAAGCCTTCCTGGCGTAGCGCCTCCTCGATCGCGGCGGTGTGCGCCTCGTCGCGGGTCTCGATGGTGACGTCGAGCATCACGCCCTTGGCCGGCACGTCGAGGAAAAGCCGGCCATGGCTGACTTCGAGGATGTTGGCGCCGAGCGTGCCGAACAGGCTCGCCACCTTGCCGAGCAGGCCGGGTCGGTCGCTAGCGGTGAGGCGGAAGGCGGCGATGCGCTGCTCGCGCTCGAGTTCGCGCACCATGATCGCCGCGAGCAGTCGCGCATCGATATTGCCGCCGGACAGCACGAGCCCGACCTTGCGGCCGCGATAGCGTTCCGGCTGCCTCAGCATGGCCGCGAGCCCGGCCGCACCGGCGCCCTCGGCCAGCGTGTGTTGCAGCGTCGCGCAGGCGTTGACGGCGCGCTCGATCAGGTCCTCGCCGACCAGCACGATGTCGGAGACCAGCTCCTTCACCACCGGCAAGGTCTGCGTGCCGACGGTCTTGACCGCGATGCCCTCGGCCAGCGTCGCCCCGCCGATCGGCATTTGCGCGCCATGCACGGCATTGTGGAAGGAGGGGTAGAGCGCCGCCTCAACGCCGATCATCTCGATCGACGGCTTCAGCGCCTTGGCGGCGATGGCGTTGCCGGCCATCAGCCCGCCGCCGCCGAGCGGAATCAGCAGCGCGTCGAGCTCGGGCGCCTCGCGCAGCATTTCCAGCGCGACGGTGCCCTGGCCGGCCATCACCGCCGCGTCGTCGTAGGGATGGACGAAGACCAGGCCTTTCTCCACCGCAATCTCGCGCGCCTTCTGCGCCGATTCGTACAGCGTCTCGCCGAACAGCACGACCTCGGCACCATGGGCGCGGGTGTTCTCCACTTTCACCAGTGGCGTGGTCTCCGGCATCACGATCGTCGCCGGGATGCCGAAGCGCCTGGCGTGATAGGCGACCGCCTGGGCATGGTTGCCGGCCGACATGGCGATGACGCCGCGGCGCTTCTCGTCGTCGGTGAGGCTCAGCAGCTTGTTGACCGCGCCGCGCTCCTTGAAGGAAGCGGTCGCCTGCATGTTCTCGTGCTTGACGAAGATTTCTGCGCCCGTCAGCGCCGACAGGCGCGGCGCCGGCATCAGCGGTGTCTTCAGCACATGGCCTGCGATGGTCTGCGCAGCCGCCTCGATATCGGCGAAGCTGATCGCGAAGCCGCTGCCCATCCGTCACCCCGTTGTCAGATTCAGACCTGGCGCGGCGTCAGCGCACCGTCGCCGAAGAAGCCGCCGGGGCGCAGGATTAGCGTCACGGCGAGCAAGCTATAGACTGCGATGTCGCGCTGTTCGAGCGGCATCGTCGCCGACCACAGCACCTCGAAGGCGGCGATGACGAGCCCGCCGAGACAGGCGCCGGGCACCGAGCCGATGCCGCCGAGCACGGCGGCGACCAGCGCCTTGAGGCCAAGGGTGAAGCCGCCGGAAAAGCCCATGCCGCCATAGATCACCGTGACGATGACGCCGGCCGCGCCGCAGATCGCGCAGGCGATGATCAGCGCCCGGTCGTGCACGGCGCCGGGGTCGACCCCGAACAGGGAGGCGGTCCTGGCATCGTCGGAGACCGCGCGCCAGGCCCGGCCATAGGCCGAGCGGGCGAGATAGAGAATGAGGCAGGTCGCGGCGCTGAAGCCTAAGCCCGCCATGGCGAGCGAGACCGGCGTCGCCGTGACTATGAACTGCTCGGCCCGCGCCAGCGCCACCGGCTCGTTGAACACCGGCGGCAGCCAGCGCAGTTCGGGACCCTGGGCCAGGCGCAGATATTCCGAGAGCGCGATGGCGAGCCCGATCGTCGCGATCAGCACCTGCTGGCCATTGCTCTTGTCGAGATGGCGCAGCACGAAGCGTCCCATGGCGAAGCCGTGGAAAGCTGCGACCGTGATCGCGACGGCGAAGGCGATGAACAGGCCCGAGACCGGCGTCGAGACCGCGAGCGACAGCGTCAGCGCTACGCCGACCACGGCGGCCAGCGCACCCAGTGCCGAGAACTCGCCAAAGGTCAGGATAATGCGGCCGTTGAGCCCGTAGATCAGTGCATAGGCGCTGGCGAGCAGTGCGTAGATCGCGGCCGAGGGCAGGGCGGCGAGCCCCTGCTGCAGGCCATAGGCGAGGCCGGGCGAGAGGCTGATCAGGTCAGCGCCGGGCGACATGCCGGGATCGACCGGCGGCTCCGCCTTGTATTCGAGATAGAAGCGCCGCAGCAGCAGGAAGCTCGCATCCGTCATCGGCACGCCGTCCGAGGCCAGACCCGCCAGCGCACCGCGCTGCAATGTGGTGCCTTCGCCGGCGAAGACGCAGTCGATCGTGCGCCGGCGCGGCTGGGCATCCGGCGCCTGCGCCCGGTAGCTGATGCGCAGGATGTCGGCACGGGGCCCGGTTCCGGTGCCCTCGATGGTGATGACGGCGTCCGTCGGGTTCAGCGCCGGGATCGCGAGGCGGCAGGCGCGGATCTGATCGGTGTCGAAACGCCCGCAGCCAGCGAGCGCGAGGCAGAGCAGAATCGACGTGAGCAGGGCGCGCATCGCGGCGCACGCTAGCCTGCTTCACGACAGGGCGGAACAGCGCTCGTGCATGGCGTCATGCTCGGATTTGATCCGGGCATCTCTTTCAGGAACTTCCCGGGTCTCCGCTTCGCTTCGCCCAACAATGACGGCCTTTGCTCAGCCGCGTTCCTTCAGCATCTTCGCCACCCGTGGCGCGAAATAGGTCAGCACGCCATCGGCGCCGGCGCGCTTGAAGGCGAGCAGGCTCTCCAGCATCGCCTTGTCGCCATCGAGCCAGCCGTTGTTGGCTGCCGCCATGATCATCGCGTACTCGCCGGAGACCTGGTAGGCGAAGGTCGGCACGCGGAAGGTGTCCTTCACGCGCGCGATCACGTCGAGATAGGGCAGGCCGGGCTTGACCATCACCATGTCCGCGCCCTCTTCGAGGTCGAGCGCGACCTCGGCGATCGCCTCGTCGGTGTTGGCCGGGTCCATCTGGTAGGTGCGCTTGTCGCCGATCAACGTGGCGTTGGTGCCGATCGCGTCGCGGAACGGGCCGTAATAGGCCGAGGCGTACTTGGCCGAATAGGCCATGATCTGCACGTCCTCATGGCCGTCGGCATCGAGCGCGGCGCGGATCGCGCCGACGCGTCCGTCCATCATGTCGGACGGCGCGATCACGTCGGCGCCGGCCTCAGCCAGGGCCAGAGCCTGCCGGACGAGGATGCCGACGCTCGGGTCGTTCAGGATTGTCTCGCCGTCCATCACGCCGTCATGGCCGTGCGAGGTATAGGGGTCGAGCGCCGCATCGCAGATGATGCCGATCTCCGGCACCGCCGCCTTGATCGCGCGAACCGCGCGGCACATCAGGTTGCGGCTGTTGAGCGCCTCCGAGCCGGTCTCGTCGCGCAGGGCGCGGTCGACATAAGGGAAGGGCGCGATCGCCGGGACGCCGAGCCTGGCCGCAGCTTCAGCCTGGCGCACGGCCTCGTCGATGTTGAGCCGGTCGACGCCCGGCATCCAGGCGACCGGCGAGACGGCTTCCGCGGAATCGATCAGGAAGATCGGCCAGATCAGGTCGTCGGTGGTCAGGCGGTTCTCGCGCACCAGCCGGCGCGACCATTCGGCCTTGCGGTTGCGGCGCATGCGCCGGGTCAGGCCGAGCGCGTCCGTCATCGCGGCCGCAGCCTCTGCCTTCCGCTCCTGCGGAGCAGGGAAGGGGCGCACAACCTTGGATGCCATCAACGCCTCCGCTTCGAACGCGATACTTGCTTGCCGGCGATGCTTTAACACATCGGAACGATTCCAAAACAGTCGCGATGGTCGCAGCCGGCGAGAGCAGGCCAGAGCGGCGCAAGCCTGCGCGCGTGTGATTTGATGAAGGTTGCGCGATGCGAACGGAGCTTGTTGCTTTCACCATGTTGGCCGGAATGCTTGTCGCAACGGCCTCGCAAGCCGAGGTGACGCGTCGCGATGCGATCGAGGCGCAAACGGCGAGCGCGCTCGCCTCCGCCGACTATGCCGAGCGCCATTGCCCGTCTTTGCGCCTCGGCCAGGACAGGCTCGAGAAGAATCTGCGCGAGATCAAAGGCACGCTCGCCGGGCTGCGCGCCACCGAAAGCTATGCCGAGCAGGTCGCGGCGCTGCGCTCGGTCGAGCAGAGCCATGGCCCGGCGATGGTCTGCGTGGTCCTGCCCAAGGCCCATGGCGGCTATGGCCGGGGCATCGTCATCGTGCGCTGAGCCCCGGACGGGGCAGAGCCGGCGCTCGCGTTGACAAGCCGGGTCCCGCCTTCCAGAACCGCCTCAAGCATCGGTTTGAGGCGGGCATGACGCAGGATCAGGACATCATCTGTGAACGGCGCGGCAGCGCCGGCTTCGTCCTGCTCAACCGGCCGAAGGCGCTGAATGCGCTCAATCTTCCCATGGTCCGCGAGCTGGCCAAGGCGCTCGACATCTGGGAGCACGATCCCGCCGTGACGCGCATCGTCGTCACTGGCGCCGGCGAGAAGGCCTTTTGCGCCGGTGGCGACATCCGCAGCCTGCACGATCTCGGCAAGGCCGGTCAGTATGACGAGATGCTCGCCTTCTGGCGCGAGGAATACATCCTCAATGCCCGTATCCAGAGCTACCCCAAGCCCTATGTCGCGCTGGTCGACGGCATCGTCATGGGCGGCGGCGTCGGGCTCTCGCTGCATGGCAGCCACCGCGTCGCCGGCGAGCGCTGGCTCTTCGCCATGCCGGAGGTGGGCATCGGCTTCTTCCCGGATGTCGGCGCGACCTACGCCTTGCCGCGGCTGCCCGATCACGCCGGCAGCTATCTCGCTTTGACCGGAGACCGTGTCGGTCAGGCCGATGCGCTTGCGCTCGGTCTTGCGACGCATGCGGCTCCCTCAACGCGCATGGCCGAGCTCGCGGAAGCGCTGACCGGCGCCGAGCCGGTCGATGCGGTGCTCGCCCGTTTCGCTATCGATCCCGGACCGGGCAAGCTCGCGCCGGAGCGCGCGACGATCGCGCATTGCTTCGGGGCGACGACGTTGCCGGACGTGCTCGGCCGGCTCGACGCCAAGGCGGCCGCCGGCGACGCTTTCGCCGCCAAGGCGCTCGCTACCATCCGCGCGAAGTCGCCGACCAGCGTCGCCATCGCCTTCGAACAGATGCGCCGCGGCGCCTCGCTCGGCTTCGCCGAGGCGATGCAGCTCGAATTCCGCATCGTCTCGCGCATCACGCACGGCCATGACTTCTATGAGGGCGTGCGCGCCGTGGTGATCGACAAGGACCAGGCGCCGAGCTGGCGGCCGCAGAGGCTTGAGGAACTCGATTCGGCGGCGGTCGCGGCCTATTTCGCGCCGCTCGGCGAGACCGAACTCGTGTTGGACCGCTGAGATGGCGATATCGCGCGACGGCGAGGTCCTGCGCGGCCCGGCTCAAGGGGGCGAGACCAAGAAGCGCGGCATACGCTGGCGGCTGATGCTGGTCTGGCTGCTGCGCCTGCTCTCGGTGATCTGGATCGGCAAGGGTCTGATGCACTGGGCGACGATCCTCGGCCTCGGGCTGGTCCTCGAGCCCGGCCCCGCCTTCGAGACGCGCCCGCTGACCTTCCAGGCGATCACGGTCTATTTCGCGGTCTTCGATCTCGTCGCCGGCGTCGGCCTCTGGCTGACCGCGACCTGGGGCGGCGTGCTCTGGCTGCTCGCCGCCGTCAGCCAGCTCCTGCTCGGCTTCTTCTTCCCGCGCTGGCTGACGGTTTCGCCGGCCTTGATCGGGACCTATGTCGCGCTGATGCTGACCTATTTCCTCGCTACCTGGGCGGCGGAAAATCAGGAATCCTGAGGCGATGCGCCTGCCTCGAATACGCTGGTCCGTGGTAAGAATCGCTTTAGCTTAAGAGACTTGCGGTTCATTTTGGATTCACCCAAATGCGTAAATCCCTGATTCATCCTGATATTTAAACTCGTTTTCATCCGGCCCGCCTATGGTGTCTCTCAGAAGCGGACCGGGAGACAATCCTGGCCGGTAATCAACAGGCGGGATATTACCATGAAGAGCAATGTAAAGACTGTTGATCCAGTCGCGTCCGACGAGGTTCAGCTCAAGGTGAAGCCGCTTTACCTTGAGTCCCTCACCTTGGTCGAGCGGCTGCATCGCCGACTGCTCGACGTGATCAAGGACGAGTTCGAGCGCCGCAACCGCGACGACGTCAACAGCGTGCAGGCGCTGCTCCTCTACAATATCGGCGACGCCGAGCTCTCGGCCAGCGAGCTGCGCACCCGCGGCTACTACCTCGGCTCGAACGTCTCCTACAACGTCAAGAAGCTGGTCGAGCTCGGCTTCCTGCATCATGCCCGTTCGCGGATCGACCGTCGCTCGGTGCGCATCAGCTTGACCGACAAGGGCCGCGAGGTGCACCACATCGTCAAGGGCGTCTACGACAAGCATGTCCGCACGGTCGAGCAGATCGGCGGCATCGCGGCTGATGATTTCGAGCGGATGAACAACGCCCTGCTGCGCCTTGAGCGCTTCTGGACCGACCAGATCCGCTACAAGCTCTGAGGGGCGGGGCGCTCAGCCCCGTTTCAAGAAGACTATCCCGCAGCGCGCTTCGGCCATCAGGCCGGGGCGCGTGCGCCTGTTTCTTTCTGGCAACAGCGATTTACCTTCGGCCCCAACGATCAAACCCGCGTGAGCGCGACGCATCGCCGCCCTAAAAATGCCGCGCTCATCATGAGCTGTTAACTGTGGTAAGGGATCGTCCCCAGCGACCGGCCGAGGCGGAATGCCAGGCCGAAGGGGCGGGTCGCATCCCGCTCCGTTGATATGCGAAGTCCAAGGGGTAACGATCGATGCCGAATATCCGCCTGACCCGCCGCGAGACGGTTCTGGCCATGCTCTCGACTGCTGCCGCCGGCGTAAGCCTGCCGGCCTTCGCCCAGCAGGCCGAGTGGCGCCAGAGCTACGATGCCGGCTCGCGCAATGCCGTCCACCGCTCTTCGACCCCGATGCTCTCCCCGGCCGCGTTGGCCGCGACCGAGCAGGCCGTCGAGACTTATCGCGAGATCGCCGCGCGCGGCGGCTGGCCGACACTGCAGGTCAGCGAGCGGCTTTCCGTCGGTTCGCGCGGTCCGAGCGTGGTCGCCCTGCGCCAGCGGCTGATCATCACCGGCGATCTCGATGCCTCCGCCGGCGACAGCAACGTCTACGATTCCTATGTCGAGGGCGGCGTGCGCCGCTTCCAGTCGCGCATGGGCCTGTCGACCACCGGCAGCATCAACCGTGCGACGCTGGCTGCGCTCAACGTGCCGGTCGACCGGCGCATCCGCCAGCTCGAGACCAACATCGTGCGCCTGCGCACCTGGTCGGGCAATCTCGGCAACCGCTATGTCGTTGCCAACATTCCGGCGGCTGCGATCGAGACGGTCGAGAACGGCCATGTCGCGACCCGCCACGCTGCCGGCGTCGGCAAGATCGATCGCCAGTCGCCGCTGCTGCAGACCAAGATCCCCGAGGTCAATTTCAACCCGACCTGGACGGTTCCCGCTTCGATCATCCGCAAGGATCTGATCCCGAAGATGCGCAAGGAGCCGGGCTACCTCACCGAGAACAAGATCCGCATCATCGGGCCGAGCGGCGAGATCGCTCCCGAGCGCGTCAACTGGAATTCGGACGAGGCCACCCGCTACACCTTCCGCCAGGACCCGGGCGGTGAGTTCAATTCGCTCGGCTTCGTGCGCATCAACATCCCGAGCCCGCATGGGGTCTACATGCACGACACGCCGTCGAAGGGCATCTTCGGCGACGATTTCCGCTTCGTCTCCTCGGGCTGCATCCGCGTCCAGAACGTGCGCGACTACATCTCCTTCCTGCTCAAGGAGACGCCCGGCTGGGATCGCGCCAAGATCGACGAGACCATCGCCTCGGGCGAGCGCGTCAACGCCCGCATCGCCAATCCGGTGCCGTGCTACTGGGTCTACATCACCGCCTGGGCGACGCCCGATGGCGGCGTGCAGTTCCGCGACGACATCTACAACAAGGATGGCCTTGGCCCGGCGGCGGTTGCCGCTCTGCAAGGCGATCAAGACATCTGATTCCGATCGGGTTCAGCCCAACAAGTTCGAGTTCCCGGCTTCAGCCGGGAGCTTTTTTGTTTGCAGGACAGGTTATTGCAGCCTGTTCCTCGCTTTCCGCCTGACCTTCACCACGCTGTCCAATATCGCGACGGCCTGCCGCAATTCGGCATAGGCCGGATCGGGCCTGGTCCCAGGTTTCAGCAGATCGGTCGCAGCGAGATGGACGCGCTTGAAGTGAGGCGCGAGCTCTTCGGCTGATGCCGTCGCACGCTTCGCTGCGCGCGCGAGCGCCTTTGCGGTGAGAAACGATGGCCATTTCTGCAGGTCGCAGGCGAGACGCTTGATCGAGGCTACGGAATGATCGGCTGTCGGCATCCTTGGGCTCCGGCCGCGCTCCGGACCTGGGAGCGCATCCTCTCAATGCGCGAGCGGCCGGGGCGTTCCCGCTTTGCCATGACCTGCGCGGGACCACCGATTGCGCCAGAATCAGGCCGCCTTCGCGGCCTCTGCCAGCATGCCGAGAACCTGTTCTGCGAAGGCTCGCGTACCGAGTGGGCCGCCGAGATCACGCGTGCGCAGCTCCGGCGTCTTGATCGTCAGGTCGATTGCCTGCTCGATCGCCTGAGCGGCCTGGAGCAGGGCGGGGGCCTGCCGCCGCTCGCCGAGCCAGGCGAGCAGCATCGCGGCCGAGCCGATCAGTGAGGCCGGGTTGGCGAGGTCGCGTCCGGCGATATCAGGCGCCGAGCCATGCTGGGCCTGTGCCACCGCATGGTCCTCTCCAGCGTTGAGCGAGGCGGCGAGGCCGAGGCTGCCGGAAATCTCGGAAGCCTGGTCGGAGAGGATGTCGCCGAACATATTGGTTGTGACGATCACGTCGAAGACGCTGGCGTCGCGCACCAACAGTGCCGCCATCGCATCGATGATCTTCTCCTCGTATTCGACGTCGGGATAGCGCTCGGCCACCGATCGCACGCATTCCAGGAAGAGCCCGTCGGAGATGCGCAGCACATTGGCTTTATGCACGGCCGTCACTTTGCGCCGCCGCTGGCGGGCGAGCGCAAAGGCGCTCTCGGCGATGCGCAAGGAGGCCTGCCGTGTCACCTTGCGGAACGACATGGCGAGATCGGGCGTCGGCATGATCTCGCCGGGGCCGAGATGCATCGAGCGGTCGGAATAGAAACCCTCCGTGTTTTCGCGCACCATCACGAGGTCGAGCGGCTTGCCGCAGCGCGGAGCGAAACCGTCGCGCGAGCGGGCCGGGCGGATATTGGCGTAGAGGTCGAGCCGCTTGCGCAACTGGCCGGACGGGTTAAGCCCGCCCTTCTCGGCGGGTGGATACTCGTTATGCGAGACCGGGCCGAGAATGACCCCGTCCGCCCGCTTCGCGGCCTCCAGCACGGCCTCGGGAAAGGTCGTGCCCTGGTTCTTCAGCGCCGAAAAGCCGATTTCCGCTCGCTCATAGGCGACCGTGAAGCCGAACAGCGCGCTCGCAGCGTCGAGCACTTTGCAGGTCGCCGCCGCAATCTCGGGGCCGATGCCGTCGCCTTCGAGGACGAGCAGGCGCAGGGTGGGGGAGTTCGCGTCGGTCATGGTCTGGGTCGTCCCGGGTCGAATGGAATTGGGGTGGCGTCGCGAAGCGGCAGCGTCACTCGATCTTGATGTCGGCCTCGGCGACGACCTTCGACCACTTCTCGCGCTCGGCCTTGACGAAGGCGGCGAACTCGGCGGGCGTGTTGCCGATCGGCTGGGCGCCTTCCAGCTCGAGGTTCTTGCGCACTTCCGGCAGGTTGATGATGGTCGAGACCTCGCTGCGCAGCTTGTCGATGATCGTCTGCGAGGTGCCCTTGCGCACGAAGACGCCGTACCAGCCGCTCGCCTCGTAGCCGGGCACGCCGGCTTCCGCGAGCGTCGGCACCTGCGGCAGCGCGGGCGCCCGCTCGGCGGTGGTGACGGCGAGGGCCTTGAGGCCGCCGCCGTTCACATGGCCGATCGCCGAAGGCAGCGTCGCGAACATCATCGGGATATGCCCGCCGATGAGGTCGTTCAGCGCCGGGCCGGCGCCGCGATAGGGCGCGTGCTTCAGCTTGACGCCTGCCATCAGCTCGAACAGCGCGGTGGCGATGTGGTTGGCCGAGCCGTGGCCGGCCGTGCCATAGGTCAGCCCCTCCGGCTGCGCCTTGGCGAGCGCGACCAGTTCGGCGACTGAAGTTGCCTTGACCGAAGGATGCACCAGCAGGAGCAGCGGCGCCTTGGCGATCAGCGTCACCGGTTCCAGTACCTCGGCCGGGTCGTATTTCAGGTTCTTGAACAGGCTCGGATTGACCGCCATCGGGCCGATATTGCTGATCAGCACGGTGTAGCCGTCGGCTGGAGCCTGCGCTGCGGCAGTGGTGCCGAGGTTGCCGCCGGCGCCGGCGCGGTTCTCGACCACGACGCCGACCCCGAGACGCTCCTGCAGCTTCAGCGCCACCGCCCGCGCGATCACGTCGGTGCCGCCGCCGGCGGCATAGGGCACGACCATGGTGATCGGCTTGCTCGGCCAGTCCTGCGCCTTCGCGGCGATGGCCGATGTGGCGGCGAATGCGGCTGCGAGCAGGAGCCTCGTGATCCGGCGTGACATGGTGCCTCCCAGAGTGTTCTCATTTTCAGTATACCCAAGTATGCTGAAATGCGAGATACGAGCAAGCGTTGATTTCGGCGCGGGGGCGGGCGATCACCGAAGTCGACAGTTTGGAGCGGGAGAGGCGCGGTTTGACGGTGTTTGCGGATGTCCAGCCGGCGCGCTCGCTTGCGGGCCAGGCCTATGAGCGCCTGCGCGAGGCGATCGATGCCGGCGAGCTCAGGCCCGGCATGCGCCTGCGCGAGGAGGATCTCGCCGCACGCCTCGAGATGAGCCGCACGCCCTTGCGCGAGGCGGTGCGCCGGCTCGAGGCCGAGGGCTTCTTCACTCGCGATTCGCGCACGCTCGTCGTGATGACGCTCGATCACCAGGCGGTGTCCGAGCTCTACGCAATGCGCGAGGTGCTCGAGGGGACCGTCGCCGCCTTCGCCGCGCGCCACGCTTCAGAAGGCGAGGTCGCGTTGCTGCGCGACCTGCATGCGATCGAGGCCGGATTGCTCGCCCGCCCGCAGGAACTCGCCCGCCACAATGAACGCTTCCACTCGGCGCTCTACGGCGCAGCGCATAACCGCTATCTGCTGAAGGCGCTGAGCGCGCTGCGCGATGCGCGGGCGCTGCTCGGCGCTTCGACGTTGCTCGATGCCGACCGTGCTGCGCAGGCGCATGCCGAGCATGACGCCATCGTTTCGGCAGTTGAGGCTCGCGATCCCGGCAAGGCTGAGGCAACCGCCCGCGATCACATCAGGGCGGCCGGGCGCGAGCGGCTGCGGCGGCTGGTTCAGGCGGGCTGATCCAGCCGGCGAATGGTTCGTGTCACGCCAGATTGTCGGCGATCAGGAAGCCGAGCAGCGAGATGCACGCCATCACCACTGAGATTTCCAGAAGACTGAAACCCATTGCCGCCTCCACCGCTGGGGAGGCAACGCAGCTCGTCCGCCTTGGTTCCGCCGCAGCTGCGACGATTTTGTGATCGCGTCTCAGCGTGCCCGTTTCCGCGGCGCGATCGCCGGAGCAGGTTCATCCTCCGTCGCCAGATGCCGTCCGGCGATGTGGAGCACGACATAGCCGATCACCGCTGACAGCGCCGAGCCGGCGAGCACGCCGATCTTGGTCGCCGCGGCCAAGGCTGGGACCTTCTCGAAGGCGAGCGCCCCGATGAACAGGCTCATGGTGAAGCCGATGCCGCAAAGCAGCGAGACGCCGTAGACCTGCGCCCAGGTCGCCTTGGCCGGCATGGTGGCGAGGCCGAGCCGGACCGCGAGCCAGGCGAAGCCGAAGACGCCGATCTGCTTGCCGATGAACAGCCCGAGCATGATGCCGAGCGGCACCGGCGTCAGCAGCAGCGAAGGCGACATGCCGGCGATCGAGACACCGGCATTGGCGAAGCCGAACACCGGCACGATGAAATAGGACGACCAGGGATGGAGCTTGTGCTCCAGCGTGTGCAGCGGCGAATGCTCGGGCTCGTCGCTCTCCGTGCCGCGGCCGCCGAGCGGAATGGTCAGCGCCAGGGCGACGCCTGCGAGCGTCGCGTGGATGCCAGACTTCAGCACGAAGAACCACAGCACCGCGCCGATGACGAGATAGAGCGGCAGCGCGCGGACGCCGCGTAGATTGAGCGCGATCAGGATGGCGAGACAGGCGCCGGCGCCGGCCAGCATCGGCAGCGAGAGATTGCCCGAATAGAACAGGGCGATGATCAGGATCGCGCCGAGATCGTCGAGAATGGCGAGCGCGGTGAGGAAGATCTTGAGCGAAACCGGCACACGCGAGCCCAGGATGGCGAGGACGCCGAGCGCGAAGGCGATGTCGGTGGCGGCGGGGATGGCCCAGCCGCGCAGCGCTTGCGCATCGCTCCAGGCGAGTGCGGCATAGATCACAGCAGGCGCGACCATGCCGCCGAGCGCCGCCAGGGCCGGCAAGGCGCGCCGGCTCCAGCTCGCGAGCTGGCCTTCGATGAACTCGCGCTTGATCTCCAGCCCGACCACCAGGAAGAACACCGCCATCAGCGCGTCGTTGATCCAGTGCAGGACGGTAAGGCCGGCGATCTTCGCGTCCAGGATCGTGAAATAGACGATGCCGAGCGCCGAATTGGCGATGATCAGCGCTAGCGCGGCGGAGAGGACCAGCAGGACGCCGGCCGCGGCGCCGCTTTCGATGAAGGCATGCAGAGGCGAGCGGCGCTTGGGCGGCCAGTCCGGCTGGTGGGCCTCGATCTCGTCCGTCTGCTGCACCACATTGGCCTCCTTCCGCCGGTGTCCGTTTCACCCGGCTGCTGCGACACCCCGATGTCGTTTCGATTGCAGCCGACGATTGCGCCATTGCATGGCGAGTCGGCCTTCCCAGCCCGTGAATAAAGCAGAGTGCGTGCGAGACAGCACTCCATATCGTCGCATCATCGGCGGCGCAGCTTGTCGGCCCCACCAGCCAGCAAGGCCGCGACGGTGAGGACGGCGAGCGCCATGGCCGTGCCGCCGAACAGGCTGGCATAGCCATGTCCCGCGATCAGCGGCGTGCTGATGAGCGGCGAGCAGAACTGGCCGATGAAGATCGAGGCGGTCAGGATGCCGCCCGCCAGCCCACGCTTCTGCGCCGGCGCGAGGTTGAGCGCGAGCGCGACGAAGCTCGGCGAGACCAGGGCATAGCCTGCGCCGATCGCGGCGACGGCGGTGAAGATCGCCGGGGTGGTCGCGGCGAGCACCAAGACGAGAAAGCCGAGCGCCATCGTGCCATAGCCTAGCGCGAAGATGCCGGCATAGCCGATGGCGCGCTGAATGCGCTGGTAGAGCAGGGCAAAGCCGCCACCCGACAGCATCAGCACGCCCAGCGCCGAGCCGGTCATGATCGCGCTGTCATAGCCCTGAGCATCCAGGAAGAAGGAGAGCTGCGTCGGCATGACGAAGAAGATCATGTTGGTCGCGCCCTGCAGGAGCACCAGCAAGGCGAGGGGGAGCCGCCAGCCGCTTTGTTCATCGCCCGGGCCAGCGAGGTTCGCGCCGGCCGGTGACAGGCGCGGCAGGTCGACGATGACCAGCCACATCAACGGCAGGAAGGCGGCCGCCAACGCGTAGATCGCGAAAGGCAGGCGCGGCGAGATTGTCGCGACCCAGCCTGCGGTGAGGATGAAGACGAGGCCGCCGAGATTCCGTGCGGAGATCTGCAGGCCGGTCAGCGCGTTGCGGTCGTCGCCGCTGAAATAGTCGCCGATCAGTGCTGTCTGCGCGGTCATGATCAGGGCAACGGCGATGCCGAGCACGAGGCGGCTGGCGAAGATCGTCGGCAGGTCGGGCAGGACGAGCCCGGCAGACCCTGAGAGTACGAACAGGATCACGCCGAAGAGCAGCAGGCGGCGCCGCCCGATCCGGTCTGCCGCGATCCCGGCGAGCGGCGCGAAGATCGCGACGCTGAGCGAAGGCGCCGGCACCAGCAGCCGCGTCAGCAGCGCGGCGTTCGGGTCATCGGCGAAGAGGCGCTCGAGCCCAGGCAGCGCGGGGGCGATCGTCGCATTCGCCATGGTGGTGAGCGATGCCGCCATCAGGAGCGCGATGGCGCGCCGGTCCTGCCAGACCGGAATTTGTCTTGTTACGAGAATAGCTTCCATGATTTTTCCTCTTGCCGAATGCGTGGGTTCGGCAGAGCGTACGAATTCAAGTCGACTTGAGGTCAAGCATGCTCGCGCTGGATATTGGTGTGGTCGCGGAACGCTCGGGCGTCGCGCCGTCGACGCTGCGCTATTACGAGGAAATCGGCCTGATCTCCTCGTTCGGCCGGCGCGGCCTGCGACGACAATTCGATGCCGACGTCCTGCTGAAGCTGTCGCTGATCGCCATGGGCAAGGCGGCCGGTTTCTCGCTGGAGGAGATCGCCGGCATGTTCGGGAGTGACGGCAAGCCCGAGATTTCCCGCGACCAGCTGCGTGTCCGGGCCGATGAACTGCAACGGCAGATGGTCGAACTGCGCAGGCTACGGGATGTCCTGCGCCACGTTGCCGATTGTCCGGCCCCGTCGCATCTGGAGTGCCCAACCTTCCGCAAGCTCATGCAAGCGGCTCCGCGCAGACGGCTCGTCTATCGCCCGTCGAATGGTCCCGGGACCGGTCGCAGGCGGGCGCCGACGCGCGACTGATTTATAGAGGCCGAGGCGGGATCATCATACCGGCCGCGGTCGCGGCGATCCCTCGTCTTCGGCGAGGAACTGCAGGATCGCCGCGAGCATGCCCACGAGGATCAGCGCGGTCCAGGCGATCGCATAGCTGCCGCTCCATTCGAAGCTCAGCCCGCCGAGCCAGGCGCCGAGGAAGGCTCCGAGCTGGTGGCTGAGGAACATCAAGCCGAACAGCGTCCCGAAATTCGCCGTGCCGAAGCGCGCATTGATCAGGCCACTGACCGGTGGGACGACGCTGAGCCAGAGCAACCCCATGGCGGCGGCGAAGATGTGCGTTGTCTCGACGCTGACGGGCAGGGTGAAGAATACTGCGATGGAAACCGTCCGCAGCAGATAGATCAGCGCCAGCACGGTCTTGTTGCCCCAGAGCTGGCAGAGATAGCCGGCGGTCAGCGTGCCGAAGGCGTTGCAGATGCCGATCAGCGCCAGTGCCTCGGCGCTGACCGATGGCGGCAGGCCGCAGAGCGCGATGTATTTCGGCAAATGCGTCGCGATGAAGATCAGCTGGAAGCCGCACGCGAAGAAGGCGATCGTGGAAATCACGAAGGAGCGGTCGGCCATGGCCTCGGTGATCGCACGGCGCGGATCGGGCTTCTCTCGCGCCGGCCCGGCTGCGCTGCCGCCCGATCGAAAGAGGAAGGCGAGGGCTGCCATCCCGGCCGCCAGCGCGGCCAAACCGCCGAGCGCTTCTTGCCAGGACCAGCGCTCGATCAGCACCTGCGCCGTCGGCGCCAGGACGAAGGTGCCGAGCGAGCCGGTCGCGGCGAGAATCGCGATCGCGGTTCCGCGCACGGCAGGAGAGGCGAGGCGCGAGATGATGCCGACCAGCACGCCATGCGAGGTTCCCGCGACCGCAAGGCCGATCATCAGCCCGCCACCGAATTGCAGGCCGAGAGGGGTGCCGGTGCCGATCAGATAGAGGCCGGCACAGAATAGCGCAGATGCGACGATCACGACGATGCGCCCGCCATAACGGTCGCAGAGCGCGCCCATGAACGGCTGGCCGATGCCCCAGGCCAGGTTCTGAAGGGCCATGGCGAAGCCGAAGCCGGCGACGGAGACGCCGGCGCTGCGCACCATCGGCTCCATGAACAGGCCGAGACTCTGCCGCAAGCCCATCGAGATCGAGAGGATCGTCCCGGCCGCGATCAGCGACAGGATCAGGGCGGGCGGCCAGGATCTGGGTGGCGATGTCGGCACGATCGGTCTCCCTCGAAAGCGAGGGGACGATAGGCGCCGGCGAGCCAGATAAAATTCACTAGTCGGTCTACTCGGCAGCCTGCGGGGGCGAAAGGGCGTGATGCCGTCGACTGCTGCCTGCACGTGCGAGGTGATGTTCCACGATCGCCACCGCGGCGTCGCCTGCGGAGATGGCGTAATCGGTATCGCGATGGATCAGCATCTGCGCGATCGCGCCTTCGACCAGGATTGCGAGCTGCCTGGCGATCGGCTCCGGCGCGGGAAGGCCGGATTCGCGCAGTTCTCCGGCGAGCCACGCTTCGAAGCGACGCTTGTGGCCGGCCGCCATCGCGACCGCCGGATGGCCGGGCTGGCCGGCGAGCTCGACTGCGGCGCGGGTGAAACCGCAGCCACGCCATTTCGGTCGCTTCGCATGCTCGGCAAGCTCAGCGAATATGTTGGCGATCCGCTCCGCCAATGGTCGACGTGGATCGCCGAGCCATCGCCGATAGAGCTCGACCGCCGGCCTGTCGCGCGCCGCGAGATAGGCGGCGATCAGCTCGTCCTTGCTCTGGAAATGATTGTAGAGCGTGCGCTTGGTGACGCCTGCCGCCTCGGCGATGGCGTCGACGCCAACGCTGTGCAGGCCATGGCCGTAGAACAGAGCTTCGGCCGCGGCGATGATCCGGGTGCGTGTAACCGATTCTGCCATCTGCCCCACCTTCAGTTAGTCAGGTGACGACGGCAGGCGCCTCGCCCTGGATCAAGGCTACACTGTCCTCATTCTGGCGCGCTGCGCCATCCCGCCGAGGCTTCTTCCGCGGCTATCTATCACTTGGACAGCCCCGCCCTGCGTGATAGGGACCCCGCGGGGATCGGCCACGATCGGCCGCCGCATTTTTCAGGAGCCGGACATGACCGACGCCGCGCGCAAGCACCTCTCCAACTCCTTCTTCGGCGCAGGTCTTGCGGATGTCGATCCCGAGATCGCCCGCGCCATCGAGCTGGAGCTCGGCCGCCAGCGCGACGAGATCGAGCTGATCGCCTCGGAGAACATCGTCTCGCAGGCGGTGCTCGAGGCTCAGGGCTCGGTAATGACCAACAAATACGCCGAGGGCTATCCGGGCCGGCGCTATTACGGTGGCTGCCAGTTCGTCGACATCGCCGAGAAGCTGGCGATCGAGCGCGCCTGCCGGCTGTTCGACTGCCAGTTCGCCAACGTCCAGCCGAACTCCGGTTCGCAGGCCAACCAGGCCGTGTTCATGGCGCTGATGCAGCCCGGCGACACCTTCATGGGCCTCGACCTCGCCGCCGGCGGCCATCTCACCCATGGCGCCCCGGTCAATCAGTCCGGCAAGTGGTTCAAAGTCGTGCCCTATGGCGTCTGCGTCGTCGACCAGATCATCGACTATGACGCGATGGAGCGCCTCGCCGTCGAGAACAAGCCGAAGCTCATCGTCGCCGGTGGCTCGGCCTATGCCCGCCACTGGGACTTTGCCCGCTTCCGCGAGATCGCCGACAAGGTCGGCGCTTATTTCATGGTCGACATCGCCCATTTCGCCGGGCTGGTCGCCGGCGGCGCCCATCCCTCGCCGTTCCCCCACGCCCACGTCGTCACCACCACCACCCACAAGACCCTGCGCGGCCCGCGCGGCGGCATGGTGCTGACCAATGACGAGGCGATCGCCAAGAAGATCAACTCGGCGGTGTTCCCGGGCCTGCAGGGCGGGCCGCTGATGCACGTCATCGCCGCCAAGGCCGTCTCCTTCCACGAGGCGCTGCAGCCGGAGTTCAAGACCTACGCCCATGCCGTCGTCGCCAACGCCAAGGCGTTGGCCGAGACCCTGAAGAGCAAGGGCTTCGACCTCGTCACCGGCGGCACCGACAACCACCTGATGCTGGTCGACCTGCGCTCCAAGAAGGTCACCGGCAAGGCGGCCGAGGCCGCGCTCGGCCGCGCCCACATCACCTGCAACAAGAACGGCATTCCCTTCGATCCGGAGAAGCCGATGGTCACCTCCGGCATCCGCCTCGGTACCCCGGCGGCGACCTCGCGCGGCTTCGGCGTCGCCGAGTTCAAGAAGGTTGGCGAGCTGATCGCCGAGGTGCTGGACGGCCTCGCCGCCAATGGCGAGGAGGGCAACGCCGCCGTCGAGCAGGCGGTCAAGGCCAAGGCCCACGAGCTGACCGCGCGCTTCCCAATCTATTGACGGGCTCTGGCTCCGGGCGGCTTGAACGGGCCGCCCTACGGGGTTACATACATGTTGGCGATGGAGAGCCGACATGGGCAAGAACGCCATCACGATGCGCGAATTGCAGAAGATGTCGGCGGCGACGATCCGGGCGCTGCCGCATGCCGTGCCGATCAAAAGCGATGGCGAAACCGTCGGTATGCTGATGCCATTCAAGAAGCCGAATCCCGCACGCATGAAGGAAGTGCTCGATCGGATAGAGCAGAACTACGCTGCGCTGCCTGAAGAGACTAAGGAATGGCTGGAGCGATTTCTCGAAGAGCGTGAGCTTTGACGCGAGGCCGAAATCCCTCGGCAGCGCTCATCGTCGACACGAACATTATCGTTGGCGCGATCCTGAGCCCACGCAGGCGACCGATTTGGGCGCTAGCCAGTGCGCGTCGTCGCCTCCTGATATCGATCGAAGGGGTAGCGGAGGTCATGTCTGTGATTTCGCATGCCCGAGGTCGGCTTCCCTACGCGGTAGAAGACGCTGCGGCCTTGCTCGAACTTCTCGATGCTCCGTCGGTGGATCGTTATACGCATTTGCTGGCGGAAGCGGCGGATGCCCTCCGTAACGCCGTCGCCTCCCGAAACGGCAGCGTCAACGACGCGCATATCCTGGCACTCGCCTGGACCTACGATGCCGACATCTGGTCGCATGACCGCGACTTCGCCGGCACCGGCTGGCCGTCCTGGTCGAGCGCCAACCTTGCCGCTGCCCTGGCCGACGAGTCAGAAGCCGAAGCTCAACCCGTCTGAAAGCCCGCCATGCGCTGTCCCTATTGCGGTTCCCTCGATACCCAGGTGAAGGATTCGCGTCCGACCGACGATCACGCCTCGATCCGGCGCCGGCGCGTCTGTCCCGATTGCGGCGGTCGCTTCACTACTTTCGAGCGCGTGCAGCTGCGCGAGCTCACCGTGGTAAAGCGTTCGGGCCGGCGCACCGCCTTCGACCGCGACAAGCTGCAGACCTCGATCGAGGTGGCGCTGCGCAAGCGTCCGGTCGCGCCGGAGCGGATCGAGCGCATGGTCAACGGGATCGTCCGTCAGCTCGAAAGCTCCGGCGAAGGCGAGATACAGAGCTCGACCATCGGCGAGCTCGTCATGGAAGGACTGAAGTCGCTCGACGACGTCGCCTATGTCCGCTTCGCTTCGGTCTACAGGAATTTCCGCGAGGCGCGCGATTTCGAAGAGCTGCTCGGCCAGCTCGGCGGCGACGAGATCGAGCCCGGCACAAAGCCGACACCCGCCGGCGACGATGCCTGACCAGGACGCGATCGACCGCGCCTTCATGGCGCGGGCGCTGGAGCTCGGCGCGCGCGGGCTCGGCCGGACCTGGCCGAATCCGAGCGTCGGCGCCGTGGTCGTGCGCGATGGGCCGGACGGACCAGTGATCGTCGGCGAGGGCCACACCCAGCCGGGCGGCCGCCCGCATGGCGAGGCGATGGCCTTCGAGCAGGCTGGCGCGGCTGCTAGCGGCGGCACGCTCTACGTGACTCTGGAGCCTTGCTCGCACCGCACCGTCCGCGGCGGCACCCCTTGCGTCGAGCGCACCTTGCTCGCCGGCGTCCGGCGCGTCGTCTCGGCCATGGCCGATCCCAACCCGCAGATCGCCGGCCTCGGCCATGCCTTGCTGCGCATGGCGGGGCTGGAGGTTGTCACCGGCGTGCTGGAAGACCAGGCGCAGCGCAGCCATCGCGGCCATGTCCTGCGGGTGACTGAAGGCAGACCGATGGTGACCTTCAAGGTTGCGCGTACGGCCGACGGCTTCGCCGGCGGGGCAGGGGGCGCGCGCCTCGCCATTTCATGCCCTGAGTCCGGTGAATGGGTGCATCGCCTGCGCGCCAGCCATGATGCGATCATGCTCGGCATCGGTAGCGTCCTCGCCGACGATCCGCTGCTGACCGTGCGCCTGCCGGGGATGGAGGTCCGCTCGCCGATCCGCGTCGTGCTCGATTCATCGCTGCGCCTGCCGCTCGACGCCAAGCTGGTGCAGGGCGCGGCGACCGTGCCGCTCTGGGTGATCGCCGCCGAGGATGCTCCGGTCGCAGCCGAGGAGGCGCTCGTCGCCGCGGGCGTCCAGGTCATGCGTGTCTCCCGCGGCGCCGACGGCCATCTCGATCTCGCCGAGGCGCTGCGCCTGCTGGCGACCCGCGGCATCACGCGCGTCTTCTCGGAAGGTGGCCCGACGGTCGGCGAGCAACTGGCGCTGCAGGGCCTTGCCGACGAGGTCATCGTCTCGACCTCGCCGAAACCGCTAGGAACCGAGGGGATCGTCGCCGTCAGGCCAGGTCTTGCGGCGCTGCTCGCCGATCCCGAAATCTACGCCGTCACCGAAGCCGGGCAGATCGGCTGCGACCGTTTCGAACGTTTCACGAGGATCGCCTGATGTTCACCGGCATCGTCACCGCCATCGGCACCGTCACCCGTGCGCAGACCAAGGGCCCGAGCCTGAAGCAGTTCGATATCTCGTGCCCGTGGGAAGCATCTGGCATCGAGCTCGGCGCCTCGATCGCTTGCGCTGGCGTCTGCCTGACCGTGACGGCGCTCAAGCCGCGCGAGGATCGCGGGGCGGGCTGCGTCTTCCAGGTCGAGGCGGCCGCGGAGACCCTGGCGAAGACGAAGGTCGCGGAATGGATGCCCGGCACCAAGATTAATCTCGAGCGCTCCTTGAAGATGGGCGACGAGCTCGGCGGCCATCTCGTCACCGGCCATGTCGACGGTGTCGGCACGATCCTGACCATCGACGAGATCGCACCCGATCCGAGCGAGCCCTGGGGCGCGACCGCGCGCTTCCATATTCGCGCGCCGCAGGGGCTCGCCCGCTTCATCGCCGCCAAGGGCTCGATCTGCCTCGACGGCACCTCGCTGACCGTGAACACTGTCGAGGACGACGTCTTCACCGTTTTGCTGATCCCGCATTCCTTCAGCGTCACGACCTGGGGCGAGCGCCGCGAGGGGGACGGCGTCCATGTCGAGGTCGATCTGATGGCGCGGTATGCCGCGCGGCTTGCGGAGGCGCGTGGGCAGGGCTAAGAGCCCGTCCTGCCTCAGCCCTCATCCTGAGGAGCCGCGCAGCGGCGTCTCGAAGGATGTTCCAGCGATCTCTGGAGCATCCTTGGAGGCGCCATTCCTGAATGGCTCCTCAGGATGAGGGCTTGACTGCTTTCGACCCGGTCGGAAGCCTGTTTGATGTGACCAGAAGGAATTTTCGCATGGCCGGACCCCGGCAATCCTCGGCTGCGCCAGCCGCTCCTCTCGACGGCGCCCGCGTGCTCGTGGTCGAGGCGCGCTTCTATGACAAGCTCGCCGACGAGCTGCTCGCCGGCGCGACCGCCGTGCTCGAGAAGGCCGGCTGCCGCGTCGATGTCGTCACCGTCCCCGGCGCGCTCGAAATCCCCTCCGCCATCGTCATCGGCCTGCGCGCCGCCGACGAGGCGGTCGACCCTTATGAGGCCGTCGTCGCGCTCGGCACCGTCATCCGCGGCGAGACCGGCCATTACGACATCGTCGCCGGCGAGAGCTCGCGCGCGTTGATGGATCTATCGGTCGCCTTTGCCTTGCCGCTCGGCAACGGCATCCTCACTGTCGAGAACGACGCGCAGGCCTGGGCCCGCGCCAACCGCAGCGAGATGGACAAGGGTGGCGGCGCGGCGGAAGCTGCACTCGCGGTGCTGCGTTACAAGCGCTCGCTGGCGGAGGAGTCGAAATGAGCCGATCCGAGATGCGCCGCGGCGCGCGGCTCTCGGCCGTGCAGGCGCTCTACGAGATGGAGGTTGGCGGACGCGGCGTGGTCGAAGCCATGGCCGAGTTCGAGGCTTTCTGGATCGGCAAGGAGGTCGAGGACATCGAGCTTCCCAAGGCCGAGATCGCCTTCTTCCGTGATCTGCTCGGCGGTGTCGTCCGCGAGCAGCGCCTGGTCGATCGCTCGGTCGACGAGCTCCTTGCTTCCGGCTGGCCGCTGAAGCGCGTCGAGGCGGTGGTTCGCGCCATCCTGCGCGCCGGCGCCTATGAGCTCGCCTTCCGCAAGGACGTGCCGGCTCGCGCCGTGATCTCGGAGTATGTCGCGGTCGCTCGCTCCTTCTACGAGGGCGAGGAGGTCGGCATGGTCAACGCGGTGCTCGACAGGATGGCCCGCGATGTCCGCGCCGAGGAATTCGACGCGCCGGCAGCGTGATGGCACTCCCCGTCATTGCGAGGAGCGTCAGCGACGAAGCAATCCAGCGGCGGCAGAGCTCTACTTCTGCCTGGATTGCTTCGCTGCGCTCGCAATGACGTTGGGCGGTAGCGAATGACGAGAATGACGAGCGACGGGAAGCCTGGCGAATTCGAGCTGATCGCCCGCTATTTCGCGCCGATCGCTGGCCGGGACGGGCTCGGCCTCGTCGACGACGCTGCCTTGCTGCGCCCGGCGCGCGGCTATGAGCTCGTCGTCACGGCGGATGCGCTGGTCGCCGGGGTGCATTTCTTCCCGGACGATCCGCCGGCCTCGATCGGCCGCAAGGCGCTTGGCGTCAACCTCTCTGACCTCGCCGCCAAGGGCGCGAGGCCCGATGGTTTCGTGCTGACGCTCGCTCTGCCCAAGGGCTGGACGGAACAGTGGCTCGCCGGCTTCGCCGAGGGCCTCGCCGCCATGGCGGGCGAGGGGAGTTGCCCGCTGATCGGCGGCGACACCGTTTCGACGACCGGCCCGCTGACGCTCTCGATCACCGCTTTCGGCAGTGTTCCCGCCGGCCGCATGGTACCGCGCTCCGGCGCCAAGCCGGGCGATATCGTCGCCGTCACCGGCACGATCGGCGACGGCGCGCTCGGCCTGAAGGCGCACGGGCCGGATCGGCCCGCCTGGGTCGGAAAGCTCGCTGAAGCCGACCGCGCCTTCCTCGCCGATCGCTATCTGCATCCGCAGCCGCGCATTGCGCTCGCCGCCGCCCTGCAGGCTCACGCTTCGGCCGCCATGGACATCTCCGACGGCCTGGTCGGCGATCTCGCCAAGCTGCTGGCCGCCTCGAAGGTGGGCGCCGAGATCGAGCTCGACGCGGTGCCATTCTCAGCCGCGGTCCGCTCTGCCGTCATGGCCGATCCCGCATTGGCGGAACTGGCCTGGACCGGCGGTGACGATTACGAAATTCTCTGTACGATCCCGGAAGGAGAATTTCCTTCTCTGGTTGCTGCTGCCGAGGCGGTGGGGCTCGGCCTGGCGCGCATCGGGCGCGTCACCGCCGAGGTGGGCAGCGTGCGCTATACCGAAGCGGGCCGGCCGCGAGAGTTCGCGCGCGGCTCCTTCGCTCATTTTTAGAAGGCGGCCGCACGGCCGCGAAGGGCGGCGGTTGCGATGAACCAGCATGTTCCGGTGATGGACGGCGACACCCTCGCCAGGCGCAACGCGCTGGTGCTTGCCGGCGCCCAGGCGCTCGGCGGCGCGAGCCCGGCAATCGTGATCTCGCTCGGCGGCATCGTCGGCTCGCAACTGGTCTCGAACCAGGCCTTCGCCACCGTTCCGGTCAGCCTGATGCAGCTTGGTCTCGCCTGCGGTGTCATCCCCGCGGCGTTCCTGATGCGCCGCCTCGGCCGCCGCAGCGGCTATGTCATCGGCGCGCTGATCGGCGCGTTCGGTGCCGCGATCGCTGCGACCGGAGTGGCCGAGCGCCTTTTCTGGCTGTTCTGCCTCGGCACCTTCCTGTGCGGGCTCTACGGCTCCTATGTCCAGAGCTATCGCTTCGCTGCGGCCGACACCGCGAGCGAGAGCTTCAAGCCCCGTGCCATCTCCTGGGTGATGATCGGTGGGCTGGCGGCGGCGGTGATCGGGCCGCAATCGGTCTACTGGACGCGCGATCTGACACCGGCCGCGCCCTTCGCCGCCAGCTTCCTGGCGCAAGGTGCGCTCGCCCTCATCGCGATCGGCGTCGTACTGGCGCTGCGCGCGCCGCCGGTGGCACAGGTCAAATCCAGCGGCGGCCGGCCGCTCCCCGAGATCATGCGCCAGCCCAAGTTCATCGCCTCGGTGATCGCCGCACTCGTCACCTATGGGCTGATGAGCTTCGTCATGACCGCCGCGCCGCTCGCCATGGTCGCGTGCGGCCACTCGGTGGGAGAGGCGGCGCTCGGCATCCAGTGGCATGTGCTCGCCATGTTCGCGCCGAGCTTCTTCACCGGCCGCCTGATCGCCCGCTTCGGCAAGGAGAAGCTCACCGCCGCCGGCCTCGTGCTGACCGCGCTCGCGGCGGTGGTCGGCCTGTCTGGCCTCAGCGTGGCGCATTTCTGGATCGCGCTCGTCCTGCTCGGCGTCGGCTGGAATTTCGGCTTCATCGGCGCGACTGCTTTGGTGACCGACTGCTACCGGCCGGAGGAGCGGGTCAAGGTCCAGGCGGCCAACGACTTCCTCGTCTTCGGCTCGGTCGCGATCGCCTCCTTCTCCTCCGGCGGCCTGCTGAGCGCCGGCGGGTGGGACAGCGTCAACTGGCTGGTCTTCCCGCCGGTCGCGGTCGCGCTGGCGCTGGTTGCCTGGCAGGCAATGGGCAAGCGGGCGGCCGCAGCCTGACATCTCCCAAAAATTGTCAGCCCACCCGTTTGCGATTCTGGCGGAAACTGGGCAACAATCCCGGCAACACTGGTGATCGGCGCTATTGGCCTGATTCTTCGTGAGGCCGACTGAGCCGTTCTCTGCGTTTCAAGAACCGGAAAACCGGCTCCGTCGGGGCGTCCTGCCTCGGATGACGAATTCTCAGGGATAGGAAATTCGATGTCGGCCTTGCTCATCATCATCGTCTTGAGTGCGTTATCTATCGTCTACGGCTTATGGGCCTATGGCGACGTGATGAAACGCGATGCCGGCAACCAGCGCATGCAGGAGATTTCCGGCGCGGTGGCGGAGGGCGCGCAGGCTTACCTCAAGCGCCAGTACATGACGATCGGCATGGTCGGCGTCGTGCTCTTCCTCGGCCTGACCTGGCTGCTCGGCGCCTATGTCGGCATCGGCTTCCTGATCGGCGCCGTGCTCTCGGGCGTCGCCGGCTTCATCGGCATGAACGTCTCGGTCCGCGCCAACGTCCGCACCGCGCAAGCGGCGATGCAGTCGCTCGGCGAGGGCCTCGACGTCGCCTTCAAGGCCGGCGCTGTCACCGGCATGCTGGTCGCCGGCCTCGCTCTGCTGGGGGTCGCCTGCTATTACGGCTTCCTCACCGGGATGAAGGGCTTTGCGCCCTCGGATCGCGTCGTCATCGACTCGCTCGTGGCGCTCGGCTTCGGCGCCTCGCTGATCTCGATCTTCGCCCGTCTCGGCGGCGGCATCTTCACCAAGGGCGCCGATGTCGGCGCCGACCTCGTCGGCAAGGTCGAGGCCGGCATTCCCGAGGACGATCCGCGCAACCCGGCCACCATCGCTGACAATGTCGGCGACAATGTCGGCGACTGCGCCGGCATGGCGGCCGACCTGTTCGAGACTTATGCGGTGACGCTGGTCGCGACCATGGTGCTCTCCGCGATCTTCTTCGCCGGCCAGCCCGTGCTTGGCACGATGATGCTCTATCCGATGGCGATCGGCGCGGCCTGCGTCGTCACCTCGATCATCGGCACCTTCTTCGTCAAGCTCGGCGCCAACCAGTCGATCATGGGCGCGCTCTACAAGGGCTTCATCGCCGCCGGCGTGCTCTCGGTCGGCGCCATCGCCGCCGTGAACTACCTGATGTTCGGGGGCTTTGCCGCCTCCTTCACCACGGTGCAGGGCGTGACCTTCACCTCGGGCGGCCTGTTCGGCTGCGCCCTGGTCGGCCTCGCCGTGACGCTGCTGATCGTCATCATCACCGAATACTACACCGGCACCGGCAAGCGCCCGGTCGTCTCGATCGCCCAGGCCTCGGTCACCGGCCACGGCACCAACGTCATCCAGGGCCTCGCGGTCTCCTTGGAATCGACCGCGCTGCCGACCATCGTGATCATCGCCGGCATCATCGTCTCCTACGGCCTTGCCGGCCTGTTCGGCATCGCCATCGCCACCACTGCCATGCTGGCGCTGGCCGGCGTCGTCGTCGCGCTCGACGCCTTCGGCCCGGTCACCGACAATGCCGGCGGCATCGCCGAGATGGCCGGCCTGCCCAAGGAGGTCCGCCACTCCACCGACGCGCTCGACGCGGTCGGCAACACCACCAAGGCGATCACCAAGGGCTACGCGATCGGCTCCGCCGGCCTCGGCGCGCTGGTGCTCTTCGCCGCCTACACCTCGGACCTCAACTTCTTCGTCGCCGAGGCCAACAAGGCGGGCTCGACCACCTTCCAGTACTTCAAGGGCGTCGTCGTCGATTTCTCGCTGTCGAACCCCTATGTCGTCGTCGGCCTGCTCCTTGGCGGCCTCATTCCCTTCCTGTTCGGTGGCATGGGCATGACCGCCGTCGGCAAGGCGGCGGGCTCGGTGGTCGAGGAGGTCCGTCGTCAGTTCAGGGAGAAGCCCGGCATCATGCAGGGCACGGATCGGCCGGACTACGCCCGCGCCGTCGACCTGCTGACCAAGGCGGCGATCAAGGAAATGGTGCTGCCATCACTGCTGCCGGTGCTGGCGCCGGTCGTGACCTTCTTCGTCATCAACGCCATCGCCGGCAAGAACCAGGCCTTCGCAGCCGTCGGCGCCATGCTGATGGGCGTGATCGTCACCGGCATCTTCGTCGCGATCTCGATGACCTCGGGCGGCGGCGCCTGGGATAACGCCAAGAAGAGCTTCGAGGACGGTTTCGTCGACAAGGACGGCGTGCGCCATCTCAAGGGCTCGGAGGCGCACAAGGCGTCGGTCACCGGCGACACCGTCGGCGACCCCTATAAGGACACGGCGGGCCCCGCCGTGAACCCGGCGATCAAGATCACCAACATCATCGCGCTGCTGCTACTCGCCATCCTGGCACATAGCTGAGCAGAAGAGGCGCTCTCTCGAAGCATGGCCCCGCGGAGCGATCCGCGGGGTTTTTCATTGTGCTGTGAATGGTTTGGAAGGCGAATGAGATTCAAATTCTCAGCCGCCTGAATCAAATTGGGAGCCACGACGTGATCGATTTGATCGGCGGCATCCTTCTGGATGCGCTCGGCTACACGACCGCGCGACTGCTCGTTCCAATCCTGACTTTCGGGCGCGTTCGCGTGCAGGCCCTCGGCGCCGAGCCGCAACGGCCCAACTGGTTCGGTTTCTCGCGCGCTGCCGACGGCTCCTGCCAGCTCGAGGCGACGATGGCTGGTTGGTATGGCCTGTTCGTCTGGATCGCGGCATTGGTCGCCGTGCTTGCGCTGCTGCGATGAGATTGCAGCCGGTCCGGGCGCTACGGCCGGGACCGTAGCGTTCCAGCACGACCTGCGTGCCGCCGCCTGTCATGGTCCGGCCATCCCAGGAGGACCCGATGACCGCCCCAGCCGCTTCCGCCACCGCACGATCGGGGCACCTGACCGATCTCGCCTCGCTGCTCGTGCTGGCGAGCCTCTGGGGCGCCTCCTACAGCTTCATCAAGCTCGGGGTCGAGACCATCCCGCCGCTGACTCTGATCGCGGCGCGTACGCTCATCGCCGGCGCGCTCCTCGTCGTCGTCATCCGTTGGCGGGGGCTCACGCTGCCGCGCGATCCCGTCATCTGGCGGCGCTTCCTGATCCAGGCCTGCCTCAATAGCGCCGTGCCGTTCACGCTGATCGCCTGGGCCGAGACCAGCGTCGACGCCGGCCTCGCCGTGATCCTCAATGCGGGATCGCCGATCTTCGCCTTCCTGCTCAGCCTGCTGCTGTTTCGCTCCGAGGCCGCAGCCGGCCGCAAGCTCCTCGGCGTCGTGGCCGGCCTGCTCGGCGTCTGCCTGATCATCGGTGTCGAGGCGCTGTCGGGCTTCGGCCGCGAGCTCTGGGCCCAGCTTGCTCTGGTCGCGGCGGCGGCCTGCTATGGCGGCGCGGCGCTGTTCGGCCGCAATTTCAAGGGGCTCGACCCGATCATGCCGGCCGCCGGCTCGCTGATCTGCGGTGCGGTGATCCTGATTCCCTTCAGCCTCATCGTCGACCGGCCCTGGGCACTGTCGCCCTCGGCCGAATCGATTCAGGCGCTGCTGGCGCTCTCGGTGTTCTCGACCGCGCTCGCCTTCATCCTCTATTTCCGGCTGATCGACCGGCTCGGCACCGTCGGCACGACCTCGGTCGCCTATCTGCGCGTGCCGACCGGCGTCGCCATCGGCGTGCTCTTCCTCGGCGAGCGCCTGAGCGCGACCGCCTGGGCCGGCCTCGCCCTGGTCATCGTCGGCGTGTTCGCGATGACGCTGCCGGAGCGCAAGTCGAAGAGCCCCTGAGAAACGCAGAACACCGGGCAAGAAAAAGCCCCGCGGCAACGCCGCGGGGCTTTCGCATTTTGCCGGAGAAGAGCGCCCGTCAGGCGCCGAACGGCGTGAACTTGGTGACGCCGCGGAACAGGTTGCGCAGGAAGCTCTGCTCCTCGCCGCCGGTCGGGGTGGTGCGGCTGATGAAGTCGAAGATCACGCCGTCCTGCAGGCCGTAATTGGCGATGCGCTCGACCTTGAAGCCCTTGTTGAAATAGATCACCAGCACTCGCTGGTCGATGACGGCGAACTCCTGGAACTGGAAGCGCCGCCGCACCGTCTGGCTGATGTAGTAGAAGGTGCGGTTGCCGACGGTAGACGTCGTCGACGGCGTGCCGAGCGTGGTCAGCACCGTCTGCACGTCCATGCCGATCTTCACCTTGGCGATCAGCTCGTCGTCCATGACGAAGCCGCGGGTGAACTCCTCGTTGAGGCCGGCGGAGGTCGGAGTGCGGAAGCCGAGATTGGTGGCGGTGGCGCAGCCGGCCAGCGGCAACGCGGCGGCAAGCGAGCCGATCAGGACGGTACGGCGGGTCGGAGCAGTCATGCTTGGCAGATCCGAGGGAAGGCGCACGGAGCTTGCCGCGCTTGTCAGGAAGGGTGCGCTTGGCGTAACGCCCGAGCATGGCTTTGGCAAGGCAAGTCGCTTTTTAGTCAAGCTGATTGGGAAAGGCGGGGTAGGGGCTGTGATCTTCGGCCTGTTCGGCAGGAAGCGCGCGCGCATGGCGCCGGTCAATGCGTTGCTGGAGCGCATCGTCGGCGCGTCGCGCGAGCCGGCCCTGTATCTGCAAGGCGGTGTTCCCGATAATTTCGAGGGCCGCTTCGAGGCATTGACGCTGCATCTCTTCCTGGTGCTGAGGCGTCTGCGCGAGCTGCCGGCCCCGGCGGCCGATGTGGCGCAGGACCTGATCGACGCCAGCTTCGCCTATCTCGAGCTCGGCTTCCGCCAGGGCGGCATCAGCGATGTCGCCGTGCCGAAGCGGATGAAGAAGATCGGCCGCAGCTTCTATGGTCGGCTCAGCGGCTATGAAGAAGCGCTCGTTTCACAGCAGGCAGGCGCCTTCGAGGCAGCGCTCGCCCGCAATATTGCGCCCGGGGTTGCCGCATCGGCGCTCGCGCGCCATCTCAGGGCCGCGGCCGCCGTCTTGGCCGCGCGCTCGCTCGACGATATCCTCAGCGCAGATCCGTTGTTCCCGCCCTTCTCCGACAGCATCACCGCATGACAGTTTCCCCTCAGGATACGTTGCCGCTTCGCCAGCCGATCCGCGTCGAGAGCATCACCTTGCGCCCGGTCCCGGTCGAGATCGCAGCCGAGCAGGGCGATCTGCCGGGGATCGCGGCCTTTCTCGGCGTCGCCTCTGTCGAGGCTCTGAAGGCGAGCCATTCGCTCTCGCGCAATGGTGAGCGGGTCAAGCTGGAAGGCATGATCAGGGCGAGCCTGCATCAGACCTGCGTCGTCACGCTCGATCCCTTCCCGGTCGAGCTCAGCGTGCCGGTCAAGCTCGACTTCGCGCCCGAGGCCGAGATCGCCGCCATGGCGAGCCCCTCCGAGGATGACGAGATCGACATCGAGGTGCTGCTGAACGAGGAAGAGCCGCCGGAGCCGATCGTCGACGGCGCGATCGACCTGGGTGTGGTCACGCTCGAATTCCTGGCGCTGGCGCTCGATCCCTATCCGCGCAAGCCGGGCGTCGCGTTCAGCGAGCCGGCGCCCGAGACCCCCGCCGAATCGCCTTTCGCCGCGCTCCTGCAGCTCAAGCGCAGCGAATGACCCTTAAAAACCTGAGCACCTCGGCTTGCGGCGGGCGTCCAACCCGCTATTGTCCGCCGCCCGCCCGGCCGCCCCGGCAGGGGGCCCAGCGCCTGGAATCGATCACCTCCGCATGACACGTCCGGTCACAATCGCGCTCGACGCCATGGGCGGTGATCACGGCCCGTCCGTGGTCATCCCGGGCGCCGCAATCACGCTCGAACGCCGCCCGGACACGAAGTTCGTGATCTTCGGCAACGAAGCCGAGGTCATGCCGCTGCTCGACGCGCATCCGAAGCTGAAGGCGGTGACCATCTTCCACCACACCGAGGTCTCGGTGAAGATGGACGACAAGCCGAGCCAGGCGCTGCGCTATGGCCGCTACAAATCGTCGATGTGGCGCGCCATCGACGCGACCAAGACCGGCGAGGCCGACGTCACCATCTCGGCCGGCAATACCGGCGCGCTGATGGCGATGTCGAAGTTCTGCCTGAAGTCGATGCCGCAGGTCGACCGGCCGGCGATCGCCTGCCTGTGGCCGACGGTCCGCGGCGAGAGCGTCGTCCTCGATGTCGGTGCCACCATCGGCGCCGATGCCCAGCATCTGGTCGATCTTGCGGTGATGGGTGCCGCCATGGCGCGCGTCGTGCTCGATCTCGACCGGCCGAGCGTCGGCCTGCTCAATGTCGGCGTCGAGGAGATCAAGGGTGTCGAGGCGGTCAAGGAAGCCGGCCGCATCCTGCGCGAGAGCAACCTGCCGCATCTCGACTATCACGGCTTCGTCGAGGGCGACGATCTCGGCAAGGGCACGGTCGACGTCGTCGTCACCGAGGGCTTCACCGGCAACATCGCCCTGAAGACGGCCGAGGGCACGGCCAAGCAGATCGGCGAATACCTGCGGGCGGCGATGGGCCGCTCGCTGATGTCGAAAATCGGCTATCTTTTCGCACGTGGTGCCTTCGCCGCGCTGAAGGACAAGATGGATCCGCGCAAGGTCAATGGCGGCGTCTTCCTCGGGCTCGAGGGCATCGTAATCAAGAGCCATGGCGGCACCGATGCCGTCGGGTTCGCCAGCGCGACCGAACTCGGCTACGAGATGGCGCGCGAGAATCTGATGGCCAAGGTGCGCGAGATGGTCGCCGCGACGGCGCGGCCCAGCGCGGCGCCGGCAGAGCCTCAAGTCGCCGCAGGCGAGTAGGGAAGAGAACGTCCTTGTCCAGAATGCGATCCGTCCTGCGCGGCTGCGGCTCCTATCTGCCGGCGCGCATCATGACCAACGCCGAATTGGCGGCGAAGGTCGACACCAGCGACGAGTGGATCGTCCAGCGCACTGGTATCCGCGCCCGCCACATCGCGGCGGAAGGTGAAACCACCGGCATGCTCGGCCTGAAGGCGGCGCAGGCTGCGCTCGCCGACGCAGGCATCCCGGCGAGCGAGGTCGACCTCATCATCGTCGCGACCGCGACGCCCGACCACACCTTTCCGGCCACTGCGACCTATATCCAGGCCGAGCTCGGCATCACGCAAGGCGCCGCCTTCGACCTGCAGGCCGTCTGCTCCGGCTTCGTCTTCGGACTCGCCACCGCCGACAAGTTCCTGGTGAGCGGCGCGGCCAAGACCGCCATCGTCATCGGCGCCGAGACCTTCTCGCGCATCCTCGACTGGGACGACCGCGCCACCTGCGTGCTGTTCGGCGACGGCGCCGGCGCCGTCGTGCTCCAGGCGGAGGAGGGCACCGGCACGCTCGCCGATCGCGGCGTGCTGACGACCCATGTCCGCTCCGACGGCCGCTATGCCAACAAGCTCTATGTCGATGGCGGGCCGGGCTCGACCAAGACCGTGGGCTTCCTGCGCATGGAAGGCCGGGAGGTCTTCAAGCACGCTGTGGTCAACCTGGCCGAGACGGTGCGCCACACCTTCGAGGAGACCGGGCTCTCCGGCGACGACATCGACTGGTTCGTGCCGCATCAGGCCAATCGCCGCATCATCGACGCCACAGCCCACAAGCTCGGCATCGGCGAGGACCGGGTCGTCGTCACCGTCGACAGGCACGGCAACACCTCGGCCGCTTCGATTCCGCTGGCGCTCGCCGAGGCTCATGCCGACGGCCGGATCAAGCCCGGCCAGCTCGTGCTGATCGAGGCGATGGGCGGCGGCTTCACCTGGGGCTCGGCGCTGATCCGCTGGTAGTGGCGCGGATTCGCCGTCCAAGCTAAGCGCTTTTGATCTATGACATTTTCTTAGCGGCTGTCAGCGCGGATTTTCCGCGTTTTTCAACCTGTGCGAGCACGGCGAGGATTGACCGCAATCGCCTCGCCGCCTAGCGTCCGCCTCCGGTGGGGTTAGGTTAACGGGGACGCCGCTGTTTGAAGAAACGCCTTGGAGGAATTGATGGCGGGGCAAACGATTACGCGGGCTGATCTGTGCGAGGCTGTCTACCAGAAGATCGGCCTGTCGCGGACGGAGTCGTCCAAGCTGGTCGAGGCGGTGCTGGACGAGATCTGCGACGCGGTCGCGCGTGGGGAAAACGTCAAGTTGTCCTCGTTCGGCTCGTTCGTGGTGCGCGACAAAGGCGAGCGAATCGGGCGTAATCCGAAAACCGGCGTCGAAGTCCCGATCGAGCCGCGTCGCGTGATGGTGTTCAAGCCGTCCAACGTGATGAAGGCGCGGATCAACGGACTGAACGGCGTGGGTGAGGAGGAGTGATTCTGGAGTTCCACGACGGCGGATTCGAGGCCGAATTGGATAACAAGAGCCCAGACGCATTCAGAACCATCAGCGAGGTCGCCGAAGACCTCGACATTCCCCAACACGTCCTGCGTTTCTGGGAAACGCGCTTCTCCCAGATCAAGCCGCTGAAGCGCGGCGGCGGCCGGCGCTATTACCGGCCCGACGATGTCGCCCTGCTCAAGGGCATCCGCCGCCTGCTCTATGGCGAGGGCTATACCATCAAGGGCCTGCAGCGCATCCTGAAGGAACAGGGGCCGCGCTATGTCCAGGCGATCGGTCGCGGCGGCGAGATCACCGGCGCCAATGCGCCGGCTCCTTCGGCTGCGGCAGCCCATGCGTCCCCCTCGCGCGCCGAGCCGATGCCGGCGGCTCAGCAGCATCGCCCGGCGAGCCTGGCCGAACCCGGCTTCGCTGCGAAGGCGCTTCTTTCTTCCTTGCCACGCTCGGCGCAGCCGCTGATCGGCGCCGATGATCTCGCCTTCCTTAAGGCGACGCTCTCCGAGCTGATCGAATGCCGCCGCTTGCTGCACGGCGCCTTGGCCACCGCGAGCGCCGGGGAAGACGGCTAGCTTCACGGCCTTCCGACGACTTGAACCTTCGCTCCCGGCTCGCTAGATCAGCCGGCGAGGACGACCTCCGCAGGCCTTTCGCCCGCGTTTCCCCTAGGCGTGGACGACCCCGCCCTTCTGAACGGAGGGCCGCCATGGCCTGGACTTATCTCTTCTTCGCCGGCCTGTTCGAGATCGGCTGGGCCATCGGCCTGAAATACACGCACGGCTTCACTCGCCTCGTCCCGACAGTGCTGACTGTCGCCAGCATGGCGGTGAGCCTCGGCCTGCTCGGCCTCGCCTTGAAGAGCCTGCCGCTCGGCACCGCCTATGCGATCTGGACCGGAATCGGCACGATCGGCACCGCCGTCCTCGGCATCATCCTGTTCGGAGAGCCGGCGACGGCGCTGCGCTTGGCCTGCGTCGGCTTGATCGTCGCCGGTATCGTCGGGCTGAAGCTCGTTTCCTGAGAGCAGCTCGCCGAGCTCAACCGGCGGCGGTTTACTGCCGCCGGAACGCCTCGGGCCAGAGGCCGGCGCGCTCGATCAGCAGGATCGCGACGATGACCGCCAGCGTGACGACGACTGTCGTCAGCTTGGCGTTCCAGGGCACGCCGCGGCCTATCAGCCAGATCAGGGCCAAGCCCGCGATAAGGGGAATGAGGAGTTCCATGACGCGAGCCTAGCGTAGATGCCGGCAGGCCGCATCCGCCTTCGCACATCTCCGGAACAGTTCGCCGCGGCGCACGTTGCAGCGACAGGGAAGCATGTCGTCGGCAGGCGGCATCGGTTTCATCAATCCCGACAATGCGAGCAGGAGGAAGGCATGGGCCTGTTTTCCAAGGATATCAAGACGATGGACGATCTCTTCGTGCATCAGCTCCAGGACATCTACTACGCCGAGAAGCAGATCAGGAAAGCTTTGCCGACCATGATCGAGAAGGCGACGGATACGCAGCTGCGGAACGGCCTGCAGGCCCATCTCGGCGAGACCGAGGGCCATATCCGCCGGCTGGAGCAGGTCTTCCAGCAACATGGCGTCGAGGCCAAGGGGACCGATTGCCCGGCGATCGACGGCATCCTCGAAGAAGCGGACGAGGTCACCGGCGAGGTCGAGGACAAGCAGGTGCTGGATGCGGCGATCATCGCGGCGGCGCAGGCGGTCGAGCACTACGAGATCACCCGCTACGGCACGCTGACCGCTTGGGCCAAGCAGCTCGGCCGCGAGGATTGTGCTGCGTTGCTGCAGCAGAACCTCGACGAGGAGCATGCCGCCGACAGCAAGCTGACCAAGCTGGCGGAATCCGGGATCAACCGTCAGGCCGCCTGACGGCTCGCTACGCGTTGGCCGGCGAGGGCGCCTCGGCGCTCTCCCGGCTTGTCGCGCCACCTTCCATCAGCGGCCGCAGCTTGGTCAGCTCCTGGGCCATGAAATCGAGGAAGAGCCGCACCCGCGGCGAGTGGCGCAGGTCGGGATGGGTCAGCAGCCACAGATCGGCGGCGTAGCCGGTCTGTGGTTGCGCCAGCCGGACCAGCGCCGGACGCTTGTCGGCGATGAAGCAGGGCAGGAAGCCGATGCCGATGCCGGCCTCGACCGCTTCCGCGAGGCCCAGCACCGTGTTGAGCTTGTAGACGGTCTGGTCGGCCGGGATGTGCTTTTGCCGATACTGCACGACCTTGAAGTTGCTGAACTGGTCGCCGAGCGAGATCCAGCGCTGCTGCGCAAGCTCGGCCTGATCAGCCGGTGCGCCTTCCGGAAAATCCGTGGCGCGGCCATAGAGTGCCCAGCCGATCTGGGCGACGCGCCGGCCGATCAGGTTTTCCGGTGGGCTGTCGGTGGCGCGGATCGCGACATCGGCGTCGCGCTTGCTCAGATTGAGCGCTTGGTTGCCGAGCAGGATGTCGAGCTTGATGTCCGGGCATTGCCGCATGAAGGCGGCGAAGAGCGGCGTCAGCAATTCGGCCAGCAGCGAATCATTGGTGGTGACGCGCAGTTCGCCGGCCGGCAGGATTTCGCGGCCGGCGAGTCGGCGGGTAAATCCGGCGATGTCGGTCTCCAGCCGCTCGGCCAGGACGGCCATCTCTTCGCCCGCGGGCGTCGGCACATAGCCGGAGCGGTGCCGCTCGAACAAGCGCGTGCCGAGGCTTTCCTCGATCTGGCCGAGGCGGCGGAACACGGTCGAATGGTTGAGGCCGATCAGCTCGGCGGCCGCCGGCAGGCTGCGCGCCTCGGCGATGGCCTTGATCAGCCGGAAATCGTCCCAGGCGACGGAAGAGGCGGCGTTCGGCAAGCGGGCGGCTCCAGGGAAGTCAGCTCCCTGAACATGGTACGGGCGACAGGTTGCAGCAACCTGTCGCCCGTTCTGTCGTGATGAGCAGGGGAAGCTCAGGCCAAAGCGGGCTTGGCGGCGACCGAAACACCGGCCGGACGTAGCGCCAGCGCGCCGTCGCCGATCAGGACATGGGCGAAGGCGGTGAGGGCGAGGAAGGCGGGATATTCCCAGCCGCCGTTCGGGGCGTTGAAGACCCAGCCATTGGGGGCGTGGATGACGAGAGCGCCCAGCAGGACCGGCAGCAGCAGGACCGAGACATAGCGGCCATAGAAGCCGGTGAGGATGGCAAGGCCGCCGATCACTTCCGCCAGGATGATCGGCCAGGCGAGGAAACCGGGCAGGCCGACCTGGCCAAGGAAGCCGGCGAAGCCGGGAACCGTGAAGACGGCAAGCTTCAGATAGGCGTGGGCGATGAACATGACGCCGAGGGCGACTCGCAGGGTCAGGGCGCCATAAGGGGCGAAACGGGTGTCGATCATGGTCTTTCTCCGAAGGACCGGTTTGGTCTGCGGCAGAGAATGGCGATTTCGATTTGGCAATTCAAATTGGCAATTTCAGAGAATAACATTGCTATGGTGCAATGAACTCGATCTGGCATTTTGCCGAACCGCAATCATCTTTGTGCCCAACGAGGGCAGCGTCCTGCAGCCCGGAGGACGACATCATGCAGATCAACGGCATCCACCACGTCACCGCCATCGCCGGCCCGGCGCGTCGCAACCTCGACTTCTACAGCCGCGTGCTTGGCCTGCGCCTGGTGAAGAAGACGGTGAACTTCGACGATCCGACCACCTGGCATCTCTATTTCGGCGATGCCGGCGGCAATCCGGGCACCATCCTGACCTTCTTTCCCTGGGAGCATGTCGCGCCCGGCCGGCTTGGCGTCGGCGAGACGGAGTTGACCACCTTCCGCATCCCGGAAGCAGCGGTCGGCTACTGGACGCATCGCCTCGTCGCCAACGGCGTCGCCCATGATGCGCCGCAGAAGCGCTTCGGCGAGACCGTGCTGAGCTTCCGCGATCCGGACGGCATGCGGCTCGCTTTGGTCGCGGTGCCCGGCAGCGAGATCGAGCCGGCCTGGGACAATGGCGAGGTGCCGGCCGAATCCGCGATCCGCGGCTTCCACGGCGTCACGCTGCTGCTCGACAAGACCGAGACGACCGCCGCGATCCTGCGTGACGTGTTCGGCTTCGTCGAGGCCGGTCGCGAGGGCGACACTGTCCGCATGCGGGCCGAAGGTGCTGCCCATGGCGGCGTCGTCGACCTGCGCGCCGCCGGCGGCTTCCTGCCGGCCAGGATGGGCGCGGGCTCGGTGCATCACATCGCCTTCCGCGCCGGCGACGACGCGGAGCAGGCCCGCATGGTGAAGACGCTGGCCGACACATTCGGCCTGCGCCCCACCGAGCAGAAGGATCGGAACTATTTCCGCTCCGTCTACGTCCGTGAGCCCGGCGGCGTGCTGTTCGAGATCGCGACTGACGCCCCCGGCTTCGCTGTCGACGAGCCGGCGGACGACCTCGGCGGAACGCTCAAGCTGCCGGCGCAGTACGAGACACGCCGCGCCGAGATCGAGGCTGTGCTGCCGGCACTCGCCTGAACCGTACAGGCGCCCCGCCTTCGGGCGGGGCGCCTTTGCGAAAACTCTCAGAAAGGAGGCGTGCCATGAGCACGACCGAAACCTTCATTCATCGCTTCGAGCCGGCGAGCGCTGCCAGCCAGGCGCCGCTCCTGCTGCTGCATGGCACCGGCGGCGACGAGAACGACCTTCTGCCGCTCGGGCGCACGCTCGCGCCAGGGGCGGCGCTGCTCTCGCCGCGCGGGCGCACGCTCGAAGCCGGCATGCCGCGCTTCTTCCGCCGTCTGGCCGAGGGCGTCTTCGACGAGGACGATCTCACCCGGCGCACGCATGAGCTTGCCGATTTCGTCGAGCAGGCGCGGGCGGAGTACGGGTTGCCGGCGCCGATCGCGCTCGGCTTCTCGAACGGCGCCAACATCGCCGCCGCGATGCTGCTGCTGCGGCCGGAGGTGCTGTCGGGGGCGGTCCTGTTGCGAGCGATGTCGCCCTTCGCCAAGCCGCCGGCAGCGGCGCTGGGCGGCAAGCCCGTGCTGATCGTCTCTGGCAGCTTCGACCCGATCATCCCGGAGGAGAATGCGGCGCGGCTGGCGGCGACGCTCAGCGGGGCGGGGGCTTCAGTCGAGCACCGCAGCCTGCCGACCGGGCATGGCCTGTCGCAGGCGGATCTTGGCTTGGTGCGGGCCTGGCTGTCGAAGCGGCCGGCGCTCGCGGCCTGATAGGGTCAGGCTTCAGGCCTGATGTGCTTCGAGAGATAGCACGTCAGGCCGAGCCCGCCGAGCATCACCGAGATCATATAGGGGCCGAACAGGCAGGCGACGAACACGGCCGCGATGAAGCCGAGCATCAGGCTGTTGCGCCAGTCCATAGTCATGACGGGGCCTCCACGAATCGGTGCCAGTATCATGAAGATAACCTTCACCCTGTGAACCGCATTTGAACAGAATTCGTTAATGAATCCTTGCTGTTGCGGCTGCGCCTTCATAAAGCTCCGGCCCTAGCCGGAGCGGAGCGCCTCGATGGCTCGCTTCAGGCGCTCGAAGTCGAACGGCTTGCCGATCACAGCCGTCCCAGCCTCGTCCTGGAAGCCCTCGACCCGGCCATGTCCGGTGACGAAGATCACCGGAAAGCCCGGCCGATCTTCGCGCAGGCGGCGGGCGAGTTCGGTTCCCGCCATGTCAGGCAAGCCGATATCGGTCAGCAGCAGGTCGATCGGCTCGGCGGCCGCGACATCCAGCGCCTGTTTCGCGCTGCCGGCCTCGCGCACGGCATGGCCGAGCTCGCCGACCATGTCGGCCATGTCCATCCGGATCAGTGCGTCATCCTCGCAGATCAGAATGGTGAGCGCTGCCGGCGCCGGCGATGGCTGCCCGGCATCCGTCTCAGCAGGCCCATCGTCGCCGACCGGGCGCGGCAGCTTGCCGTCGCGCGCCAGCACTTGCCGGATCTTCCGCGCGAGGACATCGCGCGAATAGGGCTTCGAGAGCAGGTTTACGCCGCTGTCGAGCCGCCCGCCATGGACGATCGCATTCTCGGTATAGCCGGAGGTGAAGAGGATGCTGAGCTGCGGCAGGCGCTCCTTCGCCTTGCGCGCGAGTTCCGGACTGCGAAGCGGGCCGGGCATGACGACATCGGTGAAGAGCAGGTCGATGGCGACGCCGCTCTCGATCACGACCAGGGCGCTTTGCGCGTCGTTCGCCCGCAGCACGCGATAGCCGAGCTCGTCGAGCATCGCGACGACGGTGTCGCGGACCGCTGCGTCATCCTCGACGACGAGGATCGTCTCGTGGCCGCCGATGATGGGGCCGTTTTCGACCTCCACCGGCACGTCCTCGGCCTGCAGCGAGCGCGGCAGATAGAGCTTTACCGTCGTGCCTTGGCCGGGCTCCGAATAGACCTTCACATGGCCGCCGGACTGCTTGAGGAAGCCGTAGACCATCGACAGGCCAAGGCCGGTGCCTTTGCCTTCGGGCTTGGTCGAGAAGAATGGTTCAAAGATCTTCTCGATGACCTCGCGCGTCATGCCGCTGCCGGTATCGGTCACCGCGACCATCACATACTGCCCCGCATTCACTTCAGGGTGGCTGGCGGCATAGCCGTCGTCGAGGAAGGCATTGCCGGCTTCGATCGTGAGCTTGCCCGCCCCATCCATGGCATCGCGTGCATTGATCGCGAGGTTCAGGATCGCGTTCTCGAGATTGGTCGGGTCGACCAGCGTGTTCCACAGGCCGCCTGCGATCGCGGTCTCGATTTCGACCGCCTCGCCGAGCGTGCGCCGCAGCAGGTCGTCCATGCCCCGGATCAGGCGGCCGATATTGACGACGCGCGGCTCCAGCGGCTGGCGCCGGCCGAAGGCGAGCAGCTGCGAGGCGAGATAGGACCCGCGCGCGACACCCGCCATCGCCTTCTCGATGCGAAGCTGCGCCTTCTCGTTGCTGGCGACCTCGCGCGAGAGCAGCTGCAGATTGCCGCTGACGACCTGGAGCAGGTTGTTGAAATCGTGCGCCACCCCGCCCGTCAGATTGCCGATCGCCTCCATCTTCTGCGCCTGGACGAGCATGCCTTCCGCCCGGGTGCGCTGTTCGATCTCGCTGGCGAGGCGGATATTGCTGGCCTCGAGCTCGGCGGTACGGTCGGCGACGCGCCGCTCCAGCGTCGCGCTATCCTGCCGGATTTGCATCGAGGCATCCGACAGAGTGTCGCGCAGCACGATGAATTCGCGCAGGCGGGTCTTCAGCGGGATCGGTTCGTCGGTTCTACCGATCTGGCTTCCGGATTTCGTCAGGACGGACAAGGGCCGGGCGAAAAGCCGCCAGAGCGACAGCGCGATCAGCGAGCTGGCGAGAAGGGCCGCGAGCCCTCCCGCTGTAAGCATCAGTATCGCCTGCTGCAGAGGCTGGCGAACGACGCTCTCGCGGATGCTCGCCGCCACCAGCCAGTCCGCGACGTTCGAGCGGACATAGCCGACCAGCACGTTCTCGCCGAGCGCGCTCTGGCCTGTGAAGTTGCCGCTCTGGCCCGTGGCCTTGGCGAGGAAGGCCGGCACACCCGGCTTTCCGGCGAAAGCTGCGTGATCGTCCGAGCGCATGACATAAGCGCCGTTGCGATCCCCCACGGCGACGAGCCAGCCGGCAGGAACGATCGGCTTGAGGACCTGGTAGAGCAGCTCGGTCCCGGCGCTGATATGCAGGAGATATTCGACCTTGCCGTCGACCCGGACCGGCACGATCAGCGCGAACAGCGGCGCCTGCGCGATCGCGCCGGTGAAGACGTTCGTGATCAGCGCGCGCTGTTCGGCGACCACCTCGGTATCGCGATCAAGCGGCGTCTTCGGCAGCGGCGTGCCGTGGGCGACGCGGGTGTTCAGCAATTGCTGGCCGTCGGGACTGCGCAAGCCGATATCTGCGCCGATGAAGCGCTTCACCAGCGTGGCCTGGCGATAGAATGCCTCAAGGTCGCGGTTCTGCAGGTTCTGCGATGTGGCGAGCGTCTGCAAAGTCGTCCGCCAGCCGTTGAGATGGCGATCGAGCACCGAGGTCGCGGAACTGGCGACCTCTCGCGCCTCCTGCTCGTAGCGCTCGGTCTCGGCGACGGCGTAGCGCTGCAGCAGGATGCCGGCGAAGGCGATGCCGGGCAGGACGATCACGGCGAAGAGCGCAAGGATCACCCAGCGCGCGGGAATCCCGGCGGGCCTTGAAACTCCATCCCCCATAGTGTCGTGCCGCCGCTTCCGATTATCCGCTTTGCGAATCTGTACCACGGGTTACGCGCGGCGGCAGCGGTCAAAAGACAGGTCCGGACCGAGACCATCGTGCCGCTCGGGCACCGATCGGCATTTGGCGCGTTGTAACCTCCGAGCCGCGCCTTGCGGCAAGGAGAGAGACGATGTTCAGGTTGTTCGAGATCTTCGCCGACAAGGTGCGCGAGCAGGCCGACGACTATGCCAAGGCGCAGGCGCGAATCGGGACGCGCACGCTCAGTGATGTCATGGATCCCTTGGGGATGGCCTCGGCGATCGCTGGTGCTGCGCCGGTCCCCGCGCCGACCGCCGGCACCGAATTGCGGCCGCCCCGGCTGAAGAGCGAGCGGCGCAGCCGGCGCAAGACGCAGCGCACAGCCAAACCCCGCTCGCCCCGGAGCCATCGCCCGGCCCTGAACTTCGCTTGACGATCTGTGCCGCCAGGAAAGTCGGGGACATGGTCGGTCGGCTGAACTCTGGATTGGCCGCCGCGCGGCTTTTCGCCTCGCCGCGTTGCCGCGCCGTGGCCGGATGGTCGCCGGCATGACCAACATCCTTCCGGAGAGGCATCACGCCGGCCGAAGTCGCGCCGCGGCCACATCATGGCAGGCCGCTGTGAATCGAGCGCTGTCTACCGGCAATTGCCGCGTTGCATCGCGGCGACGCTCGCTCTATAAGCCGACCCGTCGGAGCGTAGCGCAGCCCGGTTAGCGCACTTGTCTGGGGGACAAGGGGTCGGAGGTTCGTTATACGCGATCGAAGTGTTCAGGAGTTTTCAGAGCGGTTTCCTTGACGGAGTATAGCGCAGCCCGGTTAGCGCACATGTCTGGGGGACATGGGGTCGCAGGTTCAAATCCTGCTACTCCGACCAAAAAGTCAATGATTTCAAGCACTTGGCTGGAAATCGCCGCTCTGCTGATGATGGGCTGGACTGCTTTATGTGGGTCCAGCCCATCATCTCCCCCTCCACCACCACTGGCCTGAATTTGCCGCCCAGTTCGCACAGCGATCTGCAATTATTGAACATGCTCTGCACATGTTCAATCGGCGCTACTCCATTCATCCTGAACGGCTTTTTCGAGATTGCAGGTGCTCAGACGCCCGCCTTCTCTCGCCTTGACTGAACACTCCTAATTCCGTTTCGGCGATCCCTTTCCTGGGATTAGCTCAGCGGTAGAGCGGCGCGTTTGGGGCGTGCAGGCCCTCGGTTCGATCCCGAGATCCCAGACCACTTCTTCACCACCCGTTAACGAACAACCGCGACGCGCATTGTCTGGAGCGATTTGATACCCAATATTGGTTCGATCCATTATGGGTATCAAAATGCATTTCATTCCCTTCTCTGCCGAGCAGTCTCGCGTTCTCGACGACGTGATGACGGTCGATCGCCTGCATCGATCCCTCCTTCAGCGCGAGGAAGGGTTGGGCGGCGGCTTTCAGTGGAAGAACGTCGCCGGGCAGGACTACCTGACCCGCTTCTGGACCGATCCGACCACCAAGAAGAAGCAGGCGCGGTCTCGCGGTCGTCGTTCGCCGGCGACGGAGGCCGAGTATGGCGATTTCTATGCCGCTCGCGAGAGCGTCGCAGCCGAGCGTCGCAGCCTCGGCCCCCGCATGGCCGATGTGTCGCGCGCCGCGCGTGCGTTCCGCCTCGCGCTGGTGCCCCAACCGGTCGCCGACGTCTTTCGCGCCTTCGACCGCGCGGGCCTCTGGCAGGCATGCATGCTCCTAGGAGGCTGCGCCACCCACGCCCATGCCGTCGAGGCCCGCGTTCGGGTCGAGGCAGAGCTGGCCGACATCGACCTTCTCGTACCGGACGGGTTGGTGTCGGACGTCCTGCCTTCGATTGGCGGAGCCCTTCGGGCGGCCCGGCCCGACGAAGCCTGGCACGCCGATGGCACCGCCATCGTCGGATCCAGCGGCCTCCGCATCCACGTCCACGACGCCTCGGAAGTGCTGGAAGCCTTCATCGCCACGCTCCCCGAGCTCGACGCGATCCGGGCCGTCTCCTCGGCGCTCGAAGGAGCGCCGCGCGCTGGCTTCGTCGTCGGACGGGACGGGCTGGCGGCGCCGGTCGCGACGCTCGATCCGACAGCCCATGCCGTGCTGAAGTCGGCGCAGGCCGTGTCGCTCGGCAGCGAGCACGCACGCGACGCCGCCTTGGTGGCCGTCGAGTTGGCGAGACTGATCGAGCGATCGACGGCGCTCGCCCCTGCGACGACGCTCGCGGGCCTCGATTTCGATAACCATGACCGAATTCGGCCCTTGGGCCGGGCTCGATCGTAACGGTTTCTGGAGCTGCGCGAGTCATGGTCGCCCGAGCGAGGATCGAACCCGAACGGAACGCGAGCGTCGTCGACGTCTCTCGCCTCGGGAAGCAATGCGCGGTGCGGGGCGTGGACGGCGACAACGACAATCAGAACTTCGCCATGGCGACGATCCATCGCATCAGGGCCGTCGACTACTCCGTCGACGAGGCCGGCGATTTCGACGGCGCTACCATGCGGGGACTCCGCACGCCGGCGGGGTTCGTCATGCTCTTCGACGACGATCTCAATCCTATCGAGCCGGCCAACTTGTTTCTGCTGGACCACTGCCACGTCCCCGCCCGCCGCGGACGGTGGCAGAAGACCCAGACCGCCTATGCCGACGATCTCGTCCATTGGTGGACGTATCTGCGCTTGCACGGCCTGGGATGGGACGCGGTAGGGGCGGATGACCTGCGCGCCTATGCGCAAGCCTTGGTCGAGGGGGTATCCACCCGTGGCCGCCGTTTTTCGTCCGCGACGATCTCGCGCCGGATCGGCACGGTCGAGGCGCTGTATCGCTGGTCGCACCGGCACGGCCTTGTCGAGGAATGCCCTGTCGTGGAAGCGGGGACCAAGCGCCTAGTGGACATCGACAGGGCGTTCCTGCCTCATACCGGCGGCATCCGCGTCGCCGCGGCGAGCCCTCTCCGTCCACGACCGGCGGCGGTGGACGAGCACGTGAACCCGATCGCGATGGGAGACCTCACGGCCATCCTCGACGGTTTAGGGGCCTCCCCATACGACATCGACGACAACGACGCTCGCGCGACCCGTGACCGGCTGATCGCCGAGACATCGCTCTACACCGGCATGCGCGTTGAGGAAGTCGTCGGCCTGACGATCTACCAGATCCTCGACGTCGCACGGGGCGAGGACCTGTCCGATCGCTGGCGGCCCTTGCCCTTGCGGATCACCGTCGCCAAGGGCGGGGTTCCCCGCACGGTCGTGATCCCAGCTTTCCTTGTGAAGGCTCTGCTAGCCTACATCGATGGCGAGCGCGCGTCGGTCGTCAGGTCGGCGAAGCAGCGTGGCCGCAACGCCTCCAATGCGCTCTTCCTGAACGGAATTCGATCCACAAGCCGGGACGTCGGAGGCAAGACGTCGCCGGCGACGGCGATGCGCGCCTTCCATGCCTCCGTGCTCGCATCCGGGCTGACGCGGACGGAGACCACCTATCGGATCGATCCTTCGACGGGGTCGCCGGCCATCGACGAACACGGCGAGGAGATCCTCGAAGCGCGCGACGTCGCGAAGCACAGCTTTCACGACCTGCGGCACACCTTCGCCTGCCAATTCTATTGGGCCGAAATCCAGGCCGGCAACCCCGCCCCCTGGAAGAAGCTCCAGGCGCGGCTGGGCCACAAGCGCCTGAGCACGACCCAGGACATCTACCTGCGCCACGTCGAGACCCGGGAGCCGGAGATCTCCGACACCTTCGCGCGCCTCTTGAAGGAGCGACTCGATGCGCTCGCCTGAACCGCTCAGGCGACGCGCCGGGCGCGCCGTTCCCGCCCATCTGCTGCCGAAGGCGAAGGAAGCGGTTCCCGCGAGGCTGCCGGTCATCTTCGGCGTCGTGGAGCAGCCGGATCGGCTGTTGGTGCGCTTCCGCGACGCGACCTGCGCCGGAGGCGTGCAGGAGATCGACCTATCGAACTGGCTGATCAGGCGCGACATCGGTCTCGCCGTCGCTGAGTACTTGTCGACCAAGGGGCTTCTCGCCCGGTCGACCCGGCAGGGCATCGCGAAGATCCTGAACCCCTTTCTTGCCTTCCTGCTCGAAGGCTCGTCCGTCGAAACGTTGGCTGACATCGACGCGGACGCGATCGCACGCTTCGAGGCGTGGCTGAACACCGGCGAGTCGGATGGGACACCTTGGTCGGGGCTGACCAAGACGCAGCGCTACCGTGCGGTCGCGGACCTGTTCGACCATCTGCGGTCATCGGCGCGAGGCGCACCCATCCGCGATCGGGACTTCGGCTTCAGGCGCAATCCCTGGCCTCTGAACCACCGTCAGGTCCGGCCGCGCGAGGCCGTTTCCCATCTCGACCTGTCCCTGATCAGGAGGGCATGCATCGACGATATCGCGGAGACGGTCGCGCGGATGGAGATCGCGGACAGGGCCGAACTGATGTCTCCGGATAGGTTGCCATCTCCCGGCGCCCGCTCCGTAACGCCCTATCGCGACCCCGTCGTGCGGCTCGCCGCGCTCGTCCAGCGCTACGACTCGCGCATCCCCGCGCGCGACCTGCTCGCCGCGAGCGATTACGGCCTCGCCCGTTCGATGGTGTCCCCTTACGGCTCCTACGCGGAGGTCGCGTCCGCGCTGCATCTCTCGCCGCGCGCGATCGTGCCCTTCGCATTGCTCCTGGCCATAGACGGGGCCTTCAACCCCGAAGGCCTGTTGACCTTGGAATGGCATGACGTCGAACGGAGCCATCCGCTTTTCGGCGAAGCGAGATGGCGGGTCGGCGCGCGGAAGGCGCGAGCCAAGCGGAAGCACTACCGCTCATTTGCGGCAGGGCTCTCGGCCCCCGAGGCGCCGGTCAACTTGCTTCGGACCCTGGAACGGCTCACCCGCTTCACGCGCCGGCACGTGGACGAGCGCCACCGGGACCGGGTGTTCGTCTTCTGGACCCCGCGCGCCGAGACATATGGCGGCTTCGACGCGGGGGAAGGCGCCGCCGGCGACGGTTTCTGGCATCGCGGCCTCGCCACCTTCATCGCGGACTATGGGCTGCCGGCCTTCACGATGTCGATGATGCGCAAGACGGCATCCGATCTGGTCGATATCGCGAGCGGAGGCGACATCAAGGCGAACCAGGTCTTGCTGGGCCATGCTACGGTGTCGACGACACACCGCTCCTACGAGACGTCCACCATGAGGGAGCGTGGCCGTGAGGCGCTCGCCACCGCCATGGCGTGGCGGGAGCGCTTCGTCGCCACCGGCGGTCGTGCCGACACGCGAAACGGCTTCCTCGACGCTGGCCGGGGCAGCGCAGCGACGCCGGGCTTCTCCTGTTTCGAGCCGCTGTTCTCGCCGTTGCCCGGTCAGCGCGATGGGCAGGCTTGCACCGCCTACGGGCAATGCCCGGCGTGTCCGCTCGCCTGCGTCGACGTCGGCGATCCCAAGGTTTTCCTGCGCCTGTCCCAGCTTGCGGCGCAGATGGAAGTCGCCCGGTCGCGCGTGCATCCCGTCCGGTGGATGGATGTCTGGCTGCCCCAGGCCGAGGCCCTGCGGTCGGTTTGGCTGCCGCGGTTCCCCGCCGCGACGGTGCACAAGGCTTCGTCGGTGACTTTGCCGCCGCTGCCGGATCTGGAGTGAGACGATGGTAAACAGGCTCGTCACGCTCGACCGCCAACAGGCTCCCGTGCGCATCGCGAGGATGCCGATCAGTATCATCCAGGTCTCCGCGAAGAGCCTCTGGGGAGATCCTTCTTGGCGATTTCCGTCCACAACGGCGGGAAAGCGCGAGCCCGTCGTGCTCTGGGACTTCGACATGCCCGACGGGTCGGTCTTCACCGATCCGAAGTGGTCCCGGCTGCTCGAAATGTGCCGACGCTTCGTCTGGTCCTTGAGATCGGCCAACAACCGCGGGGCGCAGCTCAAGGACGCCACGATCGCCGATATCGGGTTCGGCCTTCGCTACCTGGTCCGCTGGATGGCGACGGCGGGCGTGTCGAGCTTCGCGGAGCTCGACGCCGATCTAGCGCGGGACTTCGTCGCGCATCTCGTCGCCGACAAGGCGAACGGCTCGGAGGAAGACGTCACGGCCATCAAGCTCGCCGTCCATCTCGACGTCTTGGTCCGCATCCATGAACAGCGCGCCGCGCTGTCGGGCACGGACGGCGCGGTCATGCCCGAGCATCCTTTTGGCGGCGAGGCCGCCTACGCCGTCGCGAGGACGCTGGGCTCCCGGGTCGCCGGGGCGATCCCGCCCGTGCCGGACCCCGTCTTCCTCGCCGTCGTCCCCGAGGCCCTGTGCTGGCTCGGGAAGCGCGCGGACCTGATCGTGGAGTGGGCGCGGGCCTATCACGCCAAGAACGGCGAGACCTCCCGCATGTCCAATTCCTACAGCTACCGCCTCAATCGCGACCTCAACCGGATGTGGAGCGAGGACCGCAACCCCGCGATCGATCCGTTGCTTGGATGGACTAAGTCGGGCGAGGAGCTGGAACTAAGCGAGATCCGGCGCATGCGCCGGCTCATCCACGACCTGCGCTCGGCGTGCACCATCGTGCTCCAGTCCATGCTCGGGATGCGCATCAGCGAGGTCGCCGGCCTGAAGGCCGAGCCGGTCGATCCGGAAACGGGCTGGCCGGCCTGCGTAGAGGTCAGGCCCTCGGCGAGCGGCCTCAACGAGATCTTCTACGTCCGCGGTCGCGTCTTCAAGGGACGGCACCAATGGCAGGAGGTCGAGTGGGTGGCGGGCTCCCGCCCGGTCGGCACGGCGGTGATCCCGCCGCCCGTCGAGGCGATCCTGGTGCTGGAGCGCCTTTTCCGGCGTTGGCGCGAAGCGCGGAGCCTGTCGGACCTCATCCTGTCGTCCAGAGCCTTCTGGCACGACCCGGCGGCCGAGTCCCGGCCCGCCGGCGTATTGAGCGACGACCTACGCGAAGGCCAGGTCCGGTTCATGCGAGACTTCGTGGACTTGCCGGACGGCTTCCGGGATTGGCGTTTGAGCACACACCAATGGCGCAAGTCCTTCGCGCAATACGTCGTCCGCTCGGACGAGAGGTTGCTGCCCGCCTTGTCCGACCACTTCAAGCACATGTCCCTGGCCATGACTGAGCAGGGATACCTCGGATCGGACCCCGAGCTCCTAGGCCTGCTCGACGACGTCGCGACTCGCGAGGCCGCCCGCCTCCTGTTCGACGCCGTCAACGGGACCGGTCGCGTCGCCGGCAAGATGGCCGACACGATCCGGGAGAACGCCGGATCGATCGAGGCGCTGATGGGAACCGAAGGCACCGATGCCGACCGCCTCGCCCGGCTCACCTCCGCGGTGGCGGAGGACGACGTGCGCGTCTGGGGGGCGGCATGGGGCGCCTGCCTGTTCCGGCCGGAGACCGCCCGTTGCCACCATCAGGCCGTCGGCGCCTTCGACCTCGCCGCGCGACGGCCGCGCTATTCGCACCGGCAGCCGGGCGTCTGCTGCTCCTGCTCAAACCTGCTCGTCGCCGAGACCCACGAACCCTTCTGGAAGGAGCGGCTCGCGACGAACCTCCGGCTTCGGGACGAGGGCCGCGCCGCCGGCGAGCACGCCATCGCCGCGGTGGCCGCCGAGCGCGTGGCGACCGCGGAGGCGATCCTTCGCAAGATGAATGTCGTGATGGGAGGTGCCGATGCCGCGTGAGACGAACATCCAAACCGGTCCCGACGCCGGAGCCGACCTGCGCGCGGCGCTGGGTCGTCTGCGGCGCGGGCAGCCGCTCCATCCGGACAACGTCAAGGCAAAGCGCGAAGGCAGGCTTCGGATCAGCGTCGCCTCCGTCGCCAAGGAAGCCAACCGCAGCCGGACGCTGATCGGCATCGAGGGCTGCGCCTACCCCGATGTCCGGCGGGAAGTGCTCGCCTGCATGGAGGCTCAGGTCGCCGCACCACGGGCGCCCACGCCGAAGCTCGACGCCCAGAGCACCATCGCCGCGCTCCGACAGGAAAACGCGCTGCTCCGGCAGGAAAAGGCGATCCTGGCCACTCGTCTCCAGGACGCGGTCAACGTGGCACACAAGCAGATCCAGCACGCCAAGAGCATGGCTCGCCGTGCCGGTCGGAACGCCCGGAATGGTCGCCCCGACCATGTCGTCGGCCTGGCTCCTTCCGCACCGGTCGTCCAGTTGAGAGAGGACGGCTGATGCCGCGCTCGATCCTCGAAACCCTCGTCCCTCTCGTCGGCGAGCGGCTGGAGGCGCTCGACGCGGCGTGGGAGGCGCAGCCCGAGGAGGGACGGCGACCGACGCTGCCGATGACCGACGACGGCAAGGTCAACGTCCGCGCCTTCGCCGTCGAGGTCTGCGGGCTCACACAGGCCCAGGAGCAGCACTTCTACAAGAAGCCCGAGCTCGCCGCGCTGGTGAACTCGGTCGCCGTCCGGCAAGGCGTCAAGCCGATCGGGGCACGTGCGTTGACCGACGTCATCGACAAGGCCGCCAAGGATCGCCTGGGCCGGGCCCAGTCCGACAGGGACGACCTGGCCCGGGCGTTGGCCGAACGGGAGGCCCTGATCGAGCGTCAGCGGCGGACGATCGCCTCGCTGACGGAGCAGATCCGGCTCCTCGGCGAGACGGGCATGGTCCTCCGCACCGGCGACCTCGCCTGATGCCGGGGACGCTTGTCCGGGACTACGTCGCCTCACGGGTGCAGGGCATCGGGCCCGAGCGTGCGCGGCGCCTGGGCGAGGCCTTCGGCGATAGCCTTCCATCCGTCCTCTCCGACGAATCGAAGGTGCCCGCCATCGCCGCCGCGCTCGATCGCGATCGGCCCCTGCTGGCCCTCCGCCTCGCCGCCATGGCCGTCTCGGCCTGGAAGGAGGCCGCCGGGGAGGCCGCGACGATCTCGTGGCTGTCCGAGCGGGGCGTGGACGGCCTGGCCTTCGCGCGCCGGCTCTGCCGCATCCTGGGCGACGACGCGGCGACGCGGCTTTCGGCAAACCCCTACTGTCTCGTGCCGCTCCTCCCCTGGTCCAAGGTCGACCGGCTGGGGCTTGCCGTCCTGCGTGAGGAAGGCGTCCCGGACCCGCGCAGGGATCTCCGGCGGCTGGTCGGCTCGATCGACGCGGTCGCGAAGGCCGGTATCTCGCGGGGCGACACCGCCATTTCCCTGTCCGACCTGCCGGGCGAGGTCGCCCGCCTCCTCGGGGCGCGCGAGGCCGATGCGATCGTCGGCGAGGCCATCGCCGCGGGATTGCGCAACGGCGCGCTCGTCGATGCGGACGGCACCCTCCGGTTCCCGGGCTGCGCGACGATGGAAGAGGACGTCGTCGCCAAGCTGGCCGTCATCCAGCGCTTGGCCGAGCCCCTGCCGCGAAGCGTCCTTAAGGACCTCCAGAAGGGCTCCCTCATCGATTTCGCGGGGCTTCATCCGGAGCAGGCCGCGGCGGTGTTCAAGGTTCTCGCCAACCCGGTGTCCTGCCTTCTCGGCGGCGCGGGCGTAGGCAAGACCCACACGACCCGTGCGGTCTGTCGGGCGTGGGAGGCGACGGGCGGCTCGACGCTGCTCGCGGCGCTGTCCGGCAAGGCCGCGTTGCGGCTCTCGCGGGCGTCCGGACGCCTCGCGCGGACGCTCGCCCGATTGCTCGGGGAGCTCGACGAGACGCGGCGGCTGGAAGATGAGCTCCAGGACGCCGAGCCCGAGCGGGCCGGGCGCATCCGGACGAAGCTCGCGGCCCTGGCCAGCATCGACGACCGCACCCTGATCGTGATCGACGAGGCGTCGATGGTGGATCTCTCCACGCTCTACCGCCTCCTGCGTCACGTGCCCGATCGTGCCCGCATCCTGTTTGTCGGCGACCCGGCCCAGCTGCCTCCGATCTCGTTCGGCCTTGTCTATCACCGGCTCGTCATGGACGACGCCATCGCGGCGAGGCTGCGCGTCGTGCACCGTCAGACCGAGGCCTCGGGCATCCCGGCGGTGGCGGCGGCCGTCCGCGATCGCAGGTGGCCGCCCTTGCCGGAATACGCCGGTGCCGTCGACGGCGTCTCCTTCGTCGAATCCCCGTTGGACGGCATCCCGGACGTCGTTGCGAAGGTGGCCGCCGATCTGGGCGGCTTCGACGCCGGCGAGCTCGTCGTCGTGACCGCGACCAACGACGGCCCCGCCGGCGTCGGGCCCCTCAACAGGATGTTCCAGCGATCGCGGCAGCAGGCCCGGCGGCTCCCGGTCATCAAGGGCCATCTCGGCGAGTGGTTCAGCCCGGGCGACCCCTGCATCCATCTCCGGAACGACTACAAGCTGGGCCTGTTCAACGGGTCGATGGGAAAGGTCGTCGAGGTCGACGAGGTTGAGCGCGTGGTCGTCGCCGAGATCGACGGGAGGACATTCCGATTCCTGTCCGGC